>Ga0307477_10002798_pt1 | contig 13308 bp, 8 predicted proteins | sample atmos_gasesECM2C_FD_203316 | JGI IMG/M metagenome (GOLD analysis project Ga0307477, IMG submission 203316) | Hardwood forest soil microbial communities from Morgan-Monroe State Forest, Indiana, United States - atmos_gasesECM2C_515 | ecosystem: Environmental > Terrestrial > Soil > Temperate...
GACTGTGGGCGATTCTCGAGCCGCGCTCCAACACACTGCGCCGCCGCGTGCTGCAGAGCGATCTCGCCCACAGCCTTGCAGGTGCAGATGAAGTGATCGTTGCCAATGTCTTCCGCTCGGATGCCGTACCTGAGAATGAGCGACTGGAATTGCCCGCCCTGGCGGCAGAGATCCAGCAAAATGGCCGCCCGGTGCGCCTTCTGGCCGATGCGGACGCCATCGTCCAAACCATCGCTCCAGAACTCCGCGGCGGAGACGTCGTCGCCATCCTCTCCAACGGCGGATTCGGCGGCATCTACGAGAAGCTCCCGGCACGCCTGCGCCAACTGGCCAATCGAAAATGACAACGCACGCCATCCGCCGCAGCCTACAGGTCGCACTTTGTACCGCGATTCTCGCCGTTTTCTCTGCTGCTTCCGGCGTTTCTTACACCGTTTCTCTCGATTCTCCCGAGCGCCATCTGGTGCAGGTACAGATCATCCTGCCTCCCGGAGCAGCAGTTCGCGAGCTCCAGTTTCCTGTGTGGAACGCTCTGTACCAGGTCCGCGATTTCGCCCAATTCGTGAATTGGATTCGTGCCAAAGACCGCGCCGGCAACAGTCTGGCGATTCGGCACGCTAACGACAGCCGCTGGGAACTTGATGCTGCCTCGGATGGTGCCATCGTTGAGTATGAAATTCACGTAGACTCATTCGGTCCATTCGGAGCCCAGCTCAATTCTCATCATGCTTTCTTGAACCTCGCTCAAGTCCTGATGTACCCCGTCGACGCCCGCAACGCGCCTTTGACGCTTCGTTTCAGCCACGTGCCCAGCGATTGGCACATCGCCACACCCTTGCAGTTTGTGTCTGGCGCCTATAGCGCCGAGAACTATGACCGGCTCGTCGACTCGCCAATCGAAATAAGCACGTTCCGCGAACTCGACTTCGATGAGTCTGGCGGGCACTATCGCGTGATCATCGACGCCGACCCAGCCGACTACGACGCCGACAAGGTCCTCGCCAATCTCCACAAAATCGTAGCCGCCGCAACTTCCTGGATGAACGATCGTCCCTTCGATACCTACACGTTCTTCTACCATTTTCCCCGCGGCCCCGCCGGTGGAGGCATGGAGCATGCCTACTCCACAGCGATCGACCTGAATGCGGCAACCATCCAGCGCAGTCTCTATCCGTTCAATTCAGTAACGTCTCACGAGTTCTTCCATCTGTGGAATGTCAAACGGATTCGCCCGCAAACTCTCGAACCCATCGACTACACGAAAGAGAATTTCACTAAGGCCCTGTGGTTCAGCGAAGGCGTGACCAGCACCGCCGAGGAGATAATCCAGCTTCGCGCTGGCTTGATCGATGAGAAGCAGTTCCTGACCCGCCTAGGCGAACAGATCTGCGAGCTCGAGAACCGCCCCGCGCACCTCACGCAATCGGCGGAGGAATCGAGCCTCGACGCGTGGCTCGAAGGATTCGATTACTACCGCCGTCCCGAGCGCAGTATCTCCTACTACAACAAAGGCGAACTGCTGGGTTTCATGCTCGACCTCGCCATTCGCGACGCCAGTCACGACCATGCCTCGCTGCGCGAACTTTTTCAATGGATGAACGCGAACTACGCCAGGAAGGGACGTTTCTTCGACGATTCCAACGGAGTGCGCGAGGGCGCCGAGGCCGTCAGCCACGCCGATCTCGGCTGGTTCTTCACCAAGTATGTTTCGGGAAGGGAAGAGATCCCCTGGAACGACTTCCTGCGGTACGTAGGCCTGCATGTCGAGCAGTTCTCGATCACCGTGCCGGACCCAGGTTTCCTCGCCTCCCGGAATTTCGATGGCCCGATGTCGGTTATCGCAGTCACACCAGGCGGTGAAGCTGAGCGCGCCGGACTGCAGGTTGGCGATTTCATCACTGAAATTCAAAGCAAGGCGGCAAGCGAAGAATCCAACCAGCAACTGGCGCGAATGAATGTCGGAGAAACCATCTCGATCAAGATTCGATCCCGCGGTCGCGAGCGCGAGCTGCAATGGAAAGTGATGGGACGCCAGGAAATCTCCTATCAGGTCAAAGATCTTGACCACGTTACGCCGGAGCAACGCGCACGCCGCGTAGCCTGGCTCAAAGGAGAGGCGGAAGTCGGAGCTCCAGCGCAATGATCCGCACCATCCTCATGCTGACGCTGTGGGGGGTTGCCGCTCCAGTGGCCGCATTGATCGGATTTCCATGGACGTTCGTGACCGGCGACATCCGCCTGCTCTACAGGTTATTTATGTGGGGAGCCCGTGCCGGCGTATGGATTTCCGGAGTGCGCGTCGAACCCATCGGCCTCGACCGCTTCGATCACTCCCGCAGCTACATCTTCATGACCAACCACGTCTCAAATCTCGATCCACCGATCCAGGTTCCGCTCATTCCGCGGCGTACTTCGGTCATGGTGAAGAAAGAACTATTTAAGACTCCAATTCTTGGGCGCGCCATGCGCATGGGATCGCTCGTGCCCGTCGACCGCGGCAATCGCGATGCGGGCATTGAAGCCGTTCGCGCCGCCAAAGCTGTCGTCGATCAGGGACTCAATATGATCATCTACATCGAGGGCAAGCGCTCCTTCGACGGCAAGCTGCTCCCGTTCAAGAAAGGCCCGTTTTACCTGGCGATGGAATGCGGCGTGCCGGTCATCCCGATCACGATTGTGGGTACACACTACGCCATGCCCAAGACAAGATTCGCCATCAAGCCCGCAAAGGTTCACGTGATCTTCCATCCCCCGATCGACCCGAAAGACTTCGGCGATCGTGAATGTTTAATGGAGAAAGTTCGATCCGTGATCGAAGCCGGACTACCGGAAGAGTATCGCCACAAATCACTCACCACAGAGGACACCGAGACGCACAAAGATCCTCTGTGATCCTCCGTGCCCTCTGTCCCTCTGTGGTTATTCTTTTGCTTTTTGCCCGCGCACGGCGCGCGCAATCTCCGGCAACCGCGGCAGAATCGCCGAATACTTCAACCAGAGCCTGTGATCCACCGCCGGCGCCCCGCTCACCAGCGCTCCGGCAGCAATGTCATTCGCCACTCCACTCTGCGGCGTGACGATCGCGTTATCCCCAACCTTGCAGTGCCCCACAACTCCGACCTGCCCCGTCAAGATCACGCGATTGCCAATCACCGTCGATCCCGCAATGCCGACCTGCGAGCAAAGCAGTGCGTCTTCCCCCACGGTTGACCCGTGCCCGACCTGCACCAGGTTGTCGAGCTTAGCGCCGCGCTTGATCCGCGTCTCGCCCACGCTTGCCCGGTCGATGCAGGAATTGGCCTGCACTTCCACATCGTCTTCAATCACAACCGGCGCAGGCTGTGGAATTTTGTGCCAATGTCCCTCGGCGGTGCGGGCGAACCCGAACCCATCGCTGCCGATTACCGCGCCGTTGTGCAGAAGCACGTTGTTGCCGATGCGGCAGTTCTCGCGTACCACAGCATGAGAGTGCGCAAAGAAGTTGTCGCCGATCCTCACCCCTCGATAGATCACCACATGCGCCAGCAACACCGCATAGGCGCCAATCTCGACGCCTTCGTCAATCACGACGTAAGGTCCGATATGCGCATTCGCCCCAACGTGCGCACTGGCATGCACGACCGCCGTAGGATGCACTCCCGGCGCATACCGCAACGGCGCATGAAACAGTTCCAGCGCCCGCGCAAACGAGAGATACGGCTCCTTCGCTCGCAGCATGGCCGCAGGAATAGCGGGGAAGTTGTCGCCGACGATTACCGCCGCCGCCCGCGTAGTCCGCGCCGCCGCCGCATACTTTGGATTGGAAACGAACGTAAGCTCCCCGGGCCCAGCCTGTTCAATCCCGTTAAGCCCGCGAATCTCCGTGTCGGGGGACCCATTCTCAAGACGCACTTCAAGAGCTGCAGCAATCGCAGAGAGTTTCATTGGATGATGTGAAGTGATGCCGAGGTAAATCGTACACCACTCCGCCGGTCGGCAAGCTGGAGGCTGTACCCCGCTTCTTCAAAGCCTGAAGAAGTGGGGATTCTCAGATGCGAATGCAGTGCATGCTTTATTGCACCGTAAGCGTGAACGATCCTTGTTGGCTAAGGCTACCCGCTGTCGCGGTCACTGTGACGGTGTAGGTGCCAATAGGCGTCCCCGGATCCTGGTGATGCGACGGGCCGCCCCCTCCGCAAGCCGGCACAGCAACGATTAAGGCAAGCAGCATCATGAGAGCAAGGATGCTCCAGCGACGCCGCCGCGACGCGGCCACGAAGAAGATCCCGAATGGCAGGCCGCTGCCGAATAGCACCGCATAGTAAACACGCGGTTCGTTGCCCCGTAGCACGACCGTGTGTGGACCCATGGTGGACACAATGATGTTCGTGTTCACAACTGTCGTTGGCCCTTGCCCCGTGGCCGAGGCAGCGGAGCAAGTCGCCTCCGCCGGCAAGCCGCCGCAAGTGAGGCTGATCGCAGTCGTGAAGTTGCTGGAAGCAATGATCCCGACAGTGCTCGTGCCCGAGAGGCCGGGACTGGTGATCGACACGTTTGTCGGGCCGGACACTCCCGCAAACCCGGGCTGGATCGTGAACGTCACGGGCGCGCTGGCGCTGCTCTGACTCGTGTTGAAGCTGGAATCTCCGCCATAGCTGGCCGTGATGCTATGGTTGCCGGCGTCGAAGCTGATAATTCCATCGCCGACGGAGGTATTCCCAGCGCTATTCAGCGGCGAGGGGTTCGGGATCGCGACAGGTGGACTGATCTGCGGATTCAGCGATGGTAACGCGCCAAACGTATCGGTAAACGTCACCGCTCCTGACGGCGTACCGTGTCCGGAAGTGCCCACAACATCGGCCCTCACAAAAATGACGCTGCCGAACGGGTACGTGCCACCCGCCAGCGGAAGGCCATTCGGATCGAGACCCGAAATACTAGTGGTGCTCGCCTCTTGGTTGACAGTGACTGGAACTCCTGCAGAAGTGCTTGCTGCGAACGTCCCATTTCCGGCGTAACGAGACGTCACCATGTACGTGCCGCCGGGGAGTTGGTTCGTCGTTCCCGAAATCACTCCGCCGCTGCCGAGCGTGAACTCGGCAACTCCAGTTTGGTTCGTGAGCGAACCTGAAGGCCCAATCGCCGCCAGCAAGGCTACATCGCCCGTTGGTGTGGTGCTGTTAGATGTAACCTTACCTCCCACCGCAACCGAGGCACCGTGAGTGATGGTGATAGGAGTTGAGACGCCATTCAGCGTCAGCGTCGTACTTGTGGCGTTGAAAATTGCGCTGGTCCACGCAGTAACCAAATTCGCGACGTTAACGGAGCCGAGGCCAGTCGCCATGTCATATCCGGCAGCAGCCGCATACACTCCACTCGGATATCCAGTCTCGCCGGGAACGGAATTGTTCCCACTGGTCACATCGTTGAACACGCACGCGCTATTGGGAGCAACCGAGGTACTCGAAGCGTTGCAGCTTGTTCCTGCTGTTTGCTGCGCCAGAGCCAGCGGGTACAGAACGTAGTTCGCAACTCCCTGTGGTCCGAGGTTCTGGTCCACTAGAGCCATAACGCTGGCAAAAGACGGGGCAGCAGCCGACGTTCCCAGCACTCCGACAAAAGAGATAAATCCCTGCGAGTCGGGAACACAGGAAGCCTCAAGGCAAAGCAGGTAAGGATCATGGCCGGCCGAAGTCAGCGAGATGTCGGGAATGTCTCGCGCTGTATCGCCAAATCCCGTTTGCCACGATGGCTTGGAGCCGTCTGCGCAACCGGTGCACCAGTAAATGCTGGCGCCGCCGCCACCCGCGGCTAAAGGAGGCTGGCCTTGCTGGCATTGCGTCGTGCAGGTCTCGTTCCAGGCATCCTCCGGGATGTATGCCAGGGCCGATCCCAGCGCGCTGCCATTGGCGGTGCTCCAGTAGCTGGCATCCTGCCCGTGTTCATTGAATAGCGTTCCACCCATCGCCACCGTGAATGGATTGGAAGCCAGCACGTTGATCGAGACTCCACCGACGGCGGTCGTTTCGCCAAGGTTGTCGCATCCTGCAGCTCCCGTATCTCCTGCGGAAACCATATAGGTGATACCTTGAGCTGCAGCCTGCTCCGCCAGCAGCGAAATCCCTTGAGCGTCTGCGCTCGTGGCGTGGGCCTCGCATGTTCCGAAGCTCTCTGTCATGATCGCGCCGAGATTGTTCTCGATAATGTAAAGCTCGGACAGGTCGATTCCGTCCGTCGTGTTTGTCGATCCAGAGACGACGAAATCGATAGTGGCGCCCGGAGCCAGTGCTCCTGACCAGGATGCATCGAGCGTGGCCTCGAGTTCCTCGTTGCCGCCGATGTCGCCAGGGTCGGGTCCATTCGACACAATCGTCAGCCCGTTGCCCGCGCCGAATACGTTGCGGAAATCCGATATGTCTTGGCCCTGGTTGAACAAATTGCTTCGGCCAACCACTGCTATCGTGACTCCTGACCCGGTCACTCCTTTGTTAAACTCCGGGGTCACGTTGTAGATCGCCTGGTAATCGCTCGGAGTCAGCGCATGCAGCCCGCTGCCGGAAGTGAACTCCGGACGCGACTTGGCCACGAGTTTTGCCGGTACGTACTTCTCCGCCATATGGACCATCGGCTTCTTCAGGAAGTTGTGCAGCGTTTTGATGCCCGCCACCGCCGGCGCCAGCGCCGCCGGAATGCTGGGGTCACTAGCGTTCGCCCAGTGCTGCTCGCCATTGACCACGTACCTATGAATGCTGGTGTGGAATGCCGCCTGTACCTGGCTTGCTGAGCCGGAGAACTCCAGCACGGTTCGTCCCTTGGTTGATCCGACCTGGAAGCCGTGCGACTGCAGCCACGACGTGATCATCTGCATGTCGGCGTCGGTGGGGCCGAATTGCGCTCCGAATTGCTCCGGCGTCACCCACTTTTGGTAGTGAGGAGAGTTCTTGTCCTGCTGATCATCGAGCAGTTTGCGGAGTGCGGTCTCCTGCTCGTCGCTGCGTTTCAAAACCAGCAGCATCCGTTCCATGGGCAGGCTGGCGGGAGCCGTGCCGAGATCGAACTCGCGCCGCGCGAGTGGATGCGTGTTGCCCTTCAGCACCGTCAGCCGAGATTCGTCGAGAGGGTCGGTGATCAGCGGCCGCGGTGTAGCCACGACGAGTTGTGGTTGTTCCTGCGCGGCTGCCGGCTGGGCGGGGAATGTGGTTCCGAGAACTGCGGCCAGAGTTAAGCAAATGGAGAACGCAAGGGACTTTCCAATAGACGTGGGGAGAGCGCACATGATCAAACCTCTACCTGGGATGACACAATGCCCATCGAGATCAAACGGAAGGGAGGAAGGAGGGAATTCCGTCAGGTCTCTTCCGGCTTAACGGCCGTGGACCTGACACACTACAGCAAGAAGTCCCTCTTTTCAAATCGATTTGCGTGGGCCCCGCTGTCTGAACCGCGCGATGGGACGGGGTTTCAAGGTGTACTAAAGATTGTACTTGTGAGTCTTGGGGCTGAACACGCCGATGGCATACTGCGACTATACCGTCCATCCTGGGGGGAAATTCATGAGTTGTGCATCGTTAAAGATTTTGGCTGCACTAGTGTTGGCTTCTTCAGCCGTCGCGTCGGCCCAAAGTTACACCATCATCGACCTGGGCGCGCTCAAAGGCAAAAACGAAAGCAACGGTTTCTGGATTAACAATCTCGGTGACGTCGTCGGCTGTTCCGACACGCAGACTTCGATGGGCTATCCATGTACCGGCCTGGGCGCGGGACAGCATGCCTTCTACTGGAGCCGGGGCAAAGGGATGAAGGATCTCGGCACGCTTTCCGGCGGGTCGGTGAGCGGAGCCCTCGGTCTGAATGACTCGGGCGTCGTCGTCGGCTACTCAAACGTGAAGGGACAGCCTGCCACCAACTTCAGCGCCGTGCAGTGGTCCTCAACCGGGACCATCCGCAATCTCGGCACGCTCTCGGGAGGTTCTTCCAGCGCGGCGTTCCAGGTCAACTCCGCCGGCGAAGCGAGTGGAGACTCCTTCCTCAGCAGCGGAGTGGTCAACGCTACCCGATGGACCAACGACAAAATCAATAATCTTGGAAAGCTGAAGAACGCAATCTTCACCGCCGGCCTCGCGATCAACGACAACGGCCTGATCGTTGGCGAATCCGTTTTCAGCTACGGGCCGCCATTCACCTCGCACGGTTTTCTTTGGAACGGCTCCACCATGAAGGACCTGGGCACCCTCTGGGGAGGCCTGACCAGCATGGCCAATGCGATCAATTCCTCGGGCGTCATCGTAGGACAGTCAGACGGCGGCAGCACCCTCGGCCACTGGCATGCCGTCAAGTGGGATACCTCCGGCAAGATCAAAGATCTGGGAGTGCTGAAGGGCGGGACCTACAGCGTTGCCTTCGGCATAAATGATTCAGATGTCGTCGTGGGCTACGGCAATATTGCGAGCAATGCCCCTCACGCCATGGTCTGGACGGCATCCGCCGGAATGCGCGACTTGAATTCGCTCATCCCGAAAACATCGGGATGGACCCTGATCAATGCCAACGCCATCAACAAAGTCGGACAAATCACCGGCTACGGCAGCAGGAACGGCCACAACCACGCGTTTGTGCTGACGCCCGTGAACTAGTGTAGTTGCGTCAAACAGATCGACATTTATAAGTCGACGGTTCCCCCGTGTGATCCTCCGTGCCCTCCGTGGTGAAAGCCTTTGACCTGGCAACCACGGAGGGTGGGTAACTCTTCACGGAAGGTTGTTGCTCGAAAAGCGTTGCGCCTCGAGGTGATACAAGCAGTACGATGTCCCCGGAATTTCCTTCCAACCCTTCGGTCTGGCGGGGCACGAAGATACGCAGGATGCGACCAGAATCTTTGCATGCGCACTTTGAAATAAGTCTTACACTTGTTGCTGCACCGATTCTTGCAGAGCGCCAGAACCGGACCGAACCGCCATTCCTGTCCATGAACTCGGCAACGATCCGCAAGTGCGCCAGCCTTGCCCAATAAGCACCCTCTCCATCGCCAATGACCGCGACTTTCGTTTCCGGCGTCATCCCTATGTCCCTGAGTCGCTCCGCCACGATCAAGTCTTCCTCGGTTGAGCTCGGACCTTCTCCAACCGGGATACTGTGATTCGCGACACGAATGGTGTATTGCGCTGTTGTCAGCGCCATCATGAAGAAGGTGGCCACGACAACGATTCGGACGACTCGTTCATCTTCCGTGCGAAACCGCACCGCGCTGAGCAACACCAGAAACAGCACGAGAACGAAGCCGCCAAGGTAACGATCATTCACCACGAGCGGCAGGTAGAACGCCATACCGACAGCCGGCAAGGCGATAAATACCCATAATTCCCGCAGAGCTGCTACCCACAGAGATCCCCCGAGCACGCCAAGTATCAGTACGCACAGCACAAGCTCGGGGCGCTTGCGGAGCAACAGGTTGGCTTCAGCCGGAATGGTCGACTTCAGCACCTCGAACTGACGTTTCAAATCAAAATGCACCTTCAATCCTTCGTTCCAATACGTGGGGTCAGTCCACGGAGGATATGTTCCCACTATGGGTCCGTCGAACTCGAACACAGGCGGGGATTTCAGCAGTTGCCGCGTCGGATGGACAGGCGTCCCACTTCCCGGCTCTTCTCCCTGCCAGTTTCTGGGAGAAGTTCGCGGAGCCACAAACCATGCGTAGTTGCTCCTGCCGGAGTCACCAAACGTGAAACGTCCCTTCTGCACTGAGAGCATGAAGATCAACGGTGCGCATAGGCACCCGAAGATCAGCACGGCAAGACCGATGCCGCGCGCCCATCCCGGAGTTGATCGCCGCCACAGATACGCTACGGCCAGAACCACCAGGCCGAGCGGAAACATGACTGTTTTCACCCAGTACGAAGTGCCAAGAACCGCTCCGATTAGTACGAACTGCATTAATCTCGCCCCGGCTTCGAGGCGCAGCAGCATCGCCATCACCAGACAGAAGCAGGCGACCTCCAGAAGGTCTGGCCCGACGCTGTAAAGCGATTGCACCTCCAGCGCGATCCACCAGAAAATTGAGTATCCCAGCAGAACCAAGGCCCAATCCGGCAAGGCATTACCCAAGCCCATGGCGGATTCTCGCGAATGTGCGAGAAGCGTGTGCAGCAGATAACGGAATGCCAGCAGCGCCACTAGGAAAATTCCGAAATTGACGGCGTGAACCAGAGGGAACTCCCACTTCATCGACGGCTTGAGAATCCCAACCACGTTGCCAACCAACCACGGATACTCCACCATGTGTTCACGGCATGGGCCCAGTCGCGGTGAAAACACGAATCGCCCAGATCCAGATACGACATGCCGTCCGGATTCATTGCGTAACGGCTCATCCAGCTGTGCACGAGACCTAGCAGAACACTCGCCAACAGGAGGCATGAATCCAGCGACGATACAGACACTCTTCCGTCCTTCTTATCCTCGGCTGTAGCGCCGGCACTTTGATTCACGCGGCGCTCCCGCACGGCAGACGATTTGGCCAGCTCCGGTCAGCATCCATTCCATTTTGCCGAACCACTTGCCCTCCCTATGGAGGTCCCATCTTAATCGCTGACTCGTACTTCAGTGCTGCGGATTTGTGCCTTCAACGGCAACCGAATCAATCGTTTCAAGCATGATCTTTTCTTGACCGTACGTGCATTGTCTCTATGCAGGAATGTTGCGAACAATGTCTCGTTTAGAAAGCAAGGAGGCATTATGTGGCGCAGCGTCTTGGCATTATTGCTGGTGCCATCGATAGCCTGGGCACGGGAGAAGAGTCTGCAGGTTTCCGAGAAGCAGGAAACGGTTGCATCGGGCGAACATCTGCTGCGCGCCAAAGTGACTCTGCAATCGATCAGCGACATAGGAGTTCTGCCGCCGCAGCAGATCGAAGTGCAACTGCCCGTGACGGTCGTCGATCACGACACGGAAGCAAAAAACGCCAAGACGGCTGGCAGCGATGCGGGAGGCACGCCCGTACTCTTGTGGATACTCGCGCCCCTCTTGATCCCGTTAATGGTTGTGATGGCCATCGTCTGCGGAATCAGGGATGAGGATTGCTCCTGTTGAGAAGAATGCCTACTCCTCGAACATCGGCACCTGCCGCTGATCCTCTGCGGCTCGGCGCTGTCGGCGGGCGGTCCCGATCACCGCCAGCACCGTCAGTGATTCTAGCGCCGTGCGGGGAACGAAGATGCGCTGCGTGTTCGAGCGCTGGTCGGGAGGATTGACGAGATATCCCTCCGGCGTGCTCTGGAGTAAGTCGGCAGGCATTAAGCCTTCCAGTACTTCGCTGTCTTTGAAGCGCAGACGTACCCACAATCCCTCGGCTCGGGGACGGGAAGTGAAAGTCTTGCGGGTGAGGGACTCTGCTTCTCCGAATTCCCGAACGAAGTAGACGCCCTTGATCTCGCGCAGATCGACCGCAATCACCGTCCCGGAGGTGTTCAGAACCTCCACCTTGCCGTCAGTGACGATTTGCGTCGGCGAGACGTATCCCGAGACGGAGTCGCGGTCCATCTTGCGGACGATCACTTTCTTGTGTGTTGAAGGCATGAAAGACAGGGGTCAGGAGGCAGGGATTAGGAGTCAGCAAAATTGCTGGGTCCTGACCACTAATCCCTGGCCCCTGCCTTCCCGATTCTCGCACCTTTTTCCCGCAAACTCCCGGAATCCCTCTTGGCAGTAGCCAAAATATAAACGTTGTGTTATTTTCTTGAGTTTGCCAGTGAGTCTCCATTCTGTATAAGTACTTGGTATCAGGCCACTTGCGTGCCGGTGGCGCAGGGTCGGACTGGGCGGCATGGCCCGGCCTGTGGAAATGCTGTGGAAATATCGGCAAATCGAGCCCTCCCCCAGGGCGATTCGCGCATCGAATCGCGTTGGCCAAGGGCCTGATAGCCGCTTGAAAGCCAATGGCTGATTACATTTACACGATGGAACTCCGGCTGACGCCGGACCAACTAAAGGGCGTCGGCCTCGTGCAAGACGTAGTCCGCGCGGCGGGGATGAATCTCTACCTGACGGGCGGGGCCATCCGCGACATCATCAGCGGGTTCACCATCCGCGACCTCGATTTCACTGTCCAGGGCAATCCCCTCAAACTGCAGAAGGACTTCGAGAAGGCGGGCGCGAAGATTACCGCCGTCGAAGAGGATAACCGCACCATCTTTCTCGCGCTGCCCGGCAATGCCCGCGCTGAAGTCAGTATGGCGCGCACGGAGAGGTACGAGAAGACCGGCAAGCCTCCCCTCGTGATGCCCTCGACGATCCACGATGACTTGCGCCGCCGCGACTTCACCGTCAACGCCATGGCGCTGTCGCTGAACGAAGGCTCTCGCGGGTTGCTGCTCGATCCCTTCAACGGCGTGGCCGACATCGAAGCCAAGCTGATTCGGATTCTGCATAACTATTCGTTCCTCGAAGATCCCTCGCGGCTGATTCGCGCTACCCGATTTGCGGCGCGCTTCCACTGGCCGCTCGAAGAGCGCACCCAAGCCCGCTACGACGCCGCCAAAGAAGGGAAGTACATCGACCATATTTTGAAGTCTTCGATCGGGCACGAGATCGCCGCGCTAGCGCACGAAGACGATCCCCTTCATGTCGTGAAAATGCTCGAAAAGGAAGGCTGGCTCGAGATTCTGCACGACAAGTGGACCTCGGCCAAGGTTGATATCAACGGCATCACCGCGCTGATGAAGACGCGGCAGCACATGGTCGATCTGGGCTACACGCCAGATGCCGGACCGGCGGTGATGTACTTCCTTACGTCACACTTCTCGGACAAAGACATCAGCGACATTCAGAAGGTGATCCCGCGCAAGGATCTGGTCGAAGCCTGGCGCGACATTGAAGATCACGCCAAGGAATTGGCCAAACGGTTGATGGGCAAGGAAGCAGCGACACCTTCACGCACCTGGCAACTGCTTTCGTCGGCGCGTCCGGAGATGGTGCTGTTCCTGGCGGTCACCGCGAAGCAGCAATCGGTTGATCAGAAGATCAAGAATTATCTGACCAAGTGGCGGCAGGTGCAGCAGAAGATTCCGCTGCCCGAAATGACGGAGTTGTTGATCACGCCACAACTCCCGATTTATCCCAAGCTGGCCAACGATGTTTTTATGCTGCTGCTTGATGGCAAGCTGCGTTCGCGCACCGAGACTCTGAAATTCTTGAAACCGTTTGCCCCGCCTCCGCCGCCTCCACCTCCGCCCGCACGGCGCGGACGGGCGGCTAAAGTTGCAGCGCAACCTGCGGCTCAGGCGGGAGCTGCCCCGCCTGCCGCGAAAGGGAAGAAGGGTAAAGCGGCACCGG
>Ga0307477_10002799_pt1 | contig 13306 bp, 12 predicted proteins | sample atmos_gasesECM2C_FD_203316 | JGI IMG/M metagenome (GOLD analysis project Ga0307477, IMG submission 203316) | Hardwood forest soil microbial communities from Morgan-Monroe State Forest, Indiana, United States - atmos_gasesECM2C_515 | ecosystem: Environmental > Terrestrial > Soil > Temperate...
GGCTGCGGTGATGGACTTCCTTTCCGCCGGCACGGCCGGTGTGCCCCGCCGCGGCCCCACCAAGGTCCTGCACCGGCGGCAGTTCATCCGGGGAGAAATAGATCACGTCGATCTTGGGCGGCGTTCTCGGTACAAACGGCTGCATGCTGGGCAGACGGGCCGACAGCCAGATGAATGCCGCAATGAAGATGGCTTGCGTTCCCCAGCAAAGAAGCATGCCACGCAGCGGGACGAGGCCGGTTCGGGCCTCACCCGCCAGACGGGCTTGGGAACGCCCCATCGCCGGGCCGATTGCGCTCCTGAACTCCTGCCAGGGAGACGACCACTCGATCAGCAAATTGGGGCCGGTGTCAGGCATCACGGCGGGCCGCTCCCGTAGATCGAGTGTCGATTTCAAGCTCATCCCCAATTGTAGTGCCAGTCGTGCGCAGTGTGTTCTCCGGAAGTTCTAGCACCGATGCTGCTTGCAGACGGACTGGCGCAAAGCGCCAGGGTGGAAGCTTTTGCTCAAGGTGAAGCACCACGTTTTGGCGGGTCAGGTAGACCACATCAATGGGAAAGCGCATCCCCAGGGTGTGAACGCCGCGGCAGGGAACGATCCACAAACCCTGACCCTCCCGGAAATTTTCCGGAGACTTGCCGATCAGGCCGCATAGTCGCGACCAATGGCTGTCGGCCACCGCGAGGCGCGTAGCAAGATACTGCCGGCGCGTACAATTCAGCACGTAGCCGCCGGGAATCGAATCCGGCATTCCCACTCCTGGTTCCATCACCCCGGCTTCGGACCGCGCTCTTCGTCAGGAAACGAGGGTTCGATACAAACTGATAATGGCCGGCCCGAGAGTCACGACGATGATGGATGGCAGAACGAACACCACCAGGGGAGGAACCATCTTGATTGTGGTCTTGGCAGCCTGTTCTTCGGCGCGTTGACGCCGTTCGGTGCGCAGCGAATCGGAATGCACGCGCAGAGCCTGAGAAACGCTGGTGCCGAAGCGGTCCGTCTGGACCAGCGTCCCCACCAGCGACTTGATGTCATCCACGCCCGTCCGGCTCACCAGATTGCGAAGCGCGTCGGCGCGTGGTTTGCCGGCGCGCATTTCCAGATTCACCAGGTAGAACTCTGCGCTCAAGTCTGGGTGGGCGTGGCTCAGGTCTTCGCCTACGCGCATCAGGGCCTGATCCAGGGCTAGTCCGGCTTCGACGCAGATGACGGTGAGGTCAAGCGCGTCCGGCAGGCCCAGCCGAATGCGCATCTGACGATCATTTATCATGCGCTTGAGCACGAAGCGCGGAACGAAAAAGCCAAAGGCCGTGATGCCGATCAGAAGCAACGGCGAACCGAAGCCGCCAAACAGCACGCCGCCCGCAAAAGCAACGATGGCCGTGAGGACCCGGATACCAAGGTAGATAGTCAGGTGGCGCGACTCCCGATACCCCGCCTGGATAAGCCATCCCCGGGTGCGGTCGGTGTCGGACGGCGACAGGGGCAACGCCCTGCTCAGCGGATCGAGCGCCTGCTCGAAACGCTGCTTCACGACCGGTTTTTCTTTCTGTGACTGGGGGCGCTGGAAGGCCAGCGATCGCAGGCGTGAGCCCAGGACAGAGGTCGGAGCATAGGCGGCGGCCAGGAAGGCGAAGATCGCCAGCGCGATGAAGACGAAGATGAGAATTGCCAGGATCAGCGCCATAGGTTCACACCTGGATCCGAATGATCTTGCGAATCACAAAATAGCCGATGGTCTGCAACGTGATCCCGCCCACCAGGAACGCGTGTCCGATCGGATCGGTAAAGAGCGGACGGATGAACGTGGGATTCATAGAAAGCATCACCAGCACGATCACCGGGGGCATGCCCATCAACAGCATCATCGTGAGCCGGCCTTGCGCGGTATACACCCGCACCTGGCGCAGAATCTTAAAGCGCTCACGAATGACATACGAGAGATTGTCGAGGATCTCGGCAAGGTTGCCGCCGGTTTCGCGCTGCAGCATCACGGCCGTGACGAAGAACTTGACGTCGACTAGCGGAACCCGGTCCACCATGTTGGTCAATGCTTCCCGCACCGGAAGGCCGAATTTCTGCTCCTCGAAGAGCTTGCGGAACTCGCCCCCGACAGGCTCTGTGACTTCATCAGAGATCATCTCCAGAGCGGTCGTGAAAGCATGACCGGCACGAACCGCACGCGCGAGGGTGTCGATGGCCTCGGGAAAGTGCTCTTCGAAAGCATCGAAACGCTTGGTCCGGCGGTAGGATGCGTAGGAATACGGCAGGATGAATCCCAGCAGCAAGCCCAACCACGCGAAAACAGGTCCGGCCTTGGCGGAGACGAAAATGACCCCCGCCAACACAAGGCCGCTGGCAATGCACAGGAAAATGAAGTTGCCCGCGCGCATTTTTATGTCCGCCTGCGACAGCAGCTTCTGCAGAGCGGAAACGCGCTCGGAACGCCGCAGCAGGCGGTCGAGCGCGGGAATCTCGCTGAGCATCTCGTCGCGCACGATGGCCAGTTCTTCGGTGGCGGCGCGCTCCGAGGGTGCCTGGGTCTCGGCCAGGCGGTCGCGTAGAACGCGCGCCTTCGCCTTGCGCTCGTCCAGCAGCGAGAAGACGGCGAACGCGCCGAGCGCGACCACAGCGAAAATCAGGATGGCGAGGAGTTTCTCCATGGTTTATCCGGTCTTTCTTCAGACCTCCATTCGTGATTCAAACAGCGCCGGGCGCAGCCGGCAGCCGGAGGTGGCCAGCCTTTCTGCGAATTTCGGCCGTATCCCCGTCGCCTTGAACGTGCCGCGCACCTTGCCGCTCTCGTCGATGCCGAGCCGGTCGAACACAAAGATGTCTTGCATGGTGATGATATCGGTTTCCATGCCGCCGATTTCGGAGATGGTGATCACCTTGCGCGTGCCGTCCGAAAGGCGCGCGACCTGCACCACGGCGTGAATCGCCGACGAAATCTGGTGGCGTACCGCTCGTTCCGGAATATTCAGATTCGCCATCGAAACCATATTCTCGATACGCGAAAGTGCATCGCGCTGCGAATTGGCGTGCACGGTGGTCAGCGACCCGTCGTGGCCCGTGTTCATGGCCTGCAGCATGTCGAAAGCTTCTTCGCCGCGCACCTCGCCCAGCACGATGCGGTCGGGACGCATACGCAAGCTGTTGATCATCAGTTGCCGCTGTCGCACCGCACCCTTGCCCTCAATGTTCGGCGGGCGGGTCTCCAACCGCACTACGTGATCCTGCTTCATCTGCAATTCAGCCGCGTCTTCGATGGTGACGATACGCTCGGTATTCGGGATGTAGCCGCTCAGAACGTTCAAGACGGTCGTCTTGCCGGCACCCGTTCCGCCGGAGATGAGCAGGTTGAGCCGGCCCTTCACCATCGCGGACAGAAGCTCGAGCATAGGCTCGGTGAGCGTCTTGTTTTCGATCATCTGCCGGGCAGTAACCGGGTCGCGTCCGAAACGGCGGATAGAGAGGCAGGCGCCGTCGATTGCCAGGGGTGGAATGATGGCGTTGACGCGGGAGCCATCGGCGAGGCGTGCGTCTACCATCGGCGAAGATTCATCCACTCGCCGTCCGACGCGCGACACGATGCGGTCGATGATCTGCATCAGGTGTGCGTTGTCTTTGAACGAAAGTCCGGTGAGTTCCAGCTTGCCGGAGCGCTCGATGTAGACCCGGTCAAAGCGGTTTACCAGGATGTCGGAGATGCTCGGGTCCTTCAGCAGCGGTTCCAGCGGGCCGAGTCCAAAAATCTCGTCGAGAATCTCGCGGGCCAGCCGTTCGCGTTCCGCAAAACTGAGGGGAACTGCCTCGGTGCTGACGGAGCTCCGGATCAGAACGAGAACTTCATCGCGGGCGGTCGCGCTGTTGGTGCGGCCCAGTTTCTCGAGGTCGAGACGGTCGAGGATCTTCCGGTGAAGATCGGCTTTTACCTGTTGGTACTCGCTACGCTCGAAGGTCTGCAGATTAGCCATGAGTTTTCTATACCGTCTTGAACATCGACCAAGCCGTACGTTTTACATCGTCGTCGTGCTGCGTCAGCAGCGCCGCCAACCCAGTGAAGGAGCGGGCGATCTCGGTGTGGTTCTGCTGCATCAGAGGTACCCCGCGATCGATCGCGCCCGACACGGCAAAATATTGGTTCGGAATGCGCCATAGAAGCGTCGCTCCCGAAGCAGTCTCCGCGTCGGTTTCGTGGAAACCGGGGATCTTGCGAAAGCGGTTGAGCACGAGTTTGACCCGCTCCCGGCCGTTGGCCTCTCCCAGGAACTGCACCACTCGGGCGGCGCTCCACAAAGATGCCACGTCGGCGTGTGCCACCAGCAGCACCGTTTCGGAAAGGTTGCCGACCAGGCGCGTAGCGTTGTCCACGCGAGAAGACGCGTCGACCACCACATACCGGAAGTGTGTCGCCAGCATGTCAAACAAGCGGGCACAGTCCGCGGTGGAAGGGTCGGAGGCCTCGGGAGAATTCGCTCCCGCCAGCAATTGTAGCCCCCCAGGGTGGCGCACCATAAAACTTTCGAGCAGGGAACTATCCATGCGGTGAAGGTTTCGAATAGCATCCGCCACGGTGAAAGGAGCCTTGAGATTCAGATGCAGGGTTGCGTGACCGAGCGGCGCCAGATCCACCAGGGCCACATTGCCATGCGCGGACTGCAGCGCGAGCGCGAGATTCACGGCGACAGTCGTCGCGCCGCTTCCTCCCTTCGCGTTGACCACAGTGAACACCTTGCCCCGCGGTCCCTCCCGTTTGCTCTTGCGCTGGGTGGTTGAGAGCCGGACGAAGGCTTCGAGCAGGTCGGTCGTAGTGGTGGGGCGCTCGATGAATTCTCGCGCTCCTGCCCGCATCGCGCTCACGATCAATTGCGGCTGCGACATGCTGCCCACGGCAAAGACCGCAATCTCGGGCAACTCCTGGTGAAGCACCTCGATGGCTTGCAGAGCGGCCGCCGACGCTTCCGGCGGAATGTCGATGAGGACCACGTCGGGCTGAATCCCCTGCACGCGCGGAATCAGAGGATCGCTACCCGCGGCCGGATAGGCGGCTGCGGAGTGTACGTTGCGGCCCACACTGGTGCCATCCACCAGCACCTGGAGAACGGCCCGCTGCTCGCTATCGCTCGCGATAATGACTACTGAAAGCTCAGCCATGCCAACAAACTACTTTCCTGCCGAAGGCTTCTTACCGTCGAACCCCTCCTGGTTCAGGAAGGGTTGCGGATCACGCGGTCCCGGTGGAGACTGCAAGTTCGGCGAAACCTTGTGCACGGTACAAAGGACCATCAACTCCGCATTGCTCTTCTGCAGGCTCTTGCTCTTAAAGAAGTTGCCGAGAATGGGGATGTCGCCCAGTCCCGGGATCTTGTTGACGATATCGGTGACCCGGTTATCCATCAGGCCCGCGATCACAAAGCTCTGCCCATCCTGCAATTCGAACTCGGTCTCGGCCCGCCGGGTGCTCAGCGCCGGCACGGTAAAGCCCGAGATGGTTAAAGCGTTAGCAAAATCCAGAGTACTCACTTCGGGAACGACGTTGAGATGAATATTGCCGTTCGGCATGATCACCGGCTTGAATTTGAGCTTAACCCCGAATTCCTTGAACTGAATAGTTACCGCAGTGAACCCCTGGCCCGGCTGCACGATGGGGAAAGGAAACTCGCCGCCCGCCAGGAAACTGGCTTCCTTGCCGTTCACGGCGATGAGGTTTGGTTCGGCCAGGATCTGGAGCAAGTTCTTGGTCTGCAGGGCGCGAATCACCGCCCCGAGATGGATATCCGGACGGAAGAAGAACATGTTCAGAACGTCACTGACGTTAGCGTTTGTCGTGAACGGCCCGCTGGCGCCGGTCGTGTCCGTGATCTTCTGGGCTCCGAAGCCTCCGTACTGTCCCGTCGTGATCGTGCCAATGGTATTGGCCGCTCCGGTCGAGATCATATTGATGCCAAGCTGGGTCAGCGCGGCGCGATCGACCTCGGCGAACTTCACCTGCAGCAGCACTTCCTGCGCGCCCGTCGGACCGAAGGTGAGCACATTGACCACGTTCTTCGAATAAGCGCTGGCGATCAGCTCGGCCCGCTTGGCCACGCTTTCGTCGGAGACATGTCCGGAGAGCACAATGGCCGAGCGCGATGGGGTGACTATGATCTGCTCGTCAGGGAAGACACTCTTTTCTTCCTCCGCCGCAGCGGTCACGTCGACGTCGACGCGGAGATCAAAACTGCGCGAGCGCTCGAGTTCATCCCAGATCAGCAACGACACCTCGCCCGCGGAGCGGCCGTGCACCAGGATCTGAGTGGGCGTCAGGACGTCAATGTCTGCGACGGCCGGGTCGGTGACGGATACCCGCTTGAGCCGCTCACTCGTATTGATCAGCAGCGACTTGCCAACCATGACCCGCAAAGGGGCGGCGCCGGTGGCTTCCGCCGGCGAAGGAACCGTCGCTGAAGACGGGTGCTCCACCGGCGGCGGCATACCCGGTTGCTGCGCTGGCTGCTGGGCCGGTTGCTGGGCCGGTTGCTGCGCTGGCGGAACGTCCTGTTGAAGGGTCTCGGCAACTGCGCGGGAGGAAAGAAGCGACGCGCTCACCAGCGCGCCGGTGAGTAACCGCGTGCAAGCATTCATCGTGAATTTCGTCTTGAGGAGCGGAGATAACAGCATTAATTTTGTCTGCCCGAAAACCATTCTCTAGTGAGCGCCTGTTTGATCCGGGAATTTCGTTTCATCCACTTTATTGCCGCGAATGACCTCGACCTTGTAAGGTGACGGTGGCGGCGGCGCCTCTGCGACCAGTTTCTTCGGCGTCGATTTCGGGTGGGGGGCAGTAGATGGCTGGGGCGCCAGGTTCTTGTACAGGCCGCTGGTCTTGGTTGCATTCAAATCCGTCTGCTTGGTGTCGACTGGACTGCGAAGAGTGAGTTGGATGTGGCCTTGTGAACTGGCTAGAGTCAGCTTCTGGGCATCATCGGGAGACACTAAAAGAGTGATCACAGGGGCTTGCTGCGGCTCACCGGCGGCATTGCGCTCCAGATGCTGTCCGGCGGCGACGACCAGGACGTTTTCCAACACGGTCGTGGTCTGCTGTTCGTTCGCCCCCGAAGGATTGCCCGTCAGCAACACGTCCACGCGGGTCCCCGGAACCACGAAACCGGCGACCGCCACCACCTCATTCACCCGCACTGACACGGCCCGCATCCCAGGCGGTATCAGCGACGGCAAACCGGAGCCTGCGTTCTCGGCGGCAAGCTTGGAAGGCAGAATGAATTCGCCGCGCGAGACCGGCAGAATGACGCCGCGCCCCAGGGCTTTTCCCGGTGAACGGAAAGCCGTCTGAGGAACCACCGACGCCGGAACCTTGGCGACGCGAATGTCACTCTCCTCCAACTTCTGGCCTACGGTGAGGTCCTTGGCCGCCAGCATTACGTCGATGCCAGGTTCGTTGCTTCCGCCAGCCTTCAGCAGCAGGTTCTTGTAGATGACGAAGGCCACGAAAGCACCCAGCGCCAGGGCAACAAACCCGATAAACAGGAGCCGTGAACGATTCATTGCTACTCCTCAAAACGGACAAAAACACCGACGTGCGACCCGGAGCCGCACGTTCCGAACCAAGCCCTGAAATCCAACCGCAGTTTCCCCGCCCGCCGAGTTTCCCGCAGCACGCTCCAGGTTCCCGGGGCGGTGCGTTACTGCACGGCGCTTGCAACCTGAGAAAACACGTTATTGGCATTGGAACCGATAAGTCGGACCGTGCCCACCACAATCACCAGAATCACCGCCAACATCACAGCGTACTCTGCGATGTCCTGACCTTGATCGTCATGAAGCAGCCTGCTGAGAATCCGACTCATTCTTTCGCCTCCCATGGGTTCGACCTACCACGCGGAATGATCTTTCCCGGCCAGACTGGATAATGCTCGCGTCGCCGCCCGATCAGACACGGCTATTTCTCTTATCTCAGTACAAATCAAGGATTTGAGGGTATCTTTTGCCGCCTACTGAAGCGGCGGTGCCGCTATCATACCTCGACTGTGGCTGGGGGGAAGCTAATTTCTTGGGCCCCTTACAGTCGATATTGACCGTTCAGGCGCTGGTTCCAGGGACTCCCCGTCTGTGGAAGGAACGACGCCCAGATCAGGTGCGGATTCTTCCATAGACGGGTCACTCCGGGAAAGAATCGTAGCTTGCCCGTCGCGGAAAAGCACTTTCCAGATGCCGGTCGCCTGAAGGGCCGTCGCTAACGCCGACTGGGGCGGGATCACGACGGCGCCAATCTGCCAGCGGTTGAGTGGCTTCTGCCAGTCGCCGGTCAGGTCGTAGGCCGCGGCGTACTCGTCGAGGAACTGGTCACCGTAGAGATCGGCGCGCCCGTCAATGAACACTCGATCCCCTGGGTAGAGCTTCCATATGAGGTATCCGCCCCAGTCGTAGTCGTTGAATAGCGGCCGCGGCTGGTGGTGATCGTGCAGAAAGGAAACCGCAGCCTCAGGAAACGCAGCGGCTTCGGCAGCGGGCTGCCTCTTGATGATTTGGCGGAGTTGCAGACAGGCGAGAACGATGAGCCCGATTGCGATCGCGCCGTGCAGCGCGAGCCTCGACGCGTTGAGAGACGGTGACTCGCGAGATCCGATGTTCCGTTTAAGTGATTGCCGGAAAGCTTCTGCGTGTTCCGCCAGGAACGGCGCGGCCATTAGAGCGAAGATCGGAATCAACCGCACCGATTGCAAGGCCGCGTAGACCGACACGCAAACCAGCAGCATCGTGCGCGGACGCATTCGCTGTCTGCCGATGTAAGGGAATGCGACCGCCGCGATCAGCATCGCTGCCAGAGGCAGGTACTCGCCCCGGTGAAAATCAGGCGAGAACCATTCCGCGATGTCCTTCCGCATTGTGGTGGAGTGCAACGTGGCGAGGGGATAGCCGTAGAGCCGCCAGCCGTTCGGATTAAAGAGGACAACGGCGAGCGACAGCAGCAGCGTCACAAACAGCCATCTCGTTTCAGCGCGGACCTCGCTCCAACGCGTGAAGCCGAAGATGCCGTCAAGCCATCCGCCCAGCAGAAACAACACGAGCAGGGCGATCCCAAGGGAATAGCCGGCATGCAGATTCGCCCACAGCAGGGTTAGCGGGACGACCCACAAGAGCGCTCCCCGCGAGCGATTCGGACGCTCGAGCATCCAGAGTAAGAGGCTGGCCAGCAGCACCGAGATCGTCTGCGGACGCACGCCCCATGTCGGGCGACAAACGAAGGCCGCCCACAGGACCAGCAAGCCTGCTCCATAGGGCCGTCCCGCACAGCGCAAATAGAGAAAGATGAAGGTGAGGGAAGTCACCGCGGCAAAGCCGACGATCAGTCCGCCCCATGAAGCGGCGCCGTATATCGAGTAGATCATTACTTCCGACAACCACTCGTGCGCGATCCAGGGATGGCCCTGACGGGTGAGAGAGAACGGGTCGGCGTGAGGAACAGAGTGGGTCTCAAGGATGTACTGGCCGGTCCTGAGGTGCCACCAGAAGTCCGGGTCGGTGATGTTGCGCGCAGCGAGAGTGAAGATCCCAAGGAAAAGGATCCCGGCAAACATCCGCTTTGGATCGAGGAGCGATCGCACCGGTGCCTGCATGATACGTGGGATGACGCTTTGACGTATTGATCGTCGAGCGAACTAGGGTTCGGCGGGGGTGGGATCGGTGCTGCCTGAGCGGAGCAAGACAACGACCAGCATCGGCAGATACATCGAGAGCACGATCACTCGGCCGATCTGCGTGAACGTATGCGGATGGCTGTACCAGCGCCAGATTCCCGCCAGCCAGCTAAAGCCCACCGTGTACACGAGTTCACGGCGCGATTTCGGAATCAGCCAGAGGATGAGCGGGTCATACAGCCAGCGTTGCGGCACGGCGGCCATCAGAAAGAGCAGGCGGGCGTCGCGCCGTCGCCATCGAAGCAGCGCCAGAACCAGCAACAGGCCTGGGAAGACGAGCAACGGAATGAAGCGGTCGTACTTCTGAAAATGTCCGATCCACCACCACGGCCAACGCGGCATGACGAGAAACGTCAGAGCGATCACGGCGAGGCAGGCAAGCACGCCGCGCTTGCTGAGCGAGGTGAACGCAACCGGAATTCCGAGTTGAGGCTTCGCCATTGTCGCGGGCAGCAGCAAAGGGAAGAAGGCGCTGGCGATGATCAGCGGCGCCCACTGGGCTTCGATAATGCCTGCCCAATACGGATACGCCATGAACACCAGCAGCCGGTGATATCCGTGACGCGTCAGTCCCAATGCCATCAGCGCGGAGCTGACCCCATAGAATGCCCCGCCAGCTGCTTCCGGACGCATCCACGCGAAGGGCAATCCAAACAGCGCGCAGGTCAGGGGATACAGCTGCATCGGACGGTCGTAGGGGTTGCGGTGTGCGAGTAGGTCCTGCGCGGCCACGATGGCCCAGTTGAAATCGCCCGCTCCCAGGTGAAAATGCGCCAGCAGAAACCAGCAGAAAGTGCCAGTCGCCACGCCGATCGTGAAGGAGACAAGAACACGCAGTCGCACAGGAGGTTGGTCCGCCTAAGTTGTAACATGGGGACCGCTCCGGTGCGGAGCCAGAGCGCAACGTCGAACGCTTGCTGACGAACTCCAAAACCGGTGTGGTTCTGGCGCTTCTGTTCGCGGCGAGCATGTGGTGCTACGTCACCCGCGTCCTGGTGCCTTACCAGCGCGCCGACGCCGCGGCTCACCAGCGGCCGCGGGGAAATCTCTCGGATCTCTACCCACGGTGGTTCGGCGCGCGCGAACTCCTGCTGCACCATCGCAACCCCTATGACCCCGAGGTCACGCGCGAAATCCAGGTCGGATACTACGGGCGTGAGCTGAACTCAAATCGCGAAGGAGATCCGAAGGACCGGCAGGCTTTCGCCTATCCCGCGTATGTTGCGTTCCTGCTCGCGCCGACCCTGGGGCTGCCCTTCGAAACCGTCATGACCGGCTTCAAGTGGCTCCTCATCCTGCTGACAGCCACGAGCGTGCTCCTATGGTTGCGCGCAGTCGACTGGCATCCGGGTGTGGCGACGAAGTCGATCCTGCTGATCCTCACTTTAGGGAGCTTTCCGGCAATCCAGGGTTTCAAGCTGCAACAGTTGAGCCTGGTGGTGGCGGCTCTGGTCGCGGCGTCCGCGGCCTTGCTCGGGAGCAAACATTTCCTTGCCGCCGGAATCCTATTATCGCTGTCGACGATCAAGCCGCAGCTCGTGCTGCCTCTGATGCTTTGCCTCCTACTGTGGACAGTCAGCGACTGGTCGCACCGGCAACGCTTCTTCTGGGGGTTCGTGCTGGGCATGGCTGCGCTCGTCGGCGGCGCAGAGATCGTACTTCCCGGATGGATGGGCGACTTTCTCGCGGCGACCCGTGACTACCGGCGATATACAGGAGGGAAATCGCTACTCGACACTCTGCTGTCCCCGTCCGTAGGACGACTCGCCGCTCTGGCGGCGCTCTTATTTCTGCTTGCAGTCGCCTGGCGCCTGCGCCGGGGGGAAGTCGGCTCCCGTGAATTCTCGCTCCTGCTCGCGACCGCGCTCGCGATTACTCTGATCGTGATCCCGATGTTCGCTCCGTACAACCAGGTGCTCTTATTACCCGCGATTCTATTGATTGTCCGCGAGTGGCCGGAACTCTGGAAGAACGGCGCTTTGTCAAAAGCAGCCTGCGTGCTGACGGTCGCGATCGTGGGCTGGCCCTGGTTCGCGGCGTTGGGATTGACGCTCGCCAGCCTAACGATTCCCGCTGCGTCGGTTGAGCGTGGATGGGCAGTCCCCCTCTCCACCAGCCTCGGAATCCCGCTCGTGATTCTCGTCCAGTTGGCGTCGCTGCTGGCGCGAGCTGAGCGCGACTAGCCAGCGCTCTTCTCTCTCCGAGCGCGTGCGAGCTCCCAATAGTTCAGGACAAATATCGCACCGATCGGTAGCGACAGCAAAACGTACAAATGCATGCGCACCGCATAGACGTGAAGCGGCGGCAAAAACAGCGCGGCCAGCACAAACAACAAAAGCCGCCGCCACATCTGAGGCAATCCGGACGTTCTCCGCAAATAAGTGAACGTGAGAAACACCGGCAGCGCCACCAGCGTCAGGTCATGAGGACTGGCCTGATAGCTGAGCAGAACCGCGGCCAGCACGCTGTTCGAGACCGCGAGATCTGCAACGGATGCGTCCGATCGCCTCCATCCATCGATTGCGCCACCAAGAACCAAAAGCGCCGCGCCGACGAACGCCACTTTCCCCGGAATCGATCCGGTCGGGAACAAAGCCAGCGACGCACCACGAATCGTGGCCATCGCCTCTGCATGAAAGCCGCTGAATGGTACCTTCCCAAAACCAAGCAGCAGCCGGGGATAAGTCGTCAGCGAGGACCACCCGGAAATGCCCAGGGAAATCAGAGCAAGCAAGGCGGCGACGGCTGCGAATCCGGCCGCGAACATCTTCCTCGACACGCCCTTCCTGCCCGCCAGGAAAATGATCGCCGCCGGTAGGGCGAACTGAAACTTGAAGAGGCCGAGCGCCAGCAGGCATCCCGCCGCAAAGTTCTTATCCTCTCCGAAAGCAACGCACGTCAGCACAAAAACGAGTAGCAGGAGAATCGTGTCCTGCCCCTGCAGGAAATTCAGCGAAACCGGCACGAACGCGAGCAACAGCACCAGCGTGAGTCCGGGACTTAGGGGTAGGGACAACCGCGTGTGCAACAGCCAAGCCCCTACCGCCAGAACCACGAGGTTGAAAAGAGTCCACGCCAGGTAGGCGGCCTGGATGGGCAGGCCGGCGAACGGAAGGTAGATCAGAGTTTCAAAGGGCGGGTGGATGAAGAAATTCCCGACGCGCCCGGTGTAGCGCCGCTGAAATTCCCACTGCAGAGACACGTCGTACAGCTGGTGCCCCAGCCCGGCGCCTACAATCTTTGCCGCACAATAGAAATGCGGGAAGTCGGTCCCCTGGCCGGCTTCCAGAAAGCGCTTGTAATACAGCGTCATGATGCCGGTGACGCAAAGCACGATCAGCAGGGCATGGCCCCGGCTTCGCAATCGGGTACCTAGTCGCGGCGTGACAGCCTGGCCTTCGGTCATTGCCCTGCGGCAGTCTATCTGAGCCCGCCGACCCTGTCATGAACCGGTGAAAACCCCTGAGAATGGCGGGCAAAAACGACCGTGCGGCTTGCATTGGCCGGACGCAAGGGGTAGGCTTCTCGGGCGATTGGACAGGAGTTGGCGCGGAGGACGCGATGACGCTCAAGCTGGAAACACGCGTGGCCGACGGAGTCA
>Ga0307477_10002800_pt1 | contig 13304 bp, 11 predicted proteins | sample atmos_gasesECM2C_FD_203316 | JGI IMG/M metagenome (GOLD analysis project Ga0307477, IMG submission 203316) | Hardwood forest soil microbial communities from Morgan-Monroe State Forest, Indiana, United States - atmos_gasesECM2C_515 | ecosystem: Environmental > Terrestrial > Soil > Temperate...
CACTTCTTGAGTTTAGTGTTGTAGGCGACAGCAGCAAAGGAACTCTGAGTGACGCCCTTGTTCAAAACCGTTGGATTTTTGGCGTCGCTGATATCCACAAAACCCGCGCCTCCCGGCAACAATCGCTGCTTGCCTCGCGCCCACATGACGCACAGCGGCTCGCCGCCTGTAATCGTGACCCCTGGAAGGTGCGCGTGAATTTCCATGTTGTGGATGTATTGCTTGCGATCCAGATAGGTGAGAGCACCCATGGCCAGAGGAATCTCGGGCGGCTCATTCGAAGTATAAAGACCAGTTACCTGTGCGCGTGCTCCCTTCGCGCCGGTAAAGCTCATTGCGGCCGCGCCCAAAGCGGCTCCGGCTACATTCTTCAGCAGCGATCTCCTGCTCAGCTCGGCGGTTTTCTGCGATCTTTTCGTCTTACTTTGCAAGAGCTTGGAATCTTGGCGAGATTCGGACACAGATCACCTCTTTTTGGATTCGAGTTCGCCCGGTAGGAGCGCCCTGTCGCCAGAACTGCGCAGCATCAGGCGTTGCTTGCCGCATTTGCGCCACGGACGGCATTTATCATAACAACGAAGAGCCTGTCAAAGAAAATGGCACGCAAATCTTTTACGTGGATTTTTAGCTCATACCTCTCAGGCGCAAATTTCGGAAATCTTACAAGGACGCCTTCTCAACGGAGATTCCCTATCGAATAGTTCAGCACGGACAATTGAGTGTCGTAGTCGTAGGTTGCGTTAACCTGCTCGATTTGCGCCTGCGTAAGGTTTAATTGCGCCTGCGTGAATTCAACGATGGAACTCAATCCCAACTGGTAACGGGACTGAGCCAGGTTCAACGCCAAGGTTGCCTGATTCACAAGCTGCTGTACGACGGATAGGCGTTGGTATCCGGAATTCGCATCGTTCCAGGCCTGGGTCACGTCTCGCACAATGCGATCCAGCAAGTCCCGATTATTCTGCTGCTGTGCGGTGAAGCGAGCGGACGCCTCGTTCCGAAGTGCGCCGAACAAGTGCCCATTGAAAATCGGTATCGTCATATTGAATCCAGCTGCGGCGTACTGGTCATTGAGGCCGGAAGAGGTGGTCATTACGTGGAGCGGAATGAGACCGGCGGCGCCGACCGCAGTAATGCTTGGGAGCCAGAGGTCGCGCTCCGCAGTTACAAACGTTTGCGCCGCATTTATTTCCAGACGTCCGCTGACGAGTTCAGGCCGGTTCATTATCGCTTGCTGGATCATGCCTGCGAGCTCGGTGGGAGGACCCGCGGGTGGCCCTGGTTCCATCAATTGGTAGGTTCTCTGATCCGCGAAACCGAGTGCACGGGTTAGGTCCGCATACGAAGTCTGGAGATTATTTTGCGCCTGAATCAACAGGAGCTGGGATTGCGCTAAATCCACATTCGCAAAGCTCACATCCAGTTGCGACTTGAGCTGATTCGCCGCCAGTTGGGTGACTTGATCGGATACAAGCTGGCGCTCTCCGACAGTCTGCTGGGCGACCCGCAACAAAGCCTGCGCCCTCAAGACGCCATAGTAGAATCTGTCGACCTGCAGCAGAACGTCAGCGCGCGAGGTGACGATATTCTCTTCCTGAGCCTGCGCGTGCAGCGTCGCACTCTTCACGAGCTGGTGAGTCCGTCCAAAATCCGTAAGCAATTGGTTGACTTGAAAGCCCTGGGCAAACTTGGGGAAAATCCGCGGATCGTTCAAGACTCCGGCGCCGATGCGATTCGTATCGTTGGCTTCCGCGCCCGAGATGGCACCGGTAGCAGTTGGATAATACGCGGCCCGAACCTCACGGCGTTGCGCATCGGCTGCGGAGGCTAGCGCCGTTGCGACTTGGATTTGCGGGTGATTCTGGATGGCGATTTGTTCCGCCTGCTGCAGGTTAAGAGTCTGAGCGGTTTGAGCTGAAGCCAGAACTGGCAAGAATGCCGCTACGGCAGAATAAATCAACAGCCGCCATACGATTCTCATTGCGCCTCCACTACCGGCGTCTGCATTTGGGCCTGTTCTCGACGGCGATAAATCAGCAGGTATGCCGCAGGGACCACAAAAATCGTGAGCGCGATCGAAGAGAGCAGGCCTCCTATAATGGCGCGCGCCAGCGGAGCGTAAGCCTCACTGCCCGCTTCGAGTTTGAATGCCATCGGCAGCAGGCCGACAACGGTAGCCAGTGAAGTCATAAGGATCGGCCGCAGGCGAATGCGACAGGCGCGAGCAACTGCTTCTGCCGCGGTGTGGCCCTCGCCGCGAAGCACATTCGAAAAATCGACAATCAGGATGCTGTTTGAAACCACCATGCCCTGCAGCATCACAATCCCCATCAGAGATTGGATATTCAATGTGGTGCCCGTCAAAACAAGTGTAAGGATCACACCAATGATGCCCGTGGGAACGGCGAGCACGATCAGGAGTGGATCGATGAACGATTTGAATTGCGCAACCAGGATGAGATAGACCAGCACGATCGCGAGAAACAAACCCAACCCGAAACTCTTGAACGATTCGTTCATCGTGACAACCAGTCCGCGCAGGTCGATTCGAAAGTTGGGCGGCAACTTGGTGTTTGCGATCACCGTGGAAATTGCCTTGGATAGCTTGCCTAAATCCTCCCCGGTAGGAGCCACATAGATGTCAAAGTTTCGTTCCAACTGATAGTGGTCGACTTCCGTGGGGGTCAGGATGGGTGTAACGGTCGCAACTTGGTCGAGATACGTTGGCAATTTCAAATTTGGCGCACGCAGAGGCATAGCCTTGAGAGACTCAATGCTCTTTACCTGATTTTCGGGGTACTGCACGGTCACGAAGTAGTTATTTCCGGAACGAGGATCAACCCAGTAGCTGGGGGCAATCATCTGGTTCGAAGTGAGCGCGGTGATCATATTGTCGATCACCTCCTTCGGCTGCAAACCCAATTCGGCGGCGCGGGCGCGGTTCACATCCACTTGCAAGCCCGGATAATCGATGTCCTGCGGGATGAAGACGTCCGACACTCCCGGCAGGCCCTTGATCTGCTGAACCAACTTCTGGGCAATCTGGTTGTCCGTGCCCATATCAATTCCGCTCACCTGCAGGTCGAATGGCGCCGGCACGCCTTGGTTGAGGACCGCATCTACAATGCCGCCGGACTGAAAGTAAGTCCGAAGCTCAGGCATCTGCTGCGCGATCCGTTCACGCACTTCGTCCATATACGTGAAGCTGCTGACAGCGTGATCTTCCTTCAATCCCACCTGAATGAAAGCCGTGTGCATTCCCGAGTTGGGCGTAAAGAGTGACGAGAGGTCGGGCATTACGCCGATATTGGAAACGACCGTTTCCAAGTCGCTGGGCCGAACAACCTGCCGCACAATATCTTCGACTTTTGCGACATAATCGTTCGTGATCTCAATGCGTGTGCCGGTAGGGGCCTTGAGATTGATCATGAACTGGCCTGCGTCTGTGCGCGGAAAGAACGATATACCCACAAACGGAATCAGCAGGAAACACGCGAAGAAGCAACCGAGGAAGCCTAATACCGTAGTCCAGGGCCGATCGAGCGCCCGGCGGACCCATTTTTCATAGAAGTTCAGCATGACTTCGAATTTGCGATTGAATCCGGCGTGAAACCTTCTTCCCCAGGACCGCTTTTCGTAGCCCTCGGCCGTGCCGTGGTGCTCGGGTTTCAGGAAATTTGCGCAGAACAAGGGCACCACGGTCATAGCGTCAAAGTAGGACGCAAAGAGCGCGATCACCACGCCCAAAGCGAGCGCAGTGAACAAATATTTGCTTACGCCAAACAGAAACGTGACCGGGAAGAACACCACAACCGCGACAAGCATGATGGCCAACACGGCCAATGCGACCTCATTGGCTCCTTTTTCGGCCGCCACTCGAGGTTCTTCACCCAACTCCATGTGCCGATAAACGTTTTCAATCACGACGACCGAGTCGTCGATCAACCGCGAAAAAGCCAGGGCCAAACCGCTCAAGACCATGGCATCGATTGACTTGCCCAGCGTGTGCAGGACGGTAAAAGCAATCAGCACTGAGAGTGGAAGAGATAAGAAAATCGCGACCGTGGCCCTGAAGCTGCCCAGAAATAGAAGAATCATCAGTCCCGTAAGGAAGATTCCTATGCCCCCTTCGCGGAGGACGGTGGAAATCGCTTCCCGCACGAACACGGACTGATCGAAAACGACGCTCGCCTTCAGCTCCGAAGGGATATCTCTAAGACTCTGGATGGCTTTCCGGATTCCATTCACCACCGCGATTGTGTTGGTGTTTCCGCCCTGCTTCTGAACTCCAACGTAGACCGATTTCTGCCCATCCACGCGAACGATGTTGTATTGCAGGTAAGAACCGTCCACCGCTTCGCCCACATCGGACACGAACACCGATTGCTGCCCCTCAGTCTTCACCGGGATGTCATTCAGAGATTTGGCATTGGGAACCTGGGCGTTGGTGTAGATGTTGTAATCCATTGGTCCCATACGCACGTCGCCGGCGGGCAGGATCAGATTGGAGGAATTCGTCGCACGCACAACATCCATGGGGCTCAACTGATGAGCTTGCAACTTCACCGGATCCACGTAAATCATCAGTTGGCGGTACTTGCCGCCGAAAGGCGGAGGAACCGTGGCGCCGGGAACACCCGCAATTTGGTTTCGCACTTGATACTGCAGGTAGTCGTGAAGCTGCGTTTCATTCAGGTTCGGGTCTTGCACGGTCAGCAGGACCACGGGCTGACTTGAAGCGCTAACCTGAAGCACCACCGGCGGCAGCGTGCCTTCCGGCAATCTCCTTAAATCCGCCATCGCGAGATTGGATACCTGCGTAACGTCGGCATTGGCATCGGTGCCGGGCTGGAAATAGATCTTGATCAGGCTCACGCCCGTCAGCGAACGTGATTCCATGTGATCCACGCCGGCGGCCAATGTGAAGAACCGTTCGAAGGTGTCCGTTATGTCTGCTTCAATCTGCTGCGGCGGCATACCGTTATAGAAGGTCGCCACCAGGACAACCGGAATATTGATCGGCGGAAACATATCCACGGGCATCTGCGCCATGCTCGTGATGCCAACCACAACAACTACGAGGCAAAAAACGATAATCAGGTAGGGATGTCGAATGGAAAAGGAAGGCATGGGTTACTGCTCCATCTCTTGCGCCTGGACCACTTTCGGTGAGACCAACTCACCTGGCTGATACTGGCCCTGAGATCCAAAAATCACGCGGTCATTTTCGTTCAGTCCCGAGACGATCTCGACTTGTGTTCCCGTCTGCAGGCCAAGCGTGACAGTTCGTCGCTCGATCTGATTGGCGCTGTTGACGACCAGGACGGTCCCCTTATCGGGCCCGCCGGGCTGAACAGCCTGCGTTGGCAGGGTCAGCGCCTTCTGCGATGTCTGCAAAGGGATCTCCGCAGAAGCGTACATTCCAGGCACCAGTTCGTTACTCGGATTGGGCACTTCCACTTCGGTGTGCATCGTGCGGGTTTGCAGATCGATTTGATCGGAGACGCGAATGACCTTTCCCGTAAAGTTCTTGCCGGTCGCAGATACTTTGACGTCGATCTTTTCACCCAGGTGAAGATCGGGCACGGCTCTTTCGGGTACGGGAATCACCAAACGAAGGAGACTGTTTTGTGACAGGCGGCAGAGCGCCTGAGTGTTCGAAGAGGTCCCCCCGGGCAAAAGGGCTCCCTTGTATGCGTACAGGCGGGTCACAACTCCTTCGAAAGGCGCGGCTATATGAGAATAGGAGTAAAGCGCCTTGTCTTTATCCAGCGTTGCCTTCGATGCCGCGACCGCCTGTTCCGCTGAGGCGAGAGCGTCTTTGGCGGCGGAAACTCCGGCATTGGCTTCCAGGTCCTTTCCTTGAGAAACGTCGATATCTTCCTGAGCCACCAGTCCAGGCTGGGATTTCTGCACGTCGGCCAGACGCGAGTAAGTCAGATGAGCGACTTTATAGGCGGAGTTCGCTCGGTTGAGTTCCTCGTGAGCGCGGTCCAACTCACTTTCATTGCGGTGGATGGTAGCTTCGTCTTCCTGCAGTTGCTGCTGTAATTCCGGAATCTCCAGATCCGCCAGGGGCTGCCCTTCCTTGACGTGAGTGCCCCAATCCACGTAGAGCTTCTGGATATATCCGGAGACTTTGGCGTAAACCTCGATTTCCTGGTAAGGCTCGAATTCAGAAGCGATTTCCAGCGTGTTCGAAAGATCGTGGCGCGCCACGGTGACGACGGCAGCCACGGGTGCGCCGACAGCCGCATCCACTTTGCCCGTTCGGGCACAGCCAGCCAAAAGCACAGTCGCCGTCAGTAACGGCAGCACAAGCCAACGAAGCCGTTTAGAAGCCGAGACAATCTCGCCGGGCTCCGGCAAGAGACCATCGGGGTGCGACTCGTCTGTTTTCGGATCGGCGGTGATAGTCATACCTTTGTTTCCTCTTCGTGCTTCATGACCTGTCGAAGCTTTTCCAGGGAAAAATCGTCAGACTGGCACAGATCTATAAGTCGTTTTCTTCTCTTAAGAATATCGCGGGCCTTGGCAGGAACTCTATCAGCGACTTCCGGAGGAATCGTTTGTACGCCATGTAGGTCACCTTGGACCAATTCGCCCGGCGAGATCTTCAATCCCCCTACGCGCACGGGACTCCCGAAATCGAAGACATGGGCATATGCGTGAGAGACCGCCACGTTAGCGGCAAATACCTGAAAGCCGGTCGGCCGGATATCGGGAATATCTCGCACGCTTCCGTTGGTCACCAGTGCTACGCAGCCGAGTGCGCGCAGTATGTTCGCGTGGACGGCGCCGACAAACGCTCCCAATCCCGCAGGGTCGTCGAGATCTTCGATGACGATGATTCGGGGCGCGGGAATGGTCAGAATCTGACTCCACCAGTCCGCGCGGTCATAGTAAAAATAGCCGCGGCTGTCCATCGGCGGATTCGCGCTCCGGATACGTGCCGTAGCCGCATAGCCCACGACTGCAGGAAGCTCTTTAAATTGGCAGCGGATGCGGGAATCGGCAAAACCCGCATTGCACAGACGAACGCCGAAAGTTTCGATAGCGCTCGCCGTCACACACGTGCTGAACTGACGCAACTCATCCAGCAGAGCTGGCGTCATGCGACTCGCGTTTCTTATCTGATCCATAGTCTCTCGAATATGCGACCACGATTAGAGATGCCAGAAATCACACCAAGGTGCTAAGGCTATTTTTGGAAAAAACGCCGGAAAACTAGAGGAATAAAGATGGGGGCGATCGATGCTGCAGAGCTACGGTTACGCCGATCGAGGGCTTAGGCGGCTCAGGATCAGGCTCGTGCGTGCTTCGGATAGCTTCTTCTGGCGCCGGAATCAACATCGCGATCAGTCGCAACGGCGCCTTCTCCAAAACGACGGGAACCTGAGGCACCTGCATTTTGCTCGCGATATTCAGATAATGAACAGGGTTTGACTGCGGCAGATACCAACTATTTTTTGCCAGCGTAGAGAGCGCGGGTACTGCAAACAGGAGCAGCGCAAGCAATGCGCCCTTCACAAAAGGCGCGAGGCACTTGCGCAGGTGCAAGGAAGAGTTAATGGCCTTCTCCTGCCGCTCGGAGTCGTCCTTGAGCTCCAGAGTCACTATCTAAAATTCTACGGTCACAGGTAGTTTAAAGCAAGCACGGCGCCGTGGTACCAGCCCTAATGCAGCAACGCTTCCACCGGGACGCACTCAAAACCTCACATTTGCGGGCCGCCGCCAACAACTCGCGGTTCATCTTGCGGCGCTGATCGAGTCCACCTGGATCGTTTTCGTCTTCGTGTCCAGCGTGCCTGTGACCTTCACTTTTTTCGCCGCGAATTTTTCGGCCATCCGCTGGTCGCTCAGCATGTAGGCGTTCTTGCCGTCATACAGGAGGTACGAGGCGCCGTGGACGCTGACGCACGCCATCGCGCAGGCGGCGTCCGTTGGCCCCATTTGCATTTGGGAATGATCTGCCTTGGGGCACATATCGTCAGTGATGGTGCCGGTGAAGGTCTGCTTGTCAGCAGCGGCGGTGAGCGCCACAACGGCGAACAGAGCTAAAAAAGCACTCGAGATTAGAGGCTTCATAACTTGATGTTTTGGCCTCATGATGCCCAGTGCAAATCAATTCTGCACTCGCAGCACAAGGCAAGGCGCAATCCTAAAAGCTCAGGCTATCGCGCCGCCTCCAGTTTCAGGGTGGAGGCGGAGACCGGAAAACCGCCGTGATTTACCGCTTCGAGGTTTCTACTCGCCCGGCGTCATGAGATGGGCGGTCGACGTGCCCGCGTTCATAATCCAAACGGTACCCTGCCCAGCTTTGTCCGGCAGCCCAATGGATTGTGTCGTGGCGCCCGGCACGGCAATGGTCATGTGCATACGCGCGTGCTCCTGGTCAGCACCCATCATGTGATACCAGACCGATCCAAACTCCGGCTTGATGCGGGTTCCGTCCTTTTCCTCGGCATCGAGCATCGCCTGGGTCTTGGCCTTGTCGCCGAGCGCTTCGGCCTTCAGATTCTGAGCCACGCGATCCAGGTTACCAACGCTGGTGCACTCAATCGAAAACGCCTGCTGCTCGGGAAGACCCGACCGGTCGTAGCACACAAGACGGCTGGTGCCTTTTTTCAATGTGTCATAGGTGAAGTCGGACTTCCACTTAATCACGGTAGCCCCATCGCGCAGCTGAGCCGGGGCGGCCAGCACCGCTTTCGCGATGGCAGGGTCGTCCTGAGCTTGTGCCAACGCGGGGAACGAAAGTGCGATTACACCGAGGGCAAACAGCGGGACGCGTTTCATTCAAAACCTCCATTCGACATGCACTCAAAGTCTCAATCGTCGAGCGCGGAAAGTATAACACGTCAAGATCGATGCGGATTCAGGCACGTGTCACGATTGCGGCGGACGCCCCGATTTGAGTTTTGCCGCAGCGGAGGTTAGTTGCCCGCGGAAAGACGCTGCGCAAAATAACCGGTGCGCGTCCGTGCGGATAGGTTTCCGCTTCCGGCCGGAGGAACAACCTGCACCCGCACAGAACGGAAGGAGCCATCCTTGCGCGTATTGGTCGGATAGTAGGCGAGAGTGTATTGGTGGCGAATGTCGCGCGCGATCTGAGTACAGGTAAACTCCACATCTTCCAAGTTTTCCGGGAAAAGCGCCGCACCGCCCGTCGCGCGGGTCAATGCCAGAAGTGCCTGGCGGTCACGCTCTGCCGATTCCGGTTTTTCCTCTCTGAGCAACCCGACGGCATAGATCAAAGCGCTCGATCTTTGCGCTTCCTGCAGAGCGGCATCCAGGCTGTGGTGGCTGGAGTTATCTTCGCCGTCGCTCACGATCAGAAGGACTTTCTTATCCAAATAGCCTCTTTTCAAGCGATCCAGCGAGGTGGTTGTGGCGTCATAAAGGGCCGTGCTGCTGTCGGGATCGGCTTGCTCCAGGGCCTTTTTCAGCTCCCCGACGTCGTTGGTGAAGTCGCGATCGTAATAGTATTTGTCGTTGAAGTGAGCGACAAAAACCTCATCATCGGGGTTACTGGTCTTGACGAAAGTCAGTGCCGCGGCATTCACCTTTTCGAGTTTATCCGCCATGCTGCCGCTATTGTCGATCAGCAGACCCATGCTCACGGCCGCGTCTTCCTGGCGCAAGACGGAGATTTTCTGTTCGGAATCGTCTTCGAAAACGCGGAAATTTTCTTCTTTGAGCCCCGGCACAAACTGCCCGCGCTCATCCGTGACCGACACGTGGAGTACGACCAGATCGACGCTTCTCTGGATCGTATAGGCGCTTTGCAGCGGCGGTTCAAGAGCATTTTGCGGCGGCGGAGGCTCAGGCGGCGGAGGAGAAGGCCGAGCCGGTTGCTGCGCATGGCCGCACGCCCAAACGACGGATATCAGAAGCAGCGCCCGGAGGAACACGGCAGGGCGCAAGCCAAAATTGTGCCGGTCTCTATGATCGGTCCGCATTTGATCCACTATTCTGATGGCTCTTTGCCCCTTAGGGGATGAGTTTGTGGGCGCCGGGTGTCATACAGAGAACCTGTCCCGATGGTACCAGCCAGCCTTAGCAAGATACGCGGTGCAGGCGGGAATGGGAATGCGCTATTTTTGCTGATGTTAATATTCGATAGTCCGCCCGAGGCGGATCTCCCGGAGGAGCAATGAATCTGAAAAACGCGGCGGCCCTGATTACGGGCGGAAGTAGCGGCATCGGACGCGCCATAGCCCAGACGCTCGCCCAAAGCGGAGCGCGCGTAGCCATCACTGGACGCCACAAGGACCGGCTGACCGAAGCCGCTCAGGCTTTGAAAGTGCTGCCCATTCTGGCAGACGTGGCCAATGAGGCCGATGTGGAGCGGACCTATCGCGAAGTTTTCAAGGAGTTCGGCGAGCTGGATATTTTGGTGAACAATGCAGGCACAGGCGTGTTCAAACCCTTAGCTGAATTTGATCGTCCGAGTTTTGAGGCTGTTTTTGCGACGAACGTGACCGGGGCCATGCTCATGGGCCGGGAGGCGGCAAAACACTTCATCACGCGCCAACGAGGCAACATCGTCAATATCAGCTCGACTGCTTCCTTGCGTGGCGCTCCCAACGGCACTGCGTATTATGCGAGCAAGTTCGCCTTGCGCGGAATGGCGGAGTGCTGGCGGGCCGAATTGCGCCGCTACAACATTCGCGTCTTTCTGATCAACCCGAGCGAGGTTCTGACAAATTTCTACCCCACCGCCGGCTTGGCGCAGAAGGAAAATTCCACCAAGCTGCGCGGCGAAGAGATCGCCTATATGGTGAAAGCGGTGCTGGAGATGGATGATCGAGGCTTCACGCCCGAGCTATCCATCTTCGCTACAAATCCCAAGGATTGAGGCCCACGGGGGCTAGGTCACAATGATCGAGTCTCGATATTCGGCGAAATCGGAGATCAACTTTTCGAGAGAAATCGATGGGTGCCAGATAATCGTGGGGGCTGGGATTACCTGAACCTCAAAGACAGGGTTTTGGCGCCGAATCTTCCTGCGACTTTTCGGCTGGGCCTTTGACTTCATGTCTAAGTTTATAGCTTTGCGTGGGTTACAAGAGCCATACCACAACCTACTAAGCGGATAAGGCAGGAATCATTCAAACTGAGGCTGAATTGACCCCAAAAACAAAAAGCGGCCACTAGGGCCGCTTTTCGCCGGAAACAAAGCTCGCGAAACTACTTCGAGCTGTCCGTCTTCTTGTCCGTAGTAGTCTTCGTCGAGCTCTTGGCTTTCTTGGGGGCCTTCTTCTTCGCTGTTTTGCTGCTGGTGGTCTTGGCGGTGGTCGTCTTGGTGTCGGTCGAGGTTTTATCCTGAGCAACAGCCAAACCGGCTCCCAACATCAGTGTTACAACCAACATCATAAATAGCTTCTTCATGCCTTCTCCTTCAGAGATTAGAGTCGCTGCCTAAAGCCTTGTCCAGGGCGAGCTGCTTACTTGAGCGTATTAACATTGCGCCATCGCTGCAAGAAGATTCTCTAGTGCCGGTCCGTATCAGTCAAGCCACTACCGGGTTGCGGGCTTAGCAGACGCCGCCGGAGCCGGCTTGGCAAATTGAGCGTCCGCAATGGGCGTATTTACTTTGATTTCGCCTAATTCCGTGCTCGCTTTCCCGTCTGTCCACGTCGTCGTCCAACGGAAGGGCATTTTGACGCCCGAGACATCGCGATAGTCCATATAGTCAATCTGCGTCGGATTGAGCCCAACAGGCGAATTCGTGTAACGCATCTGCCGCACGAGAAGACCCGATTCTTTGTCGAAATACAGCTTCACCGGAAAATTGCCGCTGCTTCCCTGCAGGACCTCGACCTCTCGATCGTTGATCATGGTCGGATAGCCGACGCGCCACTGAGTGAAGCTCTGCTTGATTCGCGCAGGGAAAGCAAGGTCGGCGTCCACTTTGACAGCCTCCAGAAACTGCCCGGTCAGTTCGAGCAGCGGCACTGGCCTGCCCGGCTCTGCTACCCAACCTGTCCGGCCATCATAAGTTGTCGTCCAATCACCATTAGATGTGTGAATGATTGTCACGCGTTGCCCGGGAGCTTTAGCCGCGATTTCGATCGGGCTTTTGTCGAGTTCCGCATAGCCTTGATAGGTCCCCTTGGCGACAAAGCTGGTGATCGCGGCCACCTTCTGGGCACCGCCAAGCGCCTGGACGTACTTGTCGAGGATTTGATCCGCCGACGGCTCCCCCGTGGCTTGTTCCGTGATTACATCCGGCTCATCAACGGTCGGAGCGCTGTATTGCTCGGTCAGGTTTGGAGTGACCTTCGGGAAATCAGTGCCGCGGTGGCACGAATAGCACGTCAACTTGCGGCTTCCGCCAAAATAACTCTGGTTGATGGCGTTCATCATCAGAACCATCTTGCGCGCCGTCTGCTTGTGCTCATTATCCTTGGCGTAGCCTGCCCAACTGCTCTCATCGTCGTGGCAGAATTCGCAGCTTTCGCCTATTGAGGCAGAAAAGAAACCCATGGTCGAAAGAAATTGGTTCTCCGGAATGCCTCGCAGCACCTGAATATTCTTGTACACATCTTCCGCCATCAGCTCTTTCTTTATCGGCGGTGGGGTCTGTTGTGCTGGCGGCTGGGCGGCGCTTTGGGGCCGGGCCGGTACGCATGCCAACGCAAAAGCCACGAGAAGCCCGATAGGCATTGCACGATTGGCCCTTCGCATCTGTCGCATTTTGAATTTACTTGGCTGGCTCGGCGTTACCACTTTGATGTCCAATGATATCCATATAGGAAATAGCTTCGGACGGGACACAGAGCTGCTCCTCGAGTTCCTGGTTGGGAATCCACTTGAAAGTTACATCGGTAAGTTCTTCGAAGGGCGAACTATAAATCTTGGGATCGTCAATCCTTATGCTCATTTGCAGGGTGTCGTGGTCCACTCGCTTATAGCGTTCCTGCACACGCATATCCACGCTGTGAGGATGGCCAGACGTATCGAGCCAGGTCCTATCATCCATGCCGACGCTATCGATCACGAACGTGTAGTCCCCGTCCCAATGCCCCACGGAATAGCCATACCACCGGGAAGGCGCTCCGTCTTTGGTGTCGATGCTCTTGGGAAGCTCTCGCCCGTCGGTCCATATCTCGCGCCAGGCTCTTTGATACTGGTAAAGAATGATCATCCGGTCCGGTAACTGAGCGAAGCGCATGCCTCTCGTCTCGTTGATAATATTGCGGGGAAAGCCCAGGGGATCGCACGTCATCAGCGGATCGTTCGTGTTCGCAAGGTGGTATACCGGCTCGGATTTATTCAGTTTCGCACGCTCCGCGCCC
>Ga0307477_10002801_pt1 | contig 13304 bp, 8 predicted proteins | sample atmos_gasesECM2C_FD_203316 | JGI IMG/M metagenome (GOLD analysis project Ga0307477, IMG submission 203316) | Hardwood forest soil microbial communities from Morgan-Monroe State Forest, Indiana, United States - atmos_gasesECM2C_515 | ecosystem: Environmental > Terrestrial > Soil > Temperate...
ATCTATGGCCGCTGGCGTGGTTTTCCGTAGGCATGCTCGTGCTGGCATCGGTCGGAGCGCATCGAGGTGAATCCCCGCTCTACGGATTCTTGCACGGCGTGGTGTTTTATCCGGTTTGCGTCCCGTGGATCGACACGGTGATGCGCCAGTACGGCAGTCTGGATCCCTGGACGTCGGCCGGAATTCTGGGATTGATGGCGGTTGCCGGCGGCCTGCTTTGTTCACTCTTTTCCTGGGGCCTAGCCGGAGCGTCGAGAAAAAGCATCGCGCTGGCTTGCGCACTTGCTCCTTTCCTTTGGGTCACCTTGGAGTTCATACGTACTCATTTGCCTTACATCGGTTTTCCCTGGAACCTCACGGGCTACGCCGCTATCAAAAGTCTTGCCCTGCTCCAAGTAACTGCGGTCACCGGAATTTACGGGCTTTCGTTTCTTATAGCGGCTTACGGCTCACTCCTTGCGTTTGCGGTCCTGACAAGCAGGCGGCGGGCGTGGCAACTGGTTGCCATCAGCACGGCTGGGCTGATTGTTATCGCACTAGGGGGCAATTATTTAGTGCCGGAAGAAACTCCGCGATTCACCGCGCATCTGGTCCAGACCAATTTTCCGCAGTCGGAGCATTACCCCGCCGATTGGCTTCAAATTCACGCTGGGGAACTGGATGAACTCGCGCGGATCAGTGTCGCCGCCGCGAAGAAAAATCCCGCGGGCCCGGAGTTGATCGTTTGGCCGGAGGTGCCCGCGCCATTCAGCTTGCAAGATCCAGCTTTTGCCGCTCGCGCGGTGGGCATTGCGCGGGAAGCGGGCACTGATTTTCTGGTTGGTGTGGTGGACTGGAAACAAGACGCGCAAAAAAACTGGGTTGCCTCCAATAGCGCGGTACTACTGGACCCTCTGGGCCGGCGAATGTATACCTACGATAAAATTCACCTGGTTCCGTTCGGCGAGTACGTTCCGTTGCGCCCATGGCTTACTTTCGCGGGACGCTTGACCGCCGATATTTCCGACTTCACCCCCGGGACGGTTTATCGCGTCGGAGAAATTCCTGGCGGCAAATTCGGAACTTTCATTTGTTACGAGGCGATTTTTCCGGGCGAAGTGCGCAGATTTGCCGCTGCTGGCGCGCAATTGCTCATCACCGTTTCCAATGATGGTTGGTTTGGGCGTTCTTCGGCGCCGGGGCAGCATCTGATGATGGCGCGGGTGCGCGCGGTGGAAAGCCGGCGCTGGCTGCTGCGCGATACCAATAACGGCTTCACCGCATCCGTCGATCCGTATGGCCGCGTAGTTGCGGAAATGCCGACTGACGTTCGCGGCGAGCTCGATGCTCCGTACGATTTTAAGAGTAACCTTACTCTCTACGTTCGTTTCGGTGATTGGTTCGCCTGGCTTTGCGTGATCGTCACTCTCGTGCTGTTGTACCTGGCGCTAGCAAGCAAGGCGATTTTCTAGCGAGTCGGAGCTTCATCCCGCAAAGGCGCCGGGGCCGGCCTTGACTTTTCCCCGGATCGCGGCAACAGCATCCTCAGTGACGTGAGCTTTTCGGTTTTTGTATCGCGTTTGATATCCAATCGCGCATCAACTCCAGATAACCGGGAACGGCTTGGCTCCCTCCGGGCGGAAACATCCCATGATCGCCGTCCTCGAATACTTTGATTTCTGCATTCCGGTTATGATTTTTCGCAAATGCGGCCTTGAATGACTCCCTGGATTCGGCGATCGGCACGATCGAATCTTTGCCTCCATAAATGACCAGAGTCGGCATAATCAGATCCAGGTAATAGCGTTCATAGTCCGCGGCAGAGTAGGGGCTACGATAAAATTCAAGCTCGCTGCGATCTTTCTTTACCAGCGCGGCTAACTGTGCCGGATTTGGCAATCGATTCGTGCTGGGCACTTCTTTGCGGAAATTGGCCTGGCGATACTTGTCCAGCCACCCTTGTTTCACCGCTTCGTTCACTGCCGATTGTGCCTGCTCGTAATTCTTGCCCCCGGCATAATAATCATAAAGAATCTCGTGTAGGGCGGAGGCCTTCTTGATTTCGTCCCCGTTCATCCCCACGCGCCGCCATTCGTTCTGCAGATAAAACTCCATTTGTCGTTTTGGATTTACGCCGCCGGGGCTCACGAGAATGACGAAGTCCGTTTGCTTTTCTTGGCCAACCGCCATCGCGATTATCCAGCCCCCTTGGCTGATGCCCCACATTCCAATGTGCCGGGAATCCACTTCGGGCAAGCTCTTGACGAAACGGAAAGCCGCGACAGTATCCTGGGCCCTTCGGTCGAACCCCGTTTGCGAGTAGGTTCCTTGTGACTTTCCGACTCCGCGCTTGTTGTAAGCAAATATTCCGATTCCTGACGGAGCAAAGGCATCGGCCAGCATGCGGGGATAAAAAGCATCTGTTACGTCGTCATCACCCGATCCCGTAACGTAGATAATCACCGGAAGCTTCCCAGCACGCGGTGGCATAAACAGCCGCCCTGACAAAACCACGCCGGAACTGTCGAAGGCCAAGTCTTTGGTTTCGTAAGGAACGTCCGCGCCGGCAGTTGCGTTCTGCCCGGAGTGTGATGGATGTGTCCACAGAAGAATGGAGATCGTCGTCAAGCAAAGGGCGCCAAGTTTCGCGGCCGGATTTTTGCTCGCCTTACCGGATACGAAGCGCGCGTCTCGCGAAAGGATATCCATGCACTCCTCCCAGAAAGTCTATCCCGTAATACCTGTCACATCATATACGCGAGAAATGTCCCAAGGGTTTGATTGCCGCCGCCAAAGACCGCCCGCGCGACGCTACAATAGCGCCTTCAATTTCGTGTGTTCCATTCCACGTTTCGCGGTTAAAATCCCCTCATGGCCGAACATATTGAAGACCTGCAGCAGCGCTACGCCGAGCTTAAAAAACGTATTGAGCTCGTGCGGAGCTTTCTTTGACGCCGACTCTGCTCGGAACCAACTCGCCGCATTTGAAGAAAAAGTAAGCGATCCAAATTTTTGGCAGGATCAGGAAAAGGCGCAAGCCGTCTTGCAACAGCGCAAGCAGGTGGAAGACCGCGTCAACGCGGAGAAGCTCCTCGAAACTAAATCCAGCGACATCGAAACTTATTTCAATCTCGCCCGGGAAGAGGCCGACGACGCGCAGCGCGTCTCTCTGCTTGAAGATGTCAGCAAAGAGATCGCCTCCACCGACACGTATTTATCCGAGCTGGAAACGAAAACGCTTCTCGCCGGTGAAAACGATCGCCTGAACGCGATCGTCACCATCAAGCCCGGCGCCGGCGGCACCGAATCGCAGGACTGGGCGGAAATGCTTCTGCGCATGTATCTTCGCTGGGCGGAACAGAAAGGCCTCAGCGCGACGGTCATCGATTCAACGCCCGGTGAAGAAGCCGGAATCAAAACCGCCACGGTGCAGATCGCTGGAGAGAACGCTTACGGCATGCTCGCCGGCGAGAGCGGTGTGCACCGATTGGTCCGCATTTCGCCTTTCGACCAAGCCGCTCGCCGCCACACATCCTTCGCCTCCGTTTTCGTCATTCCCGAGATTGACGACAAAATCGACATCGTGGTGAAACCCGATGACCTTCGCATCGACACGTTTCGCGCGGGCGGCCACGGCGGCCAAAACGTCAACAAAGTTGAGTCTGCGGTTCGCATCACGCATCTCCCCTCCGGAATTGTCGTGCAATGCCAGAACGAACGCAGCCAGCACAAAAATCGCGAATGGGCCATGAAAGTCCTGCGCTCGCAGCTTTACGAGCTCGAACTCGAAAAGCGCAGCGAAGCTCTGCATAAGCTCGACGCCTCCAAGCCTGAAATCAGCTTTGGCAGTCAAATTCGCTCTTACACCATGCAGCCCTATCAGCTCATTAAAGATCACCGCACAAAAGTGGAACGCGGCGATGTGGACAAAGTCATGAACGGAGATCTCGATCCTTTCATCCGCGCCTATCTTCTTTACCGGCGAGACAACGAAAGTGGCGGCACGGCGTCGGCGGGCAAGTAAAAGAGGGGAAAATTGTTGCCTATCGGTCGCGGACGACCGGCATCCGGCGACCGGGGCGAAGACACTTTACTTCCCGAAATCACACTTCGAGCCCGGTTTAAGACCTTTCCGTGCATAAGATTGACAGCCCTATACCCCTATGCTACGTTCGGAAGTCGGCCCAAACTGCAGGTAGCGCGATTTGGCCCCGCAATTGCCTTTCAATCCGCTGGAGGATACTTTTTTGGCGCATGCTGACGAAAAATACTTGTTTACCTCGGAGTCTGTAACCGAGGGTCATCCCGATAAAATTGCCGACCAGATTTCCGACGCCGTACTCGACGCCGTCCTCACCGACGACCCCATGGGCCGCGTGGCCTGTGAAACACTGGTCACCACCGGACTGGTCGTCGTTGCCGGCGAAATTACCACTACCACCTACGTTGATTTTTCCGATCTGGCTCGCGAAGTCATTCGCGACGTCGGCTACACGCGCGCGAAATTTGGCTTTGACGCGGAAACCTGCGGCGTTATCTGCGCTATCAAGAAGCAATCTCCCGACATCGCCATGGGTGTGGACACCGGCGGCGCAGGCGACCAAGGCTTGATGTTCGGCTTCGCTTGCGACGAAACGCCCGAGTTGATGCCTATGCCCATCCAACTCGCGCATAGCCTCACGCACAAGCTTGCTGAAGTCCGCAAGGTGGGAACTGTTGATTTCCTCCGGCCTGACGGAAAATCCCAAGTAACCATCGAATATATCGATGGCCGCCCGGCGCGCGTTGACACCGTTGTAATCTCCACCCAGCACAGTGACAAAGTCTCTCACCGCGACCTGGAAGACGCGGTTATGCAGCACGTTATCAAAGCCGTCCTTCCTGAATCCATGGTGGACAAGAAGACCAAATATCACATCAATCCGACCGGGCGCTTCGTTACCGGCGGTCCCATGGGTGACGCAGGTCTCACCGGCCGCAAGATCATCGTCGACACCTACGGCGGATACAGCCGTCACGGTGGCGGGGCCCTTTCCGGGAAAGATGCTACCAAAGTGGACCGCTCGGCTTGCTACATGGCCCGCTACGTCGCAAAAAATATCGTAGCCGCTGGCCTTGCCACCAAAGTGGAAGTTCAGCTGGCTTACGCCATTGGCGTGGCCGAGCCGGTTTCGGTGATGGCCGACACGTTCGGCACCGGAACGATCCCGAATTCTCAAATCACCGAGCTGATTCGCGCGTTCTTTAAGCTCAACCCCAAGGGAATTATTGAAACGCTCAATCTCCGCCGCCCGATTTATCGTCCAACCGCTTCTTACGGCCATTTCGGCCGCATCGGACCGGGCTTCACCTGGGAGAAAACGGATAAAGCCGCGGCCATCAAGAAAGAAGCAGGTTCGCGCGGAGTTGTAGTGGCGTCGCGCAGCTAAATTTTCCGCGCCTTGTTTTTGTTGTTTAGCTTTCGTAGCGCCGGCTTGCCCTGACGAAGGACGGCTTCAGCACGGCATCTTTTTCTTGGATTCTCCGCACAATTAAAAATTAAAGGGAGTTCTCGTGGAAACAACTGCACCGAAACTGACCGGCGATGTGAAGGACCTTGCCCTCGCAGAAAAAGGCAAACGCAAAATCGAATGGGCCAACCAGCACATGCCCGTTTTGCAACTTATCCGCAAACAATTTATCAAAGACCAGCCGCTCAAGGGCGTGCGCATGTCCGCCTGCCTGCATGTGACCAGCGAGACGGCCAATCTGGCCATTACTCTTCGCGATGGCGGCGCCGACGTTGTTCTGTGCGCCTCGAACCCCCTCTCCACCCAAGACGAAGTCGCCGCATCCCTGGTAAAGGACTACAACATCCCCACCTTCGCCATTAAGGGCGAAGACAACGCCACCTATTACGCCCACATCAACGCGGCGCTCGACCACAAACCGCAGATCACCATGGACGATGGCGCCGACCTCGTCACCATCCTGCTGACCAAGCGCCCCGATCTGGTCAAGGACATCATCGGCGGCACCGAAGAAACCACCACCGGCGTGATTCGCCTTCGCGCCATGGCCAAAGACGGCACGCTGAAATATCCCATCGTGGCGGTGAACGACGCGCTCACCAAGCATCTGTTCGACAATCGCTACGGCACAGGCCAATCCTCGATTGACGGTGTTCTTCGCGCCACAAATCTTCTTATCGCGGGGCTGCGCGTGGTTGTTTCCGGTTACGGCTGGTGCGGCAAAGGAGTGGCCATGCGCGCCAAAGGCCACGGTGCCGACGTAATCATCACCGAGATCAATCCGGTGCGCGCGCTCGAAGCCGTAATGGATGGTTTCCGCGTGATGCCCATGCCCGAAGCCGCAAAAATCGGCGACATCTTCATCACCGTCACCGGCAACAAATCCATTCTCACTCACGATCATTTCGAAAGAATGAAAGACGGCGCAGTCATTTCGAATTCCGGCCACTTTAACGTCGAGATCGATATTCCAGCGCTCGAAAAACTTTCCAGCTCGAAGAGGCCGGTTCGCCCATTCGTCGATGAATATGTTATGAAAGATGGCCGCAAGCTGTACCTGCTCGGCGAAGGCCGTCTCATCAACCTCGCTGCCGCCGAAGGCCACCCTGCTTCCGTGATGGACATGAGCTTCGCCAACCAGGCGCTCGCCTCCGAATACTTGGTCAAGAACGCCAGTTCTCTGAAGCACCAGGTTTACTCCGTGCCCGAAAATATCGACCGCCACATCGCCAAACTCAAGCTCGACTCCATGGGCATCCAGGTCGACAAGCTCACGCCAGATCAGGAGCAGTACCTTGCCTCCTGGTCCGAAGGCACCTAGAACGTAACACCCTGTGACGAGAAAGCCGAGGCTCGGCCGCTCAACCGCAGTCTATGTCCTCGGTCTTTTTCTGTTCTCGCTATCGATAATTTTGGCGGATTCAGGGCGAATCGTTCCGCGTCCCGCGCAAACTTTTCGGGGCTGGGGCATGTCCCTGGCTTGGGAGGCCAACGATCTTTACGGCGGCGGGCGCCAGCCCGCGCAAATAAAGGACCCCCCAATCCAGGGCCAGTACATGGACCTCCTTTATGGTGATCCGGCAACTCGTTTAACACTTGGATTTAATGTTGCCCGCTACAACATTGGCGGAGGCGACGACCCGACGCACAAGCATATGCGCGCCGACGCCCAGATGGACGGCTTTCAAGACAGCGCAAACGCATCCTTTGACTGGACCCGCGACGCTTCGCAGCGCCGCATGTTGCAGGAAGCGAAAAAACGCGGCGCGAATATTTTTGAAGCTTTCTCGAACGCTCCTCCTTACTGGATGACTGTTAGCGGCTGCTCCTCGGGCGCAATCGTGGCGCATCAAGATAACCTGCGTCCCGAAATGTACGAGAGTTTTGTGAACTACCTGGCCACCGTGGCCAAGCATTTTCGAGACGCGGAAGGCGTTCGCTTCGAAAGTTTGGAAGCGTTCAACGAGCCGGACATCGGCTGGACCGCGCGCGGCCGCCAAGAAGGGAACAGCGCTTCGTTGCTTTCACAGAACGCCGTGATTCCAATGCTGGCAACTCGGTTGAAACGCGATGGAATGGACACTTTTGTCTCCGGTGTGGATATGAACAATGTGAACGATGCCGTCGGCGCCGTTGCCCAGCTAAGCCCCGCCGCGTTTTCCGCGCTTGGCCGGATGAACACGCACGACTACCACTCTGGCGCGGCGGATCCGGCGAAAATGGCGAACTACAAATCGCTGGCCCAAAAGGCTCTCAAGCCCGTTTGGATGAGCGAAGTCGGGTGTTGCTTCAAAGCTCAGGGCGACGGCACCGAGATGTGGGGCGCGCTGTTTATGGCCGACACGATGCGCATGGATTTGCGCGATCTCGGCGCTGAGAATTGGGTGCTTTGGCAGCCGGACTGGAGTGTAATTCTGTTTGATCCGAACGGTGGGGCGCCACAACTGAAAAAACAGTTTTATGCCATCGCGCAATACTCGCGCTTCATTCGCCCGGGCTTCCAGATCATTTCGGCGGGAGGCGCCTACAACACCCTCGCAGCCTACTCGCATTCGATGAAACGGCTGGTGCTGGTCACGACGAATTGGGATACGGTGACGCTGAACGATCTCGACCTGAGCGCGTTTGGAGGAATTCCGTCGTCGGCCGGGATCTATCGCACGACAGCGGACGAGAGCGTGAATCTCAAAGAGGGAAGCGTCAAGCTTACCTTGAAAAAGCATATCGTCGACGAGTTGCCGGTGCGCTCAATCACAACCTACGTAATCGATGGCGTCTCTCCACTATCTGGTTCTGCCGAGTCCAGCGGCATTGAGGGAACTCATCAGATCGTTTCGCAGGGAACAAAACTGTGCATGAACATCATTCGCAATTCCACACAAAGCGGAGAAGCCATCATCCCGTATCCGTGCAGCGCGCTAAGCAACATGGAGTTTAATTTTGTCGATCGGGGAGATACCTTTTATTCCATCCAGACAGTCAACGGCTTGAATAGCCTATGCTTGAATATCGCCGATGCTTCCGCTTCTCCTGGCGATGGGAAAAAACCGGGCGGGCCGGGCAATTTGATCCAATGGACTTGCGGCGGGGAGCCGTTCTACGCGAACGAGCTCTTTCAAATTGTCGATCGAGGGGGAAACCGGATGCAAATCCGGGTTAAGAGCAGCGGCCTTTGTCTCGAAGATCCCGGCAGAGGAGGAACCATTCGTCAGAACCGATGCAATTCTTCGAACCCCGATCAGCAGTTCCATCTTGAGTGACTTATCGCGGAACTTGTTTGTGCGGCACACACTGCGAGAAGCTTTCTTTCCAAGAATGCAGATAAAATGCCAAATGTTTGCGCTCCGTGACCTGCAGGAACTTTTTTGTCGGATCTTGATGAGTGGGACGTCCAAGCGTGTAAATTAAGTGTGGATGAAATGTCTGAAACAAGGCACTCGGCCGCCTTACATTCTGTTAGCGACGCTTTTGGCGGCAATACTTGCTTCCACAGCGAGCGCGCAACAATGCACGGTAAGACCCGCAACAATACCGCTAGGCCAAACAGTCCGACTCCGTTGCGAAATCCCGGCAGCAACCGCCCGCCTGAATGGCCGCACGGTGCGTCTCTTCAAGCAGGAAAGTGGTGACTGGCAAGGCCTGATGCCGGTAGCCGTAGCCGACGCACCCGGCACCTATCCGATCGAATTTCTCGCAGAAGACCGAACCACGCTCGCTTCGGTCAGCCTAACTATTCGCAAAACCGTCTTCCCATCGCAAAATGTTGCGCTCGCGCCGCAAACTGAAGCGCTCCATTCCACGGCAGAAGAAATGCAAACTCTGACCACCTTTCGCGATTCCGTATCGGACGTCAAGTATTGGCAAGACCCGCTCGTCGCTCCGCTTCCCGGCTGCGTGATATCCCCCTTCGGCGTGAAAAGGCTTCATAACGGGAAAGCTACCGGTGAGTTTCACATGGGCATTGACCAGCGTGGCGCCCAGGGAACGCCCATTCTCGCGGTGGCCGCCGGCGTGGTGAAAATCGTGCAGCCGTTCAACGTTCTCGGCGGCACCGTCGCAATCGATCACGGCCAGGGCCTCGAGACGATGTATCTGCACATGTCAAAATTAAACGTAGAAGCCGGCGCTCGTGTGAGCCGAGGTGACCTAATCGGCTACGTGGGAGCCACCGGCCGCGCCAATGGCCCGCACCTTCACTGGGTCGTGTACGTGAACGGCGTCCCGGTAAATCCTCAGCAGTGGGTCACCCTAAAGCCCTGCGATGGCGCGAAGAAGAGCCCAAACCGAAATAGCCGAAAGGGCTTGATCGAAGACGTCACACCCCAAGCACCATAGACCGTGTGTCGTTCCGCCGAGCCGCGTAGTGTGCTTCGAAAACGCTGTTCGGAAGACGAATTTAGCAACAGCGTCATCGAAAGGGCCAAGCAGCACGGGATTTTGCTGAACCCCCGACAGGTGACTGTGGACCTGACGGCCACCCCCGACGCAACCACGATATATCTTTCCGCACAGTATGATGCCTCGGTGAACATGCTCGTGTTTTCTTTTCCTCTCCATTTTCACTCCCTCAAGTATGCGCAAATTACCCATCAAGTCCGCATGATCCGAGACGACTCGCCTTGCAGGAGTCCTTCCTCAGCAAGATCTCCCGGAGACCCAGCGTGGAGGGATTCGATCTCTGCCGCCAATTTCATTCCCAAACCGCGAACCTGCGCCGCAGTACTGGCACACACAGGTCCTTGAAATTGACGGAATCACATGCTACCGTTCGGCGTGATTAAAATAGAAAACTATAGAACACTTCACCAAAAGCCAAGGAAGCGTGCCCGCCTCCGTTCCGTCCCGGGCTTCCAAGCAAACAGTGTGGGACTTTACAACGATGGCAATCTCAGCCGTAACTCAAAACTGATCCCGCCGAAAAGTAGAAGTTCCGGAAAACAAACGATTAAACCCCGACTGCCTGGGGCCAGAACTACATCTTTCGCAACTACCAATCCGTACGATTCATCTTCGAAAACGGTGTCACGTCGCGCGAGAAAGCGGAGAGCAAGATGAAGAATTACGCTGTCAGATTTCTGCGAACGCTCGTTGCAGTAACAACCTTCGCGATTGCAACCGGCCCATCGGCCTTCGCGGCCGATAAGCATCCCTTCAACATTGACGACTACTCCGCGCTTCACTCGGCGCGCGCTGTTTCGATCTCGCCCGATGGAAAAACGATTCTGTACCGCGTGTCCTACGACGGCACCTCCGGGCCGGTGAACAAACACGAATGGCGCGTGATGGATGTTTCTGGGGACAACTCGCGAAAGCTCGACCTGCCGGAACACTTCGAGCCTTCTGGATTCACACAGGATGGAGCGCTTTACGGAATTTATCCCGTGGGTAAATTCTCCCAGCTTGCCATCGTGCCGATTGGAGAAGGCAAGCTGGTTCAAATTTTGTCGCTGCCGTCTGGGATTCGTTCGGCGACCATCTCGCCAGACGGCAGCCGCTTCGCGGTGCTTGCAGATCCGCGCAAGCCAGATCCACTTGCGGTCGTACGTACGGTTGCGTCGCCGGATGAGACGAGCTTGTACATTGTTGGAGTAAATGGCGCGGATGCCGGCTGGTGGTGCCCCACGCTCGTGGACATCACCGATATTGCCTGGTCCCCGGACGGTTCGCAAATTGCCGTGATTTCGCAGTGGTCCAAGGTGCTACATCACGAACTGCATTCGTTTGTGGATGTGTGCAGTGCCGCCGGCCCGCGCCGCCTCGCGGAAATTCCGGACGCAACCAGCGGTCTCGCGTGGGCCTCGGGTGGTAGGGAACTAGCGTTTGCTGCGACCTCCACGCCAACTTTAACCCCGGAGCACATATGGACCGTACCGGTGAGCGGCGGGCAGCCTGTCGATCGAACTCCTGGCCTCGCCTTCACGGCCGTAACTTTGGCCGGTGATCGGCGCGGCAAAATATGGGTGGAGATGCACAAAGGCGTGGTCACCGAGACGTATTCCTATCGCGATGGAAAACTTGAGCCGGCCTATCGCTGGCCGGACGGAATCATCGAAGGTCTCCCGGTTTACTCGAATCTTTCGTCCGCGTCCGACGTGTTGGCATTCAACATCGACGATCCCTCGCACACCACGAATATCGCCGTGCTTCGCGACGGGCAGCTTCAAAAAATCACCCATGAAGGTGACGACGCGCTGGCCAAGGTAAATCTCGGCGAAGTGAAAGCGGTGCATTGGACCTCGAAAGAGGGAATCAAGCTGGAAGGAATCGCCACGTTCCCTGCGGACTATGTGGCTGGCAAGAAATATCCGTTTCTCGTTATGCCGCATGGCGGCCCTGAAGCGAATGACGTCCTCGCCTTTGATTTCCTCCTTCGCTCTATCTCGGGGATGGGTTATATCGTTTTGCAGCCGCAATATCGCGGTTCCACCGGATATGGGGCGGATTTTCTAGCGGCGATTTATCAGCATTTCGGCGACCGTGCGTACAGCGACGTGGACAGCGCGACGGATTTTGCGATCGCTCAGGGATGGGCGGACCCCAACCGCCTCGCAATTTTTGGCTGGAGCGCCGGCGGGTTCATGACCTCGTGGACCGTCACGCAAACGAATCGCTACAAAGCAGCGATCGAAGGCGCCGGGATTACCGACTGGCTCAGCTTTATTCCCACCAGCGACATGTGGCAAGTCGACTATGACGCCCGGCTGCAAGAAAAGGATCCTACGCCAATACTTCAATTTTCCGCGGTAATGCACGTGGATCGGGTCAGCACTCCGCTCCTGATTTTGCATGGCGAAGCGGATGCGCGCGTTCCCACCTTTCAAGGCCGCGAATTCTACATATTGCTGGCCGAGCGGGGAAAGACGGTGCGCATGGTCACCTATCCCGGCTCCCCTCATTTTCCGCAGCTAGCCGAACAGCGCCGCGACGTCGTAACGGAGCTGGGAGATTGGTTGAAACGCTACAACCCATGATGGCTCACCATGGTTTTCTTTCGGGACGCTGTTGGCTCGCCGCAGCGATGATCGTGCGACAATCGCCGGCTTTGCGCTCCGTAGCCGGGCTGACGCGGCGGAGATGTTTCGACCACGCCTGACTTCATCCCACGCATCCCCCTGCTGCCGCGGGCTAGTAATGAAAGCGCCAACGAAACTCGACGTAGATTTCGCGTGGATCGTTAAAGTGGAATCCGCCGAACGTCAGGCTGTTGTCGAGCAAGACTCGCCGGTTCGCCACGTTCAGCGCCGTTAGCGACACCGTATATTTTTCGCCGAAACTTTTTCCCAGTGAAACGTCGAAGGTCGTGTGCCCCGGCAAGTAAGGGCTAGGAAACTGGGCGTTCGGCATCCCGTTCGTAAAGCCCGAGCCGTAATACACATTGGCTGAGGCGAAAGCGTGCCACGGAAGATTCGCGTTAACACCAACATTCAGCGTGTTTCGCTGGTCGTGATCGAGAGGCCGATAGCCAGGCGCTGGTTGACACATGGGGCTTGCCGGAGGGAAGCAAATCAAGCCTCCGGTAATCGCTCCGCGCGCTTGTGCTACCTGATTGGAATAGGCAAGGTGCACTTGTCCGCGATTCCAGAGGCGCGGAGAGCGAAGCGTGAGCTCCCAACCGCGGATCAGAGCGCCATCGATGGTAACTGGAATAAAGATATTCGACTCACCCACGTTGTTGTGATCAAAAAAATTATTGGCGCGCGTTTGGAAATTGTCGGCATCCAGCACCCAGCCGCGAAACGGAATGGTGACGCCAAACTGGTGTTCCTCGTCGCGCTCACCGTGCAGAGAGGCGAACGACAACTGCGACCCAGTTTG
>Ga0307477_10002803_pt1 | contig 13299 bp, 14 predicted proteins | sample atmos_gasesECM2C_FD_203316 | JGI IMG/M metagenome (GOLD analysis project Ga0307477, IMG submission 203316) | Hardwood forest soil microbial communities from Morgan-Monroe State Forest, Indiana, United States - atmos_gasesECM2C_515 | ecosystem: Environmental > Terrestrial > Soil > Temperate...
CGGAGATAATTGCTAAAGGCCAGCACTGGGCTCGAAGAAAGGGCTGCGTGGACGCTTGGAGAAAGGGAACGCTGAAATCCCTGGTAATTCCCGGGGGCGTGCTGTTGCTCGTCGCTGCTATGCTATTGCAAGGTGGACTTCTGTCGATTTCAGCTTCCACCGTCAGCTTTTACTATTTTTCCGTTTTTGTTGCCGGCATTCTGCTCGCTTGGCGTTTCCACTCAAGCCGCATTCTGTTTGCGCTGCTTAGTCTGTTTCTGGCGCACCGTGCTGTGGAGTTCTTCTCTGTTGGCCGAGCCGCGGCTGCCGGTCCAGGACACATTGCCTTGGAAGCTGTTGCCTTCCTCTTACCACTGAACTTCGTCGCTTTTTCGCTGATGGCAGAACGAGGCTTGGCACTCCCGTCGATCGCCTCCCGGTTGGCGCTGCTCTTTTTCGAATCCGTGTTCGTTGCTGTCCTCTGTCGTCCGGGCACAGCTACCGGCCCATCATTTCTCAATTCCGACTTCATCGGCCGGAATCCATCCCACTGGATCTTGTCGCCAATCGTGCTGCTGGCATTCTTGGTCGCCTTCGGAATCTTGCTCAGTCGTTTCCTCTTCTATCGCAAGCCACTCGAGAGCGGCCTGCTGTGGTCGCTCGCCGCAACCCTGACGGCTCTTGAAGCCGGCGGCGTCGGACGGATCGCCGGCGCCTATGTGGCGACCGCAGGTCTGATTCTGGTCAGCTCGATCATCGAGAATTCGTATTTCCTCGCCTATCACGACGAATTGACGAGCCTGCAGGGACGGCGGGCTTTCAATGAGACCCTGCCCCATCTCGAGGAGCCTTATGCGGTTGCGGTCGTAGACGTGGACCATTTCAAACGTTTCAACGACACCTATGGCCACGACACCGGCGATCAGGTTCTGCGTATGGTGGCGTCGAGACTTAGCAGTGTGACTGGAGGCGGCCGGGCGTTCCGCATCGGAGGCGAAGAGTTCTCCATTTTGTTTGAGGGAAAATCCCCGAAGGAAGCGCTGCCCCATCTGGACCAGCTGCGAATTACTATCGAAGAATCTGTGTTCCACGTGCGCGGTGTCCAGGAGCGCCGCCGCCATCCCTCGGATCCAAGCCGAATAAATGGTGAACGTAGAGGCGCAAGTCGAGACCGGCTTCAGCGAAGTGCGGATCAGGGCGACGCGAACCGAGGAAGTTCAGATCGACGAAGTTCAGACCGACGATCGGCATCTCGCCGTCGTGCTGTCCGAGCCACCGGGATGAACCTGCGCGACGAAGACTACCGCGTTGGCGTTACGGTCAGTATCGGAGTCGCGGGACCGGGTGCCAAGACACGGAACGTCGAGCAAGTGATTCAAGCGGCAGACAAAGCGCTCTACCGGGCCAAGCAAGTCGGTCGAAATCGAGTTGAGGTCGCGTCCCCCGCCCGCGCTTCCCGTTCCGCCAAGTCTAGCGTCGCTTGACCAAATCGCGTCTTGATGTATCCGCAAGTTGGAACTGTGCAGTTCATGGTCGCCACAAAAATACCCCTCACTGCTACAATGGGGCTGCAAAAGTTCCGCCGGAGGGGTGGCCGAGTGGCTGAAGGCGGCGGTTTGCTAATCTCCCGAAAACCCTTGCTGGTAGCCTGTTCTCAACGCCTTGCCGTTTGGCAATTGACCTGCGTTGACCGCATTCGACCTCGTCTGTAGCTAATCGTGCAGTAAATCATGCAGTGAAGATCGGGCGAACAAAGAGAACCGCCGAAAAGACCGTCGCAATCGTCTTTTATTCGCCGCTCACCGTCGAGTGCTGCATGTCGGATTTCGGTAGTCCCATGAACTTCAGGAAGTCAGCCCCGAGTGGACTGAGGCAAAAGGTGCGGGTGATGCTCGGACTTTCGATGCTCTTAGAGAATTTGTTCACTGCGTCCATGATTTGACTCTCGCTGGTGAATCTAGATGGAATCCTCGGCTGATCGATAGATGCGGTGATGTTTTCTTCAACTAGCCCATAGGCAGTCAACATCTGCATCGCAAGCAAATCGTCATCAGATGGTTCGACTCTCGGCCTACGTTGCCATTTCCAGTCTTGGATTTGCGCCTCGCTCATCGGCGGTGCCGACGGATGGTTCGCCGCCTTTGGGTCGAAAGGCAACGGCTTCGTCATTAGGGAGAGAAGGACTCTCAAGTGTTGCGGCGTGAGTTCTCGCACGAAACGCACAAACAAGTCTTTACGATCTTCGTCCTTGAATCCCGGTGCGCCGCTGTTAGCTAGGGCGACACCGAGCATTTCGATCTTGTCCCGGTCATGGGTGACGTGCAATTGCTGAAGAGCCTCGAATAGTAACGTCTGAAACTCTTCGCTGCGAAACCAATCTCGATCAACTTTGTCATCGCCAATGTTACGTATCTCACTCACGAAATAATCGAACAGTTCCTTGATACGCTCGTTCGTCCTCCGTATCGCCAACTTCGTCATCATCTCATTGACTGCACTTCCAACGCCCGGAACGAGTGATAGTGCTCCGGCGACACCAGAACTCACGAGTTGCTGTTGAATTGTGCGCTGGGCTTCGTCGCCAATCTCTAGCGCAAAATCGGGTTGTTCTTCGTCTATTGCCACTCACGATTTCTCCGGCATCTCGTGCAAGGAGCTAGCGTGAAGCCGACTCGAAAGGGCCCGGATTAGGGCAGCGTGTTGACAATCGTGGTGACAGCGCTGACCCCGAAGTTCCGTGACCCTCATCGCTAGTCACGACCGGACACACGCCCTTTCTTTCGTCCCCGGGGTGGCTGAGGGCGAGCGGACGGCTTATCTTGATTTCGTGCGGCGGGGCTAGCATACGATAGCCCTGACTTCTTGGTGTCCTTGGAGGCTATGCGTGAAAGCAGTTCTCCTGTGACTGGGTTCTTGAATGTATTTTCGTCCATGTAATTAAGGGGAGTTCCATCCTCCAAGCGGCATGTCCTTGAACCCGGTATTGAACTAGTGCCGTCCATCGAAGAGGTCGAGATACGATCCTGATGCACGTAGGCACGACGTCGGGTTCCATCTCTCCCGTAGAGCCATAAAGTTTCCATTTCTATCCCCTATCGCAATGTGAATAACCTGTCGATGTCAGGCTCCTGCATCCCTGCTTCCTTCAGTCTCGCCCGCAATTCAGATTCGGTGCCGTAGTCAGTTGTCATCACGTACCCCGACTTCGTGTTCTCTTTGTCCTTCAATCGAATTTCAAACTCCTGCGGGTCTGTGTTTTCAACCTTGCGTAACCCCAGCACTTGATACATCTCATTCTCCCTTCCGAAAATGCTAGCACAATTCCGATGGCGAATCAAAAGCGAAAGTTGTATCCTGTCGACATGGACGAGGGCCGCAAACGTGTGATCGGAATCATGGCAGCGATCCTCGCTGCTCGAAAACTGGCACAGTATGACTAGAAGCGTGTCCCTGCGACCGTCGCTGCAATCTCCGACGCAGTTCGCTGGGCTGAGGAAATCATGAAGGCGATTGACGAACGTCATCCGCCGATGAGGAGAGGTCAATGACGAACGCACACGTCGAAACAACGAATTGGGAGAAGTTGAAAGCCGCACTAAAGCAGGAGACGGCGAACATGGAACGGGCAGCAGGAGAGAAAATCGTCGATGTCAACCTGCTCTCGGACAACGAACTCACACTCATCAACCGAAAGACGCGGTCAGCGTTCAGGCTCGCCTTCTCGGATAGCATGGACGCGCTCAGAGTTGAGAACTCGGCGGGTATCGTCAACTTCACGAAAATCCCCGACTTAGTCGGTTCGTTGACCGTGGACCTCTCGCAAGCGTTATCCTGATACCCGACGCAGGAGTTCGAGATGAACGGTTTCCAACTCGTAAAGTCAGTGCTCGACGAACAGTACGCTGAGATTGAGGGGAAGGATTCGGAAAAAGACAAGGCGATTGCAAAGAAGCTCACGTATCTCGCCCAGCAGTATGCGGGGCTGGCCAACGGGCGTCGTGAGATTGACTACGCCGACCCCGTCACCCGCTTTGCGTACATCTTCAAGTATGTGACTTCGCACGCAGATTACGTGTGTTCCCTCATTGGCTCGACCTGTCTCGCGAAGTTGTTGAACGCTCAAAAGTTGAACATTTCCTGCATCGGCGGAGGTCCTGGCAGTGATTTAGTTGGAGTCCTGAAGTGCGTCGAGAAAGCTGGCAAGAAGCCTGCGCTTCGATTCACGCTGCTCGACAGAGAAGCGACGTGGTCCGAATCGTGGTGCGACGTAGATGAAAAATTGTCCACGTCGCTGCAAACGAACGTCAACTTTCAGCCGTTCGATATAACGAATGAGGCGAGTTGGAAGCCGCATCGAAAATATCTCAATTCCGACCTGTTCACGCTCATCTACTTCGTGTCGGAGACGTACTGCCTGCGTGACAAAGCCGCGAAATATTATGAAGACCTTTTTGAGAATGCTGTGTCTGGGGCATATTTTCTTTACATAGACAATGACGCAAGTTGCTTCTCCGACTGGTTTGACGGGCTGTGGAAAGGGAGTAAGGTGAAACTCATCAAAGGCGAGACGGGTAGAATGACGACCGACTTCGGTGAAGAGAAGAAGGACCTCGGTGAGTATTACAAGAAATTCGGTGACCCGAAGCTCCAAGCCCAGATTGCGTACCGCGTTCTGCGAAAACAATGATTGTCTCGGCGAGTTACAAGACGGACATCCCAGCATTCTACGGCGACTGGTTTCTGAATCGCCTGCGCGCGGGATACTGCATGATGACGAATCCGTACAACCGACATCAGACCTACCGCGTGTCGCTTTGCAGGCAGGATGTTGACGGCTTCGTCTTCTGGACGAAAAATATCGGTCCATTTCTCGGCAAGCTCGTCGAAGTGCATTCGCTCGGCTATCCCTTCATCATTCAATACACGATTAACTGCTATCCCAGGAAACTTGAGTTCTCGGTGACCGATGCAACTCGTTCAATCCGACACGCAGCAGAGATTGCTCGACAGTATGGTTCACGAACTCTTGTTTGGCGTTATGACCCCGTCGTCTTCTCGTCCGAGACGCCCGCCGAGACCCATCTTGAAAACTTCGAGTGGTTGGCAAATCGTCTGGAGGGACTGACGGACGAAGTCGTCATCTCGTTCGCCCAGATTTATCGGAAGACGAGACGGAACATGGATTGGGCAGGCCGCGAGTTCGGGTTCGATTGGACGGACCCCGACGACCAGCAGAAGCGAAATCTGATGCGCGAACTCCTGCGAATCGCCCACGCTCACCGAATGCAATTGACTCTCTGCTCCCAACCCTACTTGCTGGAGCCTGGAGTTCAAGAAGCTCACTGTGTAGATGCTCGACGCATTTCCTCCCTACTGGGCAGGGAACTCAACACGCGGTTGAAAGGCGCGAGGAAAGAGTGCGGCTGTTTTGAGTCGAAAGACATTGGTGACTACGATACCTGTCCGCACGGCTGTGTCTATTGCTATGCCGTCCTGAATCGCAAACTGGCACAAGAGAGATTCCGAGAACACGACCCCGAGGGCGAGTTCCTGTTCAAGCACGCAGCTCATGCAGAGACCACGCCCACGTTGTTCGAGGCGTGACGGGCACGCAACGGCGTGCGTCGTTTATTTTTGTATTGGTTCGAGCGACGGTTTTTCACGCTCGATGACCGTCGCTCCCTTCAAAGACTAAGAGGCACATATGAACATCAAAGCGACGGCACTAATCAAGAAAGAGACCAAGATTGATCCGAAGAAACCGAAAGACAAAGCGTTTTACCGGCCAGGCTGCAATTGTAATGGAAAGGAAGGTTATCCGCTCATTGCAGCTTAGCGTACTCCAACTTGGCTTGCTTCAGGATGGGGATGCCAGGGTCGGCGTCCTTGGCAGCAACTCCATCGCCTTTTCGGGATCGCCTGCCTACACTCAGGAAGCTCGTCGGTCGCCGGGCTTTGTGGGAAGTACCGGAAACGAAACTATGTGAGACAAGATCGTCTCAGAGCAGCACGATGTGCTTAGGGACGCGGGCGACCCACCAGGCCTTTTCATCAACTGTCTCCATCAACTGATGTTAAGGAAAATTCATCCGGCGCATCAGGTGCTGAAAGCGGGCATCGGCCCTGAGGTTATCTAGGCCGGCTTCGGTCCGCAACAATGCCATCCATTCCGCACGTTTCAGGTACGCAGTTTCAAGCCAACGAAGGGCCTCGTCTCTTTGTCCCAGGGCTGCGCAGATTCGACCCAGAAGGTAGGGGGACACATATCTTTTGGAAGGCCCTTGCAACTCATCCAAGACCTGCTGCGCCTCATCTCTTTGTCCTGACGCAGCGTAGGCTGCTCCAAGATAGCCTACGATGATCGGAGCACCCTGCGAAAGCTCACGTGCTTTCCGCAGCGCAGCGATCGCTGGCTCATGTGCGCCTTTATCCAGGTGCGCAACCCCGCTTCCCCAGTGTGACTGCGTAAAATTTGGATCGAGTTCGAGTGCCTTATCATGCTCTTCGATTGCCTGATCGTATCGGTGTGCGCGCCAATAAACGAATCCCAAAGCCCAGCGCATCACGCTAGAACAAGGATCCAAACGAATGGCCCGTTTGACCTCCGTGTAAGCCTCTTCGTAACGTCCCATCAAGGACAGATAGAGGCCGAACCATTCCCGGGCTGTGGCATAACGCGGGTCGAGCTCGATGGAGCGCTCAAATTCTCTTTCGGCGGCTGAGAAATTGTAGTCATAAAGCGTAGTGGCCCAGGCCAGCGAGGCGTAGGCCTCAGCCAGGCTGCCGTCAATTTCCAATGCCCGTAGCGCCAGCCTCTTGGCCTTGCCACAGCCCTCTTCCGGACCGACGAGGCTCCATAAGGCAAGTATGGAGAGGCCATCGGCCAGGCCTGCATACCCAACCGCATAAGTCGGATCCATCTCGATTGCCTGCTCGAAGTACTGAACGGCTCTTTTGAGTCCCTCTGGGTTGCGCCGGTTCCAGTAATAACGACCTTTAAGGTAAGCTTCGTATGCCTCGGGCTCCACGGGTTGCTGCACCTGGGCGAGTTGGGCCCGCTCCTGCGGCGTTAATTTGACTTTGATTTCCCGAGCAATCGCCTGAGCTACTTCCGACTGGAGCGCTAGGACATTGCGCAGATCGCGTTCGTAACTTTCCGCCCACAAGTGCGTCTCCTTCATCGGGTCAATGAGCTGTGCCGTGATACGCACTCGATGCCCTGCGCGCAGCACGGTCCCTTCCACAATCGTATCAACTTCCAGTTCTCTCGCAATCTCACGTAAAGATTTGCGGACTCCCTTGTACAGCATCGCGGAGGTGCGTGAAACCACTCGTAACTCGCCGATTTTGGCCAGAGTCGTGATGAGCGCCTCCGTCAGTCCTTCGGCGAAATACTCCTGCAGGGGATCGTGTGACAGATTTTCCAAAGGCAGCACTGCCAGCGACCGGATTCGTCCGGGGGTGCTGGTTCCAGTCATGCCGATGAAGCGATAGCCATGCCGTGGGACGGTCTCGATGTAGCGGGGCGAGTCGGCCGAGTCGCACAAGGCCTCCCGCAGCCGCTTGATGGCATTGTTCAGACCCTGATCAAAGTCAACGAATGTGTCAACCGGCCAGATTCTTTTCTGCAGCTCCTCCCGCGTGACGACCTCACCAGGATGCTCCAGCAGCATCTGCAAAAGATGTAAAGGCTGCTCCTGGAGCTTGATTCTGACGCCCTGCTTGCGCAGTTCTCTGGCACCCAAATCCACTTCGAACACACCGAAGCGAACCGCCCCACGCGATGGATGAGCACTTTCCACGGAGTGCGCCCAAAATTCACAGCGTAGTTTATCACTGGCTTGAGACAGCAGTGCTCTTAACCCTTGGGGCTCCATCATTTAGCCCGTTAGGTGTCGATTACCAACAGGATGGAAATAAGAAAGACCCGCGTTATTGACGGTGCCTGGGTAGTGGGTGCAAAACATGGCTCGTTGTTTGACGAGTGCTCTTCCGTAGAGAGTTGTGGGGTCCCGCGCGGACATATTTATTCCTCGACGATGCGGCGCAGTCCACGACCATTCTCAGGGAGACTTCCGTGAACACTAAGAGAATCTCGCAACTGTGGAGGATACCGATGAAACGCAACTTAGTCGCAACAGCAACTCTGGCCGCAATTGGCCTCGCCCTGTTCATAACCATACCGCTACCCGCGCAGGCTACGCAATGTTCGTTGGCCAACGTGGCGGGAAGTTATGGCTACACAACCAGCGGATTTGTCGCCACCCCGACCGGCGCATTTGTTCCGGTCGCGGCAGCAGGGAAAATCAGTTTTGACAGGCATGGCAATGTCAGCGGAACCCAGACTCGAGTCGTAGCCGGTAGTTCCCTGGACGAGACGTATTCGGGGACGTACAGCGTAAATCCCGATTGCACGGGCACCTTCACTGTGCAAGTGCAACCGGATACTCGCACGTCAACGGTAGATCTCGTGTGGACCGACAATACCAATGGCGTTAGCGCGGTTTTCACCAATCCAGGTTTTACCCTGACCGCTACAGCCAGAAGGATTCATCCGCAGGAAGAAACGGATTGAATCCGAGAGATTGGGCGGCAGTAAACGATAAGGCCTTCAGCTAGCAAGTTAAACGAACCGCTTGTTCCGGAACGATGTATGATGCGCGGATATGAACCTGAGCAAGTAACCAATTCGTATCCGCGCGCATATGCCCGTAAGGAGGATTTATGAAGTTGAGCAACCTCGTCGGGCCCCTTCTCTCCTTGCTCGTGTTGTCCCGTGTGGTTTGCGCCCATCTGGGAAAGCATTTTCCAGTGAGAATCTAGGGTCTCCTCGTTTATCCCAGAGGCCGATAGCACCACTCTGGCTTCTTTTTCCGAAGGGTAGGTTTTGGCAGAACCGGAACTGTGCTGAGGCCTGGCTATGCTAATCCCAATACTGCCATTTTGACGGCTCACGCTTATCACTACCAGCATAAGGAGTCTCGGCACCCTTAGAGAACGGGGTTAACGACTGGGATGTCCCCGAAATTTAAGATATCCAGGTCTGTCCACGGGGTTCTACCTCGCCCCCAAGATGGTGGGGGTGGGCAGACGGTTGTGTACTTTATCTAACATACCTGTTAAACCATCTGCGTTATAATCTCTGGCGTTCGTGAGAGGTTTCACGATGTCATCCCACCCCCTCTTACGCCGCAATTCCACTCTTTTGCGTTACCCCGAATGGCAGCGTCCCTACCAGGCTGCACTGCTCGAATGTGATCCCAAGAAACTGGCCATGTGTATAGAGGAGGCAGAGACCGCCATCTTCGAACGACTCCGGCAATTGAGCGAGGGTCAAGACGGACAAGCCGAGCGTCAGGTCATCCAAGGGGCGATCAGGGCGTTGAGGATTATTAAACGGGACAGCCTGAATTTTCCCGATTGGGAATCAGCAAGCGGTAAGGAAGATGCGGCTTGAGGCGAAGGTGCGAAGTCCTGTGGAAACGAAACAAAAGCCTGACTGGCTGTGGATCGGATCATTCATTCTCGTCGTGATCTCGGCAGTGGGCCTGGTCTACATATACTGGACTGCTGGGTGAGTGTTACAGCCCTTCGTTAGTCCGTCCCCGTTCGCTTGAACTCGTCAAGCATTTCCGCTAACTCCATCTTGATCTGCTCTAGGCGCGAGAATCTAGCTTCGTAATTCCCTCTGCTGTGTCGAGGCTCATCGAGTCGAGCGTTTGCAACCCCCAATTCTGCATCTCTTGCTTGAGGATAGCGACTCGCTCCAGGGCGTGCTTTGCATCCATGACTCCTGGATCATACGCCAACAGGCGGCAATTCGGTGTCTGCGGCGAGTTAGGGATTTGCGCGGGTTCAAAATGCAGGGACAGCCTGCAAGACGACAAAATATCTACGCCACATCTCTCGCGGCCTGAATTTCGGAGGCGTAAGAAGGCATTGTGGCCTCCCACTTCAAAGCGCGAATTTGATTGGCGATTTCAGGGGCGTGGCTTCGATCCGCAACCTGTGCTGCCGCTTCTAACGCTTCGTTGATGGCCGTTAGAGGAAGGCCATTGCCACCTGTTTTGAGGCTCGTCAGACCATACTTTGTCCGGAGATCCTCTGCCAGAGTCATACAAGACGCCTCCAGCTTTCAAGATTTAACGGCGGTTACTTAGAGGCTCTAGCAAAACCGCCACAACAGTGTGCACGCTGCACCCAGTCTTGTCGGAGGCAAGCCTAGGCATCGAGTGGGACACTAATTGTTTTTCGGATGCGGTTCCTACGGGTTTCTCACGCAGCCACAGCGAGGAGTCTTGAGCACCAAGAGCGGGCGTGCCGAGCGACTCGGCTTGCGCGGGACTGCTAACGGAAGCACCCTGGCCGGAATCCTCCGGGTTCGCCGAGTCTGGGCTCACTGTAGGATCGTCTGCATTGCCTGATCTCTGACCGGCATTGATTGCCTGGCCCGGGATGGTTTCATAAGCGTAATCCTTCACAAAGACTTTAAAGTACACGCTTCGCGGCATGTATATCGGAGTAATGATCACATGCGCCCAGCCGTAGTGGAGTTTACCGTTAATCATGAACTCCAGTCCGAGGTAGCCGTCAACGGTATAACAGGGCTTACCATCGGCACCATCACACCAGTAACCAGAATAGGAAGCGTGAGGATGCGGGTAGCACGTAGTAGGAGAGCCCCAGGGGATAGACTCATGGTTCATTACCCCAAAATATCGAGCGAAAAACGCGTCTGGGCCGATCTTTGCACCCTGACTCAGCGCCAGGGCATCGTTAGTGTTCGGGTCGTTCGCGACGACGCCATTGCCCGTGGTGGGAGTCACGCTAACGAAAGCGATGCGAACACCGCCGAATGGGGGTGGAATGCAACCAAGGGTACGCTCGACACCCTGGATAGTGAACTCAGATGTTCCATTCTTCAGATGGAGGGTTATGGAGCCGTTTCCCGAGATGGTGACGTTGACCGGAGTGTAGACGATCGATGCCTCCGACGGCTTGGTAAGGGCAAGCAAGCTCACTACGGCGGCGAGTGCATACACACTGAGCTGCTGACGGATTGACTCAGAAAGGTTGGCTATCCTGTGGGGCCCTGAGGAACGTTTCATAAGGGCCTTCCTTGATACCGGCACCGACGCTACTCGCGACGATCTCTATTGTCAAGACGGTTTTCAAATCACATGCAAGCAAAGGATTTCCATGATGCGAACGCTTGGCGCGTGGGGTTTTGTTAGAGCCTCTTAGTGCCAGGCTGCCATTGTAATGGAAAGGAAGGTTATCCGCTCATTGCAGCTTCGCGTACTCCGCCTTGGCTTCTTGAGGATGGGGATGTCGGAATCAGCATCTCTCCAAAGGGGGCGCATCCTAAGTTCACTGCGGCAGAGCGATTTGACCAGCCTGCGCCGTTCCGGTTTTCAAAACGGCCTGCTGGCATTCGCGCGCCGAGGTTAGCAACTCGTCAAATTTCCGGTCAGTGCGCAGCCCTCTCAATAACGGATCTGACAGCAGATGGGAGTAAGCGCAGTAGTTTCGTTCGATTGCGGACTTGAGCATGCGAAAGGCCGCTTCTTTCTTTCCGCTATAGGCGAACAGCGCACCCTGTTGGTACGCCATTTCGGGATCTGGATCGTTAGGCCCGTTGATTTCGGCTTCGTGGGCCATGCGATCGAGTTCGGACGGAGGCCGGATCCCAACACAAGCCTCCATAAGATCGCGATGATAGTGGGGGTTGCTCGGCATATGCTTGACTGCCTCGCGAGCCTCCGCTGCCATGCCTTCCCGCACCAAGAGGTGCGGTGTCGCGTAACTGGCCCATTCCGAGCCTGCATCTAACTGGATGAACTCGGCTGCCTTGTCAAATCGGCCCAGCTCCATAAAGGCCCAGGAGCAGAATCGGAATTGGTAATTACCCGGTGTTAACGTGAGTGCGGTTTCGCATTGCCGCGCCGATTCTTCGAGCATACCGGCGTAGCGCTGCACGTAACTCAGAGTAAAGTGAGCCCAGGCGCTCTCTGGGCGACGTTTCACCAGTGCTGTGGCCTCCTCATAGGCTTTGACTAGCTCGCCCCTATCCACCCGGTTGACCATGAGTTGAGCGGCCGCAGCGATCAAGTTGGGATCAAGGGCCAGGGCGCGCTCCAACGCAGCGTTAGAGCGCTGGAACACTTGTTCGCCACCGTTGGCATAGGTGGCCTCGTAGTAATAGCGCTGACCCAACTCGGCCCAGGCCGGTGCGTACTTCGGATCAATTTCCACGGCACTCTCCAATGCGTTGAGTGCCTCCCGATTGGGGCCTGGATCATGGGGCGCAGCGACACTGCGCAAGTAAAGGTCGTAGGCGGCCTGATTACTGGGCCGAGTGCTGGTCTCCAGAAAGCCGCCAGCGGCACCCATAACGGGCAACAAACCCTGGCGGACCTGCTTGGCAAGCTGCTCCTGCATGCTAATCAGGTCTTGAGTAGAGCCGGTGAGGTTAGCTTGCCACATCATCCGGTCGTTATCTGTCTCGATCGCCTCCAAGGTGATCAAAAGATGGTTTTCCTGCTTCTGGAAGTGTCCGGTCAAAACTGTACCCACATGAAGCTCAAGACCAACTTTCTGGGGATCAACGTCGGCATTCACGTATTTTCTGGTGTTGGTAGAGGGGCGAACGTCCAGAGTGCGCGAGTAGGTGAGCACATTGGCGATTTCATCGGCCAACGCGAAACGGAGATAGTCCACACTGAGATCGCCGTTGAGGTTCTGCAACGGCAATACGGCAATGGACGCTACTCCCGTACTTCCTCCACGATGGTTGATCTGCCAAATAAGAATGGCGATCACAACTGCGACGATGATTCCGCCTAACAACGCGAGTTTCCGATAACTTCGTCTATATTTGTTAAAGGTCAGCGCCGAATCTCGGACGTCTGCTGTACCTGTACTCTGCGAACCGGTATCCCTCTTTGTCCGAGTTAAGTCAGCTTTCATTTCAGAGGCGTGCTGATACCTCGTCACTCGGTCCTTCTCCAGCGCCTTGGAGATGATATGGTCCAGCTCCGTGGGTAATTCTGGGTTCAAACGCACAGGTGGGGCTGGCGGCTTATGTAGGATTGCGTCAAAAACGGCCCCGGACGTGTCGCCTTTGAACGGCAGGATTCCGGTCCCCATCTCGTAGAGCACAACTCCGAAGGAGAACAAGTCAGTGCGAGCGTCCAACGGCTTGCCAAGAACCTGTTCCGGCGACATGTACGCCATCGTGCCCAAAGCCGCGCCAGGGCTTGTGAGATGTTCCTCCGCAAGGGTAGATCTAGTCTGAGTTTTCTGCTCGGCTATTTGGTT
>Ga0307477_10002804_pt1 | contig 13297 bp, 11 predicted proteins | sample atmos_gasesECM2C_FD_203316 | JGI IMG/M metagenome (GOLD analysis project Ga0307477, IMG submission 203316) | Hardwood forest soil microbial communities from Morgan-Monroe State Forest, Indiana, United States - atmos_gasesECM2C_515 | ecosystem: Environmental > Terrestrial > Soil > Temperate...
CCATCAGTTCGTAACGAGTCAGGGCCTGGCGGTAACCTTTGGCCGCGTCGGCCAGCGCCTGGCGTCGATCGGCGCCGGCGCGGAACGCTTCAAGGTAACGATAATCGGCCTGGGACATCGAGCGAAGGGCCGTGAGCTCGTCGAGGTGCGAGGTGTACTGGTTATACGGGTTGATGTATTGCGGGTTGGTCAGGTGGCGCTTGTACTCGCGATACGAGTCGTCGCAGACCTGCGACGCAACCTGATAGCTGTAAGCCGCGGCATCGAGCGCGTGCGAGTCAGGGACCGGGTGGCCGGGCGCCATCGCGGCCGTGCTCGTCTCCAGTGCGTGGGGATCGGCGTCGTGGGGCAGGCCAAAAGCCTGGGCCTCGAACGTGACGCCGCGGTCCGCCTCTTCCTCGGCCCACTGCTTGAGAGTCAGGCCGGGCCGGCTGTCGATCACCGTGTCGCTGATCTGAAGCGGTTTCTGCCCGCCGACCGTCATCGCCACCTGTGCCCGCTTGGCGTAGTTGTACCCCATGGCGATCGGAGAGATGCCGTAGGGGAAAGGCTGATACTTCCTGAGGTACTGAAGCTCCGCGCCGTCGTTCCACTCACCGGAGGGCGGAACGTTGGCCGGGCGCGGGAGTTGCTCGGTAAGCAGCTCCGACAGGATGTTATTGTGCTCGTCCAGCAGCGGCCCATTCTTGTCGCTGACGAAACGAATCCCCATGCGTGTATAGTGGCCCTTGGCCTCGGGGTAAGCGATGCCGACGTTCTCATCGGTAAGCGTGTCCTCGCGGAACTGACGGCGGTAAAAAGCCCGCTCGGTGACGTTCTTGCCGCCCAGCTTTTCGGCAAAGACCCGCGTCATCGAGTCACAGATGTTCAGGTCGCCCGGCCTGTCGCGCTCGACGCGTCGGGCGTAGTCCACCGCGTCCAAAATCGTTGTATATTTGCTGGCCGTGCTGGCCATCATCACGCTGATGTTGTACGCCTTGTTCCATATCTGAAAGATGTGGACGGTATCGAACTCCGGCTGGAGCAGCCGAATCCATTCGATCATGCTGTCCAGGTCCTCGAGGTCGCGGTCGATCTTCTGGTTCTCGACCTTGGACCACAGCACCATCACCAGCGGTCCGCGCAGGCCACCGAGCATCAGGGCCAGCGCGTACGTGTCCATTCCACCCAGCGCGCCGCGCTCGGCGGCCTGCGGCTGCATGCCGGTGTGGTAAAGCTTCCAATCCACGCCCCAGCTCTGCGTCATGAAACAGCCGATCAGAGACAGGATCAGGGCAATGACGACGGGCACGCGGCTGGCGCTGGCGCCGTCGGGGCGCCGCGGCGAGGGGCGCCGCGACTCTGTCGAAGGTTCCATGACCTGGCTCACGGCGCCACCTCTTTATTTTTCAGGATCACGAAACTGATGACCATCATGCTCAGGCCCCAGCATGCCAACACATTCAACGCCTCGAGGACCTGCCGGGGCGGCGTGCTGACGCCCCGCGTGATGTCGTCCATCACCGGGAACTGCGAGAGGTCCGGCAGCACCGCCGACACCCACGTCAGTAGCTTCGCCAAAGCATCCACCCCGCCGCTCACCAGCTTCACCTGCGTCGAATCGCTGAACCCGAAGTCGGTCGCGATGCTGCGACCCACGCCCGGGTTCAGCGCATCCCCCAGCTCATTCACGCCCCAGTGACCCAGCAGAATCACGATCGTCAAGACCACCGCGATCGGCCAGGAGACGAACGTGCTGGTGAAGATCGCGGTGATGACCACCAGGACCGACAGCAGCCACAGAATCAGTAGACTCTCCGTGAGGTTGAGCACGAAGGAATGCTCGGCAGAGATCAACTGAACCGAGGCGCGCGTCAGCTCCAGCCACTGGCCGTCGTCCATTCCACGCACGTAGACGGTGAAATCACCGCCCTGGACGTATTTCCCTGGGATGGCGACGAACGTCTCCTGGTTGGTCTCGGGGTGAAATTCGACGGGGCCGCAGCTTTGACGGGTTTGAGTGTTCACCACTTCAAGGCTGACCACCGACCAGGCTTTGGCAGCATCGTAGTCGCCGCCTCGCTCGATGCCGGCGCGGAAGCGGAAGCCCACCGGTCCCTCGAGATTGCGGGGGACCTGTGCGTCGGTAAAGTGATATACGGCGACGGCGCGGTCGTCGGGTTTCGTGCTGCCGGCGATTTTGAAACCGTAACGGCTGATTTGCGAGATGAACCGCGGGGGCATCACCTGGCCGGGGCGCCGGGGATCCGGCATAGGCTTGATCTGGTGCTCCAATTGCTGCCCGCCGGATTGCTGGATCACGTCCAGCACCAGCGGCATGGGCGATACCTCGTATTCCACCGAGCTGGTCTCGGGGATGATCTCGATGAAGAACTTGTCAACCGCCAGCAGCTTCTGTATGGCGTCCACCGAAAGCACGGAAGGGATGGTGTACGGCGCATTGGGGTCGGTGTGGTTTTCGAGAATCGCGGCGGCCATTTTCCCGCCGTTGATCTCCGCCGGCGGCACCAATTCGTTGTAATCCCAATCGACCACGTGCAGCGTGATCTGCGGGACCGGCTTGCCCTGGTCCTGACCCGGCAACGGCGGGCCGATCGACGACCCTCCCTCCGACGGAATCTTGCGCGACTGATTCCACTGCACGTCGTCCTTGGTCGGGACGTTGCGCTTAAGCCGCATCGTCGTGATCACCAGCGCCTGCCAGTGGGCCGGGTCGTTGAGCGCCGACCCGAGCATCGACTTGTCCGAAGGCGTCAGCGAAAAGGGGACAAGCACGTAATACCCGAAATATCCCTTGATCCGTTGGTAGCCGGATTCGGCCGGCGTGTGCTCGTACGTTTGAAAATCGGCCGGCTGGTCGAGGCTCCGCGTGCTCAGGAGCCCGGCCGTCTGATACCCCAATAGCGTCTGTCTGGTCGTTGGGTCGGTTTCGATCTTGAGCCGTTGCGCCACCTGCGCGCTCAGTTGCCAGTTTTCCCAGGTCAGGTAAGCGTAACTGAACGCGCCCATGATCAGCACGATCAGGCCCGAGACGCGCGCGAAGCCCAGCACCTTGCCGATCACGATCTCCAGCCGCGTCGTCGGTTTGGTGACGATTGTGTAGATCACCCGGTTGTCGATCTCGCGCGGGAGATTGGTGCAGGCCAGGATGATGGCCGTCACCGTCACCAGCAATCCGGAGGCAAACAGGCAGTACTTGATGGTCTGACGAATCGCCTCCTGTGGATCGCCGGCGTGCTGGAACATCGAAACCGCGATCACCCCGAGGATCGCCAGCGGCGTGACCCACAAAACCCGGCGGCGAAGCGATTCGGCAAAGCTCACGCTCGAGATCGCCCAGATTCGCCGCCACCGCATCTGCGGCACGTCCTGCCATCCGAAGATCAGCAAGCCCCCGACCACGATCAACGCGCAAACCCACCAGACCAGGTAATTGGCAATCCAAGGCGGAAGCGCGATCGCAATAAAACTGGCCGGGAAGAGCATGGCAAACCCCTCCTTCACGCTCCCGCTTGAATTCGTCCGTTGCCACCGGTGTTCTCCTGGACGACTCGCATGAACAAGTCTTCCAGAGTGGTGGTGGGGTGGGTGACTGTCGGGTTATCCACTCCCAGGCGGGTGAGAAACTGCCGCATCTCCTGAACCTGCGTGTCGGACAATCCCTTGACCTGGATTTGCGTGATATCCTTCACCTGAAGCAGGTCGCGCACATGGCCCAGCGTCTGCATCTTGCCCTTGAAAAGGATCGTGATCCGGTCGCATACATCCTGCACGTCATAGAGCAGGTGGCTGCACAGGAGGACGGTCTTACCCTGGGCCTTGAGCGAGAGGATCAGGTCCTTCATCTCGCGCGTGCCGATCGGGTCCAGCCCCGTGGTCGGCTCGTCCAGGAGAATGATATCGGGGTTGTTGATCAGGGCCTGGGCCAGGCCGATGCGGCGGGCCATGCCCTTGGAATACTCGCGAAGCTTTCGCTTGCGGGCCTTGGCGTCGAGGCCCACGATGTCGAGCAATTCCGGCACCCGCCGCTTCAACTCGGCTCGCGGGATTTTGAACAGCCTGCCATAAAACCGCAGCGTCTCTTCCCCGTTCAGGAAGCGGTAGAGGTACGATTCCTCCGGCAGAAACCCGACGCGCTCGTTGATCGCGGTGTTTCCGGCCGGCTGGCCAAAAATCGAGGCCGAGCCGGACGTCGGGAAAATCAGCCCCAGCAGCAGCTTGATCGCCGTGCTCTTGCCCGATCCGTTGGGACCCAGCAACCCGAAAACCTCTCCCCGGTGGATGGTCAAATTGAGGTCGTCCAGCGCCCGAACCTTGTCGCGGCCCCAAAAGTCCTTGTAGACCTTGGTCAGGTGCTCGATACGAACGGCTTCATCGTCGATAACAGTCATAGAGTGTTTTGCGCTATCGCCCCAGCCTGACTTTGGGTTTGCTGCGGAGCCGGCGGCGGCGTTTCTCGCTGGGCTTTTCGTAATAGGCAATTCGCTTGATGTCCTTGGTCAATCCTTCCTTCTCGCACGCTTTTTTGAACCGGCGGAGCATTTGCTCGGCCGTTTCGTTTCCGCGTGCCTTCACCTTAATCATGCAACTATCCTTTCGGTCCGTTTTATTCCGTAAGAAATCCGCCGGGTTCAGGCGGTACAACCGCCTCGGCCGCCGCCTGCGGGCGCGGCCTCTTCCTCCGACCTCACGCCGTTGGAGCCCTACAGTCTAGCCGCGTGCCCCGATTGTTCAAGCAACGGCGGTTTGTTGCACAATCAGCGTGTGGGCAATCTCTGCCCGTCTCATAATCCGCCTGCCTGATTGCTCGAGTCTTGTGGTCGCGCGCCGGGTCTTGCCGAACGGGGCGCGACCGGCAAGCCAGGATCAGGACAACATAAATGAGGTAGCCCGCAATTGGATAAAGCCTGTCGCGGGTTGCGCCGACGTTTCCATGTGTGTGGCAAGTGCGGCCAGGAGAACGGGCGGAAGGTCATGAGCACAGTTCTCGTCGTTGACGATCAGCAAGAGCTGCGGCAACTGTTTGCGAAGGTCCTGGAGAACCAGGGTCATCGCGTCCTGCTCGCCAGCAACGGCGAGGAAGCCTTCCAGGTCCTGGGGGCGACGATCCCCGACCTGATACTCCTGGACATGGCGATGCCGCACATGGATGGCATGTCATTTCTGAAGTTGATGCGGGTCCGCCCGCGGTGGTCGCGAATTCCGGTGATCGTCCTGAGCGGGTTGATGACCCCTGAGCAACGGGCCGCCGCCCGCGACTTGGGCGTTACCGATCAGCTCATCAAAGCCGAATTCTCGATGAAGGAGTTGCGCTCGCGAGTCTCCAAGTGCCTTGCCGCGACTTCCGCCGCCGCAACCGCGGCATAGGTCTTTGTCAGTGGCTAGTTGATGTCTCGGCATCGACAACCGACAAATGACCAATGACAAGATCTCTTCTGTCTTCTGCCGTCCAATCCTACAATTTCCCCACCTATGGACGCCCTTTTTCTTTCCGACAAGTTTTCCGCCGCGATGCCCTACGACAAATACGTCCTCACCGGCACGGCCGAGCAGCAGCGGCGGTGGAAGCAGGTTTACGACGCTGCCCAGTTGAGCGACGCGCAGCGACAGGTCGTCGGCGGGTTCGTGCGCGAGATGAAAATCCTGATCGTCAGCGGCATCTGGTGCGGCGACTGCGTCCAGCAATGCCCGCTGGTGCAGCGAATCGCCCAGGCCAATTCCGCGAAGGTCGACCTGCGGCTGCTGGACCGCGATCAACATCGGGACCTGTCCGAGCGACTCCGCCTCAACGCGGGCGACCGCGTTCCCGTCGCGGTCTTTCTGGCCGAGGACTTCGAGTTCTGTGGGGCCTTTGGCGATCGGACGCTGCACCGCTATCGCGCCCTGGCGCGGTCCCAGCTTGGCGCTTCCTGCCCGACCGGCCTGGCGCCGCCGGATGCCGATGAGATGGGTAAAACGCTTAAGGATTGGCTCGATGAAATCGAGCGCATCGCGCTGATGCTGCGGCTCAGTCCGAGACTGCGACGGCGGCATGGAGATTAGGCTCTGGCCGCGATCGCATAGAACGGCCGTCCGTCGCGCCGGTATTTCCGCTCGAAGTTCGTCCCGACAAATTCCCCCTCGCCGGCCGAGCCGGGTCGATGGTAGTCGACCACCGTCAGCCGTGAATCTCTCACGACCGACTCGATCTGCTCGAAATACTCCTGATGGTCCGTGACGATCTGCGCGCGGCCGCCAGGACACAGGATGCGCTCGACCTGTTGTATGAAGGGCGGCTGGATGAGCCGCCGCTTGTGATGACGTTTCTTGGGCCAGGGGTCGGGGAAGTAAACATGCAGGACCGACAGGCTGGCGTCCGCGACGAACTCGGCCAGAAAAAACCCCGCCTCGGCCCGCACGGTGCGGGCGTTGAGGCAACCGTTGCGGCGCAGCCGGTCGCTGGCGTACCGCCAGTACCATCGCGCCCACTCGATCCCGAAGAAATTCACCTCCGGACGGGCTCGGGCCTGCTCGGTGATGAACGTCCCCTTGCCCATCCCGATTTCCATCTCCACCGGGCGATCGTTGCCGAATAACTGGCGCCAATCGAGCGGCCGGGGAAGCGAATCGACATCCAGACCGATCGGCTCGATCACTAATTCATTGTTCACGTGCATGCAACGGGAATTGAATGTCTTTGATTTCCAGCTCAACGCTGGCGGCGCCGTTGTACTCGTTGAGCGTCGGCTCGACGGCCAGGTCGATTCGAGCGCCGACCTCGAGATGATCGTAGTGCTCTCCGAACCCGAAGGCGATGCACTTGATGAAGCGGCCGTCCTGGCGGACGTGAAGCTGGAGGTGCTCGCCGGTGCGTCCCACCCGCCGCGGCGGCGCCGAAACTTCGACGCCGCGGAAACAGAGGACCGGCCGGCGGTTGCCGTGTCCGAACGGGGCTAACCGTTGAAGGTCCGTCACCAGTGCCGGCGACATCTGCGATACGTCCGCCAGGGAGTCCAACTTTAACTGGGGAATCAGCATGTCCTTGCCGATGGTCTGCTTTGCGTGTTCGCAGAAGCTGGCGCGGAAGTCCTCGAATTGTGTCGTCTGAAGCTTGAGGCCCGCGGCCATCTCGTGCCCGCCGAAAGCCTCCAGGTGCCCGGCACACGCCTCGAGCGCGCGGGCGAGATGAAAACCCGCGATCGACCGCCCGCTGCCCTGCCCATGCCCGTTGTTCAGCGCGACCATGATGGTGGGGCGGTAAAATCGATCGACGATCCGCGAGGCCACGATGCCGATGACCCCGGCGTGCCAGGTTTCATCGCCCAGCACGATCGCGGATTTGCCGTCCCCATCCCATTTTCCGGCCGTGATATGATCCAGCGCCTGATCGAGAATTTTCCTTTCGATCGCCTGCCTCTGGCGATTCTGTTGTTCCAGGTATGACGCGATCTGATTGGCCTTTTCGACGTCATCAGTGATAAGCAGGTCCGCGGCCAGCCGGGCATGGCCCATCCGCCCGCAGGCATTGAGGCGCGGCGCCAAAAGGAAGCCGACATGAAAGCTGTCGAGCCGCTGGCCCGTCAGTCCCGCCGAGGCGATGAGCGCCTGAATGCCGACGAGACGGCTCGCCTTTAATCCGCCCAGCCCGAAATGGGCCAGGATTCGATTCTCTCCCACCAGCGGTACGACATCGGCGATCGTGCCCAGCGCCGCCAGCGCCGTCGCCTCGAGCAGAAATCGGCGAAAGTCCTCGCTGACGCGGCTTGCCCCGCTGACGGCCATGCCCACGCCCCAGGCCAGTTTGAACGCCACGCCGGCCCCGCACAGATGCGGATTGGGATACGGCGCACCTTCGCCCGGCAGCCGCGGGTGAACAACCGCATAGCATTCGGGAAGGCGCGGAGTGCGCCCAGTGACGCCCGGAGTTCTGCGTCCCAATCCCGCATCGCCGGTTGCGCCCTCGTTGACGGCTTCGTGCCATTCGTGATGATCGGTGACGATCAGGTCGACGCCGCGTTCGCGGGCGATTTCTGCCTGCTCGACGGCGGTCACGCCGCAATCTACGCTAACGATGAGCTGCGCCCCGGCGTCGCAAATCTGCTTGATCGCCTCGGCGTTGAGGCCGTACCCCTCGTCGATGCGGTGGGGAATATAGAACTCGCACGTCCCTCCCAGCACCCGGATCGCGTGCCACAAAATGGCCGTGGCGGTGATGCCATCGACGTCATAATCCCCGTAGATGACGATCCTCTGTCGCTCGCGCACCGCGCGGGCGATCCGCTCCGATGCCTTCTCGAGGCCCGGTATCAGGTACGGATCGTGAAGGCACTTGAAGCTCGGGCGCAAAAAGTCCTGGCAGTCCGCCGGCTCGCGCACGCCGCGGTTCAGCAGCACCTGCGCCACAAGCGGCGAAACCTTGAGCCGCCCGGCCAACTCCGCCGCGGCCGGCTCCGAAGGGGCGAGGTTCCAACGTTTGGGACGATGCACCCGTGCTCGAGGCGAGCGAGAATTCGCTGATCACATCCTACCGCTGCCAGCGCCACCGGTAAACGAAGGTGTTGGATGTCTTTGCTTCCGTTGCTTCCTCAGTTGACAACTATCAGTGGGACAACGTCATTGGAAAAACCGGCTTATACTTTTCGCGAATCGCGCTCTAACAAAATGTATTAAGGTGACCGCAATGCATTTTGTCAGGAGGTCTTAATGAAGCGTCGCCAATTTCTGGGCGTCAGCCTGGCGTTGGCCGCGGACTACGCTTTGCGCGTCCTGCTGGCGAGGGCCGCGGCGATCAGCCGGGTGCGGCCCGGCATGCCCGGCTGGCCCGCCGCCGCGGACTGGGCGGCGCTCAACCAGGCGACCAACGGCCGTCTCTCGCCCGTCACCCTGCCGAAGCTCGACGGGCCTGACGCAAGCAATCTCCTCTCTAACCCCTTCTACATCGGTGATCAGCCGGGCCTTACCCAAAGCTCCGGCTGGCTGGATGCCTGGCATTCGTCCCCCAGCGCCTATGTGGTGGCGGCCGAGAGCGCTGCCGACGTCGTCGCCGCTGTCCGCTTCGCCCGCGCCCACGACCTGCGCCTGGTGGTCAAGGGCCGCGGCCACAGCTATCTGGGCGCCTCCAGTGCGCCGGACTCCCTGCTGGTCTGGACTCGGAAGATGGACGCGGTCGCCGTCCACGACGCCTTTACCCCGGCGGGATCCAGCGCCGCCCCAGTCCCGGCCGTCTCCGTGGGCGCGGGCTGCATGTGGCTGCATGCCTACCAGGCGGTGACCGTCGGGGCCGGGCGCTATGTCCAGGGCGGCGGCTGTACGACAGTGGGCGTGGCGGGCCTGGTCCAGGGCGGCGGCTTCGGCAGTTTCTCCAAGGCCTACGGCACGGCCGCCGCGAGCTTGCTCGAGGCCGAGATTGTCACCGCCGATGGCAAGACCCACATCGTCAATCAGTTTCAGGAGCCCGACCTCTTCTGGGCGCTCAAGGGTGGCGGAGGCGGCACGTTCGGCGTCGTCACCCGGCTGACGCTCGCCACCCACGAGCTCCCCAAGACCTTCGGTGCCGTGAGCCTCTCCCTGCACGCACGCTCCGACCAGGCCTACCGTCGTTTGCTTGAGCGTTTCGTGGAGCTCTATGCGACCCGCCTCTTCAATCCTCACTGGGGCGAGCAGGTCAGCGCCCGGCCGAACAACCGCTTGGAGGTCAGCATGGTCTTCCAGGGGCTGACTCGGGACGAGGCCCGCGCCGCCTGGAAACCGCTGATCGACTTCGCCGACACCAACGCCGCCGACTACGAGGGTCAAAACTCCCTCATCGTCGCAGCCGTGCCGGCTCGCTTTTTCTGGAACGCCGGGCTCTACCGCCTCTTGGCGCCCTCGGCCGTCCATTTCGACGGCCGACCGGGCGCCTCGCCCGCCGACTTCTGGTGGGCCGGCAACAGTGATGAGGCGGGCGCCTTTTGGCACGCCTACGCATCGGGCTGGCTGCCCGCCTCCTTGCTGAAGCCCCAGAATCAGGCCCGCCTGGTGGACGCCTGGTTCGCCGCCAGCCGCCACTGGGCGGTCAACTTGCACTTCAACAAGGGTCTCGCCGGCGCTTCTACCGCCGCGATTGAGGCGGCGCGGAATACCGCGATGAACCCTGATGTGCTTGATGCTTTCGCGCTGGCGATTGTGGCTGCCGAGGGTCCTCCAGCGTTCGGCGGCTTGCCCGCGCCCGACCTGGCCGCCGCGGCGGATCGCCGCACCCGCGTTCAAGCTGCCATGGCTGCCCTCCGCGCCGCCGCGCCCGGCACAGGCGCCTATGTCAACGAGTGCGACTACTTCCAGCCGGACTGGCAGAAGGCCTTCTGGGGCCCCAACTACCCGCGCCTGGCCCGCATCAAACGCCGCTACGACCCTGACGGCCTTTTCGTCGTCCACCACGGCGTCGGCAGCGAGAACTGGAGCGCCGACGGGTTCACGCGGGCGCGGTAGAACGCCGCTTGCGATCAGCCAAACCCTTGGGACCGGCAATGGCCGGATCATTTGTTGGACGATGTGACGGAGTTCCGCCAGTAGCTAAAGATCGCCTTTCAATGCCCATCGGCGCCATGACGCCCAATCGTCTCGGTCTGCATCTCCGTCTCGATCTTCTCGATCTCCTTCTCCTTCGCCTCGATCTGCTTCTTTTCGCTGGTGATCTCGACCCGTAGCCGGCTGTACAGGTTCAGGTAAGCATTGGCCACGAAGACAAGGGCGAAGAAGGCGATCACGTACCCGCGGAAATCGGCGTACATCAGCTTGAAGTTGGTCATCGCCATGAACGCCGCCGCCACCCAATGGCTGAAGCAGTATTCGCAGGTGAACAGATAAAAGAATTTGCGCGCCGCCAGCGTGCGGCACAGCCGGCTTTTGTTCATGCACCATTCCCGCGGCTCGCGGAAAACCTCTTCGTAGATCACGGTGCGGGTTACGCAGGCAATCGGGATCGCCACAATGAACAGGCCGACGATTTGTTTCCAGTCGAGATCGATCATGCCGCCGTTTGATATATCCGCGGCGGGGTGAAGGCAGAACGGATGATCCGCCGGGGAGCTTCGGATAGACTCGCCGCAAAGAAGCCGCGATGAATCCAGACTCAAAATCCCCGCTGCCCGTCGTGCTGACCGCGTACGGCATGCCTCACGTCATGGGCTATTTGCCGACGCGGGACGGGCAATTGCATCCGAATCCGCTCAGCCCGACCGGCCTGATGGACGCCGCGGTGGAATTCGGCCTAGCCGGCGTGGAGTTTCCCATCATCGGCATGACGGATGCCCAGATCGACGCGCTGCGGGATGCCCTCCAATCGCGCGGGCTGCACGTGGTGGCGGATTACATGGTGATCGTCGAGCGCGACTGCGAGGACTTTTGCAACTATCTCCGCGCCGCGGCCCGGCTCGGCGCCAAGGTGGCGCGGGCGATGATGAGCACGATCCTGTGCGGCGACCGCCGGGCGCTGGAGGGAGGGTGGGAAGCGCGCCTTGCTGAGGTTGCCAGTCGGTTGCGCGAAGTCCTTCCGCTGGCGCAAGACCTTGGCCTTTGCGTTGCCCTGGAAAACCACCAGGACGCGACCACCGAGGATTTTCTTCGTCTGCACGAGATGACCGATCATCATCCCGCGTTCGGCGTGACGCTGGATACCGGCAATCCGCTGTCCGTCGGCCAGGAGCCGGTCGAAGCGGCCCGGCGTTTGGCGCCTTTCATTCGCCACGTCCATCTTAAGGATTACACGATTCACTTTGCGCCGCAAGGATACCGGCTGGTCCGTTGCGCCGCCGGGGACGGTGTGATTGACTTTGCTGCTATCCTCGACATCGTAAAGCGCAACGGCCACAAGATCGTGCCCGGCATCGAGATCGCGGCCCAGGCCACGCGCACGATTCCGCTGCTCGAGGAGCAATGGTGGGCCTGTTATCCGCCGCGGCATGCCCACGACCTTGTCGGCGCGTTGCGGGTGTTGTGGCGCCATGGCAGGCCGGCGGATGAGCCGTACTCCAGTGCCTGGGAACGCGGCGAAAGTTCCGCTGTAGTTTCCGTCGAAGAGTGGGACCGCGTGCGGCGCTCGGTGGACTACTTCAAGACGCTGCTGAACTGCGGAGGACCTCGTGGCTGAAAGAACGGTGCTCGATCAATTCAAGCTGGGCGGCCGCAAGGCCCTGGTGACCGGGGCGGCCCGCGGCCTGGGCAAGGTGATCGCAATGGCGCTGGCGGAGGCGGGCGCCGACGTCGTGATAGCCAGCCGCACGCTGGCCGATTGCCAGAAGACGGCTGACGAAATCGCGCGTCAAACCGGCCGCCGGACCCATGCCGTCGCCGCAGACGTCTCGCGCATCGCGGAGGTCGCGGGGCTCGTCGCCGCGGCACAGGCTGCGATCGGCCCGCTTGATATCCTCGTCAACAACGCCGGCATCAACATCCGCGGCCCCGCCGACGAGCTGACCGAAAAGGACTGGGACGCTGTCATCGACATCAATCTCAAGGCCCCGTTCCTGTGCGCCCGCCAGGTCATCCCCGCCATGCGCGAGCGAGGCTGGGGGCGCATCATCAATCTCGGCTCGATCATGTCGTTTGTCGGGTTGGCGGGACGATCGCCTTACGCCGCCGCCAAGGCCGGCGTCATGGGGCTCACCCGCGTCCTCGCCCTCGAATGTGCCGGCAAGGGAGTGACGGTCAACGCCCTTTGCCCCGGCCCCTTCGCCACGGAAATGAATCGCGCGTTGTTGGATGATCCGCAAAAGTACAACGCGTTTGTCGCCAAGGTGCCGATGGGCCGATGGGGCGAACTGCACGAGATCGCCGGGGCCGCGCTGTTTCTCGCTTCCGATGCATCCTCGTACGTGACCGGCACGGCTCTTTTCGTAGACGGCGGTTGGACTGCGCAATGAGAGGCCGCATGCAGGACCCGGATGCTTCCAAGGACGCCTTAAACGCATCCGCCGAAACGCACGGATCGCCTGCCTTTTGCATAAAGCTCGACGACCAAACCGAGTTGCGGCTTCTCAAACCCGAGGACGCCGCTGAGTTATTCAACTTGATAGATCAGAATCGCAAATTCCTCGGCCGCTGGTTTGACATGGTGGATATCACGCGAGACCCGGCCGACACCTATACCTGGATTGTCGGCATGCTGGCGCGTCGAGAGGAAGATCGGACGCGCGGATGGGCGGGAATTTTCCACCAGGCGCGGTTGGTCGGGTGCGTGGGAGTGACCGAATCGGAGCCCCAGAAGCACACGGCCGAGATCGGTTATTACCTGTCGGCCGACGCCTGCGGTCGAGGTTTGGCGACGCGAGCTTGCCGTTCA
>Ga0307477_10002805_pt1 | contig 13293 bp, 16 predicted proteins | sample atmos_gasesECM2C_FD_203316 | JGI IMG/M metagenome (GOLD analysis project Ga0307477, IMG submission 203316) | Hardwood forest soil microbial communities from Morgan-Monroe State Forest, Indiana, United States - atmos_gasesECM2C_515 | ecosystem: Environmental > Terrestrial > Soil > Temperate...
TGCCTACGGATGGGCTGTCTAGCGTTCCGACGAATAAATGATCGGTCGCCGACTGAAATGGGTCTGGGTCGCCAGACGCGAAATGGTTCCACCACATTGCCCACCAGCCGCCACTCCTCAACGATCGATAGACCTTGGCTAGTCCGGATCCCTGATCTAACCAATGAAACGAGGTCGCAGCCACTCCCAAGTGAAACTCTGCCTCCGGCAATTCTGCCTCCTCGAAAGCGACCTGATCGACTCGGAGTGAGTCACTAGAAATTCTCTCTCGAAGAAAACCGGCCAGGCGAGCATCCGGTTCAATCACCCATAACGGCGAGACGCTGAAAGCCAGCAATCGTCGTGTCGCCAGACCAGTCCCTGCTCCAATTTCAAACGCCGAGACTCCGGGTCCCAGCCCACATCGCGTCCGCAACCTTTGATATAGTTCTTCTGGGTAATCCGGGCGGGCATTAGCGTACGCTAACGGATCACGTCCAAAAAGGTAACGGCCCTTAGATAAAGGGATCTTGGGCATCGAGGCACATACCATTTTTGCTCCGTCGTAGGAGCTTAATCTTTATAGCTACCCGTGCGAAAAAATCACTTCTTAAACCTCCCTACCCCGTTGGCTCACCCTCAGATCGCTCATTTAGGTGATGGCCAGTGCGACTGAATGAGATTAGGCTGCGGTCGGTCGTGAAATTACGGTTACAATTTAATTCGATCCGGTTTCGGCTGAAGCGCCGCGAAGTGGAACAGCTCGCCCGGACTGGACGAGTGGAAGAGAAAATTCTCGTCGGAAGCGGTGACGACGACACGTTCGACTACGTGCTGGAGTCGACGGCTGCGGTTTCCTCACCGAGAGCCACGGTCACGGCACGCGGTATCGTCGTTCAGGTTCCGTCACATGAGGTAATGAAGTGGGCCTCTACCGAGCAAGTTGGCATCGAAGGCGGGCAACCGGTCGATAGCGAAACGAGTTTGCGAATTCTAGTGGAAAAGGATTTCGCTTGTGTCGACGGCACCGATGAAGAGAACGCCGACACCTTCCCTAACCCGCTAGCCGGGCTCAAGTGCTAAAGCCACTGCGGACAAGGTCCTCAGGCCGGCTTTAAGATTCGTTCCAGAAGAGCCGCCGCCTCAACGGCGGGTTGATCGCAACGAAAGCCACGTTATTTATGGGACATTACCGTAGAAGAATAACGAGATGAAAACCCGCCCGATCCCTCACACCAACCTCACTGCGTCAGTACTTTGTCTTGGTACCGCCGAGTTCGGCTCCGCCGTTGATGAATCGTCCTCTGAGAAACTCATCGATACGTATCTTGATGCGGGCGGGAATGTGTTGGATACCGCCGAAATCTACGCTGCATGGCTCCCTAAAGGGGAGCATCGCAGCGAGACCTTTCTGGGTGACTGGCTGCGGACCCGCAAAAATCGGGATCAGCTGATTATTTCAACAAAAGGCGCTCATCCCCGGCTCGATAGCATGGACAAACCTCGGATGTCGAAGCCGGTGGTCGAAGCCGATCTCAATTCGAGTTTGCAACGCCTCGGGATTGATCACGTCGATATTTACTGGCTGCACCGCGACGATCCCAGTGCTCCCGTCGAGGAGGTCATGCTGATGCTCGAAGATTTTCGAAAGGCCGGCAAGATTCGGTACGGCGGTTTATCGAACTGGACGCAACCTCGCGCGGAAGCGGCTAGAGCCGCGGCGGAGAAACTCGGCATCGAGTGCTTCATCGGGATTCAAAACCAATGGAGCCTGGCCAAAGCCGATGCTTCGAAGGGTGATAAAACCTGGGCATATACCGATGATCCGTTCGCCCAATGGCACGCCCAGCATAATATCGCGGCGTTTCCCTACACGCCCCAGGCAAACGGCTATTTCCGGCGATTGGAAAAAGGCACGCTTAATCAAGCCTCCGAATTGGTGAAAGGGCTTTTTGACAGTCCGGAAAACCAAGAGCGCTTTAAACGAATCAAAACGCTGCAATCGTCGAATGGGCTAAGTGTTGGCGCGGTCGTGCTAGGTTATCTGATTAACCACCCGTTCCCAACGTTTCCGATTGTTGGCCCGAAGACGAGCGCGGATCTTCTGGATTCTATCGAAGCGGCCAAAGCGACGTTGAACCTGGAAGATCTCGCGTTTCTGACCGGAAACTCTACTAGGTTGTAGGTTGCAGGTTGTAGGTCGTAGGTTCTAGGTAGAAAGACCCACCTGAAGTTGCCAACCGGGTAGTTCTAAACTAGGAAGCTAATTAGAGGCCGCTCCGTCGTAGGAGCCAAATCTTTATGGCTACGACCAATATAAACGGAATCAGCTCCGCTAGGAGCGGCATCTAAGAGCACGCATTTACCCTAAGCGATGCTTCGAATAGATGTCGCACCTACCGGAGCTGGACTCCTCTTCTTCGCCAGGCTATAAAGATTCGGCTCCTACGGAGCAGCCTCTTCGAGTCCCCTGAGCCAAGCTCGCCGTCTCACGGTTTTCAACCCTAAAGGCAATTTGAAGTGCCGGCTTCCGCTGCATTGAATTCGCCTTGCTTATTGAACGATCAGTCATAAATTGACCGCTACTATGCCAGTTCCTCCTACTGAAAAAAGTCGTACCGCCGATCGGGGACGGCCTAGGGAATTTGATCCGGCGGTCGCGATTGACGCTGCGGGCAAACTCTTTTGGGATCAAGGGTATCATGCCACGTCGATCGAGGACCTTTGTCAGGCTACGGGTTTGTTGCGAGGAAGCCTGTATTCGGCATTTGGGGACAAAAAAGGGATGCTGCTGGCAGCCATCGATCAATACGCAGAGAAGAATTTGGCTCGGCTCGCCAAAAGTCTGAGTTCACGTGAACCAACCCGGGAGGGCTTGCGGAAAGCGCTCCTCTACTACACGCGAACTCCCACCGTGCTGGCCGGCAGACACGGCTGTCTGGTTACCAATACCGCGTTGGAAATGTTGCCGGAAGATCCGGACGTCGAAGATCGAGTAGAACGAATCTTTCGACAAATGACCGCCCTCTTATCGGCTGCAGTTGTCCGCGGCCAAGCGGCCGGGCTTTTCAATCCCAACCTGGATGAACGCGCCGTCGGTGATTACTTGTTGTGCGTGATCGAGGGATTGCGTGTGCTCGGGAAAGTCAGGACCTACGGCGAGAAAGAATTGGCGGCAGCCGTTGACCTGGTGATGGCCGCCCTGAGTTAAACTCTATCGTAAATTTTTTTGCTTCATTTATTGAACATTCAGTCATCAAATCATGCATGCCTTGGCTGACAAATCGACTCGCGGTTTCGGTGGGACTGTTACCGAGCCTGGCACCAACCGCACCCCGATCGTAGCGGTGCTTCTGCTCGGTGCGTTTCTGCCCCCGCTGGATTTCTATATCGTCAATCTGGCGCTTCCCGCCATACGGGACGGGCTCCAGACCACAGGAGGGCAGCTCCAACTCATTGTTTCCTGTTATTCTTCAGCTTACGCCGTGTTCTTAATTACCGGCGGTAGACTTGGTGATCTGTACGGTCGCAAACGGATGTTCATAGCTGGGCTGGCCAGTTTTATCGTGGCTTCGGCAATCTGCGGATTCTCTCCGAATGGCTCGATTCTGATTATTGGGCGGATTCTGCAGGGAGCTTCCGCCGCGGTACTGGCGCCTCAGGTTTTAGCGACTATTCGAACGATTTTCTCGGTGCAAGAGCAGCCCCGGGTGATTGGCCTATACGGCTCGGTATTCGGCTTAGCGTCGATCGTTGGCCAACTGCTGGGAGGCGCGCTCATCACACTGCATCCGTTCAGCCTAACCTGGCAAAGCATTTTCTTAATCAATGTCCCCATTGGGATTACCGCCTTAATCGGCGCGATGAAATTCTTGCCAGAGATCAGGCCGTCGAAGCGAACACAAATCGATTGGGTGGGCATCCTTCTGCTGTCGCTACTGCTCGGTTCAATTATCTATCCCCTCACCCGCGGACGCGAAGCCGGATGGCCGGCCTGGACCTTTATTTCATTCGCCGCCAGCGTGCCGCTCCTGGCATTGTTCATCTGGTTCGAAAGATGGTTAGGCCGGGTGGGTAGCAGCCCGCTGGTAGATCTGAATCTATTCAAGAACCGCACCTTTGTGATCGGTTTAGCCATGGCTTTTCTTTTCTATTGTATCAGCGTTTTTTTCCTCACCTTCGGCATTTACCTTCAGAATGGACTAGGCTGGACCTCGTTAGCGTCAGGCATCGGTATCTTGCCATTCGCTTTTGGTTTCTTCGCCGGAACGCTGCGGTCAGCCAAGCTTTACGCGCGAGTTGGTAACCATATCCTTAGCATTGGCTTCGGTCTGCTCGCTGGCGGATTCGCGATTACCGCTACCGCTTTGTATGCGAGCTTAGGTCCAGGAATGATTTTCTATGTGGGGCTCATCTGTGCAGGAGTGGGTCAAGGTCTCTTGCAACCTTCCACGGTCCGCATCGTTTTGACCGAGGTGGAGCCTGAACAAGCGGGCTTAGCTGCTGGTGTGGTAACCTCCACTCTCCAGATTGGCGCGGCGGTAGGTGTGGCCGCGGTGGGCAGTGTGTTTTTTGCGGTCCTGGGTCAGCAGGCCGGTGCCATTGCGTATGGAAACGCTTTCGCTGCCGCTCTAGCGGTGGCGGCAGGTCTTCAGATACTCGGCATGCTCTTAGCCGCCAACATGAACCACGGGCGCCAATTGCGAGCTGGGCTCTCGCCTGCGGCAGCCGGCCAAAGTGGAGAGTAACCACGGTCGCACGCTCGAGCTCGAAACTGGAGTGATGCGGGTGCTTCGCGAGCAAAACGTCGCAGCGACCGCCGCTTTATGGCGCAACCCCCGCTCTACTCGAAGGCGCTTTTCGACCTGGCACGGAGTAACGAAAACTTTTCTTTAGTGGAAAAAGCCATCATCGTTGGACTGCGTTAGCAGCCTGACAAGGAACCGCGACGGTGCTCAATGAACAGATGCATCTTTAGCTCGGACCGTGTCTACCGATACGTTCTCCGTTGTGAATGCGCCACCGCCGCTCCGAAACCTCGTGCGAATTGCCTGGATAGGTCTCAATCCGAGCACCGCAGACGAGTTTGCCCTGGATCAAACCTTAGCGGCAGTATGCCGCTACTCGAGAAACTGGGGCTTCTCGGAGGTCGTGATGCTGAACCTGTTTGCGTTTCGAACTACCCAGTCTCGCGAACTCAAGCGAGCTGCGGATCCGATTGGTCCAGACAATGACACCCACCTATTAACCGAGGTCTGTGCCGCCGACCGCGTGATCGCTTGCTGGGGTGATCACGGCCGATTTCGGGGACGCGACCAACACGTCGTCGATTTACTGGGGGCGAAAGCCGACGCGTTTGAATGCCTGCTCAAGAACAAGAGCGGCGCCCCGCATCATCCTCTTTATCTGAACCTGGGCATCAGGCCTCAGCCGTTCGAATTCGTTTAAAAACGGAATTGGGCGATCAGTCCTAGTCCTAGGACGCAAAAAACGATCGTGGCCGCCAAGCCATATAAAAGCGCTAGAAATCGAATCATTTGAACCTCCTGTTGATCTTCTGTTGGCCGCAAAAGCAGGGCTACGCAAGAGAAGAATAGCCGCAAAAGAGCGCAAAGAGCACAAAAAAAACCATTAATCTGGCTAAAACGGTCTGGCAGAGCCTCGACGAATCGGCGAAATCTGGCTCCCAGGCAATAACCCTTTTTGCGATCTTTGCGTTCTTCGCGGCTACTCTTCTCCGTCATAATGGTCCAAGGCCTCAGAACGGATCAGTCGTAGCTCGGGTGAAATCACGTGGTAAAATTCCCACTGAGCGCTATGCGAATGATACGGCCTGTGATCTGTAATATGTAATTTGTCATAGCAAAGCTTTGCTTTGCTTTACTAACCAATCGCGCATGACCTCAAGCCCGGCAGGCACATAGGATCTTCCGTAGCCGATTCGGAACCGGTCCTGCGGCAGCGGCGTAAGCTCGGATTGAAAGATACTAGCCGGCAAAAGCAGAACATTCGCTTCTTCGATCAAGCGTTGTACAAACGTTTCGACGCCGTCAGCCCCTTTGTAGCGCGGGTACGCGACCATCCCGGCATCCGGAGTACTCCATTCAAACAACTCGGTAAACTCCGCGAAAAGTTCTTCGACACACCAAAGATTGGCATCGATCAGCACCCGGTTCCGGTCGATAAGGCGCGCGCCCGCCTTAAGCGCGATGACGGCCAGTGCCTCACTGGGCGAGGAGTTACAGATGGAGAGATAGTGTTTAATCCGCTCCATTCGTTGTAACAGTTGACGGTCTCGGCTGGCGATCCACCCAATACGCAGCCCGGGTAAACCGTGAACCTTGGACACCACGCTTAGGGAGAGACCACGCTCATAGTGATCGACAGCCGCCGGCAACCTAAGCGAAGGCGGACGTTCACTGAGTCGATAGACCTCATCTGACAACAGCCATAAATCGTGTTCCCGGCAGATTTCGACGAGTTCGTCGAACTCACCTCGCGACAACAGCTTACCCGTGGGATTATTAGGAAAATTAATCGCGATCAGCTTGGTATTGGACTTGATCGCACTGTTGACTTGGTTGAGGTCGAGTTTCCATTGATCGTCCGCGTTCAGAGCGACGCCGGTGACTCGGCAAAGCGAAAGAGCAATCGTTTCGAGCGACTGATAAGTTGGGGTAATTACGATAGCGTGGTCATCAGCCTCGAGCAGCGCGTGCAATGCCGTATAGATCGCCTCACCGCCTCCAGCAAAAGCGAGAACGTTCTCGGCAGATACCGCAGTGTAAGTCGAAGCGATGGCTTGACGAAGAGATTCACTTCCAGCGGGTGGAAGATATCCCAGCCACAACTGCTCGAACGCCGCGCGATCACCGGGCTCAGCCAGCATCAACAAATCCGGCAGTGAGATGCTTTCGGCGTCCGAGGCGGTCATGTGAAATCGAGCGCTGAACTCCCAGCGAGCGAGATAAGCTTCAAGACGAAAATCGGGTAGCGCGGCCATGATCTGATTGGTGAGAGATGATTAGTGACTATTGGGAAGTTCGGACTTCTAGATCGTCGAGATAAGACCAGAATCGCACAGACCGGCGTTGCTCGCCAAGTGGCCCAATTGCCAATAATCGTAAAGATTATGCCACACCAGAGGCTATCGGCGATCAGCGGCTACCAGCCGCACAAAGTTGTGGTCCTGGCCTTTGGGTTTGGGTCGGCGCCGGCTCTACGCCATCATTTTCGGGCCGGTATCAAATTAAGCCGGAATGCCTACCGAAGGCGCTTTCGCGGCGAGTCGTTTTAACACTTCGGCAGAATCTTTATCTTGAGGAAAAAAGCATTCGATGGCGATCTCTGAGACGGTGACATCTCGCGGATACCCGAACACCATCGACGTCGTGATGAGACTGACATCGCCGCAACTGGTCTCTAGCTCCAACGGAATAGCCACATCGCAGCGCCGCGTACGTTCTGATTGATCGAGCGACTGAGGATAGCGATAGCTTTCGATTTCTTTAAGTAATTCGACCAGTTGTTGGTCCGCTGTTATCTCAATCCGCTGTCTGAGCTTCGCTTTCGCGTTCGCCCGCCACTCAGAGAAATTCCGAATGCGCGTGGCCAGGCCTAAAGGATGCAACCCAACGCGCATCAGATTAACCGGTGGTTGCAGCAATGAGGAATCGACGCCAGCTAACAAAAGTCCGATGGTCCGGTTCATCGCTAGGGCGCGCCACTGGTGATCGATGGCTACAGCTGGATTCGGCTCATGACCGGACAGAATCTTGTGCACGATGTTACTAACCATGCCGAGAGTAGGATCGCCCAATGCTCTCTCCGGGTACAGGTGCGCGTAGCCCGCGGCAGTCAGCAAAACGTTGCGATGTCGCAGCGGTATCTGCAGCTCTTCAGCCAGGCGCACGATCATTTCACGACTGGGATTGGCGCGGCCGGTCTCAACGAAACAGAGGTGGCGTGATGAAATCTCCGCATTAATCGAGAGCGCGAGTTGGCTCAGCCCTCGCTGAATACGCCACCGGCGGAGCAGTTCACCGGCCGTGACCTCATTTGGCATACTGGCACGCTAGAGGAACATCTCGCTTCAGGCAATTACCTGGCAGGTAATTGAGGCTGCTCGTCCGCCCACAGAAGGTATTACTGACCCGCGAACCAAAACGATTAGCCGGGTCGGACAGCCACTCACATTTAAAAAGGAGATTCTAATGTCGCACTTCAAAACTGCAGATGATACCGAACTGTTTTACTCGGTGTGGGGCAAAGGGCACCCGCTGGTTCTGATACATGGCGGAAATATCGGCTCCGACGTATGGGAATTTCAGGTGCCGTATCTGGTTGACCATGGCTATAGTTGTATTGTCTACGATCAACGTGGTTTCGCTCGGTCCGATTGCTCGGCCGGCGGTTACGATTTTGATACGTTCGCAGATGATTTAGCCGCTCTGATCAATCATCTAAATCTGCAACGATTCTCGGTGGTCGCGTTCTCGCATGGGGGTGCGTGTTAGGACGATATCTTTCCCGGCACGGGGACAGTAAGATAGTTAAAGTGATTCTCATCGCCACGATTTTGCCGGCGATATTGAAATCGAAAGACAATCCTGAAGGGATAGATAGAAGCCTGATCTTCGATCCGTTTTATGCGAGCATGCGGAAAGATCGGGCCACCATATTTAGCGCTTCTTTGGACGAATTCTTCGCTCCCGCCACGGCTGAGACCCAAGTCTCTGAGAGCACGAAAGACTGGCTAATAGGTGTCGCCTTACGCTCTTCTTTGATGCCGATGCTCGAAGTTTACAAGTCGAGCAACGAAACCGATTTCCGAAAAGACCTGAAACTGTTTGGAATGCCGACCCTCATTATTCACGGCCAAGCTGATGTGTTTGCGCCAGCCGTAGCCACCGCACAACGCGTGCACAGCGCAATCCCAGGAAGCAGATTGGAATTCTATCCTGGTGCTTCGCACGGTCTGTTCTTCACTCACCAGGATCGGCTGAACCAGGACATCGCGGAGTTCTTGGGAAAGGAGCTAGGAGCTAGAATCTAGGAGCGGAGCGCAAAAAGGCGCGGAGCGCTGCTGAGATTTTAGCTTAGTCCGGCGGCTGCCGGATTGAAAAACGGCTCCGGAGGAGCCGGATCTTTATAGATCCGACGCAAAAAAAAGAGGACCAGCTCCCTAGGAGCGATATTGCACGTTTCGGGCAGCTATAAAGATTCAGCTCCTACGGAGCCAATCACCTCCTCTTCGCCGGGACGGTCGGGATCACTAGGCCGAGATGCCAACCGTCGGGATCATGTTGGTAGACTGAGACAATCGTTCCATGGACCCGCTGAAGCAGGCCGTATGCGCCTGGTGTGCTGACCGAGAATTCGGAGAGGCCATAGCCGCCGGTTCCTTGCACATGGACTTCCAAGACTTTGATAGCGTGGCCTTTGGCGCCGGATGCGAAGCGTTTGCTGTAGTACGCGGTGAGTGCTACTCGGCCGCGAACGATCGGCCCCCCAGGTGATACTAGGATCCCATCCGAAGCGTAAATGGCGGCCATACCGGCGGAGTCCCTGGCAGCGTAATGAGCGTCATATTGTTGAGCCAATGCAGTTGCCGCCTGCATCAATTCAGCCTCGGTAACATCCGCCGCCTTGGCCGTGATGACGACACCGCTGACCAGTTGAACCAACAAAGCAATCCTGAACAATGTTTTCATTTCTACCGATGTTTCATCTCGATCTGGGCAACGCGCGCCTTAACGATTTTCTTGACCAACGTAGCCGGTAGCGGCTTATCCACAGGGAAATGGATTGTTCCCTTGGAAGTGGAATACCCTTTCAGTTCGTCCTTGAACGCTTCCACGATCGCTGCAGTGGGAAACAAGCTACAATGGTCCGAAAATGCGGCGAACCAGATCAACACGCCCTTGTACTTAAACGCGGGCATCTTGTAACTTATAGTCTCGGTCGCCTCCGCCGGCGCCGCCGAGCGAATCGCGGCACGAATTTTGTTCAACGTGCTACGGGCGGGTTCCGGAACGTCGGCGAGATATTCATCAATATCTTTCGGCGCTGCGACGATTTTTCCGGCAGTTTTGCGAGTAGTGGGCTTCGCCGCTTTCACAACGCGAGCCTACACAAAACTCGCTGCAGTTCCAGAATGCCCGTCAACGGCGAATGGGCGAATGGGCGACGCGGCGATACGGCGGACGGGGCGGATGCTCTTGCCACGAAATGGCATTCGCCGTATCGCCCATTCGCCCATTCGCCGTTTCGCATAAATATTGGATGAGAGATAGTCCGGAACGGCGTCTTCGAATTCGATAACCAACCAGAGGCGGTCATTCGTGGTTGAAGTGCCCGCCACTCTATGCTAGGCGCATCCAAATGAAATGGACGTCATTTAGTAAAAAGATCAGCGTTGCTTTCTTTGCTTTGACTCTGGCCGGCCGCGCCCTGGCCGATGATATTCCTACCTTCAGCGAACCAGAAGTTAATACGTTTGTGAAATCGTATGCCCAATTCACTGACGACTACGTGGCCGCCTGCAACGCGATGAAAGCCGGCGACAACTCGAAACTGCAAGCACTTCAATCGAGGGCGGCTTTGTTGCAAAACGAGACGGTGGGCATAACCGGAAAACTTAAGCCGGAAGAGAATTCTAAATTTGCTGCGTTTATCACCCAGTGCGGCCAGAAAATCTCAGCGACAGCCCAATCGCAGTAGTTGGGAGATTCTCTAGCCCGGCGCGTGCCGGCCTATCCGATTAGGGATTCGTTGGATCTTTAAGCCAAGGACGCCGAAAGCGCCCCACGAGGGACCACTTCCATTGGGCCTGTCCGCCATAGCCCGAGAATCGCACCTCCACCACCAAAAACGAAGGCGGACGGCGGCGTAGCATTGGCGTTCGGCAGCCGTTGTTTTAATCTTGGCTTCTATTCTCATATATGAGAATATGTTCCATATATGGAATCAGTCTCGCTAGGGAACACCGATACCGATGCGCGCCTTGCTCACCGCCTGCGCCAACTCCGGATTGAACGGTCGTGGTCATTGGAAGAGTTAGCGACCAAAAGTGGCGTCAGCCGGGCGACTCTGTCGCGCATAGAAAATAACGAGGTCAGCCCAACGGCCGCCGTGCTCGGCAGGCTCTGCGGTGCATTCGAGTTGACCCTGTCCCGATTGTTAGCCTACGTCGAATCGGACCTCCCGGCCTTAGTGCCGCGACAAGCGCAGCCCGTCTGGATTGACCCCGAGACCGGTTTCCGCCGACGCTCCATCTCCCCACCTTCCCCGGATTTTGAGTGCGAGCTGCTTCAGTGTGAATTGCCGGCTGGTGTGCAGATTGACTATCCCTTACCGCCGCGGCCAGGACTCGAACATCATTTATATCTGGAATCCGGCGCGCTGGAGCTCAACATCGAAGGGTCGAATCACAGTTTGTCTCCCGGAGATTGCCTGCGATACCGGTTGCATGGCGCCAGCTCATTCAGAGTACCGCATCGGCGTTCGGCCCGATATTTCCTGGTAATTCGATGAAAGCGACACCCACGATCGAAATTGTCAGGCTCGATGATGCGGGGCTATGGGCCCATTTGGATGCCATCGCCGAGGTTCTACATGCATGCGTTCATGATGGCGCCAACGTCGGTTTTATTCTGCCATTCGATAGGAATCAGGCCCGGGCTTACTGGCTCGAAAAGACCGCGCCAGGCGTGGCCGGCGGCAAACGAATCGTACTGATCGCCAAGCTGGATAACGAAGTGGCAGGCACGGTTCAACTCGGCCTCGATACTCCGCCGAACCAGCCGCATCGAGCGGATGTCTCCAAGCTTCTCGTTCATCCGAAATACCGGCAGTTGGGCATCGGCCGCGCTCTGATGCAGCAGATCGAATCTTATGGGGCAACCGCAGGACGGCGACTGTTGACCTTGGATACCGCTACTGAGATCGCCGAGCATCTCTACCTGTCCCTTGGTTACGAACGCGCCGGCCATATTCCTGGCTACGCGCTCGAGCCAAATGAAGATCGATTCGTTGGCACCACGATTATGTACAAAGTGTTGCGAGGATAGGAACGGAGTGGTGGAGCGTTGGAGTAATGGAGTAATGGATGTTGGGGGTACGTGATTGGCCGGTACTGGAGTAATTCGGCGGACGGGTTTAAAGCGAAGGACCAAGAATCAATTCATGAACAAACGAGATCCTGCCATACAATAACTTTCGCGACCCACTACTCCACAACTCCAACACTCCATTACTCTTTCCCTCATTGTGAGCACGTCTCGATTCAAAGATCATTTCTCCCGTTCAGCTGCCAGCTACGCGGTTCATCGTCCAACTTATCCCCCCGAGTTAGTCAGCTTCCTTGCTAGTATTTCTCCGCGGAACGAATACGCCTGGGATTGCGGCTGCGGATCCGGGCAGCTCTCCACTTTGCTAGCCCAAAGATTTCATCAAATATATGCAACCGACGCTAGCGCCAGGCAAATAGACAGCGCCATCCCGCATCCTCAAGTCCACTACGCTTGCGCTCCGGCTGAGGCTAGCGGCCTCGGTGATAGCGTCGCCGACTTGATCGTCGCCGCACAGGCAGCGCATTGGTTTGATCTCCCGGCTTTTTATCAGGAAGTACATCGAGTCGGTCGTCCTGCATCTATCATCGCGTTGGTGAGTTACGGCATTGTGAAGGTTGATGAACAACTGGATCCCATTATCGCGCGATTCTATTGGGATGTGATTGGTCCCTATTGGCCTCCCGAGCGCAAACATGTCGAGAATGGTTACTGCTCACTCGATTTCCCGTTCCGCGAAATCACGGTGCCGGACCTGGCCATTAGCGTTTCCTGGACGCTTTCAGATTTTATCGGATACGTCGACACCTGGTCAGCAGTGGCGGCCATGGAACGCGCCATCGGTCGAGAACCGCGTGAACGGTTCAACCAGGAAATGGCCGCAGCCTGGCTCCCAGCGGAAGAGAAACGTACCGTTCGTTGGCCGTTATCATTACGGGTGGGCTACGTCCACGAAAGAGCGAGGAGCTAGAATCTAGGAGCGCCCAACCTCGTAATCGTCCTAGTCGTCGTCCTCGTCCTCGGCGAGCGCGTGATCTGTCGCCGAATTCGTGGACAGGTGTTAAGTGTCTTTGTCCCGTAGGGGACGTTATGATTGGGTTCGATAGCCGTGCCGCGGGTAGGACGATTGAGCAACTCAGGGTAGGGATCAGACCTCTACGGGACGGATTCTCCATTGGACGCGTTCCAAGCAATAAATTGCCTGGCTACCATCATTAGTCCCTTCGGGACAACAAACCGCCAG
>Ga0307477_10002807_pt1 | contig 13290 bp, 6 predicted proteins | sample atmos_gasesECM2C_FD_203316 | JGI IMG/M metagenome (GOLD analysis project Ga0307477, IMG submission 203316) | Hardwood forest soil microbial communities from Morgan-Monroe State Forest, Indiana, United States - atmos_gasesECM2C_515 | ecosystem: Environmental > Terrestrial > Soil > Temperate...
TGGGCGTCAGTAGGCGGCGGATGGTTCTGGGTGCCAGGACCGGTTGTGGTGCGTCCGGTGTGGGCGCCGGCTCTGGTGGCGTTTGTCGGCGGCGGCCCGGGCTTCCGCTTCTCGGCTGGCGTTGGCGTGGGATGGTTCCCCTTGGCACCGGGAGAAGTGTACGTGCCGGGGTACCGCGTCAGCCGCACCTATGTGAACAACGTGAACATCACCAACACGACGGTGAATGTCACGAGAGTCACTAATGTGTACAACACCGTGATCGTCAACAAGAGCACAACGATCAACAACATTACGTATGTGAACCAGCATGTCACGAATGGAGTAACGGTGGTGTCGCATGACGCCTTTGTGAACGCTCGTCCGGTAGCGCAGAACATCATGCGAGTCGAGCCGCGAGAAGTCGTGGCTGCTCCTGTGACTCGCGCAGTCGCTGCAGAGCCGGTACGGACGAGTGTGATAGGGGCGGGACGTCCGGTTGCGGTGAGACCGCCCGCGGCCGTGGTTAGCCGTCCGGTGGTGGCGGTGCGAACGCCGCCCCCGCCGGTGCGTCCCATTGACCAGCGGCAGGCGCAGGCTGGCGGACATCTGAACGAACAGACGCTGGTCCGGCCGGTCGCGCCGGCGCGGCCAGCTCCGGTAAATCAGACGGCGCGACCGCAGCCAAACCAGGAAGGCTTTCGGTCGTTTGGGCAACCAAACGCCGGGAACAGTGCCGACGAAAATAACCGGGTGAAGCCGACGCTCAAGCCCCAACCGCGGGTGTATGAGCAGCAGGGAACTCCCATGGAGGACAACCGAAGTGTGCCGCAGCCGGAGAATCGGACTGCGCAGCCACAGCCGAGTCGTCCGGCGCAGCCGGACAATCGCGAGTTCCGTTCGCCGCAACAACCGGCCTCACAGGAGACGCATCCGTTAGTGCGTCCTGCGCCTCCGGTACAGCAACGGTCGGCGCAACAGGAGCAACAGCAGGAGCAGAAATTCAATCAGTGGCACGAACAGCGGCAGGCTGCACCTCCTCCACAACCAAGACCTCAGCCATCGAGGCCGGAACCGAAGCCGGAGAAGCCACCGAAGAAGTGACGTTGACGCTTAGGGCTTGCCTTGTGATAGGGTTCGCATGAGGTGTGAGTGCGAACCAGGTAGCGAACGATGAAGACGCCGGGAGCGGCTCACCCTCTCCCGGCGTTGTATTTTGTGGTGCTGGATCTGGCGAGGCAATGAACGAAGCGAAACGTCCAACCTTTAACTGGATGGATCTTCTATGGCTCCTGTTTCTGGCGGGGCTAGCGCTGCTGCCCCCGGTAAGGGAGTACCACAAACAGTTCATCCTGCTGGCGTTCGGCGTGGTTCAGCTTTGCGAAGGATGGCTGGTAGATCGTCTTCAAGTGCGCGGTGCTGCGTATGTTGTCCTGATCAAGATTGGGCTGGCAACTCTGCTCGTCAACCACACCGGAGAGCTCAGCATCAACAGCAGTTATTGGCCGATTTACTTCTTGCCGGCGGTAACGGCCGCCGAATATTTCTCGCCGTGGGCGACTCTGTTCTGGACGACGCTGGCATCCGCCGCTTATTGTTCCTACCTCTACCTCGACCCCGAGGTTCAGGAACTGGAGATTCCGGCGGAAAGCTATGGCCTGCTCGCGATCCGGATATTGTTCTTTTTCTTGGAGGCGATGTTGGTGAACCGCTTCGTTGTAGAAAGCCGCCGATTGACGCAGCAGTATCAGGAGACAGCAGAGACGCTGGCACAAACCAACCGGCGACTGGAGCAGGCGCAGGCCGAGGCGCGGCGATCGGAGCGGCTGGCGGCACTTGGGCAGCTTTCCGCAGGCTTAGCGCACGAGATCCGCAATCCTTTGGGCGTGATCAAAGGCTCGGCGGAGATGCTGACGCAGAAGCTCGCCGACTCGAATCCACTGGCCACCGAGCTGGCAGGCTACATTTCAACCGAGACGAACCGGCTGAGCGCCTTGGTCACCCGCTTTCTCGATTTCGCGCGTCCGTTGCATGCGGATCTGACGCCGAGTGATATCTCGGCAGTGCTGGATCGAGCGTTGAATGATGTAGCGCAATTCTGGAAAGGGCCGCCGGTACGCGTGGAAAAGGGATACCAGAGCAGTCTTCCCCATGTAGCGCTCGATGAGGCACTTTGCGAACAGGCATTCGTGAACATTATTCAGAACGCTTATGACGCGATGAGCGTCGAAGGCGGCGGAGTGTTGCGCGTGCAGGTGAACGCGGCGCGGCGCAGCACCCGGGATCGAGACAGTGTCGATGGAGTGGAAGTACGCGTTGCCGATTCCGGGCCGGGCATCCCGCCTGACTTGCGAGAGCAAATCTTCAATCCATTCGTAACCACGAAGAAGAGCGGAGTGGGATTAGGTTTATCCATTGTTTCCAAGATCATCGACGGGCATCGTGGTTCAATCCGCATTGAAGATTCTTTTGGCTCGTCCGGGGACGGGAACAAGAATCGGGGCGCGTGTTTTGTCATGTTCTTTCCCGCAGTAAGCCAGCACACGCCTATGGCAGAAAAAACGCATCTGGTGATTTCGTGAGAAGGAGCTGAATCGAGGATTCGGAACTCATGCCCGCCATTCTGATTGTCGAAGACGAAGCCAAAATGCGCCGCTTGCTCGAATTGAATCTCGGTGAAGATGGCTTCACGACCTTTTCTGCCGAGGATGCCGAGACCGGCCTCAAACTGCTGCAGCAGAATCCGATTGATCTTGTCGTGACTGACCTGAAGCTTCCTGGGATGAACGGGTTGGAGTTTCTGCAAACCGTCAAGCGGCAGAATTCGGCTCTTCCCGTCGTGGTCATGACTGCATTCGGGAGCGTGGAGACCGCTGTTGAAGCCATGAAGGCGGGAGCGAGTGACTACGTGCTCAAGCCCTTCTCCTTAACTGAAATGCGGATGGTCATTCACAAGGAACTCGACGTTCGCAATCTGCGGGAAGAGAACCGATCTTTACGGGAGGCGCTGGGCAAGCGCTATGCGCATCCCAACGTGGTGGCGCGCAGTCCGAAGATGCAGGAGGTGCTTGCGACCCTCGAGCGCGTTGCTCCGACGAACGCGACTGTGTTGCTTGGCGGCGAGAGCGGGGTTGGCAAGGATTTGATCGCACGCGCGATTCATGAAAAGTCTCGGCGTGCGAACGGTACATTTCTGAAGATCAACAGCACCGCTATTCCAGAGAATCTGCTGGAAAGCGAGTTGTTCGGTTTCGAGAAGGGGGCCTTCACCGGCGCTGTGGCCAGCAAGCCGGGCAAGTTCGAATTGGCCGACAAGGGAACGCTCTTCCTGGATGAGATTGGCGACGTGCCTCCGGCAACGCAGGTGAAGCTACTGCGCGTCTTGCAGGAGCGTGAGTTCGAACGGTTGGGAGGAACGAAGACCGTCAAGGTTGATGTCCGCCTGATTGCTGCGACTAATCGCGATTTGCGTCAAGCGCTGGAGCAGGGAACGTTTCGGGAAGACCTTTATTACCGGTTGAATGTTGTGCCCATCGACATTGCGCCGCTCCGCGAGCGGAAGGAAGACATTCCTGACCTGGTGAATCTGTTCGTGTCGCGGTTCGCCGGAGAGTCGGGGAAAGTTATCGAAGGCATCAGTCCACAGGCGATGCAGATGCTGGTGAATTATCACTGGCCGGGCAATGTGCGAGAGTTGCAGAATATCGTCGAACGGGCATCCGCGCTCTCCAAAGGGCCACAACTGGAAGCCTCGGATATTCACATCGACGAGCGTCCCTCGAAGTCGGGGAACGGGGCGCCCGGATTTCTTCCCGAGGGCATGACTCTGGAGCAGTGGGAAGACGAGATGGTGCAGGAAGCTCTGCGGAGGGCGAACGGTAACAAGAGCCAGGCGGCGCGGTTGCTGGGATTGTCGCGCAACGCGCTACGGTACCGGCTGTCGAAAATCGGTATTGCCGATGAGAGCGAGAAGGAGACCTGAGCGCCGAGGGTAGGGATGCTTCGACTCGCAGTGAGGCTCGCTTCGCTCACCTCACTGCTCCGCTCAGCATGACAGGCACTTACTCAGACTTGAGCAACATGCAGGTGACGTCGTCGTGCTGGGGAGTGTTGCCGACGAACACATCCAGATCGCTCATCAGGCGCTTAAGAAGATCGTTAGGCGGCAATGCCTTTCCCGCTTCGAGCGTGGTCAGCAATCGGGCCTCGCCGTAGTCTTCGTCCCGCGCATTCACAGCCTCGACCAATCCATCGGTAAAGATGACGAGCCAGTCTCCGGGAGCGACGGTGACAGTCGCAGCCTGGTAGGTGGCCTCGGGCATGATGCCGAAGGGGAGGCCGCCGACATCCAGGCGCTCGATCTGTCCACTGGCACGCCTGAGGATGGGATTATTGTGGCCGGCGTTGATGTAGTGAACCGTCCGATACACCGCATCGTACTCGGCGAGAAACGCCGTGGTGAAGCGCAGGCCTCCTTGGCTGTTGGAGCAGGCATAGCGATTCATGTTCGACGCAAGTTCTACCAGGGGGACGTGCGCGGTTGACAGAGTTTTGAGGCTGGCTTGAAATGTCGCCATCAGCATGGCTGCGGGAATGCTTTTGCCGGCGACATCAGCCACGGCGAGAACGACACGATTCTCTTCCCGGGTCTTGCCTGGCCGAGGGAAGACATCGTAATAGTCGCCGGCAACGGTGTTGGCAGGGCGCGTAGCATATGCGATGGAGAGACCGGGAATCTGCGGCGGCGCCCCAGGTAGCAGCCACGTCTGGATCTCGCGCGCGATCTGCAAATCGCGCTTCATGACCACACGGTCTCCAATCTCAAGGATCAGAAGCAGCAGGAGAATCAGAGCGCCCCAGAAGTGAAGATCGAACTCCGTCGTATAGACCTTGCCTCCTTCCCCGCTGTACTGAAATCCTGCGTGAGGGACGACCAGCAGAATCAGCGCCAGAAGAAGCAGAACGCGGCGTGCAGGTGAAAGTTTCTCAAATACCGCCCAGAAAAATTCCTTGATCACATGCAGATGATGACCGCGGCGGGTCAAGCCTTCGGGCGTCTTGGCAGCGACGTCGTGGGAATAGAGCCGATAGCTGGCGCGGGCTTCGGATTCGAATTGAGACCAAAGCTGGCTGACCTCGAGCCCTTCGGTCACTCTACGCCAGAAATTCCTGACATGGACGGTAACCGGGATCGGTTGCGCGGCGGGCTGTCCGGTGGGTGGGGAGGCGGTCGCCATGGGTAAGAAGGAATTATAGAAGCTTTCTCGCAGGTGAGAGCGGGCAGCAGGGATAGGGTCTCCCGATGACTCAATCTCCAAGCACTCAATCAGTTTTCAGAACAGGTTCAACTGCTCCTCGAAAGCCTGAACCGGCCACTTCGTCGCGAATGCAGAGCGCTCGCGACGGTGGGCGCGGGTGAGTTTGTACTTCTCACGGAGGCGTGCAATGAGCTGCGACAACCGCTTTCCGTAAGCAGGAGTGAGGAACGCGCGATCCTGATATCGCTGCCGATAGTTGTCCGCCAGATGCGGGAAGTTTTGTTCCAGGAAAGGGAGGAAGACGGCGGCCGAACAGGGTTTCAGGAAGAGCGGGTTCGCAAAGACATAGTCGGCGCCTGATTCCGCGGCTGCGCGGATCAGCGCTTCAAGGTCGGCTGGTGAGTCGGTGATCCCAGGCACAACCGGTGAGCAACTGATACCGACGCGCAATCCGGCCTGCGCGAGCGCACGGACCGCATCAAGGCGCAGATCAGGCCGCGGCGCGCGAGGCTCCAGAATGCGAGCAAGATTTGCGTCCAAAGTCGTTATCGTGACGTGGACGGAGAAGCGATTCGCCTGCGCAACTTCTTTGAGTAACTCGAGATCGCGGACGATTAGATTCGATTTCGTCACGATACCGAGTTCGAATCCGCGATGGCGCGCAAATTCCTCCAGAATTCCGCGGGTAACTTCGTAGCGGCGCTCGGCTGGCTGATATGGGTCGGTGGCGGTGCCGAGAGCGATCGACTCATCCGGCTTAACGCGGCGCAGTTCATGGCGCAGCAAATCGGCGGCGTGCTGCTTCACGTAGATTTTCTGCTCGAACTCCATACCGTCGCGCATCTCCATGAACTCGTGGGTATAGCGGGCGTAGCAGTAGCGGCATCCGAACTCGCATCCGCGGTAGGGATTGATCGTCCAAGTGAAGGGCATCTGCCGCTTGCTGACACAGCGATTCAGAAGAGATTTTGCCGGTAGTGTGAAGTATTCGACGTTATGTCCTTCGCGAATCGACTCGCCCTCTGAGGCCAGGCGTGCGATGCCGACCAGTCGCGGTTTTTCGCGAAGAGGGAGCAAGGGAAGAGAAGCCATAGATTCGCCGTTTGTTCGCCTATGGTAAAACGCTTCGACGTCGCGGTCAAGTGCCAACAGGGGGTAGTACCTATCGGGAAAAATTCGGCTACCCCCCTCGCCCCAATCAAATCACAGTTGCCCGGATCCGCCACTAGAAACCGCATCAAACCGAGACTAAACTGGTCGCTCCGACTTGAGTTGATAGGACTCCTAATCCGAGAAAAAGCCGATGGCAGACTCACAGTTTGAGACTCTTTCAGCGCCGCCTCCACAGACGTGGATTCGTGTACTCTCAACGGTTCTTAAGGCACTTGGTGTTCCTGCGGCCGTGTGGTTGGTTGGGAGCCGCTCGCAGTCACTCGCTGATTACGCCAAAACCCATCCTTTCAAGGTCTTGGGACTACTGTCGCTCTACGAGGCCGGCGTGTTCATCGCGGAAGTGTGGCGACGGATTAGGCCCCTTTTGGTTGAGATGTCTGTCGACTGGGTCCAACGAGTGGCACGAGCTTTCTTTTCAAGATATGAAAGAGACTATCGCAAACACGTTTATTATCACTGCCGTGTCTTCGATGTCAAAGGGCTGTCAATCCAGGGACCGCATTCGCTCAAACTCGAACGCGTTTTTGTTGAACTCTCGATAGTGCCACATCGACCCGACACGCGTACGCTTGATCTTCTGCTCTCGGAACCATCAGCACAATCGCAAGAGTTCTGGTCATACTTCGAGCAAGAAGGTCACTTCGCAGTAATTGGCGCGCCTGGTAGCGGAAAGACAACGCTGCTCAGATACGTCGCCCTTACCCTTGCAAAGGGTCGTAGAAAGAAGTGCAGGCAAACTCTTCCGATTCTGCTTTATCTCCGATCCCATGCAAAGGCTATCTCCGATAACAAGGATCTTTCCTTACAAGACGCAATCTTGACCAGCGAGGTTGTCAGAGAGCAATCCGTTCAGCCTCCCCCGGATTGGTTCAACAACAAGCTGAGGAAAGGGAAATGCCTAATCCTGCTCGACGGCCTGGATGAGGTTGCTGACTCTGCTTCACGCGCGAAAGTAGTGGAATGGGTTGAGAGGCAAATGCGCACCCACCCCGATTGCCGATTTTGTATTACCTCTCGACCCCACGGCTATGTCGACAACCCACTTTCGGGAGTCACCACTCTGCGAGTGGAACCGTTAAAACCCGATAAGGTTCGAGAGTTCGTTTCTAACTGGTATCTCGCTAACGAGGTTATGAGCCACAATAAAGAAGATGAGGGTGTTCGGATAGAAGCCAAGAGAGAGGCAGAGAAGCTGATGGCTCGAATTCTTGGCTCCGAAGTGCTTATAGACCTCTCCGTGAATCCGCTGCTGCTTACGATGATCGCAACAGTCCACAGATTCAGCAGCAAGCTGCCAGAAAGACGAGTCGAACTCTACCGTCAAATATGTGAGGTATTCCTTGGCAAGTGGCGAGCTGTGAGGGTACCGTTGCCCGAACTCGACCTCACGCCAGATCAAAAACGGTTTGTTTTGGAATCATTAGCTTTTCATTTGATGACAACACAGAATCGCGTGGTTCCGGCTCAGGAAGCTGCAGATGCTATCAAAACCGCTCTCAGAACGGTGAGTCCAAATACGCAGACCGAGGTTTTCCTCAGAATGGTGGAGGCCTCTAGCGGATTGCTGCTAGAGCGTGAACAGGGCATTTACTCATTCGCGCACAAAACTTTTCAGGAATACCTTGCTGCCGTGTACATTCGCTCGAATCGGCTGGAGCACTTACTCGCTGAAAAGATTGACCAGGAGTGGTGGCACGAAACCATACGACTCTACGTAGCAGAAGGCGATGCCACGCCAATTCTGGAGGCTTGCTTCCGGCAGGTACCACTTCGGATACAGCCGATGATACTTGCAATCGACTGTATCCAGGAAGCACAGCGAGTCGACCCAAGTTGGCGTCAGAGGCTCGAAAATCTAATCACGGATTCTGACGAACAACATCGGCGTCTATTTGGTGAGGCCATGCTGGTGATCCGGCAGAGACGATTGACCAGGGTCAACGAAACAAATGCTGTCGATACAACGTTTCTTACAAATGCGGAGTACCAGGTCTTTATCGACGAGATGGGGGATGACCGTACGAATCTCGCACCCCGCCATTGGGAGGAAGGGCATTTTTCAAAGGGTGAAGGTTCATTTCCCGTCGCAGTCTTACTTTATTCCCAGGCGGACGCGTTCTGTCGATGGATGACAAGTAAATTCGGAGGCTCGTCCTGGGAATTCAGAATTCCTTCTAAAAGCATGTTGCAGAGTGTGACCCTGTCTGATGCCAAGCAGCAAACCGTGCAAGATGAAATGGGATGCTGGATTGATGACGGTACTTTGGTGGGGGGAGAGCGTAACCTCGACATGTTGTACACTGCTGCGAAAAAACTACGTCATTTCTCCGTTGCAGTTCGGGAGGCAAGCTTTTGTCATCAAGCCTTGGATTCCGCAAGCATCCTCAGTAACTACACACTTTCCGGCGTCGATCTTACACCCGCCATTGCCGCCCTCACCGGTCTCGCCCATGTCCTCGCAGTTGTCCTCGCTCGCGACCTCTATGCCGACCTCATCCCCGATTTCGCCCACGACCTCGCTCTTACCCGCAACCGGACGCGCGCCCGCCAACTCGCAGACGTTCTCGACCAACCGGTCGCTGACCGCGATCTAGACGCCATCGTCAATCTCGCCAAGGATCTCGCTCTAGACCTCCGGCACGCGCTCATACGGGCGGGGGGGATCCCCTCCAACCTCGATCCCGACCTCATCCCCGATGTCGCTAGCGCCTTCGACGCCATTTTTAGCATTCTCACTGAGCTCATCGACATCGTTCGGGATCAGAGGCTCCTCCTCCGCACTAGTGTAGTTGGTAACCCCAACCGCGCCCACTCCGGCTCCGCCCTCACCCTAGCTCGCAATGACCGCGCCCGCACCCTCGCTCGCGACCTCGACGATTGCGTGTGCCACCTCGCCCAGTACCTTGACCGCACCGGCGCTATTACCGATAGCCGCCTCGATCGTTTTAGTTTTATGCACTTGATGAGGGATTCAGTTTCAAGATACTCGAAGCTGGGAGGTGTCCTCCTAAACGAGATGTGTAAGGGAGTTGTTATCGGAGGGATAAGGATCGCCAAAACCAGGCGGCCCTTCCCCGTAGATTGTTATCAAAAGTGTGACCACCACGGAAGAAGCTCAGGAAGTCAAAATAGTTGATTGGAGCCTGTGTAATCTGGCGATAGACGTGTTCCGGCCGCATCTTTTCTCGTATAAGCATCGGAATTCCGATTCATTATATGCGCCGACCGCACGCGAAAGGCTACGTCTCGGGCTGACATGCCCCTGCTTTCGTTCACGTAAGAATACGACATCGTTCTGTTGCTCCATCTCGGGGTTGAGCCGGGATAGGGGGCAGCCGGCGAGAGAGTGGGCGGGATGCGCTCGGTGTGTGCGAGCGAAGCGCGTGGGATTTCCCGCTGCCTCATGTTCTCACTAAGTCGAACTTCGTGGCCGCCCTCCGGATTAAGAAGCACCATGGCAGTGCTTGAATTTTTTGCCGCTGTTACATGGACACGGCTGATTTCTGCCCACTTTTTTACCCGATGGCAGCATAGGTTTGCTCCGGAGAAGCTTCGATAATTCTTCAAGCTCCGGATCGGGCTTCCAGGGTTCTTTACTAAACACCATGGCGTCGACTAGTCGATTGCTGCTGACAAGACACCCCAGGCCGAGCCATATGTCAGCTTTGGACTTATACTTTGCTAGCCTTGAGAGGCCCATCAGCTTTTGCTGCAGTTTTGTGGGGGATTCCGGTTCCGACACAATTGTCATTCCACTGCGCGCATCGGATACAGGTAATCTGGCATCGTGAGACTTGTGATCGCTCGCTGATTTTCGCTTTAGCAGCTTCAGTGTTTGTATTAGCCCGTCCGCTCCCGCCCCGGCGAGATCATAGAGAAAGAATACAGCGTCAGTGAACGCAGGCTCATTCGTGGACTTGGCCTGACTCACAAGCGTTTCAAAGTCAGCGTTCTTCCACTGGTGATGCAGCTTGTTAGCAGCGGCCGTCTTGGGCACGGAGCCCCGTAACACCGGAAAATTTGCGTCTACCAGCTGTGCGAAACTGCTGCCCACCACTTCGAAGTCTGCCTCCTTTTGCTTGAACAGCTTTTGCTTGAGGTGCTTGCCTAGGAGCGACATCTCTGTGTCGGCCTTGAAGTAGGTGCTCAAGGCTATCCTTTGGCGCAAGTAGTAGGCAAATTCGAATGGATCAGCGAGGTAGAATGCCAAAATGTCGAGATCAAATATGCTGACGGCAACTGGGAACGGGTCGTCAACTTGCTTAGTGAGATAGACGTCAAGTTGGTGCATGACCGCCGGGTAGTGATCAACCGTTATGCAAAGGATGAAAGCATCGTCAATCCTCTCGCTAAGATGTATTTCTTTGTCACCCGAGAAAAAACTAACTTTTCTGTTCAGCAATGCTCGCCGGGAAAGCAGACCTTGGTCATAGGCTTCCTGTACCGCGAGTTTGAAGTCCGCCGTCAAGCGGTCTTCAATTCCTAGTTTCGCCAGTTCTGTTAGCCTCTTCGATTTTACCTGGGCAATTACGGCCTTATTTCCAACTACGGCAAGGAGGTCGATGTCAGTCAGAGTCTTGCCTTTACTTTCTTTGATTTCAACGTCGGTGTGGACATTTGAGGCACCGAAAACCTTTGCTAGCAAATCTGCTGTTGCGCTCTCCGCGAACTGACCACGATGCAACAGCGCCGTAGTGCGGTACGTATTGTCTGAGTTCATCCAAAAGAAGGGACTTTCGTAAATGGCCTCCGAGAGATTGAAGCCGATCGGTAGGAAATAACGCCCGTCTGGCAGTTGCACGATAGGGCGCGACTGCAACTCGTTGAATTGGCCAGGCAACTGCAGGCCGGAATTTACCTTGCCGGGTATTAATGAGAGGGCGCGGACGAACGCCTTAACCGGGGCACTTCCGAATTTATGAAGATCGGCTTCGTCAAACGAAAAGACAGACAACGCTGCCGTGCACAACTTGGGAAACTCTCCGCGCTTTATCGGTTCCCGAGAGTTGTACTTGCGCTCATGAAGGCTCTTCAACTCGCGGGCCATCTGTCCCATTTGAATGATATCAATTCCGATGTGGTCACGAATCCACTGGCTGTCGGCTGCATACTTCTGCACAGCAAAATCTAGGTATTGAAAGTCGTACGCGCCAGAGCCTCCATAAAATATCGGCTCTGTCATCATCGTGCCGGAGCCAAATGTATTCCGATAATCCTCGTCGGGGTTCTTGGCCGGATACGTTCCTTCTTCAACTCTGATCTTAATTTGCTCCAAGAAATGTTCGTGATGCTTCTTATGGAGTTCGTCGAATAGCCTGTAAATCTCTTCAAACAATGCTGCTGACTCAGCTTCTTCGGGAATTCTAAGGTCAATTGGCGCTTTTACAATTAGGCCCCCTAGAAACGTTAACTCCTGAAAGTTGAGATGCTCCTTCCAATTAATATCGGTAGCGTCCTCAGGCGAAAAGAAAAGATCACGCAGCAAGATTAAGGCGAACGTGTAGATGAATCCTGTTTGTCTTGTTATAGCTTCGATCTGATCTATAATCGTTTTCATGCCTGAGCCGTAGCTGTTTAGCAATGTCTGCAGGTACGCAAATCTACGATTAACAAAAAGTCCTTCCTTTTGCATACGGCACCATCTTAGCTCTTTCTAGGAAAGGGAGAGAGTGGGAGATTCGGGCTGCATTCTCGCTTTGAGCTTCAGTCGGTTGTCGGAATTCGGGCACCCGTCCGAAACCCGCAGCTCTTAATCTATTTCTTATTGTGACTCAAGCCCTAAAACATTAACCAACTTCGAGAGCGCTAGCCAATGCCTTGGATGGGGGCGTCGTCGACCCGAACGGACGAACGCGGCATATGGTTGAGAAACCTGCATGGCCTCTGCGATCTCGCGGACCTTCTTACCTCTGAGTAAAGGCTGAATCTGCTCAACGTAGTATTCCTCCGTCAGCCAGTCAGGCATGCTGGAGTGCTCCCACCAAGTATTTGCCACGGCGTGTTTGCTCAGCACCTTCGAGATGTGCGCTTTAGTCTTCTTGCTCTTGGGCTTTGCGGGGCGGAGCAGAGCAATATGCGCCATGTTTTCCCTTGATGCTTCGACGGCACACGAGCGGCAATAGCGATTCTTGATTCCCTCAGCACCACAGATTTCGCAGATTCTCGCGTGACGAGGAGCAGCATTGGTTTGCGCCATAAAGTCGTTTCCTCTCCCTTCACTTCTTCGGCGGTGAGTAAGGCGAGTTGGCAGATGCTGGACGGCTCCGGATGATGTCTGATGCGAGTTCCATAGTGCTTGCGCGACCCATTCGGCAACGGGCGCGACAGCTCGTCTCCACATCGTGGCTGTCTCAGAGAGTCGGACTGCAAACGGGCCCATGAGGCGACAATTGCCATCTCGTTGCTCGAAGAACCATTGCCGCGTCAGCGGTTGGCGCGTAATCCAATCCAACAGGTAGGAATCCACTTGTGGTCGGACTGGTTCCAGAAGATCCAGAGCGAGGCTGTCGCGATTTCCAGAATCGGCGTGCAGCACGCCAAGGCCAGGGTCCAGCCCGAGGGCGGTAGCTGCGAGCCGAGCTTCAGACTCCAGCACCGCATACAGGTAGTTCAGCATTGCATTCGGCGGGTTGACTGAAAGCCTGGGTGAGCCAGTGAGCGGCGAGATTCGCGTGCCAAAGTTCAACCAATGAGCGGGAATTTGCGCAATATCAATCTTCGGGAAAGTGATGGGCAGAGTGCGCCATGCTGTCCAGTAAGCCAAGGCAGCTTGAGCCTCGATCAGTCGGATGGACGCAATATTTCCAGCGTCCGGCAATTCTGCGCCGAATCTTGCGATGGTGTCGGCAGTGGTCGTGTCTAACAACTTGTTTCTTGCTAC
>Ga0307477_10002808_pt1 | contig 13288 bp, 15 predicted proteins | sample atmos_gasesECM2C_FD_203316 | JGI IMG/M metagenome (GOLD analysis project Ga0307477, IMG submission 203316) | Hardwood forest soil microbial communities from Morgan-Monroe State Forest, Indiana, United States - atmos_gasesECM2C_515 | ecosystem: Environmental > Terrestrial > Soil > Temperate...
CATCGCAAGTGCGACGATGCCAACGCAAAGTCGATGACGCATAGAGCCCTCCTGATCACAACGATTCTCACAAAGGTTTTGAAAAGGGCGCGGTGCCTGAAACTCTCTTACTCGATGCGGTCGAGTCAAAAACCTGCAGCCCGATACACCTGGGCCGCCGGGCAGCCGAAAGCGGCTGTCCTCACATGGGCCATGCTGGCCGCCCGCCTGCCGGGGGCTTCGGGGCCCAGCCGACTAGTCCTACTGCACGTCCACAACCTTGCCATTCAAAAACGTCACCTTCAAATCTTTGTAGACGTAAATCTGTTTCGGACCGAGATTCACCATCTTAGCCGGCTTGCCCATCGCTGCCTGGACTTGATCCGCGGTCATCCCCATCTGGATCGTTTGCGGCTCAGGCTCGGCCTGTTGTTGCTGTGCGCCGCCCTGTTGTTGCCCCTGCTGCTGTTGCCCGCTGTCCTGCTGCCCGCCCTGCTGATCGCCGCCCTGCGCCTGCTGTTGCGAATCGTCGCTGATGGCCAGCAATTGCCCGATCGTGTCTTCGATATCCCCAGCGCTGGCCTTCGCGAGAGACCCCTTGGGAAATTGGAACTCCACATTTGCCTTGGCCCAGATCGGCGGATCAGTATTGTTGCAGGTATCGCAGGCAACAATCCCCATCACCACCAAGTCCTTATCCAGTTTCACATCAATCTTGGTGGGATATACCTTGTCTCCCTTTTTGAGCAAGTGAGTCGTCTGGCCTTCCGACTGAGTCTGCGAGAAGTGCCCTAACAAGTGTTTCTTCGCCTCCGTCATGGCGGCGTTCGGCCCGTGCACGGTCCCGTTCTCGTATTTGTTGGTGAGTGAAGTCTTGTCGGAGTACGGCACGCCCATGACTCCGCCCTTCTGCAGCGCGAGCAGCGTCCCTTCTTCCACCACCGAATATCCGCTGGTGTCAGATCCCATCTTCACCAGTTTGTACTGCGCCGCGAGTTGCTCTTGCAGAGTGGGAGCGCCACTTTGCGCCGCCGCCTGGGTCTGCACCAACGCCATCACGCCCAAAATCGCGACCACTGGAATCGTTTTCTCAAACTTCTGCCACATGACTCGGATTCTCCTTTTCCACACTTAGCCCGATCTCTTTCGTACATAGTGAGACCGAGAGCGCTTTCCGTTTCATCTGCCCCCTCGATCTCGACCCTGCTTACTGCGATCCCCCGCCCGACGAGGCCGCCTCCTGCTTGACCTCGGCTTCGGTCTTATCCGCCGCAGCCTGCTGCTCTTTCAGAGTCTTGGCGGCGCTGGAATCCGCGGCCGGCGCCGGCACTTCTCCATCTTGCTTGCCGGTATCAGGTGCCTTGGGCAGTCCGCTGGTTCCCTGTTTCTTTGAGAGCTCATCCATGCCTCCAGTGATCTGCTCGCGGAAATGATTGTGCATTTCCTGTAGATCATCCAGCGACACGGATACGTGTTTGCCGACCGCACAATTATTCTTCTTGCTGGCCAGCACTTTCACGTCGACGTTCTTGTCCTCATCGGGCGTGTCCGAGACCCGGCTGATCACATCGCCGGCGGTCAACGAGCACTCGTCCCCGTCAGCGACCACCGACAGTTCGTTGTGCACGACGAAGACCCGCCGCTTGGGATCGAGCGCCGGCAACGAACCGCCACTCGATGCCTGACCGCCGGAATTTCCACCAGACGTCTTCCCGCTCTTGCCGGCGTCAGCCTGGTCAGCTGCCAACTGCGCCTTCACTTCCTCGGCCAGTTGATCTTTTACTTCCTTCGTCATCACGACAGTCTTCGAAGCGTCGGGAGCAACCGGGATCGTCCCCAGCCCCGCTACCAGCGGAAAATCCGGGCCGAGCTGATCCAACGAACCAACTTCCAGGGAGGCCGCATACGACGCCCGCAAGCTGGCCGCAACCAGATAATCCGTCAACCAGAAGGCGGCGGACGGGTACACCGGGTAAGGCTGGTAGTAGTACGGCCCGTAATATCCGTACCAGGGCTCCGCCTGCCATCCCCAGCCGTAGTACACAGGAGCCGGCCACGGATTGTAAGCCCACCCGTAATACGCCGGATGGTAGTAGTACGCGGGCGCGTATCCGTAGTAGCAGCAGTAGCCGCCATACGAATACGACCGGTACACGCTGGTATAGGTCACATTGTGGACGACGTACGTGCGCGAGACATAGGTGTTCCCATTCCGCACCACGTAGTTGCGCTGCACATAACCACCACCGTGTCCGGTTGTGACTACGCGGGCTCCGTTGTGGGTGCTCACGACGGTTCGCCCGCCGTGCAATCCGTGCTGGATCTGCATTCCGTTCCTGTTGATCGAGCGAATCTGTCCATTGGGCCGGATGTGTGCTGTGCCTCCGCCTCTCAGCGACACCAGATGGCCCGGAGGCGTACGGTTGCCGGCCACATGTCCGCCTGGCCCGTTATGTCCGACATTGCCAGCATGCGCGGCCGCGTTGTTCGCATTGTGACCGGCCACGTTCCCCGCGTTGTGCCCAGCCATATTCCCCGCATTGTGGGTGTTCGCGCCTCCGGGATGGCTGGCATTGTTCATTCCACCATGCGTGTTGGCCATATTGCCGCTATGGACATTGGTGTTCGTGCCGGCGTGAGTGTTCCCCATGTTGCTGTTGCCGTGCGTGCCCATCGATCCCGGCCCTGCCGTATGAGTCGGCGAGCTCATGCCGTTGTGACTCGGCCTATTCGAATGCTGCTGCGGTGCTGCAGGACGCGGTGGCGCTGAGTTGTGAGGCGGAGCGCTCGCATGGGGAGCTGGTGCCGAAGCGTGCGGAGGCGGACTGTTCTTGTGCTGCGCCACCGCAAACGTGGGAACTGCCGCCAACAAGGCAAAAATCACGTAGCGCCGCAGGCCGATTTTCGAACACGGTTTAGTACTCAGCGTCATCGCACACTCCTCGAATCAAGATTTGCGGCAATCGAAGTTACTGTGGGCGCGTGGGGGATCACGCACACCGTTTTCGGGTGGTTTTTTGGCCCAGAGAGAAGACCAGCACGACGCAATCGCGAACGGGAATCCGCATTGCCCGAAGCGGCGTCCTGCGGCGAACCACGTTATCAAAACCCCTCCGGGGGCGCAATCGTTTTTTGACAATCGAAGGTTCGCAGCTCGAACTCTGTTACATTCCTTATGCTTGCGCCAGCACGAGTTCGAAATGTGAAATCGCGCGAAGCTGTGGAAATAAGTCGCTGAACCACCAGTGAAAGGGATCAAAGACTAAACGACCAACGACGATCTCCCACCCGCGATCAATTCCAAATCTTCTTCCGTCCTGCCGCTCCTGCGCTAATCTATTCCGTACATTTCTGGAGGCACACATTGCGCTATCTCGATCGGTTGCAACCTCTGGCTCTCCTGGTCGTCCGCCTCACGCTCGGCGCCATCATGACCGTCCACGGATATCACAAAGTGTTCGGCGGCCTGCATCAGTTCGCGCACATGGTCGGAAGCATGGGCCTGCCCTCGTGGCTGGGCTACGTCTCGGCATTCACCGAGTTGCTGGGCGGTCTGCTAATCCTTGTGGGATTCTTCTCCCGCCCCGCGGCCGTTGCCATCTGCATCAACCTCTGCGTCGCCATCGGGAAGGTCCACCTGCATAACGGACTCTTGGGATCCCCCGATCGTCCCGGATTCGAATTCCCGCTCGCCGCGGCCACACTGGCCTTCGCCCTGATCTTCTTCGGCGCCGGCCCAATCTCGTTGGATCACGTCCTCCGCGGCGGCTCATCCAGGTAACCGCGATGGAACCGCGATAGCATGTGGGCCGTCGGCGATCCGGCGGCCCAGATGTATCGGGCCGCCTTCGACTTCACCGCAACTTTTTTCCACCCCACGGGTTTATCGAAGTTCCGATTTCGTTCGCATGCTGTACCGTTCTTTGCCCTTGGATTTGAATGTTGCTCTCGGTTCGAATTATGATGTGGGCTCCACCTAGGCACTTGCATCCAAAAGCTTTGGCGGCCGCATCCTAACCCCAGGGCCCGACAATTAGGAGGTTTCTCTTGAGAAAGGCTGCATTTCTCGTAACCCTTATTGCACCTTTTGTTCTCTGCATCTTCGCCTCCGCCCAACAGGGCGATGCCTACATTGGTGGCGGAACGATGCTCTCCTCGTCCGCTTCCGCCCCTCTTGTCCCGGGCACTAACTGCGGCTTAAATTCGAGCGGCAATGCGGTCTGCCCCGAAAAGGGAGGAACCTACCTCAACCTTGGCGCGGATGTCATTTTCAAGAGACGCATCGGTGCTGCCTTCGACATCAACTGGAAAGCCAGCCAGGGATCCTTTGGCGGACCCGGCGGTCAGCCTTACAGACCTCTTCTATTCACGTTCAATGGTGTCTTTCAGCCTCGCCTGAGCAAGAAGGCTGGCCTTGATCTGTTCGGCGGCATCGGATGGCAGAGTACCCGCTTCTACGGCTATCAGCCGACCAGCAATTGCGTCTACTTCGGCGCCTGCTACACCAGTTCCAACCACTTCCTCGTCGATGTAGGCGCTGGTCTCCGCTACTACGTTTGGGGACACGTGTTCGTTCGCCCGGAAGTGCGCGTCTTCCATATCTTAAACAACGGTGACAACTTCACTTCCGACAACGTCTTCCGCGTCGGAGCATCGATCGGATACACCATTGGTCCAGAGTAAGCGACCCGGGCCGATGCAAAGAGTTCTCAGTTCTCAGTTCCCAGTTCTCAGAAAAACAATCCTCGACCGGCTCTCGCAAGCCGCGGATCGCGGGCCGCGAACTCGTGCGCAATTTTCGTTGAGAACTGAGAACTGGCAACTGAGAATTTCTCTCGTGCGGCTCGCATGCGTTCTTGCAGCCCTCGTCCCCTTCGCCCGTGCCCAGCAGATTGATTTCGCTGTCGGCGGCAGCACACTCTGGTCTACTAAGCCTCTGAGCGCTTCGCAGGCCTTCCTTCCTCCCGCAGAAAAAGGTGGGATTTACGCCGGCGCCAGCTTGCAATACCTCACCGAAAAGCGACTGGGGATCAATGTCGAGGGTGCGTTCCGGGCAAAGCAGGGCCTCTACAACGGCTACCAGTTTTACCGCCCGGCTCTTTACGACGTCAATGCCGTATATGCCCGCCCCATGGCCCCGAAAATTCGCGCCGACTTCATGGCGGGAGTGGGCGGCGAGACTCTGCTGTTCTATCAACAAACCAACTGCATATACTCCGGCGGGTGCCGCACTTACGTCAACAACACGCACTTCCTGGTGCACGCCGGTGTAGGAGTGCGTTATTACGTGTGGAGAACATTCTTCGTGCGTCCCGAGGCCCACTACTATTTCATCCACAACAATTTCGAATTCCATTCCGATCACGTCTTCCGCGTAGGAGTCTCGATCGGGCGCACCTTCGGCGCGAAGTAAAGCCATAACCAAAGAACTCGAGGGCGCCCCATCCTTGTCGGGTTTTGTGCGACAGGATGGGGATTTTGACTTTCTCCCGCTCTGAATGGGCGCGGCTTGCAGCCGCAGAGGGACACTCCGGACGCAAAAAAAGACAGCGTCCTAAGACGCTGCCCTTTGACTTTCGCAGACTGTCGAGTGGTTTACTTCATCGACATGCAGACTTCCGCTTCGTGCATCGCCTGGTTGAGGTGCTCGATCGACTTCACGCGGTGCCCATCGAAATCGTGCTCCGCTGACTCGAGTTCTTTCTTGGCGGCTCGCATATGCTCCAAAGCCTCATCAATATGCGGATGCCGCTCCGGCGTTGCGACCGGAGCCGGGGCTGCTGGGACCACGGCGACCGCAGGCACCGGTGCTGCGGGCGCTTTCGGCCCGGCTGCTGCCGCGGAAAACGCGAGGGTAAATAGAAGTGTCGCCGTAATGAGCAGAGTCATGAACCCCAACTTCTTCATAGCTTCCTCCTCGTCCGAATTGCGGCTCGGACGCAGCCGATGATTTCCTGCGATGCCACAGATATGCCTGCCCCAGCTTAATGAGACCCCGACCGCGACTTGGCCCAGTATAGCCGCACAGGCAAGCCACAACCTGTGCAAATGGTTACTCGGAAGATGCCCCGTTTTTTGCGCGACGGTTGCGCCACCAGAGGAAGGCGGCGACCAGCAACACCGCAACCGCGACGCCAAGATCAAAGCGCTTGATCTCGCGTTCCAGCCGATCCCAATGCCTGCCGAAGAAATATCCCACGCTGGAGATGACGCTTACCCACAGAGCCGCTCCCAAGAAATTGAAGAGAAGGAATCTTTTCCATGGCATGCGGAGAACGCCCGCCAGGGGCCCGGCAATGATGCGCATCCCGAACACAAATCGCGCAAAGAATATGGTCAGTGATCCGTAGCGGGCGAACAGTCGCTCTCCCCGCTCAACCACCGGTTTCTCGACGCGAAAGAACGATTGATACCGCTCCAGCAGCCGGCGTCCGCCGTAATATCCGAGCGCGAATCCCAGATTGTCGCCCAGGGTCGCGCAAATCGTTGCGACCACGATGATGCCCGACAGTTGCAGATCGTGTTCCGAAAAAGCCAGAAAGCTGGCCAGCAGCAGAATCGTTTCTCCCGGAACGGGGATCCCCGCATTCTCCAGAAGCAACGCCCCGCCCACCGCCCAATACCCGTACTGAACGATGAATCCGCGCAAAAAGTCGAGAATGGATTGAGTCATCCTAGAGCCGCGTCACCCAACAAAATACGCGAGGGCCCTGCACCCTCGTCGCGCAGTTTGCGACAGGGTAGGGATTTTGACTTCCTCTCTCCCGAAAGGGCGAACGTTTTCACTCCTCGCACATGGCGCGAGACACGACGGCTCTATCTCTCCAGGAAACGAATCAACGCCCGATTAAACTCCTCCGCACACTCTTCATAGGGCAAATGTCCCACTCCGTGAAACACGACCTTCTCCGCTCCAGGAAAATGTCGCGCCAGCGGCTCCATCGACGAAAAGTAAACCGCCGGATCATCGGTTCCCCACATCAGCATCGTCGGAATCGACGCCAGGGTCGGCAGCAACGCTTCTAACTCCCGCAAATCTGCGCTCCAGGTCCCGACAATGCTAAGCGCATGCTCGAATAATCCCGGCTTCACTATTGGCGCCTTGTATCCTTCCAGACTATCCGACGGAATCTTCTTGGGGTCCGCGAACATGCGCCCATGCCAGTATGGATAAAGCGAGGGAACCCGTTCGAGCACCGCCCGCACCATCGCTGACCCGACGAAGGTTCCGGCAAACGGAGCCAGCCAGCGCCCGTGCGCCGAATAAGGATTCACCGGTGCAACCAGGATCAGCCTTCGAATGTGCGGCTTGCCTCTTTTCACGCACTCGGCCGCAGCCGACATTGCCACCTCACCACCGCGCGAGGTCCCCAGCAGATCGAACGAATCGAGTTTTAAGCCTTCCGCGAATTTCAGCAGCCGCAGGGCGGTAGCCCGCATCGAATGATCGATCTTCGGACGCTCCGAAAATCCAGCTCCCAGCATGTCCGGCGCATAACAGGTTCGCAAAGGCGCCAGTGTGGGCAGAACGTAGCGCCACGAAAACGAATACCCCAGCAACCCATGCAGCAAGACGATGGGCGGCCCGGAGCCCGCGCGCAGATAGCGCATCCGGGCGCCATCCACGTCCATCCAGCACTCTTGCACGCCCTTTCCTAACGGCGGCGCGCCTGGAGTCGGAAGGGCACGACCCTGACTCGCCGCCGCACTCTGCTCAAATTCTTCCTGCGTTAAAGACAACTCTTTCCCCTTCGATGCCTTCTATCTAAGTGAAACAACGCCTCTGTCGCTTCACTTTGGGGAGCTTCGGCTCCCCAGTTTTTTGCGATTTGCCGCCGAAGGAAAGTCAAAATCCCCACCCTGTCTCGTAAAATACGCGAGACAAGGGTTGGGCACCCTCGAAGATCGAAGCGCAGCGGCCACCGAGATTAGAGGGAATGCCCAGTTTATGCCGCCGCACTCCGTTTCCTCCCGAGCAACTTCTTCAGCACGCGAATCCCTTTGTCCACATGCTTCTCCTCCAGCAGAAACGGCGGCAGAAACCGCACCACGGTATCGTGCGTACTGTTGAACAACACTCCCTCTGCCAAACCCGCATCCACAATCGGACGCGCCGGAATCTCCAGCTGAATCCCCTGGATGAATCCGCGTCCCCGCACGCCAATCGCAGCGTTCCGCTTCGAAACCAATTCTTTCAGCTTCTCATGCAAGTACGCGCCAACTTTGCTCACGTTCTCGAGCAGCTTTTCTTCCTCTACAATCGAGAGGAACTCCAGCGCAATCCTGCAAGCCAGCGGGCCACCCCCGAATGTCGTCCCATGCTGGCCCGGGGAAATGGCGGTCGCGAACTCCTCCTTCGCGATAAACGCTCCCAGGGGAAGCCCCGCAGCGATGGGTTTGGCAATCGCAACGATGTCCGGCGTCACGCCGAAGCTCTGAAACGCAAAGATCGTCCCCGTCCGTCCCAGCCCGCATTGAATTTCGTCGAAGATCAAAGCTGCGCGATGTTGATCTGCCAATGCTCTGCACTCGCGCAGAAACTCCACCGAACATTCGTAAATTCCACCCTCACCAAAGATCGGCTCCAGCACGATCGCGCAAGTGTTATCGCTGACTGCCGCTCGCAGTCCTTCCACATCGTTCTGCTTCACGAACGTCACTTCTTCGAGCAGCGGCTCAAAGCCTTTGCGATGCTTTTCCTGTCCTGTCAGAGACAGAGCCCCAAACGTTCGCCCGTGATACGAACCCTCCAGCGCGACCAAACGGCACTTCGCCTCTCCTCCCGCGCGATGTCCCGCCAAGCGTGCCAGCTTGATCGATCCTTCGATCGCCTCGGTCCCGCTATTGGAGAAAAATGCTCGGGACAATCCGGAGCAGCGACACAACTTCTCCGCCAGCGGCCCCTGATATTCGTGGTAGTAAAGATTCGACACGTGAATCAGCTTCGCCGCCTGATCGCGAATCGCCTTGACGATCCGCGGATGCGCGTGCCCCAGTGCATTCACGCCGATCCCGGAAACAAAGTCGAGGTACTTCTTGCCCTCGATATCCCAGAGAAACACGCCCTTCCCGCGCGCCAGCACCACGGGATACCGGTTATAAGTCTGCAGCAGATACTGCCGCTCAAGTTCAGCGATCTGTTCGAAGGTATTCATAGGAAGGAATGATTTTACCGGATGGCGCTGTGGACCGGAGGGCTGAGTCAGGAAGAAGGTTCCATAGGCGAGACGGCGATGCCAGAACCGAGAAACCGCTTTACCCGAGCTAGTTTCACCAGTGGCCTTAGCGTGGTCAATACAACGGCGACTCCCCCTCCGGACGCGTCTTCCACCGGCGGTGCACCCACAACCACTGCTCCGGATACTGCCTCACATACTCCTCGATCACGTTGTTGAATTTCTGGGTATTCGCAACGATGTCGGCTTCGAGGTCGCCGGTGCGGACCAGTTCAATCGCCGGATCAAACCGCAAGCGATACTTACCGAGCGCCTCGTCCCAAATCGTAAAGCCCGGGACGACCGCCGCATCCGTTCGCAGCGCCATGCGCGCCAGTCCACTCGCGGTGCACGCCGTAATCCCGAAGAAGTCCACAAATACGCCCTGCGGCGGAGTCATATTCGTGTCCATCAATATTCCAACGGTCTCACCCGCCCTCATCGCCGCCAGCAGCCCGCGCACGAAGTCGTCTTTCGGCACAACCTTGTTGCCGTGCATCGTGCGGTAACTCTGCAACAGCCGATCAAGATACGGATTGTCCATCGGCCGCATCACCACATGCAGCCAGTGTCCATGCAGCGAATGTGCAAAGGCAGAGAGTTCCCAGCCTCCGAAGTGCGCGGTAAGAAACAGCACGCCCTTGCCGCGGGCGTAGGCGCGCTCGTAGTTCTCCAGCGCGTCATACACCACGACGTCATCCACATTTTGCGCAGTATATCGGGGAAACTGGCACAACTCAGCGAGCTGGCGTCCGAGAGACGTGAAGACTCCACGCAAGATCCGGCGGCGCTCACCCAGGCTCTTCTCGGGAAAGACCATCTCCAGGTTGCGCATTCCTACCTGTCGCAGCCGGAAATGCAGCAGATAGACAAGCTGCGCGATCCCAATAGCGAATGCGCGCGCTAGCGGTCGAGGCAGTGCGCCCATGATTTTCAGAAACGGCCAGGCTGCCGCGTATTCCAGTTTCCGCCGCATCAGGGAAGGCTCACTTTATCACGCTGCACCTCCACCATTCAGCATCGCGCTCTATGCAACTTTGATATTCCCGTTTACGACATCGCAGCTTTCGGCCGACGAACGGTCCCTCACGGCGGCTTTGCCGCCGCTCAGGATGACATCACGTACCTAAGTTGCATGAGACCGAAGGATTTGAGAGTCGGTCTCATGAATGTTCTGGAGGGAGTGGTTTTGGAAGGTCCACCTTATCCCAGCAATTCCGAATCATGCCGCTGAAACAAAGCTGAGAGGGATGCGGGAGACCGATCCGTCATCGCATGAATCTCCTGGATCAACGCATACACGTTCGAGGTCATGACCAGCAGATAGCGCACCAATCCCGGCCCAGGATTCCAGTACGTATGCGGAGTCCCGCGCGGCACAAATACCGCGGATCCCGCCTTCGCCTCCACGGCGTCTTCCCCACGACGGACGCACAGCGTCCCTTCGAGCACGTACCAAGCCTCATCGTCATTGCGATGAAGATGCAGGGGTGCAATCCATCGCGGCGGACCCGGCGGACCGCCCGCGTCTTTCCACTCCGCGATCACAAAATCGGAGCCAAGCTGACCGAGCACCGATCCAGCGAGCGCCGGAGCAACAATCGGAGAATTCATGATGGGCCCGGAAAGGTCATCCGCATTCAGGTCGTCCAGCCTTAGACGAAACTTCTTGTTGGCTGAATGCCAAGTGCTGAGTGATGAATGCCGTTTTACTTCGCTGCCACCTGCGCCCACTTCGCCAGCGTGCTTAAGAACCCATTCGCCGGCGCTGGTGGCTCGACTTCACCCGTCAACGCCGCTTTGAACGTCACCATGTGTCCGTAGAATTCGCGGGTGCTGTCCTTGTCCTGCTTCATCACCGCGCCGTTCAACGTGGCTCCGGCAAAAACGCCGCGAGCTCGCGAGTAAGTCAACACCTGCGCGCGCATGGTCCAGTCGGTGTTGCCTTCCGCGTGCCGGCCCACGGGCCCCGCGGCCACAGAGGCGTCGGCTCCCAAAGCGAACTGGCTCGACAGCAGACGCTGCATCCCGTCATTGTTCATGATCAGCATCACGAGGTCAACGGCTTGGCCGCCGATCTGGAATCCGAAACTGCCGCCCTCGACCAGGAAAAATGCGGGCGCGCTCCAACCCTTCGGCGTGCGGCAGCTCGCCACTCCGCGACCGTACTTTGCACCCACGATAAAGCCGCCCTTCAGCATCGACGGAACCACCGCAACGCACTCGGCGTGTCCGAGAATCTCCTCCGGAACACCGGAATCCGGCGCCGACTGAATTTCATTCAGAACATCTGCTGCCGCCTGCACGCGGTCTGTTGCCTTGGATTCTTTCGGTTCATCCGCGGCAAACGTCAAAGAAGAAAGGGACATCACAACTGCCAACATCCATAATCTTTTCATATGCCTCACCACACGAATGACTGGGATCCTATTCCTTCGATTCTAAATGATGATGCCGAAGTTGCACGGTGGATCAGCAGTGAGGACTCTTGGGAATTACGTCTGAAGTGGGCAAAAAAATGCGGGGCTGAAAGCAGTGACCCTAATCGCCACTCTCAACCCCGTCTCCCAGGTTCTGTGGTAGGTGAAGCGAGTATGCGGCAGGTGGCCGAACGGGGCAAGATTACGAAGGTAAGTGTCCGACAGTTACGGAGTGAGGTCGATTTGGAACCATCAGCAATGAGCGCTGAGCTATGAGCTATGAGCAAACCAGGTTCGGTCTTGGCTCATCGCTCACCGCTCATTGCTCACTGCTATTTCGCTGTAACCAGAGAATGCGTAATCGCGTGCACCGACAGCGCGATGCGGTTCTGCACGCCCACCTTGCGCATCAACTTGGCGACGTGAGCCTTCACCGTGCGCTCTTCAATCCCGAGTTGTCCGCCAATTTCTTTGTTCGAGCGGCCCGCCACCAGCATCTCGAGAACTTCCTTCTCGCGATCGGTGAACGTGACTCGTCCCGCCGGGAAGATTCGCCCCGGCGCCGATGACACGCGCTCGATGAACATCGAGAGCACACGGCGTGGAGCCCAGACCGACCCTTGATGCACAATGCGGATCGCCTGCGCGAACTCCGATGGCGGAGCAGCCTCATCGACATAACCCTTCGCTCCGGAAGCAATCGCCTTCAGAATGGTTTCCTCGTCGATGCCCGATCCGGTGACGATGATCTTCAGGTCCGGTCGAGTAGCCTTCAGGCTGGCCATCACGTCGAACAGGTTTTGCCCGGAACGGTTTCCGAGCAGGATGAGGTCGATGCCTTGCAGCAAGCTGATCTCGGGCAAGCCCGCGGAGACGAGTTCGAACTCCGGTTCGGAATCGAACAATGCGCGGAACCCGACAAAGCGTAATGGATCGCTTTCCACCACCGCGATTCGGATGACTGGTTTCTTGGCGACTGCTGCTTTCATAGTTTTCCCTGTGGGCCTAAATTCTTATACCCAGCATAGTAATAATTCGTCACAATGCAAAGAGAAGGTGACCGAAGGGAAATTACGGGAGTAACATGAATTGCGAGCTCAATTTCCGCCTTGGAGGCTCGGAGACACCGAAGAAGCCACTTTCCCATGATTCCTCTCGGCGTCTCTGTGCAGCCGTGGTGAAATTATTGGAAACCATCCAACGGAGCCAGAATGAACCGTCCTGCACTGATTCTGTCTGCTTTCATAGTCACATTTGCCGCCTCAGCCTTTGCGCAACAATCCGAACCCGCGCCGCCGCTGACCGCGCCCGAATCTGCTTATACCCCGAAATACAAGGGTGATCCCGCGAAGTCTGAGTCGGAATTCGTGGCAATCGCGTACATGCGCGGTGTTATCCGCGCACAGAAGGCGTTCAACAAGCAGTACGGACATTACGCCACCGCGCTCACGGAACTCGTCCATTCTGGAAGCTTTACCAAGCGCATGGTCAACCCCAACCGCGGCGACTACACGGTAGGCTTCAAGGGAAAGAAGGACAGCTACATTCTCACGATGATGCCGAAGGCTCTCGACGCAACACATCGCTCCTTCTACGCAGAAGACGATGGCAAGATTCACGCGGATGACTCCAAGCCCGCGGATGGGGACTCACCAGTCGTAAGGTAAAACACAT
>Ga0307477_10002811_pt1 | contig 13275 bp, 13 predicted proteins | sample atmos_gasesECM2C_FD_203316 | JGI IMG/M metagenome (GOLD analysis project Ga0307477, IMG submission 203316) | Hardwood forest soil microbial communities from Morgan-Monroe State Forest, Indiana, United States - atmos_gasesECM2C_515 | ecosystem: Environmental > Terrestrial > Soil > Temperate...
TTACATCATGGATGGGTCGGCATTATGTAGGCACGAAATCTGGCCGGCCAATGGCTCGTCCTGACATGAAATCCCGTGCCGATGGAAACAGGACCAGGCCAATGCCCTACCCTTTGCCACAGGTGGAATTGTAGCGCGTTTTGAGCGCAGTGGGAAACCCCGAAACCGGCCGGAAATCGCGCATATTCAATAATTTAGAAAGGACGTTCCGATTTTCCTGGGCCAGCGGCACAACTTGCGACAGTTTGCTGCCACCCCAAAGGATCATGGAGGGATTGTCGAGCGATAATGGAGCGACCATGGAGGGGCCGCGGCCCGCAGCGAAGGCACCGTTCCTTCTTGTGGAGGCAGGCGAGCCTATGATAGCCACTCGCCCCGACAGGCCATTTTCGCACCTCGTCGGCGATTCGGGCGAAAACTGGTCCCCGCTCGCTTAAAACGTTCCAGGAGAGATTCTTATGACCAACGGTAACGGCACGCCTCCAGAGGCGGCCCCTCCTCCCCAGTTGAACGTGCTAGCGCAGTACACCAAGGACCTTTCGTTCGAAAATCCGAATGCGCCATCGTCGCTGGCACCGCAGCAACAGCCGCCGGCAATCAATATTCAGATCAATGTCAGCGCCAACAATATCGCCGAGAACGAGTTCGAAGTGACGCTTTCGGTCGAGGGGAAGGCCGAAGGCGGCGGAAAGCTGATGTTCAGCTTCGAACTGGCCTACGCCGGCGTGTTCAGGATCGTCAATGTGCCGAAGGAAAATTTGCATCCCTTGGTCATGATCGAATGTCCGCGCCTGTTGTTCCCGTTCGCCCGCGAGATCATCGCAACCGCAGTTCGCGACGGCGGGTTCCCCCCGCTGATGCTCGATCCGGTGGATTTCGTCGGTCTTTACCGCCAGAATCTGGAACGGCAGGCGCAAAGCGCGGCGGCGCAAGTCAAGCCAAGCTAGGCGACGAGCCCAGAAAATCGTTCAGGAAGTCGTTCCAGATCGGCTTGTCGCCGAGCGTGAGGACGAACTCCCTATGCGCTGCACGATCAGCTTCGGTCACCCTGGCCGCAAGGGGCACCTCGCGCTGCCGCCTTGGCATGTCGCCATACGCGCCGGCGCGGGTATCGCGGGATTCCGCAGCGAGAATCAATTGCGACTGCCGCGCCCCGATCAGGTCAATATAAACCTCGGCCAGAAGCTCCGCATCGAGCAATGCGCCGTGCTTGGTGCGACGTGAATTGTCGATCGCATAGCGCGAGCAGAGGTCGTCGAGACGATTGGAAACGCCCGGATGCTTGCGCCGCGCCAGCAACAGGGTATCGACGAGCCGTTCTCGCGCGACCATCGGTCGTTGGATTCGTTCCAGTTCGGCGTTGATGAAGCTGATGTCAAACGAGGCGTTGTGAATCACCAGCGGCGCCTCGCCGATGAATTCCAGGAACTCATCGGCGACTTCGGCAAATAGTGGCTTGGTGTTGAGGAACTCGGTGGAAAGTCCGTGCACGGCAAACGCCTCGGCCGGCATTTCACGCTGGGGATTGATATGCCGATGAAAGACCTGGCCGGTCGGCATGCGGTTGAAAATCTCGACACAGCCGATTTCGACCAGCCGGTCGCCGCGCAGCGGGTCGAGGCCAGTGGTTTCGGTATCGAGAACGATTTCGCGCATGGGAAGCTGCCGAGAGTAGCGAATCACGACCGTCGTGGCGGCATCCTAGCAGCCTCGGTCAGAATGTCCCGAATTCGCGCCCGGACAGGCTCAAGCCCGTGCGACGTATCCACGACGAAATTCGCGCGTTTGCGCTTTTCGGCGTCAGGCATTTGCCGCGCCAGAATGGCGTCCAACTTCTCGTCGGTCATGTTGGAACGCGCAAGGATCCGTTCGCGTTGGATTTCCGCCGTTGTCGTCACTACGACTACGGCGTCGACCCGCTTCTCGCCCCCGGTCTCGAACAGGAGCGGCACATCGATCACCGCAACCGGCGCTCCCGATTGCTCGGCATCCTGCAGGAATTTTTGTCGCGCGGCACCGACCATCGGATGAACGATTTCCTCCAGCCGTTTCATCGCTTGGGGATCATGCACAACACGGGCCGAAAGCTTGTTACGGTCGACCTTGCCGTTCGCGGTGGTGCCTGGGAAAGCGGCCTCGATGGCTGGCGCCGCCTCGCCTTCATAGAGCGTGTGCACGGCTGCGTCCGCATCATAGACTGGGACACCCGCTTCCGCGAACAGCTTCGCGGTGGTCGATTTCCCCATCCCGATCGAACCGGTCAGCCCAAGGACTATCATTTCAATGATCACCCCTCGATGGCATCCCACGTCCGCCTTCACACGCCAAGCAGCCTCTCGCCGCGGAGAAATTCAAGCAAGGCCAACATGGGCAGTCCGAGGATGGTGAAGTGATCGCCCTCGATCCGTTCAAACAAATGCACCCCAAGGCCCTCAAGCTGATAAGCGCCAACGCTGGAAGTGACCGCTGCACCCGCCTCGTCCAGATACGCGCCGATTTCGGCTTCGCTCAGCTGTCGCATGCTCATGCGCGCGACCGCGACTTTTTCGAACAATATCTTGCCGTCGCGCGCCACCGCAACCGCGGAATAAAGTTCATGGCTACGGCCGGTGAGCGTGCGGAGTTGCTCTGCGGCTTGTGCCCGGCCCGAAGGTTTGGTGAAAAGCTGCGTGCCGAGCGCCAAAGTCTGGTCGGCGCCGACAACATATCGGCCCGACCGAAGGCGCGAAACGAACAGGGATTTTTCGCGCGCCAGAAGTGAGGCAATCTCGCCAGGTGCGGAAAGATTCGATTTTTTCTGGATTTGTCGTTCGTCAATTTCAGCCGGCTCGCTTTCGAAATCAATTCCGGCATTGGCGAGCAGCATCTGTCGTGCGCGGCTTTGCGATGCCAGTATTAACGGCTCTTTTCCCTGCCAAAGCGTCATTCCGCCAGCCGTTGCCGTTGCCTGTCGGTGAAAAGTTTCAAAACGGCGGCCGCGGTTTCCTCGATCGAACGGCGCGTGACATCGAGCTGCGCCCAATTGAATTTGGCGCTCAATCGCCGCGCGAATGCCACTTCATCCGCAACGGCCTGACGATCGACGTAGGTGTCGTTATCGCGATCACCCATGCTCAAAAGCCGGTTCTGGCGGACCTGAATCAATCGTTCTGGTGTCGCATGTAGGCTGACGACCAGAGGCTTCCTTAATGTCTCCAGTTGATGCGGAATCGGGATGCCCGGCACCAGCGGCACATTGGCGGTACGGATGCCGCGGTTGGCGAGATAGATCGAGGTCGGTGTTTTTGAGGTGCGGGAGACGCCGACGAGAATCACATCGGCCTCCTCCAGCCCTTCGACATGCTGACCATCGTCGTGCATCATCGTGTAGTTCAGCGCGTCGATCCGCTTGAAATATTCAGCGTTCAACGTGTGCTGGGCGCCGACCCGACCTGTCGTGGGCGCGCCGAGATAGGCATGGAACAATTGCATGACCGGGCCGATGATCGAGAGGCTCGGTACGTTGATTTCCCGGCACTTGGCCTCGAGGCGAGCAACGAGATCCTTCTCCAGCAAGGTGAAGAGGACGATGCCCGGCGCTTCCTCGATTTCACTCAACACCCGATCGAGCTGTTTCTGACTGCGCACTAGCGGATAGACATGTTCCACCGGTGTCACATTGGCATATTGCGCGGCGACCGCGCGCGCCACGGTGATCAATGTCTCGCCGGTCGAGTCAGAAATCAGGTGCAGGTGGAAATAATTGTTGATCGTGGGCACAGAAATCCCTGTCCAGTCTGTGAATCGCTGTGGAGCCTACCTTGAGAAAATTCGCGGAGTCTCGGCAGATCGGGATAACCCGGCTTTTTCTTCACAGGCCTCGAAACGAGGACAACTCCTTTCAACGAGCCCGAGGATAATGAGGTTTTGTGGATTTGTCTCTTCATAAGCTGGCGACATCATCGCGCAACCATTTGATGAAGATGCTCTTAACCGGAACGACATGTTCGGCATGGTCACTGTTGAGGGATGTGAAGAAACTCTGAGGAAGCGCCGGACAGACTTGCGCAGGTGCAATTCACGTCTACTCAGACTCAAACCTTAAGATTCTAAAATTATTAGTTTAGATAAGCACTGCTTGCGGACGGGTCTGAGTCGGCGGGAAGAGAGATGTCTTGAAACGTGGAAAATGGCTGAGATGTTGTTGCTGCGGTTTTCGGTTTTGTCTGTTCGAATGTGAATGAGGCACGATGTACGAGTGGATCAAGGCACTGCATATTATTGCGGTCATCGCGTGGATGGCCGGAATGCTCTATCTGCCGCGGCTATTTGTTTATCACTGTGAGGCGGAGGCAGGTTCAAGGCAGTCCGAGACCTTCAAAATAATGGAGCGTCGGTTGCTGAAAATGATCATCAATCCGGCGATGATCGTGACCTGGCTTGCAGGACTTTACCTCGCATGGGCCGGACATTGGTTCTCGGCAGGCTGGCTGCATGCGAAGCTCGTGCTGGTGCTGGTATTATCTGGCGTCCACGGCTTTTTTTCGCGCTGCGTGAAGGATTTTGCCGCCGAGCGGAACCAGCACACTCATAAATTCTACCGTATTATCAATGAGGTACCAACCCTGCTGATGGTCCTTATCGTCATTCTGGTGGTCGTAAAGCCGTTCTGAGCAGCGTTGCAATGGAATGCCGCCGGCTTGCGGATGGTGAGGCGATTTTCTATATTCTGGTCATCCCACCCTACGCAGGCGGATGTGGTCGCGTTCCGGTTTCCTAGTTGAACCGGCCGCCGCATCAGGATTTGAAGCCTTTCCGGCGCTTTCCTTGCTCAGACCTGCGGACCTTCCAGATTTGCCGTCCGCACTTCCAAAAAAGCCACCTCGCAGTCCCCTTCCCCAAGCTACTCCACAGGACCACCCCAATGCGGGAAATAAAACTTCAAGACCTCAAAGCTCAGACGCCGGCCGAACTCGTTTCGTTTGCAGAGGAAAAAGGGGTCGAAAACGCCAGCACGATGCGCAAGCAGGAGCTGATGTTTGCCATTCTCAAGCAGCTCGCGATCCAGGAAACCGACATTATTGGCGAAGGGGTCGTCGAGGTGCTCTCGGACGGTTTTGGATTCTTGCGTTCGCCAGATGCCAATTATCTGCCGGGACCGGACGACATCTACGTTTCGCCTTCGCAGATTCGCCGTTTCGGGCTTCGCACCGGAGATACCATCGAAGGCCACATCCGCAGCCCGAAGGAGGGCGAACGTTATTTTGCGCTGTTGAAGGTCAACACGCTGAATTTCGAGGATCCGGAAAAGTCCAAGCACAAGGTCAATTTCGACAATCTGACGCCGCTGTTTCCGGATCAGCGCTTCCGGCTCGAGCTGGACGATCCGACCAGAAAGGACCTTTCTGCAAGGGTGATCGACATCGTCGCACCCATCGGCAAAGGCCAGCGCGCCTTGATCGTGGCCCCGCCCCGCACCGGCAAAACCGTGTTGATGCAGAATATCGCGCATTCGATCACAGCCAATCACCCGGAATGCTACCTGATCGTTCTCTTGATCGATGAACGGCCGGAAGAAGTCACGGACATGCAGCGTTCGGTGAAGGGCGAAGTCGTCTCATCGACTTTCGACGAGCCGGCCGTGCGCCATGTTCAGGTTGCCGAGATGGTGATCGAGAAGGCCAAGCGCCTGGTCGAACATGGCCGTGACGTCGTGATCCTGCTCGACTCGATCACGCGGCTCGGGCGAGCCTACAACACCGTCGTGCCGTCGTCCGGCAAGGTGCTGACCGGCGGCGTCGACGCCAACGCGTTGCAGCGGCCCAAGCGTTTCTTCGGTGCCGCACGCAATATCGAAGAGGGCGGATCGCTGACGATCATCGCGACCGCACTGGTCGATACCGGCAGCCGCATGGACGAAGTGATCTTCGAAGAGTTCAAAGGCACCGGCAATTCCGAATTGATTCTCGATCGCAAGGTTTCCGACAAGCGCACGTTCCCGGCGATCGACATTTCCCGCTCCGGCACCCGCAAGGAGGAGTTGATCACCGACCCGCAGGTGCTGAAGAAAATGTACGTGCTGCGGCGGATCCTCAATCCGATGGGAACGATGGATGCGATCGACTTCCTGCTCGACAAGCTGCGCAACACCAAGAACAACTCGGAATTCTTCGAATCCATGAATACCTGAGCTGGGCCACTGGCCGAGTCCGTAAGCTCGTTTCCGCTAGAGGCGGAGACGACCCTCGTTGACGCTCCAGACCTCAATGACGGTTGTTTTGTTGTGATCGATATTGCAGCAACGGGTGCAGTATTTGCGCTCATCGGCCGCCATGCGCGGTTCTGGTCGATAGAAATTACGTTGCATTCTCAAGGGCTCGCGCACAAATAGGGAATGCACCCTCGCGAGCAGACCATTTTTGCGCTGTCATCAGGCCGGCCCCCGAGCGCGATTTCGATCGTGCGGGTTTCCGGATCACGGACGAGGGCGACGCTGTCGGGCCTGGCGGGCAGGGTGCCGCAACCGCGGATGGCTAGTCGGGCCTTGTTGCGCGATTCTCTCGGTCAGCCGATCGACGACGCCGTGGTGCTGTGGTTTCCAGCGCCCGCAAGTGCGACCGGCGAGGATGTCGCCGAATTTCATGTTCATGGCGGGCGCGCCGTCCTGGCGGCGTTGTTTGCCACGCTGGCGAGCTTCGAAAATGTCCGCCCCGCCGAGGCTGGCGAATTTACCCGGCGCGCTTTCGAAAATGGCAAGCTCGATCTTACAGAAGCCGAAGCGCTTGACGATTTGATTCGCGCCGATACGGACCGGCAGCGCCGTCAGGCGTTGCGTCAGCTGAAGGGGCTGCTTGGCGACAAGGTCCGGGAATGGCGCGCGCGTATCATCGAGGCGTCGGCCCTGATCGAGGCCGGAATCGATTTCTCCGATGAAGGCGACGTGCCGCAAGAATTGATCACGCCGGCTTTGGCGGGAATCAAATCGCTGCTCGATGAAATCGAGGAAGTGCTTGCGGCACAGGGACGAAGCGAGCGGTTGCGCGAGGGCCTGGTGGTCGCAATTTCCGGACCACCGAATGTCGGCAAGTCGACGTTGATCAATCTGCTGGCGCGGCGCGAGGTGGCGATCGTCTCGCCACATGCCGGCACCACGCGCGACGTCATCGAAGTTCAGCTTGATCTCGATGGCTATCCGGTGACGCTGATCGACACGGCGGGCATCCGGCACACCGACGATCCCGTCGAGCAGGAAGGGGTGAGGCGCGCGCGAATGCGGGCGGCGGAAGCTGACCTGGTGCTGTGGTTGATCGATGCCGAGCACGTCCAGAGTGAAAGCACGAGACATGAATTGGCAGCGAATGCGAGCGTCTGGGTGATCCGAAACAAGATTGATCTCGAAGGGCAGGGCAGGGCAGTGGACTCGGCCTTTGACCCACTAGAGACGCGTGGTGCGCGCGCGTTTGGAATATCCGCGAGCCGCGGCGACGGGATTGCCGAATTGGTCGCGGGGCTGACGGTGTTCGCGCGAGATTATCTCGGGTCGGGAGAGGAGGCGCTGATCGGGCGCGAGCGGCAACGGAAATTGTTGCAGGAGACCGCGAACTCGTTGCAGCGGAGCCTTTCGGCGGTCGGGCAGGGCGAGGAATTTGTAGCGGAGGAGTTACGGAGGGCCTCCGATTTTCTCGGCCGGCTGTTAGGCCGGGTGGATGTCGAAGATATTCTCGACGCAATTTTCCGGGAATTTTGCATCGGAAAGTAATGATTCATAATTCATTTCTTAAATGCAAGCGAGACGCCATTGCGGACACCGCGCTGTTTCACGTGAAACATCTTAGGCCGCAGTACTCGTTTGTCACTTCCACCTCAATCGGCTGCGATATACAACGCGCGGCATGATCGATTCAAACTCATTCGATGTCATCGTCATCGGAGGCGGGCACGCCGGCTGTGAGGCCGCGAGCGCCGCTGCGCGAATGGGCGCAAGGACAGCACTGGTCACCCATCGATTCCCGACCGTTGGTGCGATGTCGTGCAATCCCGCCATCGGTGGCCTTGGCAAGGGCCATTTGGTGCGGGAGATCGATGCTCTCGATGGCCTGATGGGCCGGGTCGCCGACGCTGCGGGCATTCAATTTCGCATGCTCAACCGCCGCAAGGGTCCGGCCGTGCGAGGGCCGCGGGCCCAGGCAGATCGGAAACTTTACGCCGCCGCGATGCAGGCCGCGATCCGCGAAACCGCCAATCTGAGCGTGCTCGAAGGTGAGGCGAATGAACTGATCGTCTCCAACGGAACGGTGACCGGCATCCGTCTTGTCAATGGAACCGAGCTGTCAGCGGGCGCGGTCGTTGTCACCACAGGGACCTTTCTTCGGGGCCTGATCCACTTGGGCGAGCGGAACTGGCCTGCAGGGCGGGTAGGTGAGGCACCGGCGATGGGGCTTTCGGCGTCGTTCGAACGCGCGGGCTTTGCGCTCGGTCGGCTGAAGACAGGCACACCTCCGCGGCTCGATGGCACCACCATCGACTGGTCCGCCGTCGAGATGCAGCCTGGTGACGATCCGCCCGAGCCATTTTCGGTGCTGACGGAAAAAATCACGACCCCGCAGATCCAGTGCGGCATCACGCGGACGACAGCCACGACCCACGACGTCATTCGCAAAAACGTCCACCGCTCGCCGATGTATTCGGGGCAGATCAAGAGCACCGGGCCCCGCTATTGCCCCTCCATCGAAGACAAGATCGTTCGGTTTGGCGATCGCGACGGACACCAGATCTTTCTGGAGCCCGAGGGTCTCGACGACACCACGGTCTATCCCAACGGCATTTCGACTTCGCTGCCGGAAGTGGTCCAGCTCGCCATTCTCGCCTCGATTCCCGGGCTTGAGCGCGCCCGAATGATCCGCCCGGGCTATGCCATTGAATACGACCACGTCGATCCGCGCGAACTCGATCCCAGCCTGCAGGCTAGGCGGCTGGCTGGCTTGTTTCTGGCGGGACAGATCAACGGTACGACCGGTTATGAGGAAGCGGCGGCGCAGGGCCTGGTCGCCGGTCTCAATGCCGCCTTGATGGCGAGCGGGTCCAGGCCGATCGTGTTCGATCGCGCCGACGGCTATCTCGGAGTCATGATCGATGACCTCGTGACGCGCGGCATCACCGAGCCCTATCGGATGTTTACCTCCCGCGCGGAATATCGTTTGACGCTGCGCGCCGATAATGCCGATCAGCGGTTGACCGACAAGGGTATCGCATTGGGATGCGTGGGGCAGCGGCGCGCGCAGGACCACCGCGCCAAGATGGCAGCCTTGAATGCCGCAAAGACCAAGGCGCGCTCGCTCACGCTGACGCCGAATGAAGCCGAGCGACACGGCATCGCGCTCAACAAGGACGGCCAGCGGCGCTCTGCGTTTGAGCTTCTGGCTTATCCCGAAGTCGGCTGGTCCCAGGTTCGTGCGATCTGGCCAGAGCTGTCGGCCATTGACCCAAGGATCGCGGTTCATCTCGAGATCGACGCGAAATACGACGTCTATCTCAAGCGCCAGGTCGCCGACATCGAGGCGTTCCGTCGTGACGAAGGGCTGATTCTCAGCGATGTCGATTACGACGCCGTCCCGGGACTTTCCAACGAAGCGCGGGCAAAGCTTGCAGCCGCGCGGCCGCTCAACGTGGGGCAGGCGGGTCGAATCGACGGGGTGACGCCGGCGGCACTAGGGATTCTAGTAGCGTATCTTAGGCGCCAAGCGCGTAGGAAAACAGCGAGCGGAGCCTTTGCTGTCGGCGCTTAGGCGAGGGGCGTACGGGGTGTTTCACGTGAAACGCAATTCCAGATCCTTGCGCGCTCCGACCGGAATTGTTTTGGCGGGCCAAATCGGGGAGGGGCAATTCATGAGTACGGCGAACTCCCCCCCGACCGGTTCGCGCTGGACTCAGTCGAACGCGGATCTCGCTCCTGATAAGGCCGCAGCCTTGGCGCTAACGCCCGTTTCACGTGAAACGGAGGCGCGACTGGATCGCTTCGTCGAACTGCTTCTCGAGTGGCAGAGGAAGACGAACCTGATAGCGCAATCGACCTTAGCGACCTTATGGACCCGCCACGTTTCCGATTCGCTGCAGCTCCTTTCTATCGCGCCGTCGGCCAAACGGTGGGTCGATCTCGGAAGTGGGGGAGGCTTTCCCGGTGTGGTGCTCGCCTGCGCGCTGGCGCAAACGTCTGAGGCGCACGTCGTCCTGATCGAGCGCAACGCGAAGAAGGCGGCCTTTCTCCGCGAAGCGCTTCGCGTGACCGACGCGCCTGGCACGGTTGATCTGGCCGATATCGGCGATGTTGTGGATAGCATCGCCGGCCCCATCGATTGCGTCACCGCACGAGCGCTCGCTCCGCTAAATCAACTCATCGACTTTGCGGAGCCGTTGATGAAAAGGGGTGCGAAAGCGCTATTTCTCAAGGGTCAAGATGTAGATGCTGAATTGACCGAAGCCACTAAATATTGGAAAATTGAGTCACACCTTCACGCCAGCCGCACGGGTGGGAATGGCTGGATCGTCGAACTCGACCGGATCGAGCGGCGCACCTCGCCCACCACTACGCATGGTTCTCGCGCATGACCGTAATTGATGAGATTTATCAAGAGGATAAGGCCACAACCCAGTTCGGCCATCCGCGCATCCTGGCGCTTGCGAATCAGAAGGGAGGCGTCGGCAAAACCACGACCGCCATCAATCTGGGCACAGCCCTGGCTGCGATCGGCGAGCGGGTGCTGATCGTCGATCTCGATCCGCAAGGCAACGCCTCGACGGGGCTCGGCATCGACCGCCGCAGCCGCAATTGCTCGACTTACGATGTGTTGATCGGCGAAGCGTCCTTGCGCGAATCGGTGGTGCCGACAGCGGTGCCACGGCTGCATATCGCGCCGTCGACCATGGATCTTTCGGGCCTGGAACTCGAACTTGGAACGACGCCAGGTCGCGCCTTCCGCTTACGCGACGCGATCGCGGCGCTGAACACCAACGCCGCCCAGGACGCCGATTACACCTACGTTCTGATCGACTGCCCGCCATCGCTCAATCTTCTCACCGTCAACGCGATGGCGGCCTCAGACGCGATATTGGTGCCCTTGCAGTGCGAGTTCTTTGCTCTCGAAGGACTTTCGCAATTGCTGCAGACGGTGGAGCAGGTGCGTGCCACGCTCAATCCGAACCTCTCGATCCATGGCATCGTGCTGACGATGTTCGACTCACGCAACAACCTGTCCAACCAGGTCGTTGCCGACGTCAGGCAGTTCATGGGCAGCAAGGTCTACAAGACCATGATCCCCCGTAACGTGCGCATTTCCGAAGCGCCCTCCTACGGCAAGCCGGTGCTGGTCTACGACCTCAAATGCGTCGGCAGCGAAGCCTATCTCAAGCTCGCAACCGAAGTGATCCAGCGCGAGCGCGAGCTTCGCACGCATTAGACCATGAGCCGACCTTGGCGCGATCTCGTGTTCGGAGTCGCGCCTTCGGAGCTGACTGCGAAATGACGCGGTCCGCAGAAGTGAAGCGAGACAGGAGCGCGTAAGTTGAATCCAAGGGAGTTGGCGATGGCCGAGGAAGCGCGTTCGCGACTGGGGCGCGGTCTTGCAAGTCTGATCGGGGATGTCGGAGGCGAGGCCGCGCATGTGGAACGCCCGCGCGCGCAACGCAAGGTGCCGATCGAATTTCTCAAACCGAATCCACGCAATCCACGCCGCGACTTCGCCGATGCCGAACTTCGCGAGCTGGCCGATTCGATCAAGCAGCATGGCGTGATCCAGCCGATCGTGGTGCGACCCGTGCGCGGCGCACAGGATCGATACGAGATCATCGCCGGCGAGCGCCGGTGGCGGGCGTCGCAGCTTGCGGGTCTGCACGAGGTGCCGGTGGTTCCGGTCGACGTTTCCGATTCGGATGCGCTCGAGATCGCAATCATCGAAAACGTGCAGCGCGAAGATCTTAATGCGATCGAAGAGGCGCAGGGCTACCACGCGCTGGCCAATGAATTTAAACGCAGCCAGGACGAGATTGCAAAAATCGTCGGCAAGAGCCGCAGCCACGTCGCCAACACGATGCGGTTGACCAAATTGCCAGCGGAGGTTCAGGCCTACATCGTGACCGGCCAGTTGTCGGCCGGACATGCGCGGGCCTTGATCGGCGTGCCCGATCCCCTTGGCGCTGCCAAACGCATCGTCGAAGAAGGGCTCAACGTGCGTCAGGCCGAAGCACTGGCGCATGTCGAGGGCGTGCCCGAGCGCAAACCGCTGAAGGCGCGGAGTGGCGGCAAGGCAAAGGACCCGAACACGGTGGCGCTGGAGAAGAGCATCAGCGATGCCCTCGGGCTCGCCGTCAGCATCGATCACGGCAATTCCGGCGGCGCCGTGCATATCCGCTATCGCGATCTCGATCAGCTCGACGATATCGTGCGAAGGCTGGGCAAGAAGGCCTAAGGCTTCCTCCTCTTACGCTGCGCGAGCCCCAAGCGGACGGTACTTACGCGCGCCGCTTGGCATTCACCGCGATCGACATCAGCGCGCGCTGCGCGATGACTGCGGCTAGCGTAGCCTGCTTGCGCATCTCCAGTGCCGCGGCTGCCAGCTGTTCGATGATCAGCGCTAGCCGGGCCACGTTGAACTGGCGCAGCGCCGCTTCGACGCTTGCTTTGCGGGAAAAGTGCAGGCGTGGAAATCCGCCCTCCACCACAGCCGAAATCGGGGTACCCTCGGCGATCGCGAGCGCGGATTTGTGCAGCCAGGCTGCTTGGCGTTGGGCAGCAGAAATGATCACGCCGGGATAGGTGCCGGCCACCATCGCCTTGCCGAACTCGGTCTCGACGACGGCGGGATTTCCAGCAAAGGCCGCATCCACGATCGGGTCGATCTTGAGCTCGGAGGCATCGGCAGCGACCGCCACCACGTCGTCGAGCGTGACTTCGCCCTTGCCATGTCCATAGAGCGTGAGCTTGCGTAACTCGTTGCGCGAAGCCTGTCGATCGCCGCCGAGCAGGGTCATCAGCACGGCGCGCGCATCCGGCGATATGCGCAAGTTTGAAGCGCTCAGCTCATCGTCGATCAGCTTGGCAAGATCGCGCTCGCTGTCCGGATAGCAGGCGATCGCGACAGCGATCCGGGCGCGCTCGCAGGCCTTGCGCAGTGGCGATTCCGGGCGCAACTCACCCGCCTCGATCACGATCCGGCAATCCTTCAGGGTCATCTCGGCCAGCGCATCGATTCCGCCGGCAAAATTCCGCGAGCCGGCGCGAACGCGAATAGCGCGTCGGCCGCC
>Ga0307477_10002812_pt1 | contig 13271 bp, 15 predicted proteins | sample atmos_gasesECM2C_FD_203316 | JGI IMG/M metagenome (GOLD analysis project Ga0307477, IMG submission 203316) | Hardwood forest soil microbial communities from Morgan-Monroe State Forest, Indiana, United States - atmos_gasesECM2C_515 | ecosystem: Environmental > Terrestrial > Soil > Temperate...
ACCCGCCCACTCGCCGCTTCCCCTAAACCGCAGGGGAAAACATCCCGCCTGTCCCCGAGTTACCGTCCGCTTTTACCAATGGAGTCCTAATTCAATTGCGTGGCGTTCACAAAGATATACATACGGCGAGTAGTGCCATAGCCCACGGACCAGAATGTCAGGCCAGCTCGGGAGGGATGTGTTGCACCACCACTGGTGGCCTCCGGGAAGACGCTCACCATGAGAAGCGCCCTCCCTAAATTCAAAATCCGCGAAATGTGGAGATTGCCCTGGTGAGCCCTTACTGGAGTGTGGGGATTCCGACACTGACTTGTCATTGTCGGGCACGTGCGTCTTCGCGGTTGTCGAATCACGCTTTTCTATTTCAACAACGCTTTTGACCCCGGGCTGGGGACCGGGCGGAGCACTCGTCACAATAGCGTTCATTTCTCGCTCAAAATCGGCCAAGACTTGATTCCCTAAAAAAGAGAGGCTCATAGCGACAAATTGGCATTCGAGTGCCGTGATCTCGATTTGCTCGCCGATTTTCCATTCACGCTCGTATTCATCGAAATTTATCGACATTTCCCCCGGTCCCATAACTTCGTGTGGAAAATTGACGATATCCTGTCCGTCTGCAGTTGCTTTTAGCCGTAGCCAAACAGTCTTAAGCGTATCGCTGTCCTTCACACTATCGAGTGGCACAGCCGGTGCTTTAACGTCGATCATCTCGACCTTGCCCAATCGATGGGCGAGACAATTTCTGACTTTGTAAATGCCCTCAAGCCACTTCATTCTAGCCTGCAGTTCCACAGAGGGATGCACAATCAGCAATTGGCTACAAACTACGACTGGGCCATCGCGCATTTCTCTATTTACCCTCCGAAGGATTTTCCACATGAGTTCTGGACGCATTTTTCTGCCAGAGCTTCCGAGTTCTTCTAGAACTCGCCTTTGTAGCAATAGTAGCCGTGCGTGTGTCTCAAATCGGCTGACTGACGATATGAACGAAAAGCGCGAAAGAAGACCTTCAGAGTCCCGCCGCACGGCTCTGTCTGCCTCGATCCCACCGTACTTAAAGCCGGTACTGAAAACAGGCGTATCGCCCGCCACTGGCGTCTTTGAACAAATCTGGCCGAGCACTGCAATCGCGGCATCGTATTGGAGGCCGCTATGAAGGGAGGCGACTACTTTGCGGGCATCTTCCGGATACACCAGGTCACGAATCATCTTTAGACTCTCCCTTCGGCGGGTGGCCCGGGCCACAAATCCAGGGCGCCCAAGAAGACTACAGGTTCGCGCCGAAAGCCAGCAGACGGCCGTCGCAGTCCTTCACCACGAACTCCCGCCTATGCCATAGCATGTTGCCAAGTCCCCGAGTGAATTCTACGCCTTGGGCGGCGTACTCGGCATAAAGTGCGTCGGCATCTTCAACGAACAGATACGCGTCGAGCAATTCGTCCGCGCGGGTGGCAGCCCCTTAACGAGGGCCGGCCATTGATCCGCATGGAAATCTTGGGTGGCCCATCCTTGTGGTTTTGCTTTATGCATCTCTGCGCCATCCCGCTGCTCTTGCGGGATGAACGGTGGGGCTGCCTTTCGCTAGCCTCTTCTGCTTTCCAACCTTGTGACCTTCCGGCGGGTGGACGACCACTCTCCTTTTAGGGCAACTTGTAGCTACGTTTTTCGGGTAAGCATCGAACGAAGGAGCCGGGTGCCCCACACGCCGCCCTTGCGTGTGGGGGTTGAACCTTCCTCGAGGCGTGGCGGGTGGAAGACCACTCTCGTTTGAGGGCAACTTATAGCTACGTTTTTCGGGTGAGCGTCGAACGAAAACGCCTCCAGGAGGAAAAGAATGTACCGCGTCCGTCAGGAAGAGTTGCCGTTTGTGGGGAGCTCACACGAATTTGTCGGCGCCGAGCAGGGAGACGTGGGAGTCTCCGTGTTTTTGTTCAGCGGGCTGCCGGGCAAGGGTCCAGGGCCGCATCGGCATCCCTACGATGAGATCCAGTTTATCCGGGAAGGCCGCGGAGTCGGGTTTCAGGGTTTGTACTTGCAAACCCTGAGGTGAAAAAGATCGTGAACGGAGAGACGTTTGAAGGTGGCGCTGGGGACATTTTCGTCATCAAGGCCGGCGAGATTCACAGCTTCAAAGTCATCGGGGATGGCCCGCTCGTCCAGGTGGACGTTCATCTCAGCCCGCGATTCATACAGGAGAATTTGGGCTAGTAGGCGGGTGAAGCATAGACCGGACCGTAGGAGGCGGGTGGCCGTGCCTTAATTCCGAAGAACGCCTTTGGGTGGCCCATCCTTGCGGGTTTGTTTTTTGCAAGGGTGGGGTCTTTCTCTTGTTCCTTTTCTAATTTCTATTTTCTAGTTGGGCGCGCGGCCTTTGCGGGGGAGTGGATTACTTCCGAGTCGCCTGTCACTCGGTCACGAGTATCTAACGAAACGATCCTCTAAGGAAACGACGGCGATCAGGGCATCTGAGCGAGGACGGCAACGTCGAACTTTGAATAGTACTTCTTCACGTCGTTGGCCCCGTACTTGTCGCGGAATTTCTCGACCACGGACGACACCTGTTTGGCATCCGTGACAAGAACAGCCTTGACTTCAGCCTCTGCGCCCCGCGCATCGATCCGAATCGACGGGTTCTTCAGCACGTTCTTGTACCACTGTGTATCCGACCCCAGCACCGGCAGCAGGTAAAGCTTGTCGCCCTCCAATGCGAACCAGACCGGGATGGAGATCGCGCGTCCTGATTTTCTGCCGGTCACAGTAATGTTAATTTCGCGAGATCGGGAAAGGCGGTCTTTTAGAGCATCCTTCCGCGTTGGCATGTGGACTCCTGCGTCTTACCGTAGCTCAGAACTCCTGGCGCGTGGCTCATCCTTCGACGCGGCGCGCATTCTGCGTCCCGGATGACTTCTCGCGATCGAAGTCTGGCGCTGCTTCCCGCTCAGCCCCTCCTGCGACCCATCGACTTGACCTGCTTGTCAGATTCCGAAACGCCGCATCACGGTGCGGGCAGCAATTGCTAACGCAACTCCAATGACCACCGCAATGAACACGACCCTCTTACGATGATCTTGTTGAGGCCAAATTCTTGTGCCAATAAGAAGTGAGAGCCCAATTCCGACGCCAGCCGTCAAAGCCCCAACCCAGTCAGGATGGTAGCCGCTCATGCGCGTCTCCTTTGGGATCCATTGTCACGAACGAGGCGGGTGGCCCGGACGTAAAGCCCGGAACGAATTTGGGTGCCCCATACGCCGGGCCTGCGTGTAGGTTTTTGACTTTTCGATCTTCCCGCTCGATCTCCCGAAATTACCATTCAACCCGCTAATTCTACCATTCGCTGGATAACCCTTAGGTTATCGTCCCCTGCCCAACCTCCAGCAAACATGCGGCTCAGGGGCAGTATCTTTAAGTTAAAATTCTGTTGCTAGTCACGACACATTATTAATTGCATGGATGATTTTATGTTCTGATACGGTTATCTATAGGGACGATACCCAGAGATAAATACACGGGAGGGCCCGAATGCCACACGCTGGCCAGAAAACAGCTCTACCCAAGATCCAAGCGTCGCTGTTGAGTTTAGCAAGCGATCACCGCTGAACGCTTGCGCGTGCTCGACCTGCAATCGGTGGGTCTGTACAAGGAGAAGTTCTCCGATGAAGAGAGTGTCCACAACCTTTGGGACTCTTATCTCCGTCTTGATGCTGACCCTTGGACTCTATTTGTTAAAGGAAGGGATCGCAAACAAAACATGGCTCGCGCCTGCAACCCTGATCATGGGCGCAGCGTTCTTTGCGCTAGGCTTCATAACTCTCTACTTCGCTATCAAATCTGTCCTTTCACACCGAGCGAGACTAGGACACGTGACCGCTGGCCGACGGTTACGCAAGGCAGTTTCTTCCCACAACGACAGGGTGCGAGGGCGGCTGGCGGACACTAAGACGTGTGGCGAAGACGTCAACCGCTGAGCAGATTCACGGTGGGCTTTTTTGACTTCTCGCTTACCCCGTTCAAGCCCCGAAAATTGCCATTCACACCCCAATTTTCCCCATTCCCTGCTTATTATTTAACCAATCCGTACTGGCATGCTACCATTCCGCGTGTTTGCTTGCACTGAGCCCCGAAGTGTTTACACTGCTTGCCCTGAGAGAATTCAACGAGGGGAGCCTCGAAGTGCAGCATCCCACTTGCGGACCGGTTCTCTCCAACTTCGCTCCGCTGCGCCGAGGCTTCGTCGCAGTGGACTTTCCTCCGCCTCTTTCTCATTGATTCCTGACCCCTGTCCCCTGACCTCCTCCATCCCCTTTAGAATCAACACTTGTAAAAGTGTATCAAAACAAAGGACTTTAACTATCTTTAGAATCAACACTTATGAATAACATAGGGGGGAGGGGGTCTTATTGTTAACTAGAAATCCCAAGAAGCATTTCTATCCTGAAGGAGCACCGCGACTGAAGGACCTCTCCTCATTCCCGATGAGGGAATCTGTCCTGAGAAGCCTCGCGACGAAGGAGCTCTCTTTGCTTCCGATGGGGATGCGTACCCTGAGCGAGCGCAGCGAGCCGAAGGAACTCTCTTCGCACCCGACGAGGGAATCTGCCCTGCTTGCCCTGAGCGATTTCAGCGAAGGGAGGTGCATCGCGCGTTTTGTGCGCCCCGGCTGTGCCTGCGGGGCGCCGAAGGATCTCTCTTCAAATCCAAAGAGGGCGCGGGGTTTGCGTCCCGGCGGGGACCACGAAGTCCCCGTTGCCGGGAATTCCTATCCCGAGGAGCCTGCCGCGACGAGCACTCGTCGGGCACTCGGGATTTTTCTTCCACGAGTCACCAGTACGAATCACCAGTCACGGATTCGCCCTCCCTTCCGGCCCCACTACCCGATGCAGTACACTGCCTTGGCCATTCGGAGCATGGTATGGACAAACGCATCGCCTCCGCCGACGCCGCCATCGAAAAACTCACCGATGGAGCCACCATCCTTATGGGTGGCTTCGGACTCTGCGGCATCCCGGAAAATCTCGTCGCCGCCCTGCGCCGCAAAGGCACGAAAAACCTCACCATCATCAGCAACAATCCGGGCGTCGAGGATTTCGGCATCGGCCTGCTCCTCCAGAATCGCCAGGTCAAGAAAATGGTCTCCAGCTACGTGGGGGAAAACAAACTCTTCGAGCAGCTCGTCCTCAGCGGCGAAGTACAGATGGAATTGAATCCGCAGGGCACGCTCGCGGAACGTCTTCGCGCCGGCGGCGCGGGCATTCCCGCGTTCTACACACCCACGGGCTACGGCACGATGGTCGCGGAAGGAAAAGAGACGCGCGAATTTGATGGCCGCCCCTACGTTCTCGAACGCGCCATTCGCGGCCAATTCGCGTTCATTAAGGCATGGAAGGGCGACCGCTGGGGAAATCTTATCTATCGCAAGACGTCGCGGAATTTCAATCCCATGATGGCCACCGCCGCCGATTACGTGATTGCCGAAGTCGAAGAGCTCGTCGAGCTCGGCCAGCTTTCCCCGGATCAGGTTCATACGCCCGGCATTTTCGTGGACGCCATCTTCCAGGGCTCGAACTACGTGAAGCGCATCGAGCGCCGCACCGTGAGGAAGCCATGATCGCTCTCATCGCGCACAAGCGTGCAGATGTCATCCTGAGGCTATCCGATGAGGATAGCCGAAGGATCTCAACGTACACGTTGCCGGTACTTGGAGTGCGGAGCGCTAATTTGCATTTTGATTTTCAACTGTAAACTGTCGACTGTGAACTTCTCATGCCACTGACCGACGAACAAAAACGCGAACGCATCGCACGCCGCATCGCCCTCGAACTTCGCGACGGCTACTACGTCAATCTTGGCATCGGCATGCCCACGCTCGTGGCCAATTACGTCCCCAAAGGCATGGACGTCATCCTGCAATCCGAAAACGGCATGCTCGGTGTCGGCCCTTACCCAGCGGAATGCGATGTCGACGCCGACCTCATCAACGCCGGCAAGGAAACGGTCACGGAGCTTCCCGGCTCCTGCTATTTTTCTTCCGCCGATTCTTTCGCCATGATTCGCGGCGGCCACGTGGACCTCACCGTTCTCGGCGCGCTCCAGGTGGATGAAAAAGGCACTCTCGCCAATTGGGCCATCCCCGGAAAAATGCTGAAAGGCATGGGCGGCGCGATGGATCTCGTCGCTGGCGCCAAGCGCGTTTTCATCGCTATGGAGCACGCCACGCGCGACAACAAACCCAAAATCGTAAAAAAATGCACGCTGCCGCTCACTGGCGTTGAAGTGGTGGACCATATCGTCACCGAGCTCGCACTCATTGACGTCACGCCCGCAGGCCTTCTCCTTCGCGAGCTCGCTCCCGACGCCACGCTCGAACTCGTTCAGTCCCTCACCGAGCCCAAGCTACTCTTGCCGCCCGGCGGCCCGAAGATCATGCCCACCTAGGGGTGTCAGACGGTAGCCCGGAACAGTTATTGCGCCGCGACGGATCGAACTGTGCGGGTTGCCGAGATTGTTTAGCAGAATGAAAGTTGCCTTTCTTTGTCACCTGGTCGTGACAGAAAAGGTCATTCAAAGCTTGAAGGCTTGGTATATGTCTCTATGACGCAAATTCCTAGTCCACGTAAGGGTTCTGCATACATCAAGATAGGCGACATGAGGAGGCACTGTTTCAAAATGGATGCGTATGGCCGTCTGTGTGCACACATTTCATTTCCACGACGACCCTGTTACACGACGAGCCGTAAGGCGATCACGAATCAGGCGATATGGTAGAACGCCGGGTAGATCCATTCAGGATTTTCCGAGCACGGCGATCCATTTCGTCTGTCATGGAGGAATGAGATGAAACCTTCTCCCATCTCGACTGCACTGCTCGTGGTGTCTCTGTTTCTTGCTCCCGCGCTGTTGGCGCAGTCGCCCGATTCCGCAAATCAGGGCGCGGCTTCTTCCGCTGCTTCAGCCGCCGAAGTTCCCCGGCTCATCAAATTCAGCGGCACGCTGCTGGATGCCCAGGACCGCCCGTTGGCGGGTCCCGTCGGCGTGACCTTTGCTCTTCATGCGCAACAGACCGGCGGCGCCGCGCTGTGGATGGAGACGCAGAACGTGAAGCCGGATGCGAGCGGCTTCTACACCGTCTTGCTGGGAGCCAACAGTGCTGACGGCGTGCCCGCGGAATTGTTCGCCTCCGGCGAAGCCCGCTGGCTGGAAGTGCAAGTGGAGCGGCAAGCGGAGCAACCGCGCATATTGCTGGTGAGCGTGCCCTATGCCTTGAAGGCCAAGGATGCGGAAACTCTCGGTGGCAAACCCGCTTCGGCTTTCCTCACCACCGAAACACTCGCAACCGCGGCCAGCCTCGCCGGTGCCGCCACTGCCGCTCCGACCTTTTCCTCGTCCACTGCGTCGCCCACCTCGCCAGCACAAACCACTCCAAAGAAGGCCGCGTCTGGGCCGCAGCCTGCCGCCGTCTGCCCCAACGTCACGAGTGACGGTGCTGCAGCCGTCAGCTCCCTTGCCAAATTCACCACCGCCTGTAACATCCAGAGCTCGGCGATTTCCGAGAACAACGGGCAAGTGGGAATCGGGGGTGCGCCATCGACCACCGCTAAGTTGTTCCTCACCGACCGTCAAACGAACTTCGGCACTAGGTGGCTGCAGCAGAACATCTTTAGCACCTTGGCCACCGCCAATGGGAGTAACACGGTTTATACTCTCGATTTAGACACCACGAATATGTCGATTTCTCCTGGGGTCACCGACTCAGGCGCTCGCGTGGCCCTCCGCAGTCTGGCCTACGCCAATAACCCGGGTTTTGCCGGAACGCTGAACCAGCAAATCGGTACTTTGGCGCAAGCGGGGATACGTTCGGCGACGGGTGGAGCTAGGGTGAACTCGGCCTATGGTGGGCTCTTCAGTGTTCTCAATCAGGTGCCGGGAACGACCATCACCAACGCCTACGGAGTGTGGATCCAGAACTCGGATGCCGTGGGGACCATCACGCATCGCTACGATCTGTACGCTTCCAGCCCCAACGCGAACAATTTTTTCGCCGGCAACGTCGGCATTGGCACGACTACGCCGGTGGACAAACTCGACGTGGCAGGAAATGTGAACATTGTCGGCAACCTCAATCTTCCGGCTACGACAAGTGCGACGATGGGGGTGATGAGTCTCGGTGGGGCTCCATTTGCCCATAATTTCGGTGCTGTTCCAACCGCAAGCAATACGTTTATTGGCGTTGGTGCTGGTAATTTCAGCATGACGGGAGCCCACAACACGGCTGTGGGCGCTTCAGCGCTCACCAACAACACGACGGGCTTCGACAACTCAGCTTTCGGTGCCTCCGCGCTCACCAACAACACGACGGCCTGCTGCAATTCCGCATTCGGTATCAACGCCCTCTTCTTCAATACGTCGGGCGGCTGGAACAACGCCTTCGGCTTCTCTGCCCTCGGTTCGAACACGATGGGTGCGGCCAATAATGCCTTCGGCTACGGCGCTCTCACTGCCAACACGATCGGCGGCTGGAACAACGCCTTCGGTTTCAACGCCCTCGGCTCCAACACGACGGGCACCAACAACAACGCGTTCGGCTCCAGCGCGCTCATTGCCAACACGATCGGCATTAGCAATTCCGCTTTCGGCGACGTCGCGCTCACCTCCAACACGACGGGCAGTTCCAACTCCGCTTTCGGTGCGGACGCGCTCGTGAGTTCGACGGGCATGCAGAACTCCGCCTTCGGCGCCGGCGCGCTTGTGGGCCTCAAGAGCGGGAGTTCCAACATCGCGATCGGTGCATTTGCTGGTGTCAACCTCGCGACAGGCAGCAACGACATCTACATCGGCAACGCCGGAGTTAGCAGCGAATCGAATATCATCCGCATCGGCTCGACACAGACCGCCACTTTCCTCGCCGGAACCATCATGGGCAACCTGAACGGCAATGCCGCGACGGCCACGAATTTCTCCGGCAAACTCGCGGGTGAAGTCACCGGGACACAAAACGCCACGGTTGTCTCGAGCGCGGTCGTACCCAACACCGCGAATACCATCGTGCGAAGGGACGCGTCCGGTAGCTTTGCGGCCGGGACCGTCGCGCTCTCAGGCAACCTCGCTCTTCCCAACACCACTTCGGCTTCGGCGGGCGTGATCAGCCTGGGCGGGGTTCCGTTTGCACATAATTTCGGTTCCTCGCCAAACTCTAACAATACTTTCCTCGGCACTGGCGCCGGTAATTTCGGCTTGACGGGAGTCGACAACACCGCAGTGGGTGCCTCCGCGCTCACCGCGAACACCATGGGCACTGCCAACTCTGCCTTTGGCGCGCTAGCGCTTCAGAACAACACCACGGGCACCAACGACTCCGCCTTCGGCAGTGCCGCGCTCGAGTTCAACACGACGGGCCCATACAACAGCGCCTTCGGCTCCCAGGCGCTCGAGCGCAACACGACCGGCCCGTACAACAGCGCCTTCGGCAGCGCCGCGCTCCAGTTCAACTCGACGGGCAGCGACAACTCCGCTTTCGGCTTCGTCGCGCTTAGCTCCAACACTTACGCTTCGTCCAACTCCGCGTTCGGCAGCCGGGCGCTACAGAACAACACATACGGTGCCCACAACTCCGCCTTCGGCTACGCTGCGCTCCTGTCCAACACGGACGCTGGCGGCAACTCCGCCTTCGGTGCCGACGCCCTCATGAACAACACGGGGGGCTTCGGCAACTCCGCCTTCGGCAATGGGGCGCTACTGGGCAACACGTTGGGGACCGGCAACTCTGCCTTCGGCGACGTTGCGCTACAGAACAACACGGAGGGGTCTGGCAACTCCGCCTTCGGCGAGGGTGCGCTCCTCAACAACACGACGGGCGATTTCAACTCCGCCCTCGGCCCGTCCGCCCTTTCCAGTCTTAATACTGGGAGATCTAACGTCGCTATCGGGTTTCAAGCCGGATCCGGCCTCACGACCGGCAGCAACAACATCTACATCGGCAGTCCCGGAGTTAGCAGCGAATCGAATATCATCCGCATCGGCCAGGGTCAGACGGCCACCTTCATCGCCGGGATCTCGGGAGTCAATGTGAGCGGCGCACCCGTCCTGGTCGGTTCCTCCGGCCAGTTGGGCGTGGCGGTCTCCTCGCAGCGCTTCAAGGACGTCATCGCCGACATGGCCGGTGAGAGCGACCTGCTGATGAAGCTGCGCCCCGTGTCGTTCTATTACAAGCCAGAGTTGGACCCGACGCACACCCGGCAGTATGGCCTGGTGGCCGAGGAAGTGGCCCAGGTCTCCCCGGAACTCGTCGTTTTCGACAAGGACGGTGCCCCCCAGACGGTGCGCTACCACTTCGTCAACGCCATGCTCCTCAACGAAGTCCAGAAGCAGCGCCAGCTCGTCGACGAGCAACGGAAAGCAAACGAAGATCAGCAGAGCACCATCGCGCGGCAACAGGCAGAGATTCAAGACTTGGCTGCGCGCCTCGCCAAGCTGGAAGCCTTGGTCGCCCCTGCGCCTTGACCGTTGCAACCGCCTTTGTAGCGGCGACTTCGCCGGGCGGCCCCAAAGCGATGCCGACATGAAAACGAAGAAGACAAAACGCCCGCGGCCGAGAATGCCGCACGCCAGCGAGGAAATGAAGCAATGGTCCGCCATGCTCGGCAATGAGGTGAGCGCATGGCCCCAAGTTACGACGCGCCCCATGTTCGGTCTTCGCGGCTTCTATCGCGGCAAGAAAATCTTTGCCGCGTTGCCGGTAACGCGCGCGATCACGAATCCCAATTCGCTTATCTTCCGAATCAAGCCCATGCCGCCCGGCCTTCTGGAGCGCGCCAAGAAAGAACCCCGCATTGACACCGAAAACAGGGTCCCGGGCGCAAAATGGTTCCTCTTCGAGCTGAATTCCACAGCCGACCTCCGCGACGCGTTGTGGTGGCTCAACCAGGCCTACGACCATGCCAGGTAAATGCCCGATGGGAAAGTAGTGGCGGAGATACCAGCTTGCGGTAAGCTGGAAAAAGAGGCAGCGCGTATTCCATGGACCCGCACTCCATCGTCATCGTGAGCCTCCACACTCCAAAAGAAAAAGTGTGGGGCGAGCTGCTGGCCATTCATCCGGCGGGAATAACGATGCGCGGCGTCGACCTGAATTCCTTCGACCACTTCATCCGCCAGATAAACGAACCCGAAGGCGAGCGTATCGGATTGCCCACGGTTTTCTTTCCCATGAACCGCGTTGAGCGCATTGCCCTCGACGAGCCTTCGGGCGCCATCCCTTCGATGGCCGAACTTTTCTCGCGCAAAGTGGGCCGCTCTCTCGCCGACTATCTGGCCCAGTTCGCCTGATTGCGTTATCCTCAATTGCAATGAAAGGGCGCATCTGGACCGTACCGAATCAAATCACGCTTCTCAGGCTTGGATTTCTGCCGTTCTTTCTTATTCTCATTTCCTACGAACACTATAAGTGGGCGCTTCTCGTCCAGGTCCTCGCCGGCCTTTCCGACGGCATTGACGGCCTGCTCGCGCGTAGCTTGAATCAGCGCTCTGCTCTCGGCGCCTATCTCGATCCCATCGCCGACAAACTTCTTCTTTCTTCTTCGTTCGTTATCCTTGCATTCAAACAAAAACTCGCCTGGTGGTTGACAATCCTGGTGCTCAGCCGCGATGTTCTCCTCCTGATCGTGGCGGCTGTCATTATTCTGATCGCGGGATACCGGCCGTTTCCGCCGAGCATACTGGGCAAGTGCACCACGGCATTTCAAATTATTCTCGTCTTCGCAATTGTCCTGGCCGCCGCGTATCCCAGCCCCGGACTTGCATTGCTCAATCGCGGGCTCATCTACGTCGTCACGGCACTCACGGTAATCTCCGGCTTCCACTATTGCGTGACGATCGCGCGCCGGCTGAGCAGCTCATGAGAGATTCAGAAAGTGAGAGTGCTTTACTGGCCGTGCGCAGGACGGAACGTGGATTTGTTATCCTCGACCAGGCAGGGGATCGCGATAGTGCAGAATCATGAAAACAAAACTGGCAATCACAACGAGTCCCGCGAGCCATCCGAGCCCGTAGGCGATACGGCGTTCACTCGCGTTCATGGGTTGCCGATCGGCAAACAACTTGCCGAGAGCAAACCCCGATACCAGCCCGGCCCCATGCGCATAGTTGTCCATACCCATTCCCGAAAATCCGAGGACAAAAAGTATTACCACAGATGTAATTAACCTAGATTTTAACTCGCGCATGTAGGCGCCGCCGCGCTTTGAGGTGATAGCCAGCATGACTCCGACAAGCCCCAGCAACGCGCCGCTCGCGCCGATGGAATAGTTCCCGAACCAGGCGCTGACCAGAAAGCCAAAAGCGCCCGTTACAACATAGAGAAACAGATAACGCGCGGAACCATAGAGTTCTTCCAATGCCGGACCAAACTGCATAAGGGCCATCATGTTGAAGCCGATGTGAATCAACCCGCCATGCAGGAACATAGCTGTAACCAGCCTCCACCATTCGTGCCCATGAAAGATGGCAGGGCCAAAACTCGCGCCCAATCGGTATGTTGTTTCGCCGCCCAATCCCCAGAGGATGCGCAGGCCACCGCCCCCTCCAGCAGTGGCGACAGCCATCCAACTGACTCCAAACATCAAGACGTTTGCGATCAGCAGCGCCGAGGTCACCGGAGCTTCGTGCTCACCGAACACTCCTGAAAGTTTCTTGCTCAGGGCGGCGAGGGAAAAGCGCAAATTTGTGCCGCATTCGTGGCAACGCGTCGCGCTGATGCCCACGAGCGCTCCGCAAGCCGGACAAATTTGCGGCCGCGGCTGGTCGTTTCCGCCGATGCCGAAAAATCCGCGAACAGCGCTCTTCCACCGCTCGACGCGCCATTGCCACCGATAGGGAAGCGCCAAGACTCCTCCTTGCGACCCGCGTAACGCGTTCCTATAATACCGGAATCGCGCCCATCCTTTTTCCCCCTCGCAAAGCGAGGGGCCGGCGCGGAGGAAAATGGACAAATTCGAAGAAATCGGCCACCGCCTCGACGAGGAGCTCACGCGCCTGCGGCGTTTTGTGAAAGAAGAAGTCGCTCCGGAAACCGAGCGCCGGACGGCGCAATTTCTCCGCGAAGTTTCGCAAAAACTCACGGAAGCCGCAGCCAGGCTGGAATCGCGGCACGCGGCTCGTTCTCCTCAAAATCCGCCGAACCCGCGGCCATGACTCGAGAAGAATTGTGATTTTTCTTCGGGCCACGCATCGCCGGGCGATTCTCTTTCATGTGTTTAGCATCCTCTGTTTCCTATCCATAC
>Ga0307477_10002813_pt1 | contig 13269 bp, 10 predicted proteins | sample atmos_gasesECM2C_FD_203316 | JGI IMG/M metagenome (GOLD analysis project Ga0307477, IMG submission 203316) | Hardwood forest soil microbial communities from Morgan-Monroe State Forest, Indiana, United States - atmos_gasesECM2C_515 | ecosystem: Environmental > Terrestrial > Soil > Temperate...
CTTCTCTCACAAATATGAAACACCTGGTCTGCGCATTGTTCTTAGTCGCCTCAGTGGTCGCGCTCGCCGTGCGCTTCTCCGTGCCAACCGCGGACGCCCAATCCGCCGGCTGCACCGATCAAGCCCTTACCTTTGCCGAAGGCCAACTTGCCAATACGCTCTCCTACGTCGCGAGCCACAGCACTTCGCAAAACCCTCTCTTCCCGGTCAGCACCAATCCTTCCAATGGAAATAACTGGAATCTCGCCGGTCCCAGCGCGTGGACCAGCGGCTTCTTTCCCGGCCAGCTCTGGTTCATGTACGAACAGACTCTAAGCAGCTCCTGGCTCACCCAAGCGCAAGCCGAGACCGCCTACATGCAGAGTCAGGACGTTAATGCCTCCGATCACGACATCGGCTTCAAGATTCTCGGCAGCTACGGGAACGCCTATCGCATCACGCGCGATCCTGCCGACATGAGAGTCATTCAAACCGCCGCCCAGGCCATGGATACCAACCTCTGGCGTCAATTCCCCGACGGCACGGGCGTCATCGAATCCTGGCCCAACTTCGACATCAAGGGCGACTACTACACCGTCATCATCGACAACATGATGAATCTTGAGCTTTTGCTCTTCGCGGCGCAGAACGGCGGTCTCTCCAGCTGGCGCGATCACGCCGTCACTCACGCTTTGAAGACCATGCAGAATCACGTGCGCCCAGACGGCAGCACCTTTCACGTGGTCGGCTATGACGAAACCACCGGCGCCGTCGCCGCCCAATACACCTGGCAAGGTTTCTCGGACAGCTCGACTTGGTCGCGCGGCCAAGCTTGGGGACTGTACGGCTTCACCATGGTCTATCGCTACACAAAGGACTCACGCTTTCTCACCACTGCCGAGAACCTCGCCGACTATTTCATCAGCCATCTTCCTAGCGACGATGTTCCCTATTGGGATTTCCATTTCACTCAGGGCAGCACCGCTCCTCGCGATTCCTCCGCGGCTGCCATCGCCGCCGCTGGCCTTCTCGAACTAAGCACGTATGTTGATGCAACAAACAGCGCCATCTACGGCAACGCTGCCCTCAAAATCCTATCTTCCCTCTCCTCTCCTTCCTCTCCCGCTTATCTCGGCAACAGCACCACCGGTCAAGGCATCCTTCTCCACGGAAGTGCCGCCGTTCCCCAAAATTCCGGTATCGACGTTTCCCTGATCTACGGCGACTACTACTTCATTCAAGCCTGCAACCGCGCGCGCTCCGCGCCCCCTGCGCCGGCTAACCTGACCGCAACGCCCACGTCCACCGGCCAAGTCAATCTCAGTTGGACCGCGGAGTCTGGGCCTATCCGGTACAGCGTCAAGCGCAGCACGACGTCCAGCGGGCCGTACACCATCATCGCGCCTCCCCCGATTCTCACCGCCAACAGCTACACCGACACCAGCGCCGCCTCTGGGGCGAACTACTACGTCGTCAGCGCAATCAACGCCTCCGGCGAAAGTCCCGATTCCGCGCAAGCCTCCGCCACCGTCGCCTCCGCGTCCACCACCACTTCCCTGGTTTCTTCTGCGAATCCGTCTGTCTACGGAAAATCAGTGACCTTCACGGCCACCGTTCATCCCTCTACTTCCGGGACTCCCACTGGGACCATCACGTTCAAGGACGGCGCGGCAACGTTGGCCACTGTGGCGCTTTCGGGCAATGCCGCTTCATTCACGACCGCCGCCTTGGCAGCACAATCGCACTCCATCGTCGCCAGCTACAACGGCGACGCCAATTTTTCCGCCAGCAATTCGCCGATTTTGACCGAGACCATCACCAAGGCGGCCACCTCGATCGTCCTTACCTCTTCGCCGTACGCCTCGCGGTACGGCCAACCGGTCGCCTTCTACGCAGCCGTGAAATCATCCACGTCCGGCACGCCCACCGGCACGGTCACCTTCAAGGATGGCTCCACGGTCATGGGAACGGGCACACTAAGCCTCGGCCACGCCAAGTTCACCACGCTGAAACTTACGGTAGGGACTCACTCGCTCACGGCGGTCTACACCGGCAACGCCGGCTTCACCGGCAGCACATCCGCGGTCCTCACCTTTATAACCAGCAAGGCTGCCAGCTCCACCACCATCGTTTCTTCACTGAATCCATCGGCGCACGGCACCGCGGTAACCTTCACCGCTACGGTAAAGTCTTCCACCACCGGCACGCCCACCGGCTCGGCGACCTTCAAGGATGGCACCGTCGTATTAGGCACCGTCGCGCTAACCAGCGGCAAAGCAACTTTCAGCACGTCAACCTTAGCGCTTGGCTCGCATTCCATCACCGCCATCTACAACGGGAGCGCGGGTTTCAACCCCAGCACATCCACAACCTTGACACAAACGGTGAACTAACGGGCGCAAGTCCCCGTAGGGGCGCAGCAGCATTTTGTGGAGTGCGGCGGCCTTGCCGCCGCTTGAACGCCGCACCGAAGCGAGAGTGTATGCGAGTGCGAGTCGGGTTTGAGCTGGAGTCAGTTAATCCCAAGCAGTTTGGGTCCGGGTAGCGCCAGCCAGCGGACGGCAGCTCTGAGACTTCGGCCGCCAGCGCCCCATCCTCACCCGCCTTGCGATGGTCGGGCTTGGCTTTATCCGTTTGAATGGCCTTGTCTTTGTGTCTCTGATACTCCGCCATAGGCCCATTCACCTTCTTAAACGCCAGCGACGGAAAAATGTACGCCTGCGCATTGGCATCCCACCGATATCCCATCCGGAACCGCCACAATTTTTGAGCTCGCGCCGGCCATTCCACCAGCAGGTGTGGATGCCGGGGATCTATTTTCACCGAAAGCTTCAACACCCGAATCGACCAAATCGTTCGCGGAGGCCGCGCCTTCTCGATGGTCATCTTCTGTTGAATCTGGCAGCCCACCCGGCCAAGCATTCGGTGGTCGGCGCCTTCGTGCGGGCAACCCTGCCCCATCGCCGGCAATGCGAACAGCAAAACGATAGTGGAAATCATTCGAGCCCCTGAGGTCGTTCCAACACGCGGACGCTCGAAGCTTAGATCGATCCCGAACCCATTTCGATGGCCCAACAGCACCAAAATTTTGGTACCAGAGTAGTAGCAGTACCACCGTGGCAGGCAGCGAAATCCGCGCCGCAAACCCGTTTCGGTCGGGTGTTGCTAGGCAGGAACCTCCACGTGACGATTGCCTGCGGTCTTGGAATTGGTCTGGTTCATACTGTAGGTCCCTTCGGTAAGCCCATTCGGGGCTCATCTAGCACAAATACGTTTGGGTGAACTTTGACTTTTCAGAGCAAACTGACCAGTGGCGTATTGGCGGCTGCTTCCCTGTTACTTTTCGCCGCCGGCCTTTCCTACCGAAGCTTAATGCGCAATGCGGACGACCGGCAGTGGGTCGTGCACACCTACCAGGTCATGGCGCAGCTTGACGGAGTCCTGCAAGGCATGACCGACGCGGAGACCGGCGAGCGCGGATACATTCTCACTGGACAGGACTCCTACCTCGGTCCCTATCAGCGTGGTTTGACCGCAGTTCGCGAAGGCATTGCGGCGGTACGCAAGCTGACCGCAGACAACGTTAAGCAACAGCGTTCTCTGGATGCGCTGGAACCGCTCGTTGCGGAACGACTAAGGGAATTACAGGAACGGATTCAAGTCCGGCGCGACGTGGGACTGGCCGCGGGCGCGGCGGCAGTGCGCGAAGGCCCGGGCAAAGACTATATGGACCGGGTGCGGGTAACGACCAATGAGATGAAGAGCGAAGAGCAGCGATTGCTCACGCTGCGCTCCGTCGAGCTGGACGCCAGTTCTCGGAGAACGCGTACTGTGCTTGTGCTAGGCGAGTCGTTAGGGCTGTTGTTGCTGGGTGTTGCAGGTTTAATCGTTCATGGGGAGATGCGACACCGCGCCCAGGCTGAAGAGCAAGTACGCACACTAAATGCCGATTTGGAGCGCAAGGTAGCCGAGCGTACGGCCGAACTCGCCGAGCGCGCCAAGGACCTGGAGCGTTCCAACATGGAGTTGCAGCAGTTCGCCTATGTCGCCTCCCATGACTTGCAGGAGCCGCTGCGAACCATCGCGAGCTTCACGCAGCTTTTGGCCAAGCGCTACGGCGATAAGCTGGATGACAAAGCGCGAGAATTCATCGCCTTTGCAGTCGATGGCTCGAAGCGCATGCAGACACTCATCAACGACCTGCTCTCCTTTTCGCGCGTGGGCACCCAAGGAAGACCGTTGGTTCCGGTGTCGACGGACGCGGTTCTGGATGCCGTACTGAAAAGCCTCAAACGCGGCATCGAGGACAGCCGCGCCATCATCACCCGCGATCCACTCCCCATGGTCTTGGCTGACGAGCTGCAGCTTAGCCAGCTCTTGCAGAACCTAATCGGCAACGCCATCAAGTTCCGGCGCGAAGACACGGTAAAGGTCCACGTGGGAGCACGGCGCACCGCAACCGGCTGGAACATTTCCGTGCGCGACAATGGCATTGGTGTCGCTCCCGAACACAGCGAGCGCATCTTCGTGATCTTTCAGCGGCTGCACACAAAAACGCAGTATCCGGGCACCGGGATCGGCTTGGCTATCTGCAAAAAAATTGCCGAGCGCCACGGCGGCCGAATTTGGTTGGAGCCCACGGCAGGCGGCGGCTCCACTTTCATTTTCAGCATTGCAGACGGAGGCAGTTATGCATCCAAGGAGCAGATCCACGATGAGCTTCGAATCCACGCCACATCCAATTGACATCTTGCTCGTGGAGGACAACGCGGCAGACGTGCGCCTCACCGAAGAAGTGCTTACCGAAAGCAAGGTTCACAATAACTTGATGGTTGCCAACGACGGCCAGGAAGCTTTGATGTGCCTGCGCCGTCAGGGAAAATTCAAGAATAGTCCGCGGCCGGATTTGATCTTGCTCGACCTCAACCTTCCCGTGAAAGACGGCCGCGAGGTGCTCGCGGACATAAAGGCTGATTCCGACCTGAAGAGAATCCCCGTGGTGATTCTGACCACCTCCAAGGCCGAAGAAGACATCCTCAAGACCTATAACCTGCACGCCAACTGCTATATCACCAAGCCCGTGGACTTGGAGCAGTTCGTCACCGTGGTGCGCTACATCGAAGACTTTTGGCTGGCTATTGTCCGCCTCCCGGGAAACGGCAAACGATGAAAGAGCGGTTAAAAGTCTTGTTGGTAGAGGACAACGCCGGGGATGCTCGGCTGATACAGGAGTCGCTCGCCGAGGCCAGCGACCAATCCTTTGATTTGGAAATCGCGGAAACCCTCAGGATGGGCCTGCAGCGTCTGCACTTGGGCGGCATCGATGCCATGCTCCTGGATCTCGCGCTTCCGGATAGTTTTGGGATGGAGACATTCGTTCGCGCCAAGGCCCAGGCGCTGGGCGTCGCCATCATTGTCCTCACCGGACTTGCGGATGACTCCTTGGCCCTCAAGCTCGTGCAGGGCGGCGCGCAAGACTTCGTGGCCAAAGTGGATGTCAGCGGCAATAATCTCACCCGCGCCATCTTGTATGCGGTGGAGCGCGAACGTCTGGAGCAGGAGTTCCGCAAGCTCAACTTGCAATTGGAGCAACGCGTGAAGGACCGCACCGCGGAGTTGGAGGCCAGCAACCGGGACCTGGAGGCCTTTTCTTACTCCGTCTCGCATGATTTGCGAGCGCCTTTAGTCAATTTGATCGGGTTCGCCGATCTGTTGGAGACCAAGTACGGCAGCCAGTTGGATGATCACGGCGCCAAGTACCTCGCACGAATTCACGAAGCAGCCTTCAAAATGTCGCACCTGATCGACGACATGCTTCGCTTGGCCAACGTGGGCCGGCAAGGCCTGCGCAAAAAACAGGTCCCGCTGCGCTCGCTGGTCGACGAAGTGCTCGCCGAGTTGGGAACCGCAATCGAGAAGCGAGTCATTGATTGGCGAATCACCGCCCTCCCGGTAATCGATTGCGATTACGGCTTGATGAAACAGGTCTTTGCTAATCTCATTTCCAACGCTGTGAAATACTCCAGAAACCGCGAAAAGGCGGTAATCGAAGTCGGCCAGATCACTATCCAGAACCAGTTGGTGTTCTTCGTGCGCGACAACGGCGTCGGCTTCGATATGAAATTCGCCGGAAAACTGTTCGCGCCTTTCCAGCGCCTCCACCGGGACCAGGATTTCGAAGGCACCGGTATCGGGCTCGCCACCGTGCAGCGCATCGTAGAAAAACATCGTGGACGCATCTGGGCCGAGTCGGAACCCGACCGCGGCTCCACGTTCTTCTTCACCATAAACGCGGAGAGCCCCACCTTGCTGACTAATCGCGTCAGCAACGCCGTCTTGGTCTAGGCGGGTGCAGGGTCACCTTCCCTGCTCCTTCAAGCGCCGCTCCACTCTTGGCGTTCACGAATCATCGCTTCACAAGCCGCCCTTCTCATCATTCCTTCCCGTGCTACTATCGGCTCACGTTCGGCCCAGCTTCTCCTCCCTTCCACGAGCGGCTCAGACTTATGCCCCCAGACGGCACACGTCGCGGTGGACGCATTCCCAAGCAAATTGCTATCAGTCTCGTTGGCAGCGACATCGAAGGCCGGGTCTTTTCCGAACGGACCAAGACTGTCGTCCTCAGCCGTCACGGGGCAGGAATTGTTTCCTCTTACAAGCTCTCCGCCGAGCAGGAACTCGTCCTCCGCAACGAGACTTCCCGCAAAGAGATCGAGGCCCGCGTCGTCGGCCAAATCGGCGCGGACGGCGAAACCTACATCTATGGCATCGCGTTTCTGGATCGCGCTATCAATTTCTGGGAAATCGACTTCCCCGAGCTATCGGACACCGAGAAGCAGGCCAGCAAAACCCTCCTGGAGTGCGGCAATTGCCACTCGCGAGAGATGGCCGATCACAGCGATCTCGCCTCCGACGTCATGGCCGTCAACGACGGCATTGTGCGCTACTGCAAAAAGTGCGGCTCCTCCACGATGTGGAAGCAGGCCACGCCGGGCAGCGTGCCGTCCAGCGAGCCGGATGAGCCAAGCAAGCCAAGCATTTCACCCGTGAGTGATTCATTCGGAGCCGCCCCCCGGCCCGGCACCTCCGGGTTACAGGAACGGAAAAGCTCGTTCGCTGGCGCTGCGTGGATGGAAGGAGGAGCCTTCGCGCCCGAAACCGAACCGGAATCTGTCGCTTCCGGCGTCTCCGCGAATCGCAACGACAGCGCCTTGCCCGTCGCCGACCTCGGCGGACCGGCCAATGCCGAGTCGCCGCGCGCCGCCGCCTCCAATGCAAGCGTTGCGGTAAGGGAGCGCGAAAACCGCCGAAAACATGTACGCACTCGAGTCACCTTCAAGGCCTGCGTGCGCCGCCTGGGCTTGGCCGACGATGTCGTCGCCTGCGAAGATATGTCCCGCGGCGGCCTGCGCTTCAAGAGCAGCAAGAAATATTTTGAGAAGATGCTCATCGAGGTGGCCGTCCCGTATTCGCCGGGCGACCAGGCCATCTTCATCTCCGGGCAAATCGTTTACGTGCAGGAGCTGCCCGAGCAGAACATGCATCGCTGTGGCGTAATGTATCTGCGCGGCAGCGCAAGGTAAGGAGAAACACGCGAAAAGTACGCAGATGCGCGCAAAAGTCCAGCAGGCACGGATGAGCACGCGAAGGCACGCATAGTTGCGAATACAGGATTGTGCTGAGGACCCTAACTGCTTTTTGCTCCAACCGGGCGGCGCTGCCTCGAATCTAACCCGTAAGCGCCATGGGTCGACGCCTGGAAATCGATGCCGTTCGCGGGCTGATGCTCGTGTGGATGGTGGCCACCCACCTGCCCACCTTCCTCCCGACGTACACCAATCAGCCCTTCGGTTTTGTGTCCGCGTCGGAGGGATTCATCTTTTTATCGGCGCTGTTCACAGGGCGGATTTATTTCCGGCTGGCCGAACGCGACGGCTACCCCGCGATGCGCCGCAAGATCTTGCTGCGCACGCTGCGCTTGTACGGATATCACGCGCTGCTGCTGGCCTTCGCATTTTTGGTGGCAGTGCCGATCGCCTCGCGCGGCAATCGGCCGCAACTTCACAATCTGCTGGACTATTATTTCGCGGCCGGTCCCAAACAAGCGATCAGCGAAGCTTTCCTGCTGATTTATCGCCCGCCGCTTTTGGACATTCTCCCGATGTATATTTTGTTTCTCCTGTTTACGCCGCTGCTGCTGACCATTGCGCGGCGCGTAGGCTGGAGCGCGATTCTGGCCGGGAGCACGACCATCTGGTTTCTGGCCCACCTCGGCGTGCGCGAAGCAGAACACCATTTCGTGAACAACGTCCTCCGCGTGCCCATCCCCCTAAATGAAATGGGATCTTTCGATTTTTGGGCCTGGCAATTTTTGTGGATTCTGGGTTTGTGGTTCGGAGTGCGCTGGGCACAGGGAAACCTCCCGGTCGAAAAATGGGCGAGCCGCGCGCTGATTCCCGCGGCGATCGTGGCTGGCGTACTCTTGCCGTTGCGCTATGCGGTGGGCCGGGGCGTCGAGCTGGGTGCCTTTGAGCCGCTGTTCGACAAATGGCATTTTGGTTTTGTGCGGTTGATTAATTTTGCCGCGGTGGCCGTGCTGCTGATTCGATTTCAGTCGGTGCTGAAGCCGCTCGCGGTGCGCCCGCTGGTGCTGCTGGGGCAGGCTTCGCTGCAGGTTTTTTGCGTCCACCTGCTTTTCACGTTTGCGGGGCTGACCCTGTTGGGGAACGCCGCGATGCTGAGCGCTTGGGAACAAATCGTGTTGCTGGCTGCGACCCTGGGGGCGATGCTGCTGACCGCGAAAATATTCTCGAAATCAGAATCCAAGGTGGAAACGAAGAGCGAGCTCGCCGCGCAACCGCAACTACCAAGCACACCAACGCATCCGGGCAGTGGCATGGAGTCTCCCGGATTGAGCTTTGAAGCAAAGGTCGCGTCCGGTCACGATAGGCCCTCAAATATAACGTTTCGCTAAATAATTCTAACAACGTTAATTAGGCCGCGAATCCCTTAGTACCGGCAACGCGGTACCTCCGCTCTATGGGCAGTCGCTGACTGAGCCCCGAATATAGTGGAGAAAAGGGAGACCGCAGCAGGGTCTCGCCCAGAGGCTCGTCCAGACCAATGTCCGAACACTTGAGAATTGTAGCGGCACCCCAATCCGTGGCTGTGCCCGCCGCGCGAACCGAGCGACGGCAGATGCGGCGGGCGGGTATTTCCCTTCAAGTGCGGATTCGCACCGCGGATTTTAACGATGGAAATTTCGAGGAAGTGCGGACGACGCAAAACGCTTCCCGGAAGGCGATCTACTTTTTGACGAAACTGAACCGTTATTACAAAGGGATGCGTGTACGGCTCACCTCTCCCTACGACCCCGATGCAGGGCCCGCGAATCTGGAACAAATAGGTGAGGTCGTGCGCGTACACCGGCGCGAGGACGGGTTTGGAGTGGCTATTGCGATTTTGAGTGGCTTGCAGCCGACAGCGATGCAGGCTGCGAGTACAGTCGCGTCGCAGGCCAACTCACAAGGAGCGGGAATCGCCGCTACGGCTGCGAGTGATCGCCGCTGCGCCACGCGTCTGGCGTTCGTTGCACCGGTGGAAATGGTGGAAATGCGGACGGGATCGCGGATCCACGCCCGCACCTCCGATTTGAGCCCGCAAGGCTGCTATGTGGATACGTTGAATCCGCTTCCGGTGGGGGCGGCAGTGCGTCTGCAGATCCACAGAGGAGACCATGTTCTGGATGTCCTGGCAAATGTCAGCTCGCGCCACGCAGGCTCAGGGATGGGACTGATGTTCGGAGAAATCTCAGAGCCGCAGCGCTCCATTTTAGAAAGCTGGCTTTGCGAACTGGGCCTTCCTCCGCGAGCCGTGTTTGATAAGCAATTTCCCGCAGCAGATCCTGCACCTCTTGGGAATGACTGCGCGACGCGTCTGGTGCATCTATTATTGCGCAAGGGTGCGCTGAGCCAGTCTGAAGCGCGAGAAATCCTGAGCGGCGGCTTCCACGTGATTGAGCGACTTTAGGCCGGCAGATTTTGACCCGGCGTTCCCTCTCAACTTATCCAGAATAACTGCGGAAGGTCAAAGCCGAGATGTTGTCGAGCAGAAGCATGCTCGCCGTTCAACCAAAAACCTCTGCTCGGGCAGAACGTCCATAAACTCTCAGGATGTGTTCGTGACGGGATCGCGTCAGAAACGCACTACGATTCCCGCGGAGTAGCGAAATTGGTTCTGCGTGTCGGAATTGAAATGGGTAAGCAGGTAGTCGACCTGGATTGGGCGTACAGAAAGAAGGGGCAACACTTTGAGGTCCAGCCCGCCGCCGACCGCGGTGGCGAAGGCGTTTTGCGTCGGACTGGAAGTGGTTACGACGCCCACAGCCGATGATGTGGATTCGTGAGACCCGCCGACGAGAAAATGCGCGAAGGGAGAAATGGGCCCGGGAAAGCGAACCTGCGGGCCGAAGAGATAAGTCTTCAAGTGGGTGTCTGCGCCGTGGAACGATCCGGACGTATCGCTGAAGTCCGCAGCAAGCGCCACCGGGCCTAAAACTTTGTAGGCGCCGCCAACTTCCCAGCCGTTGAAGTTGAGAGTCTGGGTGGTAGTGGTGATGACGCAACCGGTAATTACGCAGGTGCCCTGGGGAATCTGCGTGTAGGTGACTGATGGACGCACGAAGGAGTAGCCACCAAAAAGCTCGATGCTCTGAGCGTGTGAGGGTGTTGCGAATAGGAAGGCAACCAAAACCAGAGAGCACAGGAACGTGAAAATACGCACGGAGTTCCTCCTTCTAAGAAATCTCGGCTGGTTTGCACCTAGGATGCACTGATCTGATGGCGCGGTTGCAGCCAATGAGGCAGAGGATGTCTGGAAGTTTCCAGGGCGGAAACAGCGAGGCTACTTCGACTGGCGACGATATTTCTTCCAATCTCGTTCCGCGGCTTGCGCCATTTCTTTGGCCGCCCTGCGAAGCCAATTGGATTTTCGATTTTTCAGATCAGTGAGAATCTTTTTTCGCTGACGACAATCGCCGAGATGAACATTGGCTGTCTCCGAACCCATGGCATGCAGGAGAGTCATTTCGTCGCGTTTTTTTGGGAGGTCCTCGATTTCAATTGGATTTGCGTCAGGGGAGAGGCGTCGAATCAGCCAAGTGCCAACCATTTCTTGATAGGGGTCGTGTGAGCGCACCGCGGATTTAATGGCCTTTTCATAATAAGTCTGGCAGTGATTGACCTTGCCGTTGAGCCATACGCACGAAGATGGAATGGTGGCCTTGGCTTCGCGGGCAATAAAAGCGCCACACCATTTGGCAATGGCGACGAAGCGAGGTTGCCCGAGGCTGCCGTGACCAGCTTCCCTACGGACCACTTTGTATTTGAGATTGCGATCCGGCAGCGTTTTCTCAATCGCACGGCGAGCGGAGGAGGGAAACCCGTGGTTTACGACGGGGCGTCGATTTAGCTTCGGCCAAAAATCGTCGGGCGGCTTGATGGCATCGATGCCAAGTTTCTCCAAGGATTGCTCCTCCTCGGCGAGAACAAAGGGGGAGCCGCCCGCACGAATCGTCTGCCGATAACCTTCCAGGATGGCATCGCAACCTTGTTTGAATTTGATGGTCAGACCTTCCGCGTCCACTCCCAATTTCACGCTGGCGGCGAGACGAACGAGATCATTGGTGTAAGGCAAAGGATAGGATTCGTCGAAATCATCCACGCCCCAACACATGCGGCCTTCGGAGTCGCGCCAAGTGCCAAAACTGCCCACGTGGAGGTCACCTACCGCCAGGACTTTGGGAGCCCGACAGAGGTCGCGGCAGAGTTCGGGCCAGAGCTGCGCCCATCGATAGAACGTGCTGCGGAAGAAAAGAAACGGATCTTCGCGCATTTGCTGGTGCTTGTAGCGCAAATCGCTTTCAATTACGTCGGTGCATCGACGCATCCAATCTTCATAGCTTTTTGTCGCGGCGATGATGTTCATGTTCCTTCCGTGGCTGGAGGCGAACTAACTATCTTCGGCATGGAATGGGTCGTTGCTCCATCGGAAACTCCCCGTAGCGGCCTACGAAGCAAACCTGTAGGCAGCGGCAGGGGCCTAGGTGCAACGGATCGGAGGGTGCGGAGGGCGCGGGAGCGGCGGAAAAATCGGCGCCAGGGCGTAACCGCTGAAACGGATTACTTCAGTGCTGGGCGACCTTTTGAAATCAGGCTTTATTCATAGCGCAGTGCGACGATAGGGTCGACGCGCATGGCGCGGCGGGCCGGAACGTAGCTGGCGGCCAGCGCGACCAGCGTGAGAATAGCGGCCACGGCGAAGAAGGTGAGCGGGTCGCTGGGGCTTACGCCGTAGACCATTTTGGCCATTAGGCGGGTCAAAGCCAGGGAGCCCACTAGACCGACCAGCACGCCGAGAGCAGCCATCTTCGCACTGTGACTGAGGACGAGTTGCAACACGTCCCAGCCGCGAGCGCCGAGGGCGATGCGAATGCCGATTTCCTGGGTCTGCTGGCCAACTAGATAAGAAATCACGCCAAAGATGCCGACGCTGGAGAGGACCAAAGCCAGCGCCGCGAAGAAGCCCAACAAAATTAGGGAGAAGCGCCGCGCGGCCAATGAGGCGGAAATGATTTCTTCCATTGTTTGCGGCCCAAAAATCACTTGCTGGCTGCTCATCTGATTGCTTGCACGTTGAAGCGACTCGAAGACCGGGGCGGGCGGACCGGTGGTGCGGACGACAACGTCGGTCCCAAAGGGCGAGAGCGCCATGGGTTTGTCCGGCAACTGCATGTAAGGCGTATAAATCTGGGCGCGTAGTTGTTGGGTATCGTCGGTGTCGAGCCCCCACTGCTTCACGTGTCCGACAACGCCGACAATTTCGACCTGCTGGGAGTCGAAATTGGCGAGGTACAGACGCTGGCCGATAGGGTCCACATTGGGGAGATAGGTGCGAGCGAAGACGTCGTCCACAACGGCGACCGCGGGAGCATGCTCGTTGTCACCGGGGGAAAAAAAACGTCCGCGCCGGAGGGGAATCTGCATGACGTTGAGGTAGTCAGGTTCGACGACATAGCTGAGCGACCACTTCATATCGTTCTGGCTGGCCGGTTTCGGTTCGCTGGCCAACCAGAACAGCGAATCATCTTCGCTGTCCATGGGAAGTCCGCCCCAGGAAAGCGCGATGGCCTGGACGCCGGGCGCGGCACCGAGAGTCGAATGGACGTCGCGAAGAGCTGCGCGAATGGCATCGGGCGGGGCTTTCATCATTGCCGGAGGAAGGGAAACTCCA
>Ga0307477_10002814_pt1 | contig 13268 bp, 10 predicted proteins | sample atmos_gasesECM2C_FD_203316 | JGI IMG/M metagenome (GOLD analysis project Ga0307477, IMG submission 203316) | Hardwood forest soil microbial communities from Morgan-Monroe State Forest, Indiana, United States - atmos_gasesECM2C_515 | ecosystem: Environmental > Terrestrial > Soil > Temperate...
AGCATGCGCCGACGCCGCCAGAAAGTAAAGCGGCTGCCGAGCGGACAAGACGACAGGGACGGTGCCCATCAAATCGCTTTTCTGGTTGGGGTTCGGGCCGCCGGTTGGCCCCCGGCCGGACCGCTGTCAGAAGTCCACCAAGCCCTGCTCGATCAGCACGTCCGCGTTCTCCAGCGGCATCCGCACGGACTCAAGGGCGGCATCCCGGATCCGCTGCAAGACTTCCGGCGAAACAGAGTCCATGAGTTTGAGCAAACCCTTGTCCTTGCCCTCGTAGAGAAGCGCCAGGGGTCTGACCTTCGAGTCGGAGTAGTTTACCCACGAATCGTACTTGAGCCAGGCGTGCTCGTGCCGGTGAACAATGCACACCTGCTCTCTCCAGGCCTGCGGCGTTGTCAGGCTGACGATCAGGACTTTCTCTGCGTCCTTCTTGGGGTCGGATAGAACAACCCAGAGGTGCTCCTTCCCGCTGTCGGGGTCTATCGCTAAGAAGGTTGTGCCCGCGTCCATGACCTGTCACTTCCCGAACAGGCGGTCGAAGAACGCGACATCGCGTGCCTCTTCCGTAATCGCGGGGACGGCCTGGCCCAGGCCCACGGCTTCGAGCGTGTCTTCGAGGGGAATGGGGCGGCACGAGGCACCCGCCTGGTTCTTCTGCCATTCGGGGAAGTCGTGCGTGTGCCGGCTGAGGGCCCACTCGTCGTCGTCCTCGTGCTTCTTGGCGACTTCCTGGAGCTTGGCGATCTCGTAGCGGGACAGCTGTTTGACGTCCGGGTCCTTGAGCAACTCGAGGTTGTACCGGTCCTTGCGCAGATATTCGTCCCAGAGGGGCATCTCGGTGTGCTGCCCGCGGATGAGCGCGTCGACCTCTTCCAGGACAGGCCCGCGCTCCATGGCCACGACGGGGCCTCCCGTGATCGGCCTTCCCGTCTCCCGCAGGCTCTCCCGGTCGGCGATGTAGAGCAATTTCAGGAGCCGCATGTAGTTCATGCGGTCGACACGGTCGTGCCGGAAGAGGACGCCGATGGCCTGGATCGCCTTGCTGACCTTGAGGGGGAAGTGCATGGCTCGCCTCGCGGGGAATGGCGTTTTTCGCCCACCGCATTATTGTATCACGGCTCCGGATCACTTGATCGGCCCGCTGAAAAAACCCCTTGACTCCTTAGTCGCATTGTCTAAGATGTGATTAGTCAATCTGACTAGGAGTCTTCCCATGCCCCGCACCCCCCGCGACGTGACCGACAAGGAGCTGGAGGTCCTCCAGGTCCTCTGGGACCGGGGAGAGGCCAACCGGCGGCAGCTCACCGATGCCCTCTACCACCAGGGTGGGCCGGCCCAGTACGCCACCGTCCAGAAGCTGCTGGAGCGGCTGGAGGACAAGGGCCTCGTCCGCCACACGCGCAGCGGCGACGGCGTGCTCAGCTTCCGGGCCGCCGTCGGGCGCGAGGACTTCATCAGCCGGCGACTGCTGGACATGGCCGAGAAGCTCTACGGCGGCTCGCTGACGCCCTTGCTCATGAACCTGGTGCGGGCCAGGCCGCTGGAGGCGGGGGAGCTTCAGGAGCTGCGGGATCTGGTCCGGGAGCTGGGCCAGCGCGGCAAGCGGAAGGGCGACAAGCCCTGAAAGGGGGCCGCGATGGACTGGCTCGTACACGTCGGCCTCGTCAACGCCGTCCTGGCGGCCATGCTGGCGCTGGCGGCGGCCGCCATCGGTTGGCTTTGCCAGCGTCCGGCCCTGGTGCACGGCCTGTGGCTGCTGGTGCTGCTCAAGCTCGTGACGCCGCCTCTGCTCCCCGTACCCATTCACTGGCCGGTCCCGCCGGCGCCGCCAGCCGTGGCGGCCGACAACGGCGTGCCGGATGGGGAAGCGCTCGTCGTGCCGAGTGAGGGCGTCGAGCCTGTCGGCGTGACGGATGCACCCGATCTGCCCGGCCATGCCCTACTCCAGACGAAGGCACCGGCCGCCCCTGATCCTGCCGCGACTCCGGCCCCTGGGGCGGTCGTGGAGTCCCCTGCCCCGGCGACGCAGCCGGACGAGCCGAGGGCACAGCCGGCGGCCGCCGCCCCGTTCTGGGACTCGTGGGAGCAGGCGGTGGCGGCCGTCTGGCTCGCCGGCTCGTTGGCATGGTGGTCGCTGGCGGGGCTGCGCCTGTACCGTTTCCGGCGCTCGCTGCGCCACGCCCGGCCGGCACCGGCCGCGGTCCAGGAGCAGGCCCGGCGGCTGGCCGCGCGACTGGGGCTGTCGCGTTGCCCGACCGTTTACTTGCTGCCCGCCCCCACGCCGCCGCTCTTGTGGGCCGTGGCCGGCATCCCGCGCCTGCTGCTGCCCGCCGGCTTGTGGCAACACCTGACGGACGAGCAGCGCGAGACGCTCTTGACGCACGAGCTGGCCCACCTGCGCCGGGGCGACCACTGGGTGCGGCGGCTGGAACTGCTGGTCATGGGCCTTTACTGGTGGCACCCGGTCGTCTGGTGGGCGCGGCGCGAAATCCAGGAGGCCGAGGAGCAGTGCTGCGACGCCTGGGTCGTCTGGGCCTTGCCGGACGCCGCCCACGCCTACGCGACGGCCCTGGTGGAGACGGTGGCTTTCCTTTCCCTGCCCCGGCCCATGCTGCCCCTCGGGGCCAGCGGGGTCGGGCACACGCATTCCTTGAAGAGGAGGTTGACCATGATCCTGAAAGGGACGACTCCCCGCGCCCTGACGTGGACCGCCCTGGGGGCGCTCCTGGTGTGCGGGGCGCTGTTCTTGCCGCTGGGGCCGACGTGGGTCCTGGCACAGGCGCCTGACCCGCAGCCCGGCGAAGAGCCGGCGACGACGACAGCGCCGGCGGCCGATGTGTTCGCGCCTGCGGCCGCTGCACCGCACACCGCCCGGACGGATCGCCTGTCCAGGCCGGCAGCCCTGACGGCGGCACGTGGCCGGGATGTCCAGGACGTGGAAGAGGCCAAGGACGAGGTGGAGCTGCTGAAGGCGCAGCTCGAAGGGAAGAAGGCGGAGTTGCAGGAGGCCCGCGCGCTCCTCGAGAAAGCGCGCCGGTCTATGAACCGGGCCGACCAGCTTGGGAAGCGGGGGGCCGTCGCGGCGGATGTGCTGGACGAACTGCGCACGGACCTGGAGGTGCGGCAGGCGCGCGTCCAGGGCAAGATGGCGCAGATCCGGGAGGCCGAGTTGCGGCTGCGCCAGGCGAGTCACCGACTATCCCGTCTTCAGGGTCGGGGCCCGCACGCCGCCGGCGCGGTACAGGCCCCGTCATTCTCGCGCTCGCCGACCGGCCTGGAGACCGCCCCCGCCCAGCCGCCCGGCGCCACAGAGGCGCTTGGCGCCATCGGTGGGACGGCTGCGCCGCCGCGGGCGCAAGGCGCCGGCGATACCCGGCTCCTCCGGTCGCCGCCAGCCGCGCCGCGCGACGCCGAACAGCGGCTGCGAGATCTTGAGAAGAAGCTAGACCGGCTTCTCAGGGAGGTGGACGCCCTGCGGCGGGAGATGCGCCGACAGCGCGACGGCGAGTCGCCGGCAGCGGCACCGCCGTCCGACACGAAGGCGGCGCCGGCCACAAGCCCGGGGGAGGAGCTGCCCCAAGACCCTGCGCTCCCTCGCGTTGTGCGGCCGAGTACCTCGCCGGCCCGACCTTGACCTTCGAACTTCCGAAGTCTTGCAGACTTCGGAAGTTTGGTCACTTTCGCCCGCGCGGCACGTCCAGGGCCGGGTTGCGCGTGAAGAAGCCACAGGGCATGAGCTTGAAGCCGGCCTTCTGGACGCACATAACCGGCCACTCCTCCGGCCGGGGAATGTGCGTGATCCCCATCGTGTACCACAACACCACGTCCGCGTTTGCCACGGAGCGGTTTGCCCGCGTCCACTTCGCCAGGCCCTGGTCTTCCTGGCTCTGGTTGACGTAGTAGCCTGCCGCGTTCATCTCCGAGGGGTCGTAAGGAGTGACCCAGAGGTGCGCGTTGAGGAAGCCCGCCCTCTTGCGGATGGAGGAGGCGGGGTCGGCGTAGGGCACGGCGTTGTCGCCCGGCACGAGAAGATAGCCGACGGGCTGGCCCAGCCCGTTCTTCCTCGACGGGTTGAAGACCTTCCATTTGCGGCCGGTGGTCAGGTTTAGGGACCTCTGGGCATCTTGCTCCTTCCGCAAGAGCGTTTCCTTGACCATGAAGGCATTGCCGTAGGGGTTCCGCAGCCCTTGCGGAACGCTTTCGGTGTTCATCTCGACGACGCTGTTGCCGGCCGGGCCGTCCACGTCCATGTCGAGCCGGAAGTTGAAGAAGTGCTGGTGGTGCACTGCTTGAATGCCCCTGGCCACCAGGTGTCCGTGGCCTTCGCCGGTGTGACCCTCATCGGCCTCCGCCGGGGTTGTCACGCCCTTGGTCGTCATGACGCCGGTCATCAGCACTTCGACTTCGAGGGTGGCGTCCTGGTGAAAGATCCAGCTCACGCCGTACTCGTAGTTGCCGGCCGTGGCGATGTACGAGACGACGAGCTGCCGGGCGCGGCGGGTCTCGTCATGGCCGCTGAGGTAATCCCGGTGCTTCCACAGGATGCCCGCGTCGCGCTCGCAGATGGCGACCACCCGCGGCACCAGGGCGCTGCCGCCGTCATCTGTCGCCAGGACGGCGTCGACGAGGAGGGCGTTGGCGGGACAGTCCTTGCCCAGCTCGAGCGGGTTGGCTCCCAGGCCCAGGCCGAACTCGCCCATGTCGAAGGCGTTTCTGAAGAACCAGCCGGGGCCGGGGTCCCCGTAGGGGACGACCATCTCCGAGAGGGAAGCGCGGTAGAGGATGGGGCGCACCTTGCCGCGGTCCTCGTAGCCGACGGTGTAGAGCACGAGGCCCTCGCGCGGGTGCATGGCGAAGCGGAAGTGCCAGTTCTGCCAGACGACCTCGTGGCCGCGGAGGCGGAAGCTGGCGCCGTCCGGCTGCGTGACGCGGAGCGGCCTGGGCGCCTGGCGGAGTTTCCCGACGGATTTTTCGTCGAGCTCGGCCAGGGCCTTTGACACGGGCACGACGCCTGTATCAACGACGCGGAAGACCTTCCGAGTATCCAGGTCGACGTAGGCGACGACCCCCTCGATGGGGCGTGCGTAGCCGTTTTTCGCCCCGCGCCGGTACAGGGCGACGGCGCGGACCATGCGCAGCCCTTGCTCGTCGGCCAACCCGAAGGCCCCGGCGGACCAGGGGTCGACCTGCACGTGCTCGAAGTCGGTGATGCCGCGCTTGCGGATGGCCTGGCGCCAGCGAGGGTCGGCGCGCACGACGGCGGGGATGAACCCAAGCTCGTCGCCGAACAGCGCGGGCTGCACGCCGGGCACCTTGTTCCAGGAGAGGAGCCGTTTGCCGTTGAGGTCCACGACGGCCTCGAACGTGGCCTTCTCGGCGCGGTCGTAAACGACGGCGAAGGCTTCGCGGCGCATGGCCTTTCCGGGCGTGAAGCGCAACACTTTCGCCTTGGGCGGCTCGTGCAGCACGATGATGGGGAACCGGCTGGTGTCGCGGACCTTGCCCTCGGCCTGCAGGATGCGTGCCGTCAGGGCGATTTCCTGCTTGGTCAGCGGGTCGAGGGGGTGGGTCGGCTTGACTTCTGATGCAGCACGGGCCATTGGCAGCAGCAAGGGTAAGCCGAGGAGTAGGAGGACGACAGCGAGGCGTGAGCAGGGATCTTGAAGAGGGTTGACAATCCTGGGCCGCATGGGTGGTGTGTCCTTCTTGAACGGATGCGCTTTTCCGGGCATTGAATGTTGAAGGCGAGTCTATCCGTGGCGAATCTACGCCGCAACCGGGTGGGCCATTCACGTGCGGCGGCTTCAGGCGAGGAGAAGTGTCGTGGGTCTATCAGGCACACTGTCGCAGATCGCGGCGGCTGCTCAGTCGCGTGATCGTCGGTAGTAGTGTCTCAGCGGTCGCAGGGCGACGTAGGAGTCGGGCGGGAGCTCGACCCACCCCAGCCCGCGCAGGTAGAGCCGGTGGCAGCGGGACACCAGCAGCTCGAAGACCATGCCCGGTCGGAGGGCGCGGGAGCTACACCCGTCGGCGGAGTCGCAGTACGTGGTCGCGGTGATGCGGACGAACATATTCAATGGTAGCTCGCCGCACGCGGTCGTGGTTGCCCCTCGGCGGCCCAGCTGGCCGCCGCCACGTGCCGCGTACAGACGCCCTGGAACCACCTCAGCCAGCAAGGCCAGTGCCAAAGTTCGAGCGCCGTTGGCAGACGACCGATCGGTCTGGCGCAACCCATCTAGAGTCCGGTCGAAATGTCTTGCCCCGGCCGCCCGGCTGGATGCGGCGGGAGCGGGTTGTTAAGGAAAGCTTACACCCGCATGCGCGCCTGTTTCATTCAGGCAACGACGCACGTCTTGCCCACGCCTCAGCGTGAGGCGCTGGGGTAAGCGCCACGATGCCTGCAGGGGAAAGGCGACATAGCTAGACAGTCTATCGACTGTCTAGCTATCTTCCCCTTTCCCCTCCCCGCTCTCTGTTGTGCCAAACATCACACGATTTGTTCAGATAATTGTTTGACAGTTACTCAGCATCACCTGGCCCAGGCGGTAATCGACCAGAAACCGATGAACGGCTTGGCGTTCACGCTCCGCGGGCAAGCTGGACTCCTGGAACGCCTTCTCCAGCAGGCCCCCTAGCTCCCCCAGCTGGCCATCGTGGAAGTCCCAGTCGAGGTCCGGGGCAGGTCCCATCTCTTCCCTCTTCTGGGCGATCAGCTCGCTCAGGAACGGCCGCTGGTACTCCTGGGCCAGCGTGGGCAAGTGCGCCTCCACGTCGCCGGTCCGCAGCAGGTGGATGCCAGTCAGCAGTACGCGGTAGGCGTACAGCACCGTCTTGGCGATCTTGGGCTCTTGCTTGGCAAGCAGCTTGCGCTGGGTGGCGAGGAAGCCCCGGTAGTGGTGGTAGTGGTACCGGGTGATGCACCGCCGCGCCAGGGGACGCAGCTCGTCCAGGAAGCCCTGGCCGGTCACGATCAGCGGCGAGAAGATCTGCTCCAAGACGTAGCCGTTGTTCTTGACCAGCAGGCGCAGGTACTTGCCCAGGTCGTGGCTGACCAGCTCCACCTCCACCCCGGCCAGATCCAGCTTCCGCTCCAGCGTCTGCTCGGGCAGGTCGAGGCCGACGACGTCACGCAGCGGCAGCAGGTGCGCGCCGCGCAGGTCCACGTCGCTGTCGGGCGAGGGGAAGCCGTACAAGTGCGCCCCGCTGACGGTCACGAACAGCGGGGCGTACTGCTGCGCCTCGACCAGGTGTCGCAGCGCCTCCAGGTCAAGCATCAACCATCCTCCTCCGCGCCCAGACCAGGAACTCGTTCACCTGCCGGTAGTCGGGCTCTTCGGGCAGCTTCGTCTGCCGGTACGCCTCCTGAAACTCACGATCCAGTGCCAGCGCCCGGTCCCTGGCCTGCTCGAAGGATAGCGCGCCTCCCTTGACCGCCAGGAGCTCGTCGCGGTGCTCGCCCACGTCGATACGGATCTGGCCAGACCGCAGGGCCGCGATCCCCGAGTACAACAGTCGGATCAGGTGCATGGCGTGCTTGGCCTTGTACCGGCCCGTCTTGGCGTAGGCGTTGGCCATGCGCCGGAACTGGCTCAGGACGTAGCCCGAGTACGTCTTGTAGAGGTAGCGGGTCAGGAAGACGTCACGCAGAGCCCGCAGCCGCTCGGCCACCGCATGGGCATGCAACACCAACGGCGTCCACAGGGTCTCCAACACGTTCGGGTTCGCCTTCAGCGCCAGCTTCAGGAACTTCTCCAGCTCCCAGTAAACCTCGTCCTTGCTCTCGTCGGCAAACTCCAGTTGCTCGGGCAGCTTGAACAGGGACCAGTGCAGCCGGGCAGCAGGCAGGTAGATTCCCCGGATGTCGTCGTCCGACTCCTCGCCGGCAAGGCCGAACGCGCGGGAGCCGACCTGGCAGCTATAGATGATCCAGGGGCGCAGGTCCGCGCCGGTCAGGACGAGTTGGTCCTCGACCTCCTTGCGGCGAATCGCCAGCTCGCCGAAGTACGCCTGGACCGTCTGGCCGTCCGCGAAGCGCAGGGTGTAGGCATCCTGGTTGTCGGCCGGGTTCTCCTCGACGACAGCCACGCCGCCCCGCTGGCGGACCGTGCCATCCGGCAGTGCCTTGTCCACCTTGAGCACGACCTGTGTGCCCGGGGGGATGATGAACGTCGGCAGCAGGTGGCGGAACGAGTGCTCTTCAAGGGCCATCGGTCGTGCCTCCCGTAAGATTATCCCTACTGCCATCCTTGCATGAAAGGGACCAAGGAGGCAACATGGGGGTTCGCAGGGCCGCGTTGTTAGTCCTGACCAACAGGGGTGCCGCATCGCGATGGAGCCGATTAACACCTTCTCGCACCGGATCGACCCGCGCGGTGTCGTATGCCTGCTCAGGTCGCTGACTCGTTCGCTCGAGGTGACCGGTGCCCCGACGGCGAAAAGGGATATAGCTAGAACGTATATAGACTCTATAGCGATATCCCCTTCGCCCTAGTGCCACTCCTTGAACGGGCGAGGCTTGGTATGCCCTGGCGGGAAACCTTCTCAGTCCATTTTGGCCCTGGAACTCTCGCCGGGATCACGCTTGGGCGCTGGCTCAGAGTGCTCCGGGAAAATCACTTCAGCATTGACCTACCGTATTGGGGGCGTGCGGCGGCAATTACGTTAGGGGCCATCCCGAACACTGTCCTCAGTTGGTACGAGAAGCTGAGGTATGCTCGCAAGATCAGGGAAACCCGGATTGCTCCCCCGCTCTTCGTCCTGGGCATCTGGCGCAGCGGTACCACACATCTGCATAACTTGCTCAGCCAGGACGCACGCTTCGCTTGGCCTACGTTCTACCAGGCTGTCTACCCGCATGCCTTTCTCACCACCGAGAAGGTCAATGCCCCGCTGGTCGGTTGGTTTCTGCCTGAGAAGCGTCCGCAGGACAACGTGCGCCTCACGGTCCAGGAGCCACAGGAGGACGAATGGGCTTTGTGCTCCCTCACGGGTCGAACGTTCCTCATGAGTTTGTACTTCCCTCGCCGAGCCGATCAGTATGACCGCTATCTCACCCTGCGTCATGTCCCCGAGGAAGAACGTGCCGAATGGCTTTGCGCCTTCCAGTGGTTTCTGCGAAAGTTGTCGTACCGTTACGGACGGCCACTGGTGCTCAAGTCCCCCGGCCACACCTGCCGGATCAGGCTGCTCCTCGAACTGTTCCCGGATGCGAAATTCGTTCACATCCACCGGAATCCCTACGCCGTCTTCCAGTCTTCCAGGCGTACCGTCCTCAAGGTATCACCGTGGTCGGCACTCCAGCAACCGGATCACAGCGACCTGGATGACCGGACCATCCGGCAGTACAAGGAGGTTTATGATGTGTTCTTTGAAGAGCGGGGGCTGATTCCGAAGCAACACTTCCACGAGGTCGGCTTCGAGGAACTGGAGGAAGACCCGGTGGGACAGGTCCGGTGTATCTACGAGACCCTGAACCTCCCTGCCTTTCAGGAGGTCGAGCCGGCGCTGTGCCGGTACGTCAAGTCCCTGGCGGGCTACCGGAAGAACGTCTTTCCAGACCTACCGGCGGACTTACGGCAGCGGATCACACGGGAATGGCGGCGGTGCTTCGAGGAGTGGGGCTACCCGACGTGAGCAAGGGCCCGGGTGAGCGCGCAGAGCCGGATGCGCCGCACGCGAGCGGGGGCCTCAGCGCCTGGCTACTTCTTCGCCCCAACCTTCGGCTGCACCTTCTTCAAGGCCTCGGCCGCGGCACTGCGGACGCTCCAATCGTGGTCCTTGGCCGCTTCCTTGAGGGCCGGCACGACGGCGTTGTCCTCCGAGGCGATGTCGCCTAGGGCCTTGGCGGCCTCGGTGCGGGAGCCGCCGCGCGCGTCCGCGGCACGTTCGTCTTTGAGAACAGCCAGCAACACCGGCACCGCCGCCTTGTCCCGGTCTACCTTCCATAGGGCGCGGGCGGCCTGGAGCCGGACCGCCACGGCCTTGTCCTTCAGCAAGGGGAGCAGGGCCGGCCGCGCCGGCTTGGCCTCGCGCCCGACCTCGGCTACGGCCTTGGCCACGTCGGCACGCACAGCGGGGCTCCGGTCCTTCAGGCCGTCGATCAACACCGGCACGGTCGTCCGGGGCTGCCGGCCTACCTTCCACACGGCATAGGCGACGGAACAGCGGAAGTGGATGTCCTTGTCCTTGAGGGCCCGGACCAGGATCGGCAGGGCCGGCTTGGCGTCCGGCCCGATCTCGGCCACGGACTTGACCGCCTGCCAGCGGACCTTTTTGTCCTTGTCCTTCAGGCCGTCCACAAGAGTCGGGACGGCCTCCCTGGACTTTGGGTCTACTTTCCAAAGCGCCAGGGCCGCGGTCAGGCGCACGTCCGCGGCATCGTCCTTGAGGGCATCGACCAGGGCCGGGACGGCGGCTGCGGCAGCCGCGCCGATCTTGCCCAGGGCCTCGGCCGCGTTGAGGCGGACGCGCGCGTCCTCGTCCTTGAGCAGTTCCGCCAGGGCGGGCACGGCCGACTTGGATTCTCGGCCGATCATCGCCAGGGCCCAGGCCGCGTTGCCGCGGATGTAGAAGCTCTTGTCCTTGAGCGCCTCCGTGAGGGCCGGGATGGCGGCCTTGGCGTCCGCGCCCATGGCGCTGAGGGCGAAGAGGGCCTGCACGCGGACCCGGAGGTTCTCGTCGTTGATGGCGTCGCTCAGCGCCGGTACGCCGCGCGGGCCGATGTGTCCGAGGGCCTGGGCCGCGTACTGCCGGACCTGCTCGTCATCGTCCTTGACCGCGGCAGCGAGGGTGGCGGCCACGTCGGGGTCGTCCGGGGTGACGGCCCCCAGAATGACCGCGGCCAGGCGGCGGACCTCCTCGCGCTCGTCTTTGAAAGCCGCCAGGAGCGCGGCCAGGGCGTCCTTGTTGTGGCGGTCCACTTCCCACAGGGCCTCCGCGGCGAAGATGCGGAACGAGTGGTCCTTGTCCTTGAGTCCCTTCTGCAAGGCGGGGACGGCCTCGCGGGCGTCGGGGCCGATGTCGCCGAGGGTCTGGGCCGCCGCCCAGCGCACGTAGCGGTTCTGGTCCTTCAGTAACGCGATGACGGCCGGCACAGCTGACTTGGCCGCGGGACCGATCTCGCCCAGGGCATGGACGGCATAGCGCCGGACGTCGTGGTCCTGGTCCTTGAGCCAGGGGGTCAGGGCGGGCACGGCGGCTTTGGCCCCCGGGCCGATGCCGCCCAGGGCCGCGAGGGCGGACTGGCGGACGTCGTGGTCCTGGTCCTTCAGGGCTTTGATCAGAGCCGGGACGGCACTGTCGGCCTCGGGACCGATTCGCGCCAGCGCGGCGGCGGCCCCGGCCCGGACGTGTGCCTCCTTATCCTTGAGTGCGGTGCTGAGGGCAGGGACCGCCTGCGCCGCCTCCTGGCGGAAGGCGGCCAGGGACACGGCGGCCCTGGAGCGTACGGAGGCGTTCCTGTCCTTGAGCGCAGTGGCGAGGCGCGGGACGACCTCCCCAACGTCCGTGCCGCCAGTGCTCCCCAGGGCCCAGGCAGCGGCCTCACGGACGCCGTCGTCATCGTCCTTGAGGGCTTCCAGGAGCGCGGGCACGGCGGGCTCAGCTTCAGTGCCCATAGCACGCAGCAGTAGTGCCGCTGACTGGCGCACGCTCTCTTCCTCGTCCTTGAGCCCCTCCGTCAACGTCGGCAGGGCCGCCTTCGCCTGCCGGTCCACCTTCCACAGGGCGAAGGCGGCATAGAGGCGGACGGTAATGTTCTTGTCCTTGAGGGCGTCGCGGAGGCTGGGCGCCGCCACGCGGGCGTCGGGGCCGATGCCGCCCAGGGCCCGGGCCGCCCCCTGGCGGACGACGCGGTCCTTGTCCGACAGGGCGGCAATGAGGTCGGTGACAGCCGCCTTGGCCTCCGGGCCGACATGGGCCGCCAGCGTCTCGGCCGCCTGGCGGCGGACGTTCTTATCCTTGTCCTTCAGCGCCTTGAGCCAGGCGCTCAACGGCTGCCCCCCGTAGGCCGGCTCGATCGAGTCCTGGCCCGCCGTGCGGCTCTCGCCCCAGCCGGCCAGACCGAGCGCCAGACTCAAGTACACGATCAGAAGCTTCTTCATGAGCGCCTCCACGAGGTCTGCGGCAACGGCTTGGCCGCCCTCGTTCTCAAGGGATGAGCGCGGGAGCGAGGCCCTCCCGGATGTCGCCACTGCTTTTCGGCCAACTCCTCTGATGGTATGCTCACGGCCGCCGCGAAACAAGCGGACACAGCGGGCGCGGCCCAGGGCCGCACGGTCGTGGGCATCGCCGAAGGCAGTTTGGCGGGCAGCAAGTCACTGCTTGTTGTCGCCCATGTCGCGGCGGTAGAGGGGGAGGTAGCGGTAATAGACCTCCAGCGTCAGGATCGACATGGAGGTGACCATGAGGCGGCCGCCCACGTCGCCGTGGACGTCGCCGGCCGGGCTCCAGCTGCCCCGCTGGTGCGGGTGCCCCCGGTCCAGGCCCTTGTCTTGCGTCCGGATCAGCTGGTCGCGCATCCGCGGGTTCCACCGCTCCCAGGCCTTCCCACCGAAGTGGTGCAGCACCTGGGTCGCGTAATAGTAGTAATACATGCTGTTGAATTGGCCGGCGGGGATCTGCAAGAGGCGGCTGACCCCCTTCTGAAGCGCGGGGGAATGGGGACCCCAGCCCGTGTATTCCCGGCACAGCAGGCCGACGGCCGACATGGCGGGCATGTACTGATCGCCCGGCCTGCCCTGGTAGCCGTAGCCGCTGCCATCGGGATCGGCGACGTCGTCGAGCCAGCGCTTGGCGGCGGCCATGGTCTTGGGCGAGACCTCCAGCCCGGCCATCTGGCCGCTCTTGAGCGCCATCAGCTGCCAGCCGCCCACCGACGTGTCGTGGCCGACGCACGGGGCGTTGTAGCTCCACCCGCCTTGGGGGCTCTGCGAGCGGGCGATGAAGTTCAACGCCCGCTGCGCGGGACCCTTGAGCATCGGGTCGGAGGTCAGCCCGTAGGCCTCGCAGACGGCGATCGCAGCCAGGCCGTGGGCGTACATCTCCCACTGGCCGCTGCCGAAGTCGCCGTCGCTGTTCTGCTTGAGCAGCAGGTACTTCAGGCCGCGCTCGACGTTCTTGCGGAACTTGCCGGTGTCCTGGGTGCCGGGCTTATGGGTGTGGCCGGCGCCCAGGAAGGGGAGCAGACCGAAGGCAGTGCCGGCAATGTCCTCGTTCTGGCCCGGGCCGGTGCAGTTGCAGTGCCCGTCGCGGCGGAAGCCGTCCAGCGA
>Ga0307477_10002815_pt1 | contig 13266 bp, 22 predicted proteins | sample atmos_gasesECM2C_FD_203316 | JGI IMG/M metagenome (GOLD analysis project Ga0307477, IMG submission 203316) | Hardwood forest soil microbial communities from Morgan-Monroe State Forest, Indiana, United States - atmos_gasesECM2C_515 | ecosystem: Environmental > Terrestrial > Soil > Temperate...
GGCGAAGCCATTAAAGATGTCCTTCGCACTTACAATCCCAGCAAAAGGCTCGCGGAGCCACTCGAGATCGCGAAGCTGGCCGTATACTTAGCATCAGATGACTCGGCCTATGTCGTTGGGGCGGACTTCGCCATCGACGGCGGAGCTGGGGCCTTTTCTCAACTCGGCGGCTGATAGCCCGCAGGTCTAACGTATCCGCTCGAAACAACGGCAGAAACTTACGCGCGCATGATGAGCGGCAATGCAGAGCTCCGCGTCGTTCTGAAGATTTGGGCTTCAGCGCATACAACACTGACAGCTGTCATCGTTCGGATTGGTAATGAGAAGTCGGCCAGTGTTCAGGAATTCTGATCGGGCCTCATCGCCGGGATACCAAGACCCTGGCGCGTTTCTCGGTACTAACCCAGCGGGCGAGCTGATAACTTCTGGGTCGTCCGTCACCCGACTAGAATCGCCGATTTAACCCAACCCACCCTCAGTCGTATCGCGGCTATCGAGTTGTGTCTGTCTCGGCTGAGCCGCGGTGTCGATTCGGCAAGAAATGTCGAAGTGGGTGCCCTTCGAGCAACGGTGAACACGGGCTACCTCACAGCGGCAAGGTTCGCAACGTCATCTCGACCACGTGCTGCAATTCACCTCGGCTCGCCCCGCCCGCTGCCTGGACTGCCATTCCGTAGACTACCGTCGCGAGGTAGCGCGCAAGATCCGCAGGGTTCACGGTGGCCGACAGGTCACCGTCTGCTTTCGCACGCTGCAGGCGCCGGCGTAGCGCAGCCTCACCCGCCGCGCGGCACGCGACCAGTTCCTTCCGGATGGAATCGGCCGCCTCGCCACAGGCGAGCGCACCTTGCACCATGAGGCATCCACCGGGGTTGCGCGAAGCCGTGTTCAAGTCGGCGGCACCCCGCAACAATCGTTCAACGACGGCACGCGCGTTCGTCTCCTTCAATGCTTCTTGGGTGTAGGCCGCCGGCCCGTTCAAGTACCGGTCAAGCACCTTGCGAAACAGCGCTTCCTTGTCGCCAAAGGCCGCATAGAGGCTCGGACGGTTGACGCCCACAGCTTTGGTCAGGTCCGACAGGGACGTGCCTTCATATCCTTTCCGCCAGAACACCTGCAGTGCACGGTCCAAGGCGCTATCGATATCGAAGGACCGGGGACGCCCCATCCGCCCTGAAGATTTGCTCCGTTTCATACTATCTAGGATGCTCCTTCTGTACCTATCGGTATAAATATTGTAACCATCCACCCGCCGCGACATCTATACTATACGATACAGAAGTACCATACGCGAGATAGGAAACCAAATAGGAGAAAGACCATGAGTAAGCTGGAAGGAAAAGTAGCAGTCATCACGGGAGGTAATAGCGGAATCGGTCTGGCTACGGCGCAACGCTTCGTTGCGGAGGGCGCGTACGTTTTCATCACCGGCCGTCGCCAGAGTGAACTTGACATGGCAGTGAAGCTAATCGGGAAGAGCGTTGCCGCGGTGCAGGGCAATGTCTCAAATCTCACCGATCTTGATCGCTTGTACGCGGCTGTAAAGCAGCAGAAAGGCCAGATCGACATTCTCTTCGCCAACGCGGGCATCGGAGAATTCGCCCCGCTCGGCGCAATCACCGAAGAACACTTCGACAAGACGTTTAACGCCAACGTCAAGGGTCTTCTGTTCACCGTGCAAAAGGCGCTTCCGCTCTTAAAGGATGGAAGCTCTGTGATTCTAAATGCGTCGATCGTTTCGAGTACAGGATCGCCCGCACTCAGCGTCTATAGCGCATCCAAAGCCGCCGTGCGCTCCTTCGCGCGCACCTTCACCAGCGATCTCAAAGACCGCAAAATCCGCGTCAACGCTGTTAGTCCTGGCGTGATTCCTTCTCCGGGCTATCGCAATTCCTTGGGCATGACGGAGGAACAAATCAAACAGTATGCGGACAGCGTCGTGGGCGACATACCCCTTGGTCGCACGGGAACCTTGGACGAAATTGCCAAAGTGGTCTCCTTCCTCGCTTCCGACGAGAGTAGCTACGTCACGGGGATCGAGCTCTTCGTCGACGGCGGCATGACCCAGATCTGATCAGCTTGACCGCTGGCAACGTAATGAGAAGTCGGCTTGTAGGCTTGCGACCTGTATAGCTGTTGGAAATGATTGTTTGACAAGGAGGACCTGATTCTCCACTCTGGACGGAACGGGCAACCTGGAGCCAACAATCATGCCATACGTGACCATGAGTGAGGTCGTCAGCAGGATAATCATCTCCACGCTACTATGCATATAGCACCATAAAAGCCCGTGATAAGGGCGAGGTCGGTAGTTCAAGTCCACCCAGGCCGCTCACCCAGTGTTTATGCGGTCATTCTCACTTTTTCTGTTTGCAGGCTTCTCGCTCAAAAACCCATTTGCCAACTATTTGCCAACTTTCCGGGCGAGCCGACGAAGGCGCAATCGGGACGTTCTGCGTCTGCCGTCTGGCAACTCCATCGGCAAGAGGAGCGCGACAAAGACTAGGATGGGAATCCCTCAACACGACAGTAGGGAGTCGGCGCACCATTCGCCGTCCACCAACTGGAGATTTCCAGACTGACGTTAGGACCTTTCTGCCGTTCCATGTTACGTCGCGGGGAAGACCGACATTTACTGAAAGCAATCTGGGCATTCCTATCTCGTTGAAGTCCACAGTTTGGCAAGAGCCCTTGCTACACAACCACTCTGAACTCAGGGTTCGCGGTAGGCACGCTCTTCTGGCTCAAAGCGAACACCCGGGAGCATGAACTCATCTCGCGAATCCCGCACGCCCAAACCACTCTTCGCCGCGTACCAATCAATTTCAGGCGAACCGAGCGGGCGGCCCCTGCGCTCCCACAATTCGTAGGCGAGCCTTGCGATTTCTTCGTGCGTGTATTTTTCTTTCATTTTTTCCTCCTTGTTGGATGCCAGGCGCAAGTCAACGGGGCTGCCGGCTGCCGGTCACCTCAGTAATTTGCCTGCGAGCCAGTAATCAACACTGAGCTTTCCCGGACCAGAGCAGATCAGCCAGAAAAAGAAGAGCACGTACAAGACTTCCGGAAGATAGAGGAAATCGTCGAGCCAGCTAAGAAATGAAAGTCCCCTTGGCAAGGTTGAAACCGCGCTGGTCAGCGTGGCGACAATCATATCGATCATTAAAGCTACGCAGGCCAGGCTCGAAAGAAACCCCACGGTCACCAAGGATCCGCCAATGAACTCGACACTCGATACGAAATAAGCCGTCTGGTGGGGGAACGGGATTTTGGCCTTAACGAGCGTGTCGTAGACAGGTTTCGTGCCGCCAGCGACAAACAATTTGTTTGCCCCGGAGATGGCGAAGAACAACCCGATCAAAACGCGAACCAGCAGGATGGCATACCGTTCCAAATCACCGCTGCCCAATAGCGCAAACTGGAGCAACCCTTTCCAATCCATTTCTTGTCTCTCCATCGAAAGACGTTTCTGGTAGCCGGTTAAGCTCTGTTCTCGAGGATTTTGCCGCAAACCCCAAATGGCCCTGTCACTGGCGAATTCTCGCACCTCGAGACTAGGTGTCCATCCGTTCGACCCATTGAGCGCGCGATGCGGGAGCCACAAATGGATCCGCAAAGTACTGTGTTTCCCGCGCAACCTTGTCCTCCCTGAACTCCATGATGCTCACGGTGTAGGACGGCTTGCCATCATAGGTCAGGATGAATTCGGTGACCCAAAGATTACCGCCGCCAATGATTCGCCGGATAGAAAACCGCTTTTTGTTCGGCTGACTCGCGCGTTGGCCCTGTATGTTGCGTCGACCGCGGGTTCGCTCGCCTGACTGCGGGTATTCCAGCACCGCGTCTTCGTGATAGATGCGGTGCTCGGTTTCAAAATCGTTGGCATCGGAAGCCGCCCAATGCTGATCCAGTGCCGCGCGGATCTGTTGATCTCGCACTCCGAAATGCTGCTCGTTCTTTTGTTGATCGTTCATCTTGAGCCTTCAATTTCTGTGCACCCAGGGTAGTCCGATTTGTACGCTGTTCATTGACGACTCCGATTCCGATCATGCGCGAGCTAGCGTTCACGTCAGCCGCTCGGGAATCCGAACATTAACCATAACTGATTGGCTACTCAATTCATGCGACATTGATTGTACACAACGTCGCCAGCAACGATCAGGCCGATCGATGGAACGTGTAGAGACGTGGTATCGGCACTATCGGTGTGCCCCTGCTCAATGATGCGCAAATCGTGGCCCTCGGGGGCGAACGTATCGTGCTCATAGGGCTCAGGTGCAACCAACTTAGTGGCCACTTGCCCAGGAAAGAGCCGGCGGGCTAACCGCTCCACTGGGGGAGAGAAAGACATCTGCATGGCGTTCAGCGTCTTGGGCGTCGCTATCGCCCGAGCGCCCGGGAAACGGTCGAGCAGAATGCCCAGACCGTAGAAGTGGTCGAAATGGGCGTGCGTTGTATAGATGGTCTCCAAGTTGCGGTTGTGCAGAGCAACCCAATCCGCGAGAGCCTCGGCCTCAGCCACCGTCATCATTGCGTCTACCAGCACCGCGTCGTACTCGCCGAAGATTAAAGTCGACGTGATCGGGTCAAAGCCGAGCGCTTCGCCGAAGGGCTTTGGCCGCTCGCCGACCATAGCCTTTCCCGGGGCGGTAAAGACGTTGACACCAAGCGTGTTCGACGTGGTGGGGGCGGTCATGTGCGTGGTCTCCTTAAGCTCATATGGTGCTCCTTTCTATGCCTAAACCTAGGGCACCTGCCAATTCAGGGCCTTGTGCGGCGGCGCGGCGTTGTATCGTTCGCGCCAATGGGCTAGCACTAAGCGGACATCCGTAAGCCTTTAAATCCGCATCCCGTCCGGGCTGAGTGTTAACCGTACTTGAGGGCGATGCTCTGTCCGACCTCGATAATATAACCGTCAGGATCGCGGATGTAGCAGCGCGTCTCGCCGTACTTGGGGATCGGCTCGGTGATGAACTCTGCTCCTTGACTTTTCCATAATTGATAGCATGCTTGAATATCCGCAACTCGAAAATTCATAAAGCTGTTGATGTGATTCGGGTCGGGGACGCTGAGCGTTACCGTCGGTTTATCCGGGGTCGGCCCGCCCCCAACGTTCAGAATCATCCAGATATTCGCAAGCTGAAGGTACGCAGGCGCGTTGCCGTCACCCAGGCTCAGAATACGAGCGCCGAAGACCTTTTCGTAGTAGCGAGCCGATCGCTCGATGTCGGCGACGGTGAGAAAATGCGCGATGCTGATCCCCTCACGCGGGGGCATCTCATAGCTCTTGTGGTCGATTTGTACGGTGCTCATTGATAACTCCTTTCGATATTGTGCTCATTGCATATATGGCGCGCAGAAGCGCGACGACGAATCTATTGCACGAAAGCATCGATCCGCACCAAAGTACTGGTTGGACATTGCGGTCAGGAGTCGCATCCCCATCGCGCACTCCGGAATACTGCGCGTTCTTCTGGTGGTCGTTCATCTTGAGCAGACTGCTCCTACGAGTTGTTGTTTCGCGGATCGTCTTTTGCGCTGAGGTACTCCAGTCCAAGCGGCCCCATCGCGGTTACTTGTGTGACGTACTCGCTGGATTTCGCCCAGTGGAAATGGGACGTGTTGCCAGGGAGAATGACTACGGCCCCGGGCGGATAGGCTGCCAACTTGCTCGCGTCGAATTGATCGCCCAACCCAATATAAAAGATGCCGGAAATTACGGTATAGACTCGATCCTCCGGGTGCTTATGCGGCATCAGTTTCTCGCCGTGAGGCACTTTGACCCTGATGGTGTAAGGGCCCGGCTCCGAGGGCTGACCGACGACGACGGCGAGCCGGACGGCAGGTGGGAACGCCGGGAACGGTTTCCAATCAATATCCTCCGACAAGATGGCTTTGAACACTTCCTGTCCGGGTTGGTGAGCACGGATTCCGCTTTGCTGAGCAGGCTTTGCGGCGCTGGCTTTCTGAGACATACAAACCTCCTTGGTGCTGGAAATGTAAAACGTCACCGCAGGCTTTTGAAACAGGTCGATTGAAAAAAAAGACGTGCTTAATGTCAGTCAGGACGAGTTCTTGGTGTTGTTGCTCGTGATGCAGGCCCAATACCGTGCGCCGCGCTGCTTCCTCATCAACACCACGCGCGAGAAATCTGTCCATCGCCGCGCCCACATGTGCACGGAAAGCAAGAACTTCATCGAGCGTAGGGTGGGAGAAGACCGGGCGCAGGCTCTTCTCCGGAGTCTCCTCTCCGAGCGAGTAGTAATAGCTGTTGAAGAGCCAACGAAACTCTCGCGAAATGGCTTGTAGTCCGTCAGAAAGGGACGCAACACGAAGGTCTCGAAAAACCATGTGGTATGAGCCTGGTGCCATTTCACGCGCTCTATTCCACGAGGCCACAATACCAAGGTATCGCCAATACCGAGGTATCGCCAATACCATCGTCCAATTGATTGGATTTCTGCGTTTCGGCCTAATGGCAGGAGCTTTGGGCGAGCGAGTCGTGTTCCGACCCGATTTGCTGGCTCTCATGAAGTCAGATATTAAGGAGAACCGTGATGGCAACAGCAACAATTGTGACCCGTCCCCCTTTGCCTCCATTCTCTCGTGAAACTGCAGTTCAAAAAGTGCGCCTCGCTGAGGACAGCTGGAATAGCCGCGATCCCGGGAAAGTAGCGTTGGCGTACGCGATCGATTCACGATGGAGGAATCGTTCAGAGTTCATCAACGGACGAAACGAAATCACCGCCTTTCTCACTCGCAAGTGGGTCAGGGAGCTGGATTACAGACTTATCAAGGAGCTATGGGCGTTTGGCGGCAATCGGATTGCTGTTCGCTTCGCTTACGAGTGGCATGACGATTCGGGCCACTGGCATCGTTCTTATGGGAATGAGAATTGGGAGTTCAATGATGACGGGCTTATGGCCGCCCGGTTTGCTTCGATAAACGACCTTCCCATTTCGGAGTCAGATCGCAAGTACCATTGGCCTCTAGGGCGACGTCCTGACGACCATCCTGGGTTGAGCGAACTGGGCCTCTAGGCTTGGGCAGGATGCCCCGGTCGCCTCGAGAGATACTTTGCGATCTTCATTTTGATCGAAAGGGTGTATGTTCTACGGCCATAGCGGGAAATGAGTTGGAGCGTCGGCTAGAAAAAACCAACATTCTGCTCGTGACGTGACGCCTGCTCTCTTCCGACGTAGAGGAGCTTGTGGTGCGAATACCTTGCGTCGACGACCACTTTGTCGAATAGTGGGTTTTCCGTAGATGTGGCGTTAAGAATTCTTGGACAGGCAACGGTTTCAAACACAGTTGTACTTTACGGTCCAACAGTTTCACAGATCGTTGTACATGACCACTGAAGTCTTTTAAACCGTTGTAGCGCCCGGCCACAGAGCAATCGCCCCGAGGTTCTTTTGTTTGCGCTGTCTCTGACTGGCCGACCGTCGGCAGGTATGCAAAAACACCTCCTATCTACTGACGGTTTCGATTCTGGAGGCGAACGTATGGCGAAGGTCGCATTCCTGATAAGCACCCAGGCCCACCATCTAAATCAGTAAATACGCGGCTATTCTCACATATCTCCATTTCGGGAATCTCCCTCAAGAAACCGTTTTGCCAACCGTTTGTCAATTTCGCGTTTAGCGGATCCCATTCCGCTCAGGGCGGTCCGAGGCTATGTAGCTAGTTCATCGACTAGATTCGTGATCGGCAGGGCATTCGCCTGCTGATTCAGACACGGACGGAATTTTTGCCTGCCACAGCTCAGGCGGATCAAAAGAGCTCGATGGGTGCCGCATGGCCCGAAACAGAAGCGAGTCGAGCATCCCTTGTAACTAGTGCAGCTCCGAGCTTCTCGGCAAGCACGATGTAGGCGGCATCATAGGCTGAAAAATTGTGACGGAGTTGCCAAATTCGGGGCAGAAGCACGAGATGAGGATACCGAGTCACACGGAGATCGAGCAGATCGCGGACCGCCTCGTCTGCACGAGGTGCAGAGATAACTCCACGCAACGCTAGACGCCTCAATACCTGCGTGACCTCAAGATCTAAGAGGTGAGGCGTATGCAGGGTTTCGTGGCGCGAATAAATGCGCCTCTCGATGCTCTGTCCCGCAGATGTCTGAAGAAGCCAGTCCACGGCCGCAGAAGCATCCAGGACGATCACCGCGCCTCGCGCTCTTCTCGCACCAGATTAGCGGTATCGATCTGCCCTGAAACCGGACTACGTGTGTGCAGTCGCTCCCGCAATTCTGCGAGTGTTGGCCTTTCCGCGATTTCCTTGATCTCAGCTAACAGATAGTCCGAGAGCGACATGCCTGCCATGGCAGCGCGAGCTTTCAGGCCGCGGTGCAGAGCATCGGGTACATTACGAAGCTGAATCATTTTTGACATGCCACTAGCATACTTTCATGTCGCTCACATGTCAACGCCATGCTCTTCACGGCTTCACGGGGCGCGCGACTTTTAAAGGGAGAAGGGGCTAATATCGTTTTCGGGTGGCCATTTCCGTGCGTATAATATACGCTCGGAACAGGAGGACCACCATATGCCCGATTCCCTTGTGGATTTAGAACAGCGACGTGAAGGGATCGCTCAGCGCATCGCAGAACTTGGCGACCTTCGCCCCGGCAGCGTTACCAGCACCTCGGGTCGGTGCGGTAAGCCAGAGTGTCACTGTCATCAACCCGGTCAGCCGGGTCACGGCCCTAATTTCCGACTCACCTATAAAGTCGATGGCAAGACCATCTCGGAAGCGCTGCCGACCCCTGCGGCGATCCAGAAAGCGGAGCGAGAAGTGGAGGAGTTCCGGAAATTCCAGCGGCTCACTCGTGAGTTTCTAGGAACCAACGCGGAAATCTGCCGTTTGCGGCCTCTTGATCAGGAGGCAGAAACGGAGCTGAAAAAAAAACGGTCGAAGCGATCCGGCAAGAGATCACGCGGGAAGTAGAACAGTCCTTGCGGGTCGTGTTCGAAGATCGACGCAAGACAGGGCGCCTCGATCTGGAAGCGACAGCGATGGCCATGCGTTCGGCTCTACACCGGGCGGGTACCACAGCGTTGAGCCAACTGCTCCAATTCCCAGCCCCGAGCGGGGCAAGGCGCACGCTGGCTTGCCCTTGCGGCCAACAAGCCCACTACCGCGAGCAGCGTAGCAAGCCGGTGCTGACCGTCGTGGGCCCGGTGGAAGTTTTACGTCCCTACTATTTATGCGCACACTGCGGCGTCGGCCAATTTCCGGTGGATGTCGAACTGGATATCGAGAATACGGAATTCTCTCCCGGCGTACGCCGTATGCAGGCGATGGTGGGCCAGGAGGCACCCTTCGATCACGGCCGCGAACAGATGAGGGTTCTGGCCGGCCTGGAAGTGACAACCAAATCAGTAGAGCGTACCCGTCTACCGTCCGCAAGCGTAACCCGATACCGCAGCACCAGGTTTTTCCTTCCTTGCGTTTTACTTTCTTGAGCCTGAAAGAACGTGGAGGCGATGCAAGAATCTGGCAATCCTCGGCTTGACGAGCAAGCTACTACGCGGTACGTTATTACGCGAGACGTAGTAACCATGCAAGATCCAACCGTTCTCATTCTCGCAAGCCTAGCTGATGGGGATAAGCACGGCTACGCAATCATGGAAGATATCCAGGTCTTCGCGGGCATTCGGCTCGGCCCAGGCACGTTATATGGCGCGATCTGCCGTCTTGAGCAACGCGGCTGGATTCGAGCTGTCAAATCCGAGGCTCGCAGGCAGCTGTATCGGATCACCGCGGAGGGTAGTCAGCATTTGAAGGAACAGCTGGCGCTGTTGGGACAAGTTGTTCGGACTGGAAACCGACGAATGAGAGAAGCATGAGAACCTTGATCCGTTGGGCGGCCCGGTTGTACCCGCCAGCATGGCGCAACCGTTATGCCGCTGAATTTGATGCGCTTCTCGACGACATCTCTCCCTCTTTTGGAGACGTGTGCGACGTGCTTGGGGACGTGCTCCGAGTGCGCGCGACTACCTCTATTGAAGCATGCCTAGTGTTGGCACCCGTGTCCCCGATGAATTTGCGCCTGCCCGTCGTCGCTTCTCTCACCGCACACGCAGCGATGATAACCATCGTCCTGTTCGCAGTCTGGGGTCACGTAACCACGATGCCGTTGCATGTAGTTGCGCCGTTGCCTCCGCCCGCCCCGGAACCACCACCCCAAGTCACAGACGCTCGCGTTTTTCCAAACGCATTGACGTTGTACTCTTCGCTGCCGCTTAAAATCCCCGCTCAGGGCGGTACGCTTCCCCTTGGCGTTGCGGACGGCGTGGGAATCAACTTTCTGTCGCTGCCGGACATCGGGGCCACTTATCGCCAAGGCAGTACCGAATGGCGAGTCTGGCCCGGGCAAGCGCTAGAAAGTTTCATCACCCGCCGTGTGCTGCCGGAGTATCCCTACGGAACAAACGTGCGCGATGCAGTGTCAGTATTCGTCGAATACTTGATTACGCAGGATGGGTCGGTGAAAGTCTTGCGAACCTCCGGACCGCCACCCTTCGCTGGCGCCGCTCGATCGGCGATCGAACGCTGGGTATATCAGCCGCTGGAGTATGAGAATCGCCCGTGCGAAGTAGTTAGTCGAGTAGAGGTGAGGTTTGATCGCGAGTTTGCCCGCTGAGCCACTTCGCGCTATACCGGCTACAAAAACGCGCGCTTTGGAAAAATGGAAGCGCATAAAGCCATCACCGGATGGGCTCTTTGTCATACAAACGGAAGAAATCGATTCGTTTCTATTGCCGCTGCCCGTTGACCGCCTACCCGGAGTAGGCAAAGTCACGGAAGAGAAACTGAAGCACCTTGAGGTACAAACGATCGCCGATCTGCGGCGAATGGATTTGCCAACACTCGAAGATGGAACTTGTTCGCTCGTACAATTCCATTCGCTTCGGCCTTCCCACGAACTCTGGGCGGGTCGGCTCCGGCATCACTATTTTCGGGGCCTGCTCAGCGTTCACTCACGTTACCGCCTGCACGCTCGCCGAGTCGCCTTATAGCGACCCTCTGCACCAGAGGCTTCAGCGGTCTCGTTGCCTCCACCGCTGCTCTGATTGCTACCGGGTGGAGCGAACCAGTTCCCGGGCGGGTATACCCCTGGACCAGCGCCTTCACGGCGCACCCGGTTGGCCCGTCATCCAACCGCAATCTGACGGAAGCCTCCCCACTCGCCTATGCCCCGGCAATCGGCAGGTTCGGCGGTATAGTTCTGTCACAGTGTGCCGCGGCGTGTGTCTAACTAGATCAGAGCAGGCACAACCATGAGCGTGAATGAGCTCCAAGCCTTAACACAGCAGTTCGCCGACGCTTTCGATCAGCGCGACCTCAAGACTTTCCTGGCGATGCTTTCTGATGACGTAGAAGTGTTCGACCACGTTCCGTATCGGTTCGACGGCAAGCCCCTTTTCGCCAAGTATCTCAACGAGGTCGTCGCGGACTTAGTCTCTGCGAGCTTCGGCTTCCAGCAACCATCGTGCCGCGTGTACGACAATACCGTAGGCATCGTAAATGCTCACGACATGTTTACGGGAGTAACGAAAGACGGCAGGGCCCTGTCCATCCACGGCCGAACTACCTTGGTCTTCATCAAACAAAGCGGGCAGTGGAAGATTGTGAGCGCCCACTTCTCTGCAATACCCAAGGCTCTCTAAGAATCGAGCCAAGGTATACGGGCGCCTGGAGATGCACCATGACTATTAATAATCCGCTAGCCGACAACTCCCCCGACCACGAGGACCAAGACCTTGTGCTACGCGCCCGCTCGGGAGATCGCCAGGCGCTCGAAGACCTGGTCCAGCGGCATCAAGCGTGGATCTACAACATCGCCATTCGCATGATGCACCATCCGCAGGATGCCGAGGACGTGACGCAAGAGATCCTCATCAAAGTACTCACCCGGCTCTCGTCGTTTGGGGGTCGGAGCAGCTTCCGCACCTGGCTTTACCGCATCGTGGTGAACCACGTACTCAACATGAAGCGCGGGCGGGTGGAGCCTGCGTCCATGGATTTTGCTTACTACGGCGCGGCGATCGACGACACGCCAGAGTTAGAGCTCGCCGATCCCAAAGGCACTTCCGCGGACACTGACCTGCTAGTGACCGAAGCGATGCTCTCCTGTACTTCTGGAATGCTTCTTTGCCTCGACCGCGAGCAGCGCTTGACTTTTATCCTCGGCGCCATCTTCGGTGTAAGCGACACCGTTGCCGCTGAGGTGTTGGAGATCACTCCCGACAACTTTCGGCAGCGCCTGGCCCGTGCGCGGCGAGACTTGCGCAACTTTATGAACGACAAATGCGGACTGGTGAACCAGGCGAACCCCTGCCGGTGTGCCAAGAAGACGCGTGGCTTCATACAGGCAGGCTACGTCGATCCCGAGAATTTGTTGTTCGTCCGCGAACGAATAGGCGAGGTGCGGCAAGCCGCACCGAAGGTGCATGAGGCCCTCAGCACCCTGGATGAAAAATGCGCGGAAATCTTCCGCGGACATCCGTTCTATAAGGCGCCAGATCTCGCGCCAATGCTGCGGCGGCTGGTCGCGAGGACGCATATCACAACCTGAACGGCAACAACCAGACCGGAAAGATCGTCGCCGTTCTTTGATCCCGGTAAAAGGTACGAGCCATCAAGGCAGCAGACCTCGGGCCAATGCTGCGGCGGTTGGTCGAACGCCCGGATCTAAAACTAGGCATGTAACCGACCTGGCCGCCTAGGTTCAAACATCTCTCGAATCATGATTTCTCTTGGAGGGAACATGACAAACAGCTATCCATTTACCGTTTTTGGCGATGAGTTCAAAGGTAAGCGTGTTCTAGTGACCGGTGGCACGAAGGGTGTAGGGGAAGCGATTGCACGCCGCTTTGCATTGGGCGGTGCCTTGGTGGCCACCACCGCGCGATCTGAGGCAGCTCACGGCCAGGATTCTACTCTCTTTATAAAGGCGGATCTTGGAACGGCCCGTGGTGTCCAAAACGTCGTCGATTGCATTCAGCGAGAGTGGAGTGGACTCGACATCTTGGTGAACAATGTCGGCGGAACAGAAACAAAAGCAGGCGGATTCGAGGTGCTCTCCGACGAGGACTGGCAAAGGATACTGGACGTCAATCTGCTCGCCGCCGTCCGCCTGGACCGCGCTTTCCTTCCCGGCATGATCGAACGTAAGTCAGGAGTCGTCATTCATATTTCTTCCGTCGCTCATCGTCTGCCATTCTCCAATTCGACGCTCGCCTACGCGGCGGCCAAGGGAGC
>Ga0307477_10002816_pt1 | contig 13265 bp, 8 predicted proteins | sample atmos_gasesECM2C_FD_203316 | JGI IMG/M metagenome (GOLD analysis project Ga0307477, IMG submission 203316) | Hardwood forest soil microbial communities from Morgan-Monroe State Forest, Indiana, United States - atmos_gasesECM2C_515 | ecosystem: Environmental > Terrestrial > Soil > Temperate...
ATCGGGCGGAAGCGCCGCGGCATGGTCCTCGATGTCTGCCAGCAGGTCCTGTAACCCCTGACGCAACTGACGCTGCTCCGTCTCGAGGTCGCGCATGCGCGCCTTGGCGGCAGGGTCGTCGCTACGGGCATCCTGCGTCGATCTCATCCGTTCGGCAAGGTCCCGCTGCCGCTGCCACAACTCGACGAAGCGCGCCTCGTCCTCGATCAGCGGATAGACCTTCGCCAGATGCTCCAGCGGGTCGGCGGCGTTCTCCTGGAAGTCCTTTCGTTGGACGCCCAACTGATCGCGGATAGCCTGAAGCTCCTTGTCCGCATCACCCGCCCTCAATCCCGGCCTTGTCGCCACCTGCCGGGCGGCGTCGGCCGCCCGATGCATTGCGTCCGCGACTTCATCCAGCTTCCGGCGGAGGTTTTTGTCGATGTCGAACGGAAGTTTCTCACTGGCCGCCTCGGTCACGTCCTGCGCGTCCTGATCCATCTGCCGCGACAGCTTCTCGATTTCCCGGCGTTTCTCCTGGGCCAGCGGGCTGTCCGCCGGAAGCTTCCTGAGCTCCTCCTGCATCCTGGCGACGCGGTCGTCCGTCGCCTCCAACCGCCTCAGCGCCTGGGCATATTTGGCTTCCAATTCTTCCAGCCCTTCGCGGGCCAGGAGCATCCGGTCGAAGTCTTCCTGAGAAATGATGTGAACCAGCACAACCGAAGTCTCGGAGCCTTTCGCGCCGGCCGGGTCGTTGTCCTCGACCCGGGCATAAAGCTTGACCGCATCGCCCGGCAGCAATCCGTAGTCCGAGAGCTTGACCGGCACGTCCGCCGGGAAACGCGTCGGCTGAGCGGGGGGCACGGGAATATCAGTGGCAAGCACGCGCGAGTCGTCCAGACCGCGGAATAGCTGGAGCCGCGAGATGCCGTAATCGTCCTCGGCGACGATTTGAACGTCCATCGTAGCGTCCGGCGTGGCAAACGACTCCGGTCGCGGCTCGAGGATGCGGACGAACGGTTGTTGGTCGGCCAGCACCGTGACGGGCGTTGCGAACGGTTGGCGGCTCGCCTGCCCCGCCACGTCGCTGACCGTCACCTTTATCTTCCCAGGCCGATCGATCAGGAAGCTGCCGGTGACGACCGGGGCGTTGGAACTTACAGGCATTAGCGTTGCAATCGAGCCGGCCCGATCAGAGGACTGGGTCGTCGGCGCGGCGTCCGGCTCGAATTCCACCATCCCTCCCGAGAGTGGTCGATTGCTGGTCGCCCACAACTCGACCCTGGTGCCGGGCAATCCCGACAGGCCGCCATGCGGGACCGGGCCCTCGTACGGCGGACGGTGCGTGTAGGCGGGCAGCGTAACGCGGAATCGCACATCCCGCAGTTCCGGCACGGTGATTACCTCGTAGGTAAAGCGGCGGCTGCGCGCGCCGGGGGCTTTGACGTAGTAGTGTCCGGCGGCGGTCACGTCGGCGATCGTCGCGCGCCAGGCGCCACCCGGCTCCGGGAACATGGGGATCGATTCTTCAGCCGAACCGCTCGAGGGCCGGAAGACCAGGTCCATGCGTTCCACCGTCCCGCCTGCCGGTGTGGCTCGCACGTCCAGCGATGATCCGTACGACACCCTCGTGTCGCCCGGTCGGACCTGCAACTCGATCGACGAGTACGGCGGATGGTCCGCGAAGGGATCGGTCAGGCGCAGCCACTGTGCGGCGACGAGCCGGGGCGCCGACAAGGCGATGATCCCCACCAGCAGCGCTAGGCCGCCAAACGTGAGGTAAGCGATGGCAAGCGGTCTTGCCGGAACGGCGGCGGAACTGTTCACACGCGATGCGATCTGCGCCGCCCGCTCGATGGCCATGCGGGCCAGGCCGTGCGACAGACCGGAAGTTGCCGCCGCGGAGCCGGAGTATTGCCGGCCCAGATCGACACCGGTCAGCACCTGCCCGCCGGTCTGCGCGACCCGGTCAACCCGTCTTGCCAGGAAAGTGATGGCGCCGTCGCGAATTGCCATCGCCGCCGCCCGAAGCAACAGCGCCATCCCGAAGATCAACGAACCGGCACCGCAAATTGCCCGCACCGTCGGCGGAAGGTCCAGCGCGAGATCCACCCAGGCGAACAGAACCAATAACAGCAGCGTTCCGGTCAGCGCCCATCCGGCGCCGGCGGCGATGCCGATCGAGACGAGTCGTCGCCGGACCCGTCCAAGCGATTGACTCAAAAGTGAATCGGGCATACGGTCACCTCAGACCAGCCCGGCCGATCGACGGATCGCCCAGGACGCCGCCCACAAACCAAATAATACCAGAAGTACCCATGGCCGGTCCCATGTGGTGGCCCGCTCGTAGCGCGGGGGCCGGGAAACTGCCATGTGCTGCTGAAATTGCCGGGCAATTTCTGAAGGCGCATCGGACCCGAGAACCGCGCCGCCGCTCTGTGTCGCGATCCAGGCCATACGGTCGGGCCGCGCCTGGGGCTCGCGTTCTTCCTGGCTTGATGTCCGAACATCGAAGACTGTCCGGGCGGCGACGTCGCCCGGACCCGCTCCGCTCGCCAGCCATGCCTGGTATCGCCCCTCGGCAAGCTTGCCGAAATTGACCTTGAATGTCCCCGGCACATCGGCCATCTCGGTGGCAACCACGTTCACGACTTTCGACGAGCCATCCTTCTGCAATTCCAGCTTCGGCGCCGTCGCAGCGCCTTCCTGCTGACGGAGAATCAGCATCGCCGTCGCCGGCTCGATTGTGTCGAAGACGACCTTATCGCTTCGCAGCACCGCCACCTGTCCCGGCAGCAGCCGATCGCTGAATGTCAGCCATCGCAGCAAACTATGCCAGAGTTCGGAGTAGACGGCGTCGCGCTGCTGAAACTGCGGGGGAAGGAATACCCATCGCCACATCCCCGCGCCTTCGATGACGACGGCCCGGCCGGTGCCGTACTGCTGGTAGACAACGACCGGCGTCTGGCCGCCGCCCGGCAACTCGGCCGTCGCCAGCACGGTGGCCGCTGGCTTGGTTCGGTCTACCTCCTCAGAGGCCGCCAGCGTGGGTAATCCCAGCAGCGACGAGCCGTCGTCCGATCCGGGCGCGCCCGCAAACCAGTGGAGATTGCGGCCCAGGTCCGTCAGCCGAGGCCGAAATCGAGCCTCCCGCGCCGGCTGCCACCGCACCGGAAGCAACCTCGACAGCGCTTGATTGACCTGCGCCACCGGCGAGCCGCGGTAGCAGACCAGCGAGCCCCCATCGTGCGCGATCCAGTTCTGAAGGTTGGCAATTCCCGCATCCGTGAGGAACGGTTCCGAATCGCGCCCCAGTACGATGATTTGATATTGTCGCAGCCGCTCGGCGCTGGCCAACAGGTCGGCAGGGTCGCTGACGATTCTCCATTGCTCGGATCGCTCGTCCTGGATCGGCCCGCCGGCCGCAGGCGCCGAGGTCGGCGGCGATCGGGACTTCGCACTGCGGCTGACCGTGCGCCGCATCAGCCGCCCGTCGGTGATGCGAACGATGCTGTCCAGTTCCACGGCCGGTACCGACGCGAGCGTGCGAACGAGGAATTTGGCATCCCAGTACGGCTTGCCCTCGAGCATGAGCACGTGGACCGGCTGATCGATGACGCGCAGAAGGTACGTCGCCGCGTTGTCCGCCTGGGTCAGCTCGCCTGGCAAAGGATCGACTCGCACCTCGTACGGATAAGCGCCCGGTTTCGATTGCGAGACCCAAAACTGAACGTCGTTTGACTCGGCGGGCAGATCGACTTGGCGGCGCGCTACCTCTTTGCCTTCGTACAGCAGCCGGACGTCTACGCGCGCCCCCCGGGCCCCATGCTGGGTGACCGTAACATCGACCGGAACTTGCTGGTCGATAAAGGCGAGCTCCTGGGTTGAGCGAAGGTTCACGGCAAGGTTGAGGCCACCGCCTTCGCCGCCAAACGTACGCGTATAAATGGCCGCATCCAGGGCCTTGGCACGGCTGACCGCGTCGGCGACGGCGTCAAATTCGCCGGCGTTGTGCCCGCCGTCGCTGAGCAACACAATCGCCTGACCCTGCGGGCGATCGGGATCGATGTTCTTGGCGATCGCCGCGCCCAGATCAGTCACTTGGCCGTCAGGGTTGCGGTCGAGCAGATCGCCAGCTTCGCGAGCCATCGATGTGCCGCTGAACGTGCGGACCCGGACATCAAAAGTGTCCTTCAAACTGCCGGCGATTGCCAGAGCCGTTTCGCTGGCGGCGCGATACCGCGTGCGATCGTCCGCGGCGTCGTGGATCGCCATGCTCGCCGACGAATCCACCAGCACCATCAACAGCGGCTTGCCCACCGGGGGAGGAATTGGCCTGACCCGGATCGGGTTCAGCAGGATAAGCAAGACCACCAGAAGCCCCGCGGTCATCAAACCGATCACAGCGGGCCAGCGCCCAATACCCTGTACGGCGGGCCGTCGAATCGCGTACCAAATCAGCAGCGCCGCCCCGGCAACCGCCAACGCCAGCCAAAGCGAACTCGGAATGAGAGGATCAACAGTCATTATCGAAAACCCGGTCACCGCCAAAGGGTCAAGTCCTGAAGAACTTCAATGCCGCGATCTCCGTCAGCATGCAGCTCACGCACGCGACCGCGATCCACGACCACCCGGTGTCGCGGCCCGGCGCGGACGCGCCGGCGTCTTCGATCAGAACGCTCCTGCCGCCGGCCAGGCGGTCCTTCAACACGCTCATATCCATGGGCGTCAAATCGCTTTCCTCCGTCGGTATCGTGCTGGCAACCGCGTACACCGGCGTTTGATCGTGCCGCACCATGTACACACCGGGCGGCCCCGCTTCCGGCCAGCGCCACACCGCGCCGGAATCGGAATCGATCAGTGTCCCCAGCGCCGCGTTGGACCGGGGCGGCCCCGCCACCGACAGCGCCGCCGCCGGGCCCGCGTCGGGAGGAAGTTCCTTCACAAACATCTGCCCGCTGGCGATCTCATCCTGCCCGCTCGTCCGGCTGAGCAGGCGCGCCGTCAACTCGCTCATCAGCGGCACAAACATCGGCGAGGCGACCAGGTTCGATTGGGATAGATCGACATTCAGGACCGCCAGCGTCCCTGCCGCGCAGCGCGTGACAACCAGGCATGCGGATTGATCGCCATACGAAGCAAGCACGTCGTCGGTCAGGCCTCCATTGACACGGCGCGAGTCCAGCCCGCCGTTGAAGCGGAGCGGCGCCAACCCCGCGGCCAACTGGTCGCCGAAGGCGCGGAACGGGGCGTCTTGCGAGCGAGTCGAGGCGATGAACGTGTCTTCCCGCGGCCGTCCCTGGGCAGGCACAAATTCGACCGGCATCCGCAGGTCCGCGCCAGCCTGCCCCGTTAAAACGCCGAGATTGGAAGCATCGGCTGCTTCGCACGCGACGTACAGGACCCCGCGGCCCAGGCGCATCAGGTTCCAGAGCTGCTTGATCGCCTCGTTGGAAAGCCGGCCGGGATGATCCAGCACGATCAGGTCGGCCGTCGAAAGCATGTCGCGGTCGAGGGCGGCAGGGTCCAGGCGAATGACGCGCTCCGCGGGCCTCCCGGCAAGCGCCTTGTCGGGCACAAGTGCCCGCTCCAGAAAATGGCTTGATGACGGGTGCGGCTCCGGCGAGTCCCGTGTGAGCAATGCATAGACGACGGGCGGATGGACGTGAACCACAAAGGGGCGCATGTTGTCGGCAGCCAGCGCGTCTCGCACATCCAGCAATCTGGCTTCGCCGGCCTGCCACCCCGCCTGCGGCAACAGCGCGCTGGCCGACAGCGTGGTCCTGACGCCCGGCGGGCAGTGGCCCTCGAGTCGGTACGATGCCCCCGCCACCGATACCTCAACCCGCACATCCCGCGGCGACTGCGAGTAATTGCCCACGTCGGCCTCGAGCCGCACCTCGCGCCCCTGTTCCGCCCGCCCCTGCGCGCCCACGCGGAGGATCGCCAGGTTTTCCGGAGGCTGCGCCGGCGCGACGCTCTCGAGGTGAACCCGCGTGTCGGTCGGAAGCGGTGAAAAGTCGGCCGATGTCCAGTTCGATCGCTGAAAATCGCTGATCACCCACAGTTCCCGTTGTGCCGACTTCGAAGCCCTGGCGAGCATGTCGCCGGCCAGATCGATCGCAGCTTTCAGATTAAGCGTCTCGCTCAGGGGCGCCGCCGGCGACAGTGCTGCCTGCATGGCCGCGAAGTTGGACGAAGGCGAGGGAAACGTCGCCCGCGGCCGAGCGCCGGCGAGAATCAGATCGGCCGACAGTCCCGGCTCGAACGACAATCGCCGCCCCGCCGCCGCCCGCGCCCGCTCAAACGCCCAAACGCCATTGCTGACCGCGGCCATGCTTTGGCTTTGATCGAGCACGACGATCCGAACCCGGTTGCCGTTCTCCTGCGGTTCTGGCGGCCTGGCGCCGATCAGCGGCCGGGCGAATGCCCACACGATCAGACAAATCGCCGCCGTCCGAAGCGTCAATATGATCAGGTCCCGCAGGCGATGTCTTGCCCGTTTTTGTTGCACCGCCTCGCGGACGAAGCGAATCGTCGAGAGCGGCAGCCTCCGCGGCCGCGGCCGCGTCAGATAGTGCACGGCGACCGGCAGCACGACCGCCGCGAGGCCCAGCAGATACCACGGCTGGAGAAAGTTCATCATCCGCTCCGCTCCACCAGAAACGTGCCCAGCGTCTGGAGGTAAGGAATCGACGTCGAAACGCGCCGGTAATCGCAGCCGCCGGCCAGCGCCAGCGACCGCACCGCCGTCGCGTGGTCTTCAAAACGCTTCCGATATGCGTCGCGAATTTGCGCCGGCGAGCAATCGGTCCCGCCCTCGTTTTCCAATCCCTCGAAGCGATAAGCCAGTCCCTCGGGCAACTGTTCCTCGTCCGGATGAATCAGGTGAAGGAGAATCACTTCCCAGCGGCGGTGGCGAAACAGCCGCAGGGACGCAAACGTCCGGTCGAGGTCGTCAACCAGAAAGTCGCTGAGCACCATCAGCACCCCACGCTGCGACAGGCGGGCGAAAAGCTCGCGCATCGCGACGGCCAGGTCCGTCGCCGGCTCTGTTGTCAGTCGCTCGATCCTGTCCTGGATGCCGGCGACGTGGCTCGACGTTCCGCCGGGCTGGATCAGATCGCGCAGCCGCCCGCTCAGCACCGCCAGTCCGACCTGGTCCTGCTGGCGGGCAATCACGTGACTCATGCCGGTCGCCAGCCACTGGGCGTATTCCAGCTTCGACGGCCCGCGATGCCCGCCGAATTGCATCGACCCGCTTGCGTCGATCGCAAGCGTACACAGGAGGTTCGTTTCGTCCTGGTAAAGCCGAACGAACGGCTTGCCGGTGCGGCCAAGGACTTTCCAGTCAAGCCGCCGGAGGTCTTCGCCCGGCGTGTATTGGCGGTAATCGACGAATTCGGTCGAGCCGCCCTGCCGGCGCGAACGGTGACGCCCGCTGAAGGCGCATTCAATCTGGTTGCGCGTCACAAAGCGCATCCGCTCCAGCGCCGCAAGCGCCGGCAGGTCCAGAAACCGGCCGCGGCGGGAAATGGAAGATGCGCTCGCGAGTGCCGTCATCAGCGGTAACCCTGAAAACACCGCGCGCCCGACCCTCGGCATGCGGCCTCAGGCCGCGACGTCCTGGAGCAGCCGGTCCACGATCTGCCGCGAGGTCACCCCGTCGCCGATGGCGCGATGATTCGGCAGAATTCGGTGACGCAGGATCGGGATCGCCACGGCTCGTACGTCGTCGATGGTTGGGGCCGTGCGGCCCTCGAGCAGCGCCCGCGCCTTGGCGGCGCGAACGAGGTTCTGCGACCCGCGCGGACCCGCGCCCCACCCCACGTAAGTCTTCACGAAAGTGCCGGCGCGGGCGTCGCTGGGCCGGCTCAAACCACACACTTTGACCGCGTACGCCGCAACCGTCTGCGGCACCGGCGCCGCCCAGACCAGGTCGCGCAGCTCGAGAAACGCCGCCCGATCGAACGCGGCTTCCGGCAGCTTCGGCTGCGCGCCGCTGGTCGACATGACGATCTGCTCTTCCTGCGCGAGCGTCGGATAGTCGATGTGGATTTCCATCATGAACCGGTCGAGCTGCGCCTCCGGCAACGGATACGTCCCTTCCTGCTCGATCGGGTTCTGCGTCGCCACGACCAGGAACGGGTCCTCGAGCCCGTAGGTCTGCCCCCCGACCGTCACGTGCTGCTCGGCCATCGCCTCGAGCAGCGCGCTCTGCGTCTTCGGCGCGGCGCGGTTGATCTCGTCGGCCAGCAGCATGTTCGCGAAGACCGGCCCCTGCCTGAACACCATCCGGGGCGCGCCGCCCTGCTCGTCGCGGCCGAGCAGCTCGTAGCCGGTGATGTCCGAAGGCATCAGGTCTGGCGTAAACTGGATCCGGTTGAACTTCCAGCTAAACGCCGACGCCAGCGCCTTGACCATCAACGTCTTGGCGAGCCCCGGCACCCCGACGAGCACCGAGTGCGAGCCGGTCAGCGCGCAGATGAGCAGCAGATCGATCGTCTGGTCCTGACCGACCACGACCTCGTGAAGGACATGGCGTATTGACTGGACGCGGGCGACAAACTGCTCGACGTGGCGTTCCGCTGACATGCCCACGGTGTTCATAGCGATACCCCCCATCATGGTGTGGGTGGCCTTGAAAGAGGTACGCTAACAACTTTGTCGCGCCACGCCAGCTATTTATTTCTCCTTTAATTGGAATGTCGTGTTGACGACAACCTGGAGCGTGATTGTGCCCGGTTGATCCCCGAGGATGACGTTGGATCCTACGTGAGCCGCGGTCTTCTGGCCCGCCATCGATTGCATCATGGCAACGTACTGCGCCATCGGGTTGTCGGCGGCCGCGGCAGCCGCGTTTCGCTGGCCTTCCAGTTCGCGCAAATCTCCCAGCGACCTTCCCGCGGCCTTGGCGAGCTGAGCCGCCTGCTGCCGCGCGGAATCGAATGCTTCCCCCGCGGCCTTAGTCAGTTCGTCGGCGGTAAATGTCGTAGTGAACGTGAAGGCCGGTTGCCCCGGCTTGGGCATGTTGGCGAATGGGTTCGCCCCGGCGTTCTCTTCGGCCGCTTCCTCTTCTTCCTGCGCTTTGAGATCGTTGTCCGCCGCGGGCGCCTTCCACGGGCTGGCGGCTTTGAGCTTCTCCTGAAGCTCGTAGGCCGACAGCGCGATCTCCCCGGCATCGGCGCCTTTCAATTCCCAGTCACAGTGAAGCATCGTGGTAACACTCACACCCTGCGGCGCCGGCATTTTCTTGCGCGCGCCGGGATTTGCCATGTTCGCCATCATCCGCGCGTAATTCTTTTGCGGATCGTCTTCGGACTCCATTCGCGGCGGATCAAAATCGATCGTTCCTTCCTGAACCGCCGCGAGCTTCTTTTTCGCGTCGGCCTCCATTCCCTTGAGCTTGGTAATCCCCTCCTTGACGTCCTTGCCGTGAGCTTTGATCTGCACGTCGAGGTGCAGATGATCCGCCGGCCGCGACAGGGTCGTCATTCCGGTCCCCTTGACCGTTTCCACCACCTGGGCCGATGCCACCCCCGCCGCAAGCAGCCCCAGCGCAAAGAAGCTCAAAATGCGACACGAATGCCTTTCCCATGAGTGTGCGTTCATGTTCGGCCTCCTGTTGGCGATATTGTATCGCGGAGAGGCAAAGATCCATGTACGCGGCGGCCGCCGGCGAGGGTCGCACTCCCCAAGCGCCAAACTCGTGGTAGCATGAGAGCGGTCGAACACCACGGGATCGAGCGATGAAACCCAATCGACGACAGTTCCTGAAAGCGACGGGGGCCGCGGCGGCGTTTACGATCGTGCCGCGGCACGTGCTGGGCGGGGCGAAGTTCGTGCCGCCCAGCGAAAAAGTGAACGTCGCGCTGGTCGGCGCGGGAGGACAGGGACGCACCAACGTGCGGGAGCTGTTCTCATTGGAAGACGTCCAGGTGATCGCGCTGGCCGATCCGATGGAATCGGTGAGCCTGGAGCGGTTCTACTTCAAGGGAATGGCGGGGCGAAAACCGGTGCGGGCCGAGATCGAAACGCAGTACGCTGACAAGACGCCGAACTTCACATGCGCCGAGTACGAGGATTTCCGCCGGATGCTGGAGAAGGAGAAGGCGATCGACGCGGTGCTGTGCGCGACGCCGGACCATCTGCACGCGTACGTCTCGGTGCTGTCGATGCGGGCGGGGAAGCACGTGTTTTGCGAGAAGCCCTTGACGCACAACATCTGGGAAGCCCGGCTCGTCGCCAAAGTCGCCAGGGAGTCCGGGGTGGCGACGCAGATGGGCAATATCGGGCATTCCACCGAGGGGATTCGGCAGACCGTGGAATGGCTGCGCGATGGGGCGATCGGCGTGGTGCGGGAGGCCCACTCGTGGGTTCCGGCGAGCCGCTGGAACCCCTCGCTCCAGGGCAAGCCGGCCGACACGCCAGAGCCGCCGTCAGGATTCAAATGGGATTTGTGGCTGGGGCCGCGTCCCCACCGGCCGTACAGCCCCGCGTATGTACCCGTGGCATGGCGGGATTTCTGGGACTTCGGATGCGGGGCGCTGGGCGATTTTGGCTGTCACGATATGGACGCGGCCACCTGGGCATTTGATCTTCCATTACCCGAAAGTGTCGAGGTCTTGCCGGCGGGACACTCCGATTCGGAGATCGCGCCGTACGGCGAGATCGGCTACTACCACTTCCCCGCCCGCGGTGGACAGCCCCCTCTGAAGCTCACGTGGTATTCCGGCGGCCTGCGGCCCGGTCATCCGGACGCCATGCCGGAGAACTACCGCCTGGCCGATCGCGGCGTGATGTTCGTCGGTGAGAAAGGCGTTATCCAATGCGACGGCGCGGGCGGCGCGCCGCGGCTTTATCCCTTGGCCCTGCGAAACAGCTACAAACGACCGCCCAGAACGCTTCGCCGTTCGCACGGCCATCACCGCGACTGGATCGACGCGATTAAGGGCGGGCCACCGGCCTCGGCGAACATCGAATACGGGGCCCATCTCACAGAAATCGTCCTGCTGGGCGTGTTGTCGCTGCGGCTTGGCGGGAAGAGAATCATCTGGGACGCCCAGAACCTCAAGGCCAAAGGACTGCCTGAGGCGGATTCAGTAATTCATGAGACATATCGCGACGGATGGGGCCTCGAACGATCGTAATCGATTGGTATCGACTGCGTCGATGATGTCGTGTAAGATCGTCGGGCAGAAGCCAGACCGATCGGCACGATGGACATCCGACCGCTTTACCTCAATGGGCAGTTCGTCCAAACGCCGGCCACGCTGACGGTGGTGAATCCCGCCACCGGCGAGCCTTTCGCAAGTGTCTCGACCGCCAGCCGGGAGCAGGTGCGGCAGGCGATCGCCGATGCCGGCGCCGCCCTGGATGCCTGGCGGAACATGACCGCCAAATCTCGCGGAGATTTGCTGCTGGTAATCGCCGCGGAATTGAACCGCCGCAGCGACGCGATTGCTCGCTTGATCACCCTCGAAAACGGCAAGCCGCTGGCGCAAAGCAAGGGCGAAGTGGCGATGTCCGTCGATCACCTCCGCTGGTTTGCCGAAGAAGGCCGCCGTGCCTACGGCAGAGTGATTCCGCACCAGGTCTCCGGCAAGCGGCATTTGGTGATCAAAGCGCCGGTGGGCGTGGTCGGCGCTATTTCGCCGTGGAATTTCCCGCTGGTGCTGGCGGTGCGCAAGATCGCGCCGGCGCTGGCCGCGGGGTGTCCGGTGGTGCTGAAGCCGGCCTCGCAGACCCCTCTCTGCGCGATCGCGTTGGCCGAGTGCGCCGATGCGGCGAAGCTGCCGGCCGGCGTATTTCAGGTCGTTTTCGGATCGGCCCGGCTGATCGGTGAGGAGATGCTGTCCAATCCGATCTGTCGGAAGATCACGTTTACCGGGTCGACGGAAGTCGGCCGGGAACTGATCCGCGCCGCGGCGACCCACATCAAGCGGTTGAGCCTCGAGCTGGGAGGCCATGCCCCGGTGCTGGTGTTCGACGATGCGGACCCGGACAAGGCGGTCGAAGGAGCAATCGTGGCCAAATTCCGCAACACCGGCCAGTCGTGCATCGCCGCCAATCGGATTTATGTTCAGGCCGGCATCTACGACCGATTCGTCGAGGCATTCGTCGCTCGCGTCAAATCTCTGAAAACCGGCAACGGGCTCGACGACGGAGTGGACATAGGCCCTCTGGTGAACCAGCAGGGATTGGATCAGGCGCTATTACACATTGAAGACGCCGTCAAAGGCGGCGCGACAATTCATTGCGGCGGCAAGCGGTTGGGCACCAAAGGATTTTTTCTCGCCCCCACCGTCCTGAGCAACGTGCCCGAGCAGGCAATGTGCATGCGGGAAGAAACATTCGCCCCGGTCGCGCCGTTGGTGAAATTCGGCAGCGACGAGCAGGGCATTCAGTGGGCCAACCACTCGCCTTACGGGTTGTCGGCCTACGCATTCACGCGAAATCTGGAGCGGGCCTGGCGCGTGATGGAGAAGCTGGAGGCCGGCACGGTTGCGATCAACGACGGCGCACCCAGCACGAGCAATGCGCCCTTCGGAGGCTTCAAGCACAGCGGCTGGGGCCGCGAGCTCGGGTCCGAAGGACTCGACGCGTTTCTGGAAACCAAGCACGTATCGCTTGGGTTGAACATTTGAACCACGATGGCCCGCGGGAAGAAAGGAGATCCAACGTGATTCAGTTCCTCGTCCACGACAAGCGAGACTCGGTGGGCGTGATGGTGGTTGACGGCAAGGCGGGACAGAACCTGGAGGGCCGCGACCTTTCGACCAACGAGGCGGTATCCGCGAAAGCGATCGCCGACATTCCCCTGGGCCACAAGATTGCCCTCAAGGATTTCAATGTCGGCGACACCGTCATTAAGTACGGCTGCGACATCGGAAAGGTCGTGCAGCCGATCCGTGCCGGCGAGCACGTTCACGTGCACAACGTCAAGACCAAGCGGTGGGCCTGAGAAACGCCCAAACCTCAAGAGACATAGATATGAAAAGCTCAACCGACCGCACGATCCTCGCTTACCGCCGTGAGAACGGCCGCGTGGGCGTGCGCAATCACGTCGTTGTCTTGCCGGTGGACGACATTTCCAACGCCTGCGCCGAAATGGTGGCTGGCAACATCAAAGGAACGCTTGCGCTTCCGCACGCGTACGGCCGTCTTCAGTTTGGCGAGGACCTCGAGCTGTTTTTCCGCACGATGATCGGAACCGGCTCGAATCCGAACGTGGCGGCGATCGTGGTGATCGGCATCGAACCGGGATGGACCAAGCGGATCGTCGA
>Ga0307477_10002817_pt1 | contig 13263 bp, 10 predicted proteins | sample atmos_gasesECM2C_FD_203316 | JGI IMG/M metagenome (GOLD analysis project Ga0307477, IMG submission 203316) | Hardwood forest soil microbial communities from Morgan-Monroe State Forest, Indiana, United States - atmos_gasesECM2C_515 | ecosystem: Environmental > Terrestrial > Soil > Temperate...
AAGCGGAAGAATCAGAAGGATTCGGCTTTGGACTTGTTGAGCTTGCGCAACAGACTGTGAGAGCTGGTCAGTAACTTGCTGTTCCACACTGCGAACCAGATTCGAGGCACTAGCTTCCAGTGGTTTCTTTTCATTTGCCAGACGAAGACGCGCCGCATTCCAGTCGGAGGCCGCACCTAACGCAATTACGGCGTCGAGTTGCGGTGGCAATGTGATCTCAACGGCTTCCACAGTAGGCAGGATCGCCCTATCCCGAGGCACATCAGACGGTAGACGAATCAACGCATTTCTGACAGCTTCGGTATCGGCAAGAAGAACGGATCGTAAACGTCCGGCTTCTTGTTTTAAGCCGTCGATGTCTTCAGATCCGGCTAGCGAGTCGAGTTTCGCGTCCAGCGATAGGACATCGGTCTGGAAGCGCGAAACGACAGCTAGCTCTCGTGCCAGGGCATCGACGCGATCCGATTGTTGGCGGACCAAATTGAATTGCCAAACGAGCAGGCTATTGCCTACTAACATCAGTAAGACAATCACGGCAAAACACAAGATGAGGCGCGGGGCGATCTTGAGTTTGTTAATGCGCGAAAGCATTGTTTTGCTTAGTGAATGACAGCAGTCCCAATAGGCCTTGGCCGGCTTGACACCGGATCAATCTCCCTTTAGAGGTGGTCCGGTTTTGAAGCCGGTAATCCCCACCAGTTTCTTCTCCAGCGCTGCTGCTGCTTGTGGAGCGGACTTCTCGCCGGTTAAGACGGAGTGCACCGCATCTATATAAGCTCTCGCAATCTGTTCATACTGTGATCCTGTCTCGGTGGACGGCCTGATTACCAACCTAGTTCGAACCGCCTCCTTGGGATTACGGTTTGCACTTGAAACGGAAGGCAGGCTCTGAAGGTCCGACTGATTGACGGCAGCGCTATCCTCAACCTGATTTGAATGAATCTGAGCGCGAATCAGAAATCGAATTAGCTCTATAGCCTCTTTGCGATGGGAGGAATGTTGTGAGACAGCTAGGCCCGATCCTCCCAATGTACTCGCCCAATCCAATGGTCCCCCAGGCATGCTCGTATAACCTGTCTTGCTCGGCGCCAGGGAATTTCGCCAATGCACTTGGCGAAATAGACCGATGCGCGTAATCGAGGCGCCACCCCAGACGCGAACAAATGCTGCTTCGCCTTGATCGAAAGCATTGATAGAATCAAGCTCCTGATAAGCGAGAACACTGGGTGGCGAGATCCAGCCGATCCAACGTTTGGCCCTTTGCCATGACCGTATCGATGCAGAATTATTCACGCTGATCGTCCGGTTGCTTTCAATGATCCTCCCCCCTCCTTGCGCAGCTTGCCACTCGATGGCGTTACAGGTGAGAGCTTCAGCGGCTGCCCCCTGCCAGACGTAGCCCCAAAAGGCTTTGTTGCCTTTAGCTCGCTCGCCAGTCTGAATCCGCGCGGCCATGGTCTCGAGCTCGTCCCACGTTCTTGGCGGATGCTGGTAACCGTATTCGCGGAGGAGATCGCTTCGATACTGAATGACACCAAGTTGAACGGTGTAAGGAATAGCGACGAGTTTTCCGTTAGCCGTGTAGCTCTGCAATAACTGTGGCTCGAGAGAGTTGATTTCGTCTGCCAACTCGTGTCGAAGGTCAACGAGGTCAGGTTCCAGAACTCCGGGCCAAATCACGTCAATGTTGAGCACATCTGGGCCTGAGCCAACCTGCTTCAGGAGCCTGCGAGAGAGTTCCAATTGGTCCAGAGTGGTTTCGGGAACGGGGAGATCGCGAACGCTGATTCCTGTTTCACGGGCAAACTGCAGCGGCAATGGTTCCGTCCCCGGCAGATCATCTGGTTGCGACCAGCCCAGACGCAAGTAACTCAAACTTCTGAGCTCTGGTTTCGAAGTGTGACACCCGTCCAGGATCAACGACAGGAGAAGAACCCCCAAAGCCACGCTGACTTTGGTATACGTGTGCCGCAGAAAGGCGAAGCGGGCCTCCGAGTGTCGCCAATTCGCCAGCATGCCATAGTGGGGTGCAACGCGATGGCCAACGTAATACGCTGAAAAACAATGGGTTACGAGGTTCGTGCGTGGCGAATTCTCGCCATATGTCGAAAAATCGCCAGCCCGTTCAAACCTTTACAATCCTAATTCTTGAAGCGATTCTTGTTGATTTTCAACGACCGAATCTTCGATTCCAGCGTAGACCGCGGTATGCCCAACTTGGCAGCAGCTCCCGTGGGTCCCGATACGCGTCCGCGAGTCTCTTTCAGGGCAGCCTCAATCATATTCTTCTCTTGCACGAGGAGTTTCGTAGGAAGCTCAACTTGGTGTTTGGGTTCCATGGGGAGAAGCGGTGATTGCGGTAACCAGCTTTCATCAATTGAGAAGATCTCGGTTTCGCAAAGGATGACCGAACGCTCGATAACGTTCTGCAGTTCGCGAATGTTTCCCGGCCAAGGATAGGACTGAAGCAGTTGGAGCGTCTTCTTGTTTACGCCACGGATGTCCTTTCCAGCTTTCCTCGCGTAGCGATCGATGAAGTACTCCACCAACAGGGGAATGTCCTCGCTTCTTTCGTGAAGAGAGGGAATCTCAATCGGGAAAACATTCAGGCGGTAAAACAAATCACTACGGAAAGACCCAGCGCTAATGGCGGCTTGCAAATCACGGTTGGTGGCTGCGATCACTCGGACGTCAGCGCGAATTCGCCGACTGCCGCCGACACGCTCAAACTCATGCTCCTGCAAAACGCGCAGAAGCGCGATCTGAGTCTCAACTGGAAGCTCTCCGACTTCGTCGAGGAAGATCGTGCCTCCATTTGCCAGTTCAAATCGACCCAGGCGCTGCTGAGTCGCGCCCGTAAACGCACCTCTCTCGTGGCCAAACAATTCCGAGGCGATAAGATCGCGGGGAATTGCCGCACAGTTCACACTAACGAATGGCCGCTGGCCGCGAGGAGATCTCCGATGAATCGCACGCGCAACAAGCTCTTTGCCTGTTCCCGTTTCGCCTGTGATAAGGACCGTAGAATCGCTCGGCGCGACTTTAGAGATGCGCGAGAGTACAGTTTTCAAGGCAGGAGACGCTCCGATAATCTCTTCAAACATCGAAGCCTTATCGATTTCTTCACGTAGGGCAACGTTTTCCTGTTGCAGTCTCTCTTCGGCTGTTTTGCGGTCGTGTATGTCAGTAGATGCGAGATACAGACGCGTCATTTGTCCGTTTTCGTCGCGCACCGGATTGCAACGAGACAGAAACCAGCGGAAACTTCCGTCACTCTTGCGGACGCGCTCTTCTATTTCCACAGCAGAGCCGGTTGATAAAGCTCGATCAAGCTCGAAAGTGACTCGCTCCAGGTCATCAGGATGAATCTCTTCGCCAATCTGCTTTCTTTGACGCCACTCATCTAGATTCATGCCGAGGTAATCAAGCGAGGCTCGGTTCGCGTAGATTGGGGTTCCATCAGCCTCAAGCACACCGAGATACTGCGGCGTGAAGTCCAACATCTGCCGCAGTTCTGATTCCTGTGCCCGGATTTTTTCTTCGGCTCGTTTAAGAGCAACGTTTTCGTGGCGAACCCTGTCTTCAGCCTGTTTGCGTTCTTCGATGTCCGTACAAGCGACATACCAACGTCTTATTTGCCCCTTGTCGTCGCGCACCGGATTGTAGCGAGCTAGAAACCAACGATAACTTCCATCCTTCTTGCGCAGGCGGAACTCCTGCTCGTAAGCAGAACCACTGGAAAGAGCACGATCGGTATACTCGCGCGCCCGTTTGCGATCGTCAGGATGAAGGACTCCACCGCGATCAGGCTCCTGGCACCACTCTTCAAGACTAAACCCTAGATAATCCAGCGCGCCGCGATTGGCATGAAGGCGTTCGCGGTTGGGTCCATATACCGCAATAAGCTGCGGAGCAAAGTCCAGCGTCTGCCGGAGCTCTGCTTCCTGTTCCCGGATCTTTTCTTCGACAGTTTTGCGCTCGGTGACGTCAGTCACAGCGCCGATAAATTCGATGTTGCCAGAACTATCAAGCTGCGAATGAGCTCGCACGTGGAGTTGCTTGATTGCCCCGCTCGGCATAAGCATACGATACTCAAGTTTGAAATCTGTGCCGGTATTGGTTGCTTGCTCGATGACCTGCAGTGTAAGTGCTCGGTCGTCGGGATGTACGCGGTTCAGCACCATGTCTAGTGTCGGCTTCTTGTTGTGCTCGTACTCGAAGATGCGATAGGTCTCCTCCGACCAAACGATCTCTCCGGTGCTAGGTTTCCAGCCGAAGCTGCCTGTGTGACTAAGTCTTTGGGCTTCCGCCAGATAGGCTTCGCGACGTTGGCGTTCCTGCGTTGCTTGCTCTTGCTCAGTGACATCCATCCCAGTCCCAACGAACCCTTGGAACGGCTCCCCATGCGTTACCGGAACGCCCACACACCGTACGTAACGAATCTCTCCATCAGGCCGCGCCATGCGTTTTGTGAAGTCGAATCCGCGATGGTCGGTAAACATCTTCGCAATTGCTTGTTTCATGAACCCGCGGTCTTCTGGGTGTACGAGATCCAAATATTCCTCTACCGTTGGCGGCTTGCCACTCGGGTCAAGCCCGTGGATCTGAAATAATTCCGAAGACCAGTAATCGAATCGAGCACCCTTGAACATCCAGCTGCCCATGTGGGCAAGCCGCTGTGCTTCGGCAAGGTAGAACTCGGCTTGTTTGCGTTCTTCAATGTCGAGATTCACGCCGATCCAATAAAGAAGAGTTCCATCGCCGGCCCGTAGGGGTTCCGCGCGGCTAAGGAACCAGCGATACTCGCCGACAGCGCCGCGAACTCGAAACGCCACCTCGCCTGCGGAGCCCGTACGTAGGCAGGTGGACCAGACCCGACGTGTCTCCTCCTGGTCGTCCTGGTGAAGAAAAGGGACGTGAGAATCCCATTCGCCGCCGATATCGATGCCGAACCGGAGGGGATGATCTTTCGCGAGACCCAGGTAGTCCGCAGTTCGTTCGTTCACGAACCTGAGGGCACCGGCCGGATCAGCGTACCAGGTATACGCCGGAATCACATCGAGCGTGACTCGCAATTGTGCCTCGAGGAGCTGTTTTGATTGGGGTTGCTGTGCTGGCGAGACCATACTCAGCATCATACACCGGCGATTTCCGTCCATCGACACCCTTGAGAACATTCCGAGCCCACAACAGGGTCGGTCCCGATTGTCAGAATCACAGCTTCGGCGACGACTACTTTCGGGAGTCTGGCCCTGCATTTGACTCATTGTCAATCACCGTGAGCTAACTGCTGCTCACATTCCATTGGGTCAGAGCAGCGTGCGAATCTCAAGATCGAAACTGGAGGAATGATGGCGCAATTTGAAAAGGCATTCTCGGACCGAGCGGCGAGCGCCCTTAGCGCATGGGTACGCAGAGACTCACACGGTATGTTTGCAACCGATACGAAGGCATCAGTGCGCCGCATCGGTTTATGGGCAATATGCGCGATCACCCTAATGGGCTTGACCATTCTTTTTGCGGATGTCCAATCAACCCGGGCACAGGAATCTTCAGACATCGCCAGGCAAGCGCAGAACCCAATCGCAAATCTAATTTCAGTGCCATTTGAGAATGACTTCAACCCTCAAACAGGGATCAATAAGAAAGACAGTTACGTCCTACAAATGAAGCCTGTGGTCCCGTTCCACTTGTCGAAAGATTGGATCCTGATTACACGCACTATCATTCCTGTTATCCAAGTGCCGGACTTGGCTCCGGGCGTCAGCGGAACGACGGGGCTAGGCGATGTACAAGAATCGTTGTTTCTATCGCCGGCAAAAGCCGGTCCAGTTATTTGGGGGGCAGGACCAGCTGTTTCATTCCCTACCGCCACAGAAACCATTCTTGAGACAAAGAAAGTCAGCGTCGGACCCACTGTTGTTGTTCTTAGAAGCCAGGGCCACTGGTTATTTGGAACGCTCGCACAGAACTTATGGTCTGTGGCGGGACCGTCGGCGCGTCCTGAGGTAAACCGGATGCTGCTGCAACCGTTTGTGAACTACAACTTGCCGCACAAATGGTATCTAGTGTCTTCGCCGATTATTACCGCGAATTGGGAAGTAAAGTCCGACGAACGATGGCTAGTGCCGGCGGGTGGCGGAGTCGGAAAGATTGTGCATTTCGGGAAGCTACCGGTGAATATCTATCAGCAATTTTTCAGAAATGTGCAACTCCCGGGCGGCACGAGCCACTGGTCCGCAAGGTTCCAGATGCAGTTTCTTCTCCCAAAGAAGTAAATTCAATGCTCGCCGTTTACGACGGCTCACGGAACCTCAGGGAACTTCCCGTTTTGTCGAAGGGCGAATTATTGTTGGAAAACTGGAGGAGCGCCGCTCACGCGCTTCCATTCCAGGCATACATTAGCTTGATCTTTCGAGAGCGTGAAAGATTGTGCTCTGTCCAAGGAAGCGCGTTGTAGCCTCGTACTTGTTCAGGTCCGCGAAGAAGGGAGCAAACACACCGCGGGAGCGCAGTTCCTTGACGGTGTCGGATCCTTGGCATTCATGTACGCCACGAAGTGGGTGTCTGGTGTGAACAGAGACATCCGGCCTTTTGCATCGCGACGGTCAGTGCAGTGTCCGTAGGCCTCGATGAGTCCCCGGACAGCGAGGCGATCCGCCGCTTCATTTGCGGAAATGACAACGTGCTTGCCCATGCGGTGGCTTCCCTGTTCCTTTTTTAGAATTTCCCGAGTGCCCATTCGTTCTACCCCATCCGATTTTCGCTCTGCACATTTTCGGATTAGATTCAGACGACAGTACGCACTCAATTCCGCTTTGTGATCTTTGAACCAAATCTAAAATCTGTCACTGCACATGCCACTGAACCGGGCTGAGATATACGCATTTTCCCTTCAAAGACAATACGCACATCGAGTTCTTGAGCCGCGCGGGGAAGGTCAAGCCCTTGTGCAAGCAAGCCTTCGGCGAGGAAATCGCTCAACGCGCGAGTTGTTTCAATGCGATTCTTGCGCTGAAGCCGAAATACGGGTGCATAGCCCCCGGGACGATAGTAGATAAAGACGGAATCATCCTTACCGACAGATTCGTAGTATTGCTTTAATTTATTACGGAGTCTCCGCGCTTCGCTGCGAACAATGGAGTCGTCACTCGGATGGTAGGGCGGCTTGCGATCATAGACCTCCGTACCAATCAAATATTCCTTCAGAATCTCTGCTTGACCTGCCAAAGTCGTCTCAACGGTGAAGCGAAGGAAGCGGCTAAGGCGACGCGAATACATGAAGATCGCGCTATCTAGCATCCGTAGAAGCTGCTCACGAATCGCTTGATGGGAAACATCGCTTTCTGCTTCGGGTGCGGTCACAACCAAATTCACGCTCATCTGATACCTCGCTCACAAATGAATTCCGCCGCGCCAGCCTAGAAACCTCTCATCGTTTGAACGACGCCGTCGGTTCCTTGACTTGCTTCATCCACTTTCGAATGTAGCCGGGACACCGTTGAAGGGTGATGTTGTTAGCCTCGCAGCGAGCGAGAAATTCGACGGCACCCTGATTGACCAGCGTCACGTCCTTCAAATCCAAAACGACATTTCTCGTCCCCCCCTCTTTGGCCAGCTGTTGCTGGATCTCAACTAGAACGTCGGCTTCTATTCGACCGCTGAGAGTGAAGACGACTTGCCCGTTCCCGCCCTTTCGAATCCTGAACATGCAAACTCCTGTAAACGTCTGACCGAGATTCATCGAAACCCTGGGGCGTTGCACCAACTACACCTTTGCCAAACGATCTATCTCAGTCGGCGGGTTCAACCATGGCACCTAACGGCAACCCTATGGCCAGTTCTGAGTGCTGAAGGCATTGACTTTAGTGCCGCCGGCGCGGCCCAGAATGTCGAACTCTCGGCAGTTGGCCGACAATTGGCGAAACTTCTGGGCGTTTTCCCAAACACCAGCCGGCGTGACCATTTTGAAATCACCGTGAGCTAGCCGTTCCTCACATTCTCCAACCTCTATCACCATGCGATGCTTCGCGAGCCTCGGCAAAGCTATGACGACAACCGCAGGAACTGTGTCCCGGAGATTGACCTTCGCCTCGTCGAACGGACGACACGAAACCGCTCGGATCTTGAATCCGGATGATCCGGCAACACAGCCAGCAAGCAAATTCAATTCGCCCTCAGACTTTTCTCGAATGAGAGAGACCGTCGTGTCTTACCAGTCTCCCACTCATCGCTTCAAAGGAAGACGAAGTCGGCCCAAGGCCAAGCAAGACCAATTGCTTCAAGAACTGTTTTCGATTTCTCGCAAGCGACTGCTGCGAGTTGCGTACGGCATTCTGCAAAATCAGCACGACGCGGAAGACGCCGTGCAGGATGCGTTTCTTTCCGCCTCCCGCCATTTCGGCAATTTCGAAGGCCGTTCTGCGGTCTCCACCTGGCTCACACGGATCGTTATCAACGCCGCTCTTATGGTGCGGCGCAAAAGGAAGACCACTTTCATTCGGTCTCTCCATGACCTAAATGGGGACGACACGGTCTTCGTTGAAACCGTTCCCGACCTCCAGCCGAATCCCGAATTGGCCTGTTCGCGAGCCGAATCTTTCGCATTTCTCGATGGGCTGATAGGCGAAATGAATCCGATCCTGCGTCAAGCAGTCGAGGTCGCGTACTACGACGAGCTGTCCTCCTCCGAAGCGAGTTCGGCATTGGCCATTCCTCTCTCTACGTACAAAGGGCGATTGTTCCGGGGAATGTGCTTGCTGCGAGACAGAGCGCGGAGGAAATCCAAGAATTCATCACTGTGAGCCAACTTTTACTTACGCTTGCGATGTTTCCAAGATTTATCTCAAAGGAGAGCTATTCATGCCCTATCAAAGTGTGAACCCAGCGACGGGAGAAGTACTCCAGAAATTCGAAGAGCAGACAGACGCTCAAATGATGAAAGCGCTGGCCGCTGCAAACGCCACCTATCGCGAATCGTGGTCAATCGCTCCGTACAAAGAACGTGCAGAGTACATAGGCAAGGCAGCAGCACTCATGCTTGAGCAGAAAGAGGCGCTTGCCCGCATTGCGACTTTGGAAATGGGGAAAAGGATCGCGGAGAGCCGCGGCGAAGTGGAACTTAGCGCATCGATTTTGAAATACTACGCGGACAACGCCGAGAAATTTCTCGCCCACAGGGAGCTGAGTTCAAGCGTGGGTCATGCCCACATCGAGTATTCTCCACTCGGAGTTCTGATCGGCATTCAGCCATGGAACTATCCTTATTACCAACTAGCCCGTTTTGCCGGACCCAATTTGATGTCTGGAAATGTAATCTTGCTGAAACACGCCCCCGGGGTTCCGCAATGCGCCTTAGCCTTCGAACGAATCTTGAAGGAGGCGGGTCTGCCCGCCGGCGTTTATACCAATCTGTTTCTCTCCAACGAACAAGTAGGAGTTTTGATCGACGATCCCCGTGTCCGCGGAGTAGCTTTGACCGGCTCTGAACGTGCTGGAGAAGCGCTAGCTTCTCGGGCGGGAAAAAATCTCAAGAAATCCACGATGGAATTGGGTGGAAGCGACGCATTCATCGTCTTGCCGGACGCCGATCTCGAATATACCGTCAAGATGGCCATGATCGGCAGATTCGGGAACAACGGTCAGACCTGCATCGGCGCCAAGCGCTTTATTGTCATAGACCCTTTGAAAGAGCACTTCTTGGAGGCCTTTTCCAAAGCGGCCAAGAACCTGAAACTCGGAGATCCCCTCGACGAGAGCGTAACTCTGGGGCCTCTCTCTTCCGAGGCCGCCCTGCAACTCTTGCTCAAACAAGTGAAGGAAGCGACCGCGAATGGTGCCCGCGTGCTCCTAGGAGGGGGACGCGCCGGCAATAAAGGGTCCTTTATGCAGCCGACGATCCTTTCCAACATCACTCCGGACAACCCCGCCTTCCAACAGGAATTCTTCGGTCCGGTTGCGCTGATGTTCTTTGTGGAAAATGAAGACGAAGCGGTAGCACTTGCCAACAACTCTCCTTTTGGTCTCGGTGGATCGATCTACACGACAGACATTCGCCACGGGAAGCTTGTCGCGAGCCGTATTGAGACCGGAATGGTTTTCATTAACTACCCATCGCTGAGTGCCCCAGATCTTCCCTTTGGGGGAATCAAACGCTCAGGGTACGGGAAGGAACTCTCCAATCTGGGCATCGAGGAATTCATTAACAAAAAACTCGTCTGTGTCGCCGACGGAACCTCCGCATCTTCGCAAGCGAATTCGATCTAACCCACAGAAGGGTTTGAAACATGGCTCGCAGTAGAGTCGTCATTGTCGGCGCGGGACTTGGGGGATTGGCGGCAACACGGGCGCTCCGGCATGCTCCGGCGGATGTAATCCTGATCGATCGCATGAATCATCATGTGTTCCAACCGTTGCTCTATCAGGTTGCAACAGCGGGACTCACTCCAGGCCAGATCGCTACTCCCATCCGCGCAATCGTCCGAAAGCAGCGAAACGCCACGGTGATTTTGGGTGAAGTAAACGGAATAGACAAAGAAACAAAACGTGTTTTCGTCACTGGTGTCGATCGCACAAACGTCCCCCTCGAATACGATTACCTGATACTTGCGACCGGAGTGCAACACAGCCACTTCGGTCACGACGATTTCGCTGAATTCGCACCCGGCCTAAAGACGTTGGCGGACGCCGTAGACATCCGAAACATGGTCTTGCAGGCCTTCGAACAGGCCGAGGCCAAAGAAGATCCGAACCGGCATCGCGACCTCTTAACGTTCATTCTGGTCGGAGCTGGCCCTACGGGAGCGGAAATGGCCAGCGGTCTCGCAATACTGGTGCGAGGCTCCATGCACTCGGAGTTCCGCCGGAGCAACACTGCAAAAGCCCGAATTCTGCTCGTCGATTTGGCGCCGCGAGTTCTTGCGCAATTCCCCGAACGACTATCACAAGCGGCTCAAGACGCTAGGTGTTGAAGTGCGCCTCGGAAACAGTGTTGAGTGGATTGACGCAGAGGGTGTTGTTATCGCTGGAGAGCAGATCGCCAGCAAGACGGCGGTATGGACTGCGGGTGTAGCACCATCGCCTGCGGGCGCGTGGCTCCGCGCGGAAACAGATCGAGCAGGAAGAGTGTGCGTACAAGAGGATCTTACGATTCGAGACCACCCCGAGATACTCGTCATCGGTGACACTGCGTTCAAGCAACAGAACGGCAAACCGTTGCCTGGTGTTGCCCAAGTCGCGATGCAACAGGGTCACTACGCGGGCAAAGACATTCATATGCGTCTCGTCGATGGGCAGCCGCCAAAACCATTCAAACACTTCGGCAAAGGCAGTATGGCCGTCGTTGGGAAAGGCCTTGCTGTACTGCAAGCGGGAAATCTCAACGTGAGTGGCTTTGCGGCTTGGCTTGCGTGGGCGGCCGTCCACCTGCAATTTCTCGCCACTTCCAGCCTCCGGTTGAGTGTTTTTGTTCAATGGGTTTGGACATATCTCACCGGTCAGAGAGGTTCAAGGCTGATCGTGAAGCACCACGCCGACCGAACCGAAGCTCGGCCGACCGACTCCTTCCGCCTTGGTCCGAATACCCCAAGCGCTTGCTGCCGACGCTGAACGTTCCCTTCGCTGGATCCCCTCTGCTGCGACACGTAGGAGATCCGTTCGCACATCGTTCCAACTTGTGTCTGCGCCGCGCCTTAGTAGCGCGGGGCTACTCACTGTGAGCTAGCCGTTCCTCACGTTTACAGGTTGTGTCATGGATGCGAGCCTGCGCATTGCGCATCGGATGAACATTTTGCGGAAGCCGATGCGACCCATGCGGTTGGCAATCGACCCCTTTCCCTCGATTGCCAAGGAGCGTCTTAATTATGAAAACAGCCGAAGTTCTCATTCAAATGTTGCTTGATGCCGGCGTCACCCGTGTCTATGGCGTATCCGGAGATTCCCTCAACGCCTTCACCGATAGCATTCGCACCAACGAGGGCATCGAATGGGTGCACGTTCGGCATGAAGAAGCCGGGGCGTTCGCCGCAGGCGCCGAGGCTCACCTGACCGACCAACTGGCCGTATGTGCCGGCAGTTGCGGCCCCGGAAACCTCCATCTTATCAACGGATTGTTCGACTGCTATCGCAGCCGCGTGCCCGTGCTCGCAATCGCGGCTCAAATCCCGAGCGTTGAACTCGGCAACAACTACTTTCAAGAAACTCACCCGGAGATCCTTTACAAGGAATGTAGTGATTACTGCGCTCTGGTCTCCGAGCCCGATCAGCTTCCCCGTGTTTTAGCGACGGCAATGCGCACGGCGATCGTCAAACGTACGGTCGCGGTCGTCGTCATTCCCGGCACAGTCATGGCCAGTGAGTGTTCGCAAAAACCTTTGGCCATAGCCGTCGAGGACAATACCTACTCCTTGACTCCACACCGAGAGCAACTTCAACAAGCCGCAGATGCTCTCAACGATGCCAAGAAAATCACGATTCTCGGAGGGGCAGGCTGCAAGGAAGCACACGACGAACTCATCGCCACCGCGGAGAAGTTGAAAGCTCCAATCGTGTTCGCATATCGAGGCAAGGAATTCATCGAGTACGACAATCCTTATGATGTCGGGATGACAGGGCTTCTCGGATTTTCATCCGGATATCACGCGATCATGAATTCTGACGTCCTCCTGATGCTCGGGACGGACTTCCCGTATCGTCAGTTCTACCCTGAGAAAGCCACAGTGATCCAAGTCGACATTCGCGGCGAGCAGATCGGCCGCCGCACGCACGTCGAAATCGGACTCATCGGCGACGTGAAAAGCACTCTGCAAGCTCTCCTCCCGCTCCTTACCGACAAAGCCAATCGCAGCCATTTGGATAGGGCTCTCGCGCACTATGTCAATACAAGGAAAGATCTAGATTCATTGGCCACCGGCAAAGAGGGGACTTCGCCTGTTCGTCCCGAGTTTGTCGTCTCTACCATCAGCGAAGTTGCCGCTGACGACGCCGTTTTCACTTGTGACGTAGGCACTGAGGTTATTTGGACTGCGCGATACCTCAAGGTGAATGGCAAACGCCGGATCCTAGGCTCCTTCAACCACGGGTCCATGGCGAATGCGATGCCGCAAGCGATTGGTGCGCAAGCTGCCTTTCCCGGTCGCCAGGTAATCAGCTTCTCGGGGGATGGCGGAATAGCCATGCTCCTCGGCGACCTTTTGACGCTCAATCAGATGGAACTACCAGTGAAGGTCGTGGTCTTTAATAACGGAGCGTTGGGTTTTGTCGAAG
>Ga0307477_10002818_pt1 | contig 13262 bp, 10 predicted proteins | sample atmos_gasesECM2C_FD_203316 | JGI IMG/M metagenome (GOLD analysis project Ga0307477, IMG submission 203316) | Hardwood forest soil microbial communities from Morgan-Monroe State Forest, Indiana, United States - atmos_gasesECM2C_515 | ecosystem: Environmental > Terrestrial > Soil > Temperate...
TATCCAGAAGGAGATCTCCTCAGTGGCGGCCAACTACTACGGGGTCACCGGTTGGACGCTACTAGACCCGAACGGCGACAGGGCGGCCGGCGACTTCTTGGTTTGGTGCGTGACCGGTTCTGCGAACACCGCGAGCTGGAACCTGTGCGGGTCTTGGTCGGCTCAAGCCGACTCCGTGGCTTGGACGGCCAAACCATCAGGAATCGCGTAGGGCCCAAGCTCCATCCTGATTCCAGTGATCAAGATGGGAGCGATTCTGGAAGTTCGGAACCTTTCGAAGAGCTTTGGTAACCTGCGCGCCGTCGACGACGTCTCCATCGACGTGGAGGAGAAGGCCATCACCATCCTCATCGGCCCCAACGGTTCGGGCAAGACCACCCTCATCAACGTGATCAGCGGCCGCTACGAACCGGATTCCGGTCACGTTTTCTACAACGGTCGGGAGATAACCGGGATTCCACCGCACAAGGTCTATCGCCTCGGACTCGCGAGGACATTTCAGATTCCTGCCCTCTTCCTGAGGCTGAGCGTCCTCGAGAACGTCATGGTGGCGAAGAAAGACAACCCCGGAGAGACGTTCGCTAGGTCGGTGATCACATCGTCCTGGATGCAAGCGGAGGAAGAGACCGCGGCGGAGGCCTTCAGGATACTCAAGGCCGTGGGGCTCCTTCCCGTGTGGGAAGTGCCCGCGGGCAACCTCAGCGGAGGCCAGATGAAGCTCCTGGAGATGGGGCGCGCTCTGATGAGCGGCGCCAAGCTCCTCCTCCTCGACGAGCCGATCTCCGGGGTCAACCCGACGCTCGCTCACGAGATATTCAACACCATGCTCCGGCTGAGGAGGGACCTGGGCGTCACGTTCTTCGTGGTCGAACATCGGCTCGACATCGCCCTTGGCTATGTCGACCAGGTGGTCGCGATGGCCCTGGGAAAGATAATCGCTTCCGGGATTCCAGAGAAGGTGGTGAACGACCCCGAGGTGGTCGAGGCCTACCTGGGTGCATGACCGTGTTGCGAGTCTCGAACCTGTTCTCGGGGTACGGAAAGCTTCAGATCCTGAACGGCGTCTCTCTTGACGCCGAGCCAGGGGAGATCACCGTCGTGGTAGGCCCGAACGGCTCAGGTAAGAGCACCCTGCTAAAGTCGGTCTCGGGGATAGCGACGATCTTTGGCGGCGAGATCCAGATGGACGGCACGACGTTGTCGGGCAAGTCGCCGACAGAGATCGCGAGGTCTGGCGTCGCCTACCTTCCCCAGACCGAGAACGTCTTCACGAACCTTACCGTGAGAGAGAACCTCCGTCTCGCGGGATATACCTTGAAAGACAGCGAGCACCCGGCGAGGCTGAAGACCTCCCTCGAGCTCTTCCCGCGCCTCTCCCAGTATCTCGCCACGAAGGTCTCCAACCTGAGCGGAGGGGAGAGGCAGATGGTCGCAATGGCGATGGCCGTCCTGAGAAAACCTTTGGTGGTCATGTTCGACGAGCCGACTGCCAACCTTGCGCCGAAGATCGCGACCCAGGTCCTGGACATCATCTCGAGGATCACGAAGGACATGCACCTCACCACGCTCTTGGTAGAGCAGAACGCGAGGAGAGCGCTGGAGATGGGAGACCGCGCCTACCTCCTGGTCTCGGGCAAGAGGGTCTTCGCCGGCACCTGCCGCGAGCTCCTGGACCACAAGGAGTTGGGGCGGCTCTACCTGGGCCTCCAGGTCTCCTAGGTCACGCGGCCTCGAGCCCGTAGTCCTTCAGCATGTGGTGGTAGTGCTCTACTGGCACCAAGGACCCGGCGGCGCGCTCCACGACCTCGCTGAGGGCGGGATGGATGTGCATGGCCTCGTAGATCGAAGAGACGCTCCTAGTCTGCGTGTACATCGCGGCGACTATCTCCTGAATTAGGACCGAGGCTTGGGGGCCGATCACGTGCGCCCCGAGTATTCGCAGTGTCGCTCCGTCTACGACGATCTTGACGAAAAAGTCGTGCAGGTCCATCGCCTCGCCCTTCGCGGTGTCCTGAAACCTGTAGAACCCAATCATGACCTTCCCTGCCTTGGTCTTCCGGACCGCTTCCGCCTCGCCCATCCCGACCGAGGCCACCTCGGGGTCGGTGAATATCGCGTGAGGGACGGCGTGATAGTCGACAGCCACCCTCTGCTTCAGGACGGCGTTGTAGTATACTATCTGAGAGTCGTAGTTCGCCTTGTGCTTGAAGAGGTGCTTGCCGGTGGCGTCCCCGAGGGCCCAGACGTTGGGCTGGGACGTCTGCAGGTACTCGTCGACGACGAGCCAGCCGCGCTCGTCGGTCTTGATCCCCGCCCTCTCTGGGTGCATCAGAGCGGCGGTCGGGCCTCTTCCCGCGGCGACGAGCACCTCCGAGGCTTGAAAGTCCACCTTCTTTCCGGTCGACCGGTCCTTCGCGGTGACGACCTTTTGGGAGCCTCCCTCCTTCCTCACCTTGAGGACCTCGTGGTTTGTCGCTATCGTCATCCTCTTCCCCAGCTCTCGCCTCGCAAGCGCTGAGACCTCCGGCTCCTCGCCTGCGAGGAACCTGGGGTTCCTGCCGAGGACCGTCACCTTGGAGCCCATGGACGCAAAGAAGTGGCCGTACTCGGCCGCGATGTAGCCTCCGCCGATGACCACCAGGCTCTCGGGCAGTTCGCTGAGGTGCAAGACGGTGTCGCTTGTGAGGTAGCCCGCGCTCTCCAGCCCCTCGACCTGGGGGACGACGACGCTCGAACCCGCCCCGAGGAGGAACATCCGTCCCTTGATGGTCTCCTCCTTCACCTTCATCGTGTAGGGAGCAACGAACTCCGCGGCGGCGTGGTAGTAGTCAATGTTCTCGGAGCTGCTCAGCCCACTGCGGATGGATTCGATGTCCGCATCTATGAGCCGCCTCATCCTTCCCATCACCGCCCCGAAATCCACTCCTTTGACCTCGACCGAGATGCCAAAGTCGCGCGCCCTCTCGACGGTCGCCAAGACCTCAGCCGGGTAGAGGAGTATCTTGGAGGGGATGCAACCCCGCGTGAGGCAGATTCCCCCCGGTTCGTCCTTGTCGATGACCGCGATCCTGATCTTGTGGTCTCCCTCGATGAGGGGGTCGACGATGTTCATCGCCGACCCGGACCCCACGACCACCACGTCGTATTCCTTCATGGCGCCTAGTGAGGCCTCCAGAGTAATAACGTTGAGCGCAGGTCGGTAGCGGCGATTTTTTTCCGCATAGAGTTAAATGCGGCTCGGCGTAGATGGCGCGGTTTGAGGAACCTTTGCATCGTGGGCCTCCAGTGGGGGGACGAGGGCAAAGGGAAGATAGTAGACTACTACGCCGACAGGTTTCATTCGGTCGTGCGCTACAACGGCGGCAGCAACGCCGGGCACACCATCGTGATCGGCAAGAGGACCTACGTCTTCCACCTCCTTCCCTCGGGCCTCCTGAAGGGGAAGCGGCTCTTGATAGGGCCGGGAGTGGCCGTCGACCCGCAGACGCTCAAGGAAGAGGTCGAGATGATAAGGCGCGAGGGGCACAAGCCGAACCTCCTCGTCGACGGGCGGTGCACCATCGTCACCCCCCTGGAGAAGGAGATGGACTCGTTCATCGAGGAGCTCAGGGGAGACAGAGCGATCGGAACGACGAAGAGGGGGATAGGCCCCTCCTATGCGATGCGAGCGCTGCGCCTCACGCCGAGGGCTGGCGACCTCGAGAGGGGCACATTCGACCTCAGGTCTGCTCTCGCGTTCTATCGAAAGTTCTTGAAGAAGCTCCCCTCGATGGAGGGGTGGACCGACTCCGCCAGGGCCTCGCTGAAGGGGGTGGTCGGGGACGTGGGCGAGGAGATCATGGAGACCAACGAGGCGGGGCACTCGGTCCTGTTCGAGGGCGCCCAGGGCGTCCTCCTCGACCTGATTCACGGGACGTATCCCTACGTGACTGGGACCCACACCCTCGCGAGCTACGTCCCAGCCAGCCTGGGGATTCCGGCGACCTCGCTCGGAGACGTGATGGGGGTCGCCAAGGCCTACGCAACCCGCGTCGGAGAGGGCCCCTTCCCCACTGAGATCCACGGCAAGCTCGAGACGCTGATCAGGGAGACGGGGAGGGAGTACGGGGCCACGACGGGGAGGCCGCGGAGGGTCGGCTGGCTGGACCTCGTCGCCCTCAAGTACGCGGTCAAGATGAACGGGGTCTCGACCCTCGCCCTCACCAAGCTCGACATCCTCACGAAGCTCAAGGAGTTCAAGGTGTGCACGCACTACAACGTCGCGGGCTCGGAGACCGACGAGTTCTCGCGGGCGCTCCCCGAGCTCGACTCGGTCAAGCCCGTCTACCTCGACCTCCCGTCGCTCTACGGCGCCGAGCTGACCACTGCGCGTCTCCACAGGCCCATGGAGCAGTTCGTTGAGTTCTTGGAGGACGAGATGAAGGTGAGCGTGAGCATCGTCTCGATGGGCGAGGAGAGGACGGCGACGCACCAGCGAGCGGCCCGCTAGGTTCGATCCCGAGGAAACTTTCATAACCCTTCCGGCCTCTCTCTCCCGCGTGTCAAAGCGACCCAGGCCTCAGCGCGCGGCGACGCGGGTCGTCACGATGCCGAGCCTCCTGGTCGGTCAGCCGATCAGGAGGGTCGAGGACAGGAAGTTCCTCACCGGCAAGGCGAACTACGTCGATGACATCAAGCTCTCAGGGATGCTCCACGCGGTCTTCGTGAGGAGCACGCAGCCACACGCGAGGCTGCTCAAGATCGATGGCGCCGAGGCTCTGGCGCGACCCGGAGTGGTCGCCGTGATCACCGGGGCTGACCTGGAGGGCCACGTCGGACATATCCAGGGGGTTCAGACCGAGGGCGAAGTGGCGGAAGGCTGGGGAGGGAACCCCGCCGGCATCGTCTGGAAGGCCCTTGCGACGGACAAGGTGACCTATGTCGGCGAGGCCATGGCCGTCGTCGTCGCGAGCGACGCCTACTCGGCCGAAGATGCCGCGGAGCTCGTCGCGATAGAGTACGACCCTCTTCCCGCGGTGATGGACCCCGAGAGGGCGTTGGAACCCGGTTCGCCGAGAGTCCACGACCACCTGCCCAGCAATCTCTCTTCGCACACCGGATTCTCAGCGGGCGACGTCGCGAAAGCGTTCAGACGCGCGGACGAGGTGGTCAAGGTCAAGCTCCACAACCAGCGCCTGAGCCCTACGCCGATGGAGCCGCGTGGCGTCGTGGCGCAATATGACGAAGGGACGGGGTCGCTGCTCGTCTACCTATCGACGCAGGACCCGCACGGCGCGAGGGACGAGCTGGCGGAACTCCTTTCGATGGAAAAGGAGGACGTCAGGGTGATCGCTCCGGACGTCGGGGGAGGTTTCGGGGGCAAGGCGGGGCTCTACCCTGAGGACCCCGTCGTGGCCTATGCAGCCAGGCTGCTGCGCCGTCCCGTCAAGTGGGTCGAGACGCGGAGGGAGAACCTGCTCGCGATGAAGCACGGGAGAGGGCAGGTCCAGTTCGGGGAGCTTGCGATGAGCCGCGACGGTCGCATTCGCGGCCTGAGGGTCAAAATCATCGTCGAAGGAGGAGCCTATGGAGGCGAGGGGGAGATGGCGGAGATTACCCTGAAGATGGTCCCGGGCGTCTACGACATCCCGAACTACGAGGCGTCGGCCGACGTCGTGATCACCAACAAGGTGCCGCTGGGCGCGTACAGGGGGGCTGGGAGGCCTGAGGCGTCTTACCTGATCGAGAGGGCCATCAACATCGCCTCTGCCAAGCTCAGGCTCGACCCCCTGAAGGTGAGGCAGATCAACTACATCAGGAAAGATCGCTTCCCCTTCCTCACCTCCGGTGGCCACACCTACGACTCAGGAGACTACCACGCCAACCTCCAAAAGGCGCTGAAGCTCGCCAACTACGACGGGCTCCTCGCCGAACGCAGGCGCGCCCGGGAAGAAGGGAGGCTCTTGGGAATCGGCGTGGCGACCTGGGTGGAGGTCTGCGCCTTCGGCCCGTCCTGGCCCCAGACAGCTTCCATCTCGGTGAGCGAAGAAGGGCGCGTGTTGTTGAGCCTCGGCGGGCACTCCCATGGGCAGGGCCACGCCACGACCTTCGCGCAGGTCGTGGCGGACGAGCTGGGCCTCCAAATGGAAGACATCACGGTCCGGGACGGCGACACCTCGGTCCTTCCTTGGAGCACCCTCACCGCTGGGAGCAGGTCAGCGGCCCTCTCGGGAAGCGCCGCGCTGCTCTGCGCTCGGAAGATACGCGAGAAGATGTCCGCCATCGCAGCTCGCGCCCTCGTCGCGAGGTCCGCCGCGAAGATGGCCTTTGTAAAGGGTCAGATCTATCGAGAGGACCAGCCGTCGAAGAGGCTCAAGTTCGCCCAGGTGGCGGCGCTCGCCTACGATCCCGGAGAGCTGCCCGCCGGATTGGAGCCTACGCTGTTCGCATACAGCGCATATGCGCCAAAGAACAACACCTACCCGTTCGGGAACCACATCGCCCTCGTCGAGGTCGACAGGGAGTCCGGCGCAGTGAAACTGCTAAAGTACTTCGCGATGGACGACGCGGGGAAGATCCTCAACCCGATGATCGCAGAAGGCCAGGTCCACGGCGGGGTAGTCCAGGGGGTGGGCCAGGCGCTCATCGAGGAAGTGGTCAGCGATGAGAACGGCCAGCCTCTCTCCACGACCCTGGCGGACTACCTCATCCCCTCGGCGGACATGTTCCCCCACATCGTCTGGGGCACGACCGAGACGCCGACCGACTCCAACCTTCTCGGCGTCAAGGGGATAGGGGAGGCTGGGTCCATAGCCGCGACCCCGACCATAATGAACGCGGTCGAGGACGCCCTCTCCAGCTTCCGCGTGGTCGTCGACAGGATGCCCGCCTCTCCGAGCTACCTGAAGTCGCTGATCGACGGCAGCGGCTAAGAAGAAGAGAGCTTCTCTTTCAGGGACCCTATTATTTCGGCCACGTACTTCTGCGCCGCCGCGTCGATCAGCCTCGACCCGACGCTCGCCATGAGACCAGCGATCTTCGCGTCCGCGGCCCACTTCACCTGAGTCCCGGAACCGCCCGTTGCGTCCTCCATCGTGAACGTGTTCTCCAGCTCCACGGAGCTGCTGAGCCCGTTCCCCTTGGCCTTCATCTTGGCGAAGGTCGGCGGCGTCCTCTCGGTGATGGTGAGCTTGACGTCCATCATCCCTCGTATGAACGAGATCCCGACCTTAGCCCTGAGCGTGAAGTTGTTCTCGTCCACCACCTTAAAGTCCTGGACGTCGGGAAAGATGCTCGTGATCTTCGCGGGGTCAGTCACGAAGTCGTAGACCTTCTGCTTCGGCACCGGGACCTCGAAGGAGCCGTCGTAGTGCATTCTGTGGAACCCCGTCGAGCCCTCCGGGGGATATATCCTTTGGCGGGGGGCGCATGGCCGACTAAATACCCGGCTGGAATCTATCTCGATGAAGGCCGCACCGTTTCGCGGAGCCTCGAAGAGAGGAAGGAGAGCGGGGCTGAGCTCTGTCTACGGGTTCATCATGATCTATCTCCTTGTCATCGCTTCGCTCCAGGCGGTGTCCTCTGCACTCTCGGCGAGCCAGAACGCCGACGCAGCCGCCCAACGAGCGGGGCAGGTCGCCCAGATGAGGTCGCTCGAGCGCCTCTCGGTGGGTTTGTCCCGCGTGGGGAACGTCACGGTATCCAACGACGGCCTGATCCCCTCAAAGCTCTCGTACCTCTTGCTGCAGAACTCCACAGTCTCAGAGGAGCGTCCGCTTCAGGACTTGCTCGCCGTGGGGGCCTCGGCGGTCATCGAGGCGGGGCCTCGCAACAGCACGTTCCCGTCCTCCGTGGCGGTCGTCACCAGCCTCGGCAACGTTTTCTCCTCCTCTCCATCGAACGGTGCGTCCATCGGAGGATCGACGACCCTCCAAGCCGGCCTAGGCGGGCCAGGTGTCGACATGCAGGTCTACCAGAACCCGGGCGACTCCACCCGCTTCTTCGTTTCCGAGGGGCCGTCCGCCTACGCGTACTCAGCTCTGACTGGCGCTCCGCTCTGGTCGTTCGATGCAGGACAGGGGGAGGTGACGGACGTCCTCCCTCTCTTGGACGGGAGCGCCTACGTCTCTGACGGCTACTTCAACGACCAACTCACCTCGAACCTCTTCGGGCTCGCTTCCTCCGGCACTCTCACCTCGACCTACTCGATGAGGCTGTTGAGGCTCTACACCACGGTCGAGGTCCAGTTCCCCGACAACGACCAGCCTCCCTACCCCGTGGGTTCGCAGCCGGTCCAGAAGGCCATCGACGGCCTCTACGCATACTATGACGGCTGGTTCCTATCGTCGAACGGGCCGACTTCGACCACGGTCCCCTCCGACACCTACAACCTCGCGAGTTCCGATGCAACGCAGTTCTACCTATATTCCGAGAGCATCAACCCGGGCGGCTTCCTCTGCAGCAACCCCGGCGGCAACGGGGTGACCTTCTACGCCTACTCTGCCGGCCCGCAGGGCGTCGCCAACGCGTGGGCGACGCCCGTCTACTTCAACTTCTGCAACCTCTACCCCAACGACCTCCTCGCATCCTCGGCGGGCTCAGGGGTGGTGGCTGCGCTCTTCTCAAACACCTACTGGAGCCAGCCCAACTACTTTGGAGGGCCCTACGATGGCTCCAACCCCTTTCTCGCCGTCCTCTCTTCCTCTTCGGGGGCGCTGCTTCGGAGCGGAATGCTCGACTCCAACGGATACACGAGCCTCGCGACCGACGGGACGGACGTGTACCTCTCAATCCCCTCTTCCGACGAGGTAGAGGTGGTCAGCACGACGGGGACCGGAGCGGGGACTTTCTACGACGTGGGCATCCCCGCTTCCACCCTGGTCTGGGCCGACGGCTCCCTCTTCGCGATCTCAGCGAGCCAGGTCAACGTCTACACACCATCCATGACCCTCGAGAAGGCGATCAACTTCTCGCCCCTGACGCTATACTCGCTCACGAACTCAAAGCCTCTTGAGCAGCAGCTGGCGCAACCCTCCTTCCTCATGTTGAACTCGACGAGCTACCTCGCCCTCCTGAGAAACTCCACAGGCTTCGGAGACCTCGTCCTCGGGACCTATTCCCCGTGACTGCGGAAGGGCCTTATCTGTTCTTGAAGACCCAGGCCAGGTCGGGAGGGTCCGTCCTCTTGCTGACCTTCTCGTTCATGGCGTGGGCGATGAGCGGGAGCGCGATTGTCGCATCGCAGTAGACGACGCTCCTCTTCGAGTCCGCGGCGATCTTCCCCCAGCTGATGGCCTCCTCCAGGGTGCAGCCCGAGAGCCCGCCCCACTGCGGGGAGTCCGTCGTGACCTGGATGGCGTAGTCGTGCGGGGTCTCTTCCTCCCCTCCCTCGGCGAGCGACTTGATTATCGTGGCGAGCTGAATCGTGTCCTTGGGCACCCCGCCCCCAATGTAGACCACGCCCGTCTTCTTTGTCCTCTCCGCTATCTGGCCTAGCTCCTCCATGTCCTGGGTCTGGTCGAGCCTGATCAGCTTCCCCTCGCGCTTCAGGAGGCTCAGCGCGACGCCGTAGCCGCTGTCGATCAGCCCGGGCGAGTAGACCGGCACCTTGTTCCTCCACGCCGCCGCCGTGATGCTCCTTATCCCCTTCTCGAACTGATACTTGCCGAAGAGGTTCAGGAACTCCCTCGTCGAGTAGGACCTCCCGTCCTCGAGCGTGGATGCGAACGTCTTGATGAGCGACTCGAGCTCGCGGTAGTCGTACTCGTCCGCGTATATGTCGTAGAACCTGTCTATCTTCGCGTCGAGGAGGGCCTCGTCGTTTGCCATCCACGTCCCCTGGTAGTAGTTGTGCCCCATCGCCTCGAAGATGTCCTCCGAGACGTTGGCGCCCGTGCTCACCAGCACGTCGATGTATCTGTTCTCGATGAGCCACCTCACTATCTTCCACTGCCCCGTGGTGCTCATCGACCCCGCGTAGCCCATGAATATGGTCAGGCCCTTCTGCTGGACCATCTCCGACCAGATCCTCGCGGCCTCCCCGAGCCTCTTCCCCTGGAAGCCCGTCTGGCTCATCGCGTCGAGGAGCTCCGAGACGCTCTTCGGTGTGACCTCTATCGCCCTCTCGGGGGTGCCTAGGTACTTCTTCGCCTTCCTGTCCCTCGCTGCCCTGCCGGCTTCCTTTTGCGTCACGACTCCGCTCTCGAATCGACCGGGCTTTAAGTCGTTTACTTGACGGTGACAGACTTGGCGAGGTTCCTCGGATGGTCCGGGTCGTTGTTCTTCTCGGTCGCCATGTAGTAGGCGAGGAGCTGAAGGGGGGCGACCTCCAACACCGGGGCGATGCTCCCGTTCGAAGCGGGGATCCTCACCGTGTGCGTGAACACGGGATGGGGTTTTTGCGCGACCCCTATTATCTCGGCTCCCCGCGCAGCGAGCTCCTGTGCGTTGGATATGGTGTCGTCGTACCCGTGGCCGCTGGGCGCTATGACGACGACGGGCGTCCCCTTTTCTATCAGGGCCAGCGTCCCGTGCTTCAACTCTCCGGCGGACATCCCCTCTGCGTGGATGTAGGAGAGTTCCTTGAGCTTCAGGGCTCCCTCCTGCGCGATGGGGTAGTGGCCGCCTCTCGCGATGAAATAAAAGTCGGGTCGGTCGCGGTATTCGTGGGCGAGGCCCCTCATCACCTGCTCGGTCTCAAGGGCCTTTTCGACGAGCGTCCCTATCCTGTAGGGGGTGCCCATCGTGTCCCTCCCAGTCATCTTGTCGACAATTAGGTTGGCGACCATCACCTGCGCGGTGAAGCTCTTCGTCGCAGCGACCCCGACCTCGGGGCCGCAGTTCAGGAGCAGCGTCTGGTCGCTCTCTCGCGCGAGCGAGGACCCGGCAGCGTTGACGAGGGACACGACGCCGCCGACCTTTCTGCTCCTCGCCTTCTTCACCGCCTCGAGCAGGTCAGCGGTCTCGCCGCTCTGGCTCAGGGCCACCACGACGGTCTTTTCGTCGATGAAGGGGAGCTCCCTTTCGAAATCCCCAGAGAGGACCACCTCGCATCTCATCTTGGCCTCGGCCGCGAGCCTGATCCGCATGAGAAGGGCGGCATGATAGGACGAGCCTGACGCAGTCAGGACGACAGACCTCGCGCTCTTGAGTCTGTCCGCGACAGCGCTCACCTTCTCAGGGTCCTGAGCCAGGGCGCTCTGGACCGTGGTAGGTTGCTCGTGTATCTCCTTCAGGGTGTAGTGCGCGTAGCTCTCCTTTGAGAGACTTCCCAGCTCCCAAGCGACCTTTGTCTCCTTCCTGCTCCTAGCATCGAGCTCCCTGCCCTTGAGGGTGAATATCCGCGCGCCCTTCGGGGTGAGTTCGACGACCTCTTTGTTGTCGAGGAAGATCGCCGTGTCCGTGTGGGCAAGAAACGCCAGCACGTCGCTTGCGAGGAACTTTGTCTTCTCGCCCACGCCCACCACGAGGGGGGCGTCGTATCTCGCTCCCATCAGAAGGTCCGGCCTGTCCCTGAAGAGCGCGACGAAGGCGTACTGCCCTCGCAACGTCCTCGCCGCCGAGAGGGTAGCCCTCACCGGATCCCTGTCCTTCTCGTACTCCTCCTCCATCAGGTGGGCGATGACCTCACTGTCAGTCTGGCTGATGAAGGTGTGCCCGCTCGACTCGAGTGCCTTCTTGAGCTCGAGGTAGTTCTCGATTATCCCGTTGTGCACAATGGCGATCAGTCCCTTGCAGGAGACGTGTGGGTGCGCGTTCTTCTGGGAGACGCCGCCATGAGTCGCCCACCGCGTGTGCGCGATCCCGACTCTCCCGTCGAGCTCCGCGACGTCGTATCTATCCTCGAGCTGTCCTACCCTCCCAGCGTCCTTCCTCACCGCTATCGTGCCTTTGCCGTCTAGAAGCGCCACGCCCGCCGAGTCGTACCCTCTGTACTCCTCCCGCTTGAGACCCTCGAGCAGCATCGGCGCCACCTCCTCCTCCGAGGAGACGGCGGCTATGATTCCGCACATTTCGCTTGAATCCGACGGCGGTGTCGCGGCCGTAATAAGGAGCCGCCACTCGGTCCGACGAGTATGCAACGCTGGTCGTGCATGGAGCCAACGGCTCTGGCCTCTCCCCGGGTCCACCATGCATATTTCTTTAATAATGGTGAGTCGGAAGACGGGGCATGCGCACCGAGAAGGTCTTGTTCGACCCCCACCAGCGCGGCGGGAGGGCGAAGAGGGTGATAGCGGACACGAACCCTTCAGACTTCTTTCCGGCCGCTGCGGGGCTAGGCCACAAGATCCTGCGTCTGCTGGCGAAGGGTCCGAACTACCCTTCGAGCATCGCGCGCGAGCTCAGGCTCTACCACCAGGCGGTCTACTATCACATGAAGAGGCTCGAGGAGGCGGGACTGGTGCGGCGCGTCTCGCAGAAGACCGTGAGGGGAGGTAAGGCACAGCTCTACGCCCTCGCCTCCGACGGCTACGCGATCGAGTTCGACGTCAAGGGCGAAGAGTTCGGGCCGCCCGCTGGGCTTTCGCGGTCAGCGAGGCTCGGGAGGTTCCTCAAGGAATTCGTCTCAGAGGAGGGGCAGCTGGACGGCTGGATAGTCGTCGGCTCCCCCGAAGCTCACGGCCCCAACCGAACACAGGGCAGGGACGGGCACTACGCGATTCAGCTCGGGTTCGCCCTAGGCCAGTTCGTGGGGCTCCCGCGCACTTTCCCGGTGAAGCTGGACGTCGACCTGAAGACCGAGAAGCTTCAGGGCTCGAACCTCCTCGTTGTGGGCGGGCCAAGGACCAACGTCATCTCCGCCGAGCTCAACCACTACATGCCCGTCCGTTTCTCGGAGGAGAGCTTCTTCGGGTCGATATTCGACGCCACAGGAAGGAAATACCTCTCCGAGTTCGACTCAGTCCTCACCAAGATCAGGAACCCCTGGGACCCTTCGAAGGTCTGCGTCATCGCAGCCGGGCTCTCAGGAGCCGCGACCAAGGCGGCCATCATAGGCCTCACCAACATGGCCGAGCAAGTCCTCGCGGGTTACAGCGAGGAGGGTGGGGATTTCGCCGTCGTCCTCCACGGCCTCGACATGGACGGGGACGGAAAGGTCGACAGCGTCGAGATACCATAGCACACGGCAAAATATATAATGTGACCCGAAGGGGCTGAAAACAATCATTTGTCGTCTCCGCAGGCGTCCGAATTCAGGTACCTAGTCAGGGTGAAGGGGAAGGACTTGGACGGGCGCAAGAAGGCCGTAGCGGCCTTGGCCGACCTGAAGGGGGTCGGGTACA
>Ga0307477_10002819_pt1 | contig 13259 bp, 13 predicted proteins | sample atmos_gasesECM2C_FD_203316 | JGI IMG/M metagenome (GOLD analysis project Ga0307477, IMG submission 203316) | Hardwood forest soil microbial communities from Morgan-Monroe State Forest, Indiana, United States - atmos_gasesECM2C_515 | ecosystem: Environmental > Terrestrial > Soil > Temperate...
AGGAAGACGTCGGGGCGGTCGAGCGCCACGAGCAGGAACCCGCGGGCGGTCCAGAGCCCGATCCCGGGTACCTCGGTCAGGGCCGCCTCGACCTCCTCGTCGGACATCCGCGCGAGCGCCTTGTCGCTCAACCGCCCGTCGACGAACCGCTCGGCGAGGTCTCGGATCGTCTGGCCCTTGCGAGCCGAGAATCCGCTGTCGCGCAGGACCTGCGGGTCGGCCGCGAGCACCTCGGCCGCGGACGGCATGTGTCCCCCGAAGCGCTCCTGGAGGTGCCGGATGATCGCCCGCGTCGAGGCAACGGACAGTTGCTGGCCCGCGACCTGGAAGATGAGGGTCCCGAAGGCGTCGAACGGCGGCAGCTCCTCTGTCCACGAGCGCGGCCGGAAGTCGGGCCGCTCGTCGATCAGGCGCCCGAGGACAGGGTCCGCGTCACGCAGGAACTCGCGCGCCTCCGGATCGGCGAGCGGAGCCCGTTTGCGAGCTCGGCTATCGGCGGTCATTCTCGGTCAAGAGCCTATGCAACGCGGCGATCCGTCCGTCCCGCACGAGGGCGAACAGGTTCTCGACGAGCAACTCACCGATCCGTGCAGGGTTGGCCGTGGCCATCAGGCCGGCTCACCGACCGGGGCGGGGGCGGGCTCTGGCGCGGTTGCGCGGAGGTCGTCTCGTTTCAGCAGGAGCAGCGTGGCGGCGAGCCCGACGAGCGCGAAGCCGACGCCGACCCAGAAGGCGAGGCTGTACCCGCGCGTGGCGGCTTCCGCGCGGGAGATCCCAGCGTTCAGGAGATTGTTCGTGCGGGTGGTGGCGACGGTGATGAGGATCGCGAGCCCGACCGCGCCGCCGATCTGCTGCATCGTGTTGATCAGTCCCGACTGGAGGCCCGCCTCGCGCGACGTCGCGCCGGAGAGGGCGGCGATCGAGATCGGGACGAAGCAGCAGCCCATCCCGACACCGACCAGGACGAAGCCCGGGAAGAGATCCGTGAAGTACGAGCCGTTGACCGAGATCTGCGTCAGGTAGGCCTGACCCGCGGCGATGAGGGTCATCCCCACGGCCAGCACCGGCTTCACGCCCACGCGCGTGACCACTGCCTGGGAGATTCCCGAGGTGACCACGACAGCGAGGGCGAGCGTCAGGTAGCCGAGGCCGGCCTTGATCGCCGAGAAGCCGAGAATCTCCTGCATGTAGAGGGAGATCAGGAAGAACATCCCGAAGATCGCCACGCCCAGGAGGAACCCGATCACGTTCGCTCCTGTCAGCGTCCGTCGCTTGAAGATGCCGAGCGGCACGAGCGGCGAGCGTGACCGCGACTCGGTCACGATGAACGACACCATCAGAAGCGCCGAGCCGACGAGAGAGCCGATCACCTGGGCCGACGTCCAGCCGACCGTCGGGCCACGGGTCAGGGCGAAGACGAGCAGCATCAGACTCGCGGTGATCGAGATCGCGCCCGTGAAGTCGAAGCGGCGAGCGAGGTCGGTCGCGCGACTCTCGCGCACGAACAGCGGCACCAGCGCCACCGCCGTGAAGCCGATCGGGACGTTGACGAAGAAGATCCACTTCCAGCCCGCGTACTGCGTTAGGACCCCGCCGAGCAGGACGCCGATCGCCGACCCGGAGCCGGCGATTCCGCCGAGGATGCCGAGCGCCTTGTTCCGCTCCGCTCCCTCCTGGAACGTGACCGTCGTGATCGAGAAGACCGACGGCGTGAGGATCGCTCCCGCGCCACCTTGCAAGAGACGGAAGACGATCAGCTCCGTCGGAGAGGTGGATAGTCCGCAGAGCAGGGAGAACGTCGAGAACGCGACGAGGCCGGCCATGAACACGCGTCTGCGACCGAGGATGTCGCCCAGGCGTCCCCCGAGCAGAATCAGCCCGCCGTACGTCAAGGCGTACCCGCTGACGACCCACTGCAGGCTCGACGCCGACGAGAAGTGCAGGTCCTTCTGGATCGACGGGAGCGCCACGTTCACAATCGCGACGTCGAGGATGACCATCAGGAAGGCGATCCCGAGGACCGCGAGCGCCTGCCACCTTTTCGGATCGGCGTTCACGCCTTTTGCAGCCGTTCCGTGAGCACGATGTCGATGACGTCGGCGACGGTCTCCTCCCGTGCCCAGTCGCGTTGCAACTCGACCGCGAGGGCGACCCAGCCAACCGGGCTGCCGCCGGCCTGCACGACTCGCTCGAGCCCTGCCTTGTGCGCCTCCTCGCTCGTGCCGCCGATCGCGTCGACGACCGGGTAGACGTCGTATCCCTCGCGCAGTGCGTCGAGCGAGGGAAAGGCCATGCAGATCTCCGTCCAGAGAGCGCACATGATCAGCTTGCGCCGTCCGGTGGCACGGACAGCGGCGAGGAAGTCGGCGTCCTCCCAGGCGTTCGTCGACGTCCGGTCGATCGGTGGATCGTCCTCTAGGAGCGCCGCGAGCTCGGGCACGGTCGACTCGCTGCGTCCGGTCGCGACGTTGATCGTCGAATGGACGATCGGCAGCTTGAACGCGTTCGCCGTTTTCACGACCGAGACGATGTTCTCCCGCAGCAGATCGGGATCGATCGAGCGGACCGCCGAGAACTGCGGCGGCTGGTAGTCGATCAGAATCAGCGCGGAGTTCTTCGGCGTCAGAAGGTGATCCCCGACCGGGTCACGTACCGGGAGGCTGGCCATCAGGCGTGCACCCGCGAGCCGTAGCCGAGGTCGAGGCGGATCGACTCCATCACCCAGAACGCCGTGCTCTTGGTGAAGACGTCGGCGCCGGCGAGCACGCCGGTGTACTTCTCGATCACCGGTTCCGCGGCGAGACGCGTGGTTTCGTCGAGGTGGCCTCTGGCCGCGGCCCACTTGTTCTCGCCGTAGTGGGCGTAGTAGGCCCTGGTCTCGGCGTCGATCGTGGCCGTCACGGGTGCACCTGGGCGCCGTAGCCGAGGTCGAGGCGGACCGACTGCATCACCTCGAACGACACGTCCTCCGTGAACACGTCCGCGGCTGCCAACACGCCCGTGTACTTCTCGATCACGGGCGCGGCCGTCGTCGCGGCGCACTCGTCGAGGTATCCCTTCAGGGCAGCCCAGTAGTTCTCGCCGTACTTCACGAAGTAGGGCGTGGGGTCGACGGTGTCGATCGCGTGCCGCGAGCTCTCGGAGATGTCGGCCATGTACTGCTGGTGCAGCGCGAGGTCGTCCCGTGTGCCGAGCCGGCCCATGTGGCCCCCGATGAAGTGCTTCCACGAGTAGGCGAGGGCATTCGCCGGCGCTTCGATATAGCCGGGGATGTCCTCGGAGAGATTGGAGCGGTAGATCGGCACCCAGCCCGGGTTGCAGATGTCGACGAGCATCATCGTGTCGTGGTCGGGCAGGTGGATCAGGATGTTGTCGGGCGAGTGGTTCGGCCCGTGGAAGGCCAGGTCGATCCGCTCGCCGCCGATCACGAGGCTCTGCTTGTCCTGGAACGTCTCCTCGTTCGGAGGCCTGGCCGCGTCGTTGTCGCGAAGCAGCAGGTTCCGCGTCTCCTCGTGCCCGATGCGCGTCACGTTCCTGTCGAAGAGCGACGCCGCGCCGACGTGGTCGGAGTGGTGGTGCGAGTAGACGAGGTACTCGACCTTGTTGCTGACGCCGTTCGCGGACGCGATCTCGTCGATGGCGCGCTGGATGTTGTTCCCGAGCGTAGGCGGCGCGTCAAGCACGACGACGCCGTCGGACGTCGTGATGAAGGCGCACATGTAGGTGCCGTCGGTGACGTAGTAGAGGTTCCGCTCCACGCGGCCGACGTAGTAGCCCTGCTCGTTGAGCGCCGGACCGCGCGCCGTTTCCGGCAGGGGCGCGTAGTCCGGCAGGGCGGCGGTGTCCGTTGCGCTCATGCGTTCACTCCTTCGGTTGCGATGGTGGCCCGTGCCTGCTCGAGATCGAACATCTGGCCCTGGAGCCCCCCGTCGGGGCCTTCGATCCGGCCCGCCTGGGAGACGCCTCCCACCTTGAGCGGCTCGAAGCCGGCTGCCCTGATGAGCTGTTGGGCGGTCGCCTCGGCGGCGTCGTCGTCGGTGGCGTAGAAGAGGACGACCCGCGGGTCGCGGTTCGCGCTGGTCGCGAGCTGCTCGACGGCGCCGAGACTCCCGAACGCCTTGACGTAGTGCGCGCTCGCGGGCAACAGGCCGACGACCACGGAGGCGGACGACACTCCTGCCGGCAGCGTCCGGATCATCTGCCCGTTCTCGAAGCCGATCGGGTTCGAGGGGTCGATGACGACCTTGTTCTCGAGCAGGCCGGCTTCCGCCGGGAGGTACTCCTTGGTCTGGTCGAGCCAGGTCGCGAGCACGACGACGTCCGCGGCCGAGATCGCGTCTTCGACCGAGGCGGCGCGAGCGAGTGGCCCCAGCTCTTGCGCAAGTGCCTGCGGCTGCTTTTCATGATCCGCAGCCAAGATCACGGACTCGCCGCCGTTCACGAGGTGTCTGGCAACCGTGCCCCCGAGGTTGCCGACGCCGATGATTGCGGTTGTCACTGCTACTCCCTCCCGACCCCCGTTTACTGAGCAGCGACGCTAGCCCCGGCGATCGCAGGTCGCTTACGTGGACTCACTGAATCTCGTCAGGAGCTCGGAGCGGCCTCGAGCGCGTCCCGCAGCTGCGTGCGAGAGGTGATGCCAAGCTTCGGGAAGAGCCGGTACAGGTGCGACTCGACGGTGCGGTGCGAGAGATAGAGCTGCTCTCCGATCTCCCGATTCGAGAGGCCTTCCGCAGCGAGCTGGGCGATCTGGAGCTCCTGTGGCGACAACTGAGCCCAGGCTCCCGGCTCGCGGCGGCGAACCGTCTCACCTGATGCCCGCAGCTCACGGCGAGCCCGCTCCGCGTATCGCAGAAGGCCGAGCGCGTCGAACGTCTCCGCTGCCTCGCGAAGCGGCGCACGAGATTGCGTCATGCGCCGGTGCCGTCTCAGCCACTCGCCGTAGGCCAGCTGGGAGCGCGCGACGTAGAAGGGCCATTCCGCCTGGGCGGCCTCGATCGCTGCCCGGAAGTGCCTTTCCGCGACCGGATCCGGGGCCAGGACGGCGCTTGCGTACGCGACCTGGACCTGCAGATGCGGCGCGCCTGTGTGAGCGGCGACCTCCTCCCAGCCCTCGAGGTAGCCGCGAACCAGGTCGAGGTCGCCTTCGCCGCGCACTGCCGCCTCTGCAAGATCGGCGATCGCCCAGCCGCGGACGAAGGAGTGGAAGGCGACGCTCGCCGGGTCGAAGATCCGAACGACGTGCTCGTATGCCTCGCTGAACCGTTCGTTGGCCAGGGCCAGCCTTCCACGCGCGAGAGCGGGGAGGGAGAGCATCGGATTTGCCCCGAGCGGGACGAGCAGCGCTTCGGCCTCGGCGATCAGGCGTTCGCCGGTCTGGTCTTCGCCCTGCTCGGCACCAGCGATCGCCTGGGCAAGACGGGCGGCCACGATGTAGCGGGGAGCGCGGACCTCCTCTGCAATTCGTGCACCTTCGGCCGAGCGAGTGATCGCCTGGCGCATGGCGCCGCGCTGAACCTCGGCCCAGGACTCGAACACGAGCGTATGGACGAGGAGGTTCACTCGCCCCTGCGCACGAGCGGCAGAGGCCGCTGCCCGGAGAAATGGAAGTCCCAGATTCCACGCCCAGGCTGCCGACGCGGCAGCGCCGACGTTGAACAGCTCCTCGGCATCGGACATGCCGCCCGGAGACAGGCCCCTCACGTGCGCGACGACCTCTTGGCCTCTGCCGAGCGGATCGACCATGCCCAGGACGTACAAGCGGCTGGGATCGTCGGGCGGAACCGCGATCTCGTCGGAGATCGCGGCAATCTCTCGCCGCGTCTCCTCCTCCAGCCGTTCCCAGTAGGCCCGCACCGCGATCGTGTCGAGCGCTCGCAGGGCCCGTGTCCCATCTTCCCTATCCACCAACTCGCGAGCGATCCGCGCGAAGTCGCGGATCGTCGCAGAGCCCGACCAGGTGTTCTCGGCCAGCTCCAGGGTGAACGAGGCCATCGCGCGCTCGGGAGCGGGCAGACCGACTTTCTGTGCGGCGTGCAGTAGCCGTACGGCGTCGGTCGACCGGCCGAGCTCCATCGCCCTTTCGCCTGCGAGGAAGAGCCGCTGTGCGCCGCGCTGTGGCTCGGCAGTCAGCTCCGCGGCGCGCTCGAGGGCCGAAACCGCAACGTCGCGAGCCCCACGCAGCGTTGCCCGTTCAGCAACGGCGTCGAGTGCCAGGGCGATCGCCTCGTCGGGTCCGGACGCGGCCGCGGCCCGGTGCCAGACGGCGCGGTCCGGCTCGTTGGCCAGTGCCTCCGAGAGGGCGGCGTGGGCGGCCCGAAGCTGGTCGGCCGTCGCCGCCTGCTTGACCGCCGAGACGATCAACGGGTGGCGGAAGCGGAATCCTCCCGAGTCGAGGGTCCCGAGGCCGGCGGCGATGGCCGGCGCCAGGTCGTCAGGCCGCAGTGGCCTCCTGGCCGCCCGGCTCAGCTCGGCAAGGTCGAGGTCGTCGAGCGCCGACAGGAGAAGCAGTCGCTGCACGTCCGTGTCGAGGGTCGTAAGCCTTGAGGCAAAGGTCTGCTCCAGCCGAGCGGTCAGGGGCAGGGGGCCGGGCTGGGCTGCGCGCGTCCCGCGCTCGGCCGCAGCCGCGGGGAGCTCGATCAGGGCGAGCGGGTTGCCGGCCGCCTCCTCGAGGATCCGGCGCCTGAGATCGTCCGGCAGGCTCGCAGCGACGAGGTCGAGGAGTGCGTTCGAGGCGTCCTGGTCGAGGCCGGCAAGCGGCAGCTCGGAGAGACCGGCGTCGTCGAACAGGCTCGGCACGCCGTCGCGGACGGCGAACAGCAGGACCGCCGGATCCGACTCGATCCGCCGCGCCACGAACTGGAGCACCTCCGAGGAGGGCCGGTCGAGCCACTGCGCGTCGTCGACCACGAAGAGAAGCGGGGTCTCGGCAGCGCGTTCTGCGACGAGTCCGAGCGTCGCGAGGCCGATCAGGAACAGGTCGGGAGCGTCGCCCTCGGCGATCCCGAACGCCGCCTCGAGTGCCCCTCGCTGCGGGTCGGGAAGGGCAGCGAGCCCGCCGAGCAGGGGAAGGAGCAGCTGGTGAAGCCCCGCGAAGGCGAGCTGGGCTTCTGACAGCGCGCCGGTGGTCGATACCACCGCGACGCCCTGTTCGAGCGCCCGTTCCTTTGCAGCCGCGAAGAGCGCCGATTTGCCGATCCCGGCCTCGCCGCGAACGACGAGCGCCCCGCCTTCCTCCTCAATCCCGTCTACGAGCGCGTAGAGCCTCGCCAGCTCCCGATCGCGTCCCAGAAGCGGCCGTGCGGCGGTGGCGGCTCTTTCGGTGTGGGCGTGTGCGCTCATCGCTCCCGATCCGAGAGTTTGCCTGTGAGACGGCTCGCAGCGACGTAGAGTCAAGGTGGGTGCGGATCTGCTCCTTCCTTCCGAGCGCGACCGAGATCGTTTGCGAGCTGGGGCTCGTGGATTCGCTCGTCGGTGTGTCGGAGGAGTGCCGGTGGCCGTCGTCGGTCGTGGCGAAGCCGGTAGTGACCGCGGCTCGGATCGACCCGTCGTCGCTGTCCAGTCTCGAGATCGACGAGGCGGTGCGAAGCTCGCTCAGCGATGGACGCTCGCTGTACACGGTCGACGCGGAGTTGATCGAGGCTCTTTCTCCGGACCTTATCGTGACCCAGGATCTTTGCGCCGTCTGCGCCGTATCGAGCGGCGAGCTCGCGTCGGCCTGCCCGGTCGGGGCGGAGGTGGTCGCACTCGATCCGCGCACGTTCGGGGACGTGGCCGACTCTGTTCGCCTCCTCGCGGCGAAGGTTGGAGCCGTCGACCGGGGCGAGGAGCTCGCTGCCCGGATGATGGACACGGCCGCACGGGTCGCTGCGGCGGTGAGGGAACTGCCTCCAGCGCGGGTGTTCTTCGCCGAATGGCTGGAGCCGGTGTTCTGTGCCGGACACTGGCTGCCCGAGATGATCCAGCTGGCCGGAGGCGTGGACGTGATCGGGAAGCCCGGCAGACCGTCACATGCGACGACGTGGGAGACGGTGTTCGCGCTCGAGCCGGAGCTCGTCGTTGTCGGGCCCTGCGGGTTCGGCGCCGACGAAGCCGCCGACCGGGCAAGGGACATCGAGTGGCCGTGCCCGGCCGTGGCGGTGGACGGCAACGGCTATTACTCGAGGCCGGCACCGCGCCTTGCCGACGGTGTACGACAGCTTGCACATCTGTTCCATCCAGGCGCCGTCCCGGATCCCGGGCTGCCGGCCATCCGGCTCGGGGCCGGCGTCGGCGCTCGCGCCTGAGCGTTCAGACGACGGCAACCCGCTTTCTCGCCGCGCGCGCGAGGTCGGTCAGGTCCTTGAGCGCTTCGGCGGCCTCGGCGGCGTCCCGGTCTCGCAGGGTCGCGTGGACGCCCTTGCCGGCGGTGTCCACGTGGACGCTGGCCAGCCGGAGCCGCCGTTGGACAGGGCCCTGCACGTGCCTAAGGCTCTGCGCCTTCTCCAGCGGAACCCAGCACGTGACTCGGCGCAGGCGGCCGCTCACCGTCGCCACGCAGGTGTCGCTCCTTCCCCAGCGCAGCACCCGGTAGCGCAGCGGGCTCTTCCAGCGCACGCGCCGCGGCGGCGGCGAGAGGTCATGCGGCCGGTCCGGCACGAGTCGGTCGACGAGCTCGAGTGCCAGCGTGCGCTTCGCGACCGGCAGGAGCGTTCGAAGCTGGCCGCGCTGCGCCTCTCCCTCTCCCTTCCCCTTCTGCCGGCCGGCGAGGTCGGCCTCGAGGCGACACCAGCCGAGCGGCCTCCACAGGATCGGCTCGACGAGCCGGACCGCCTGGACACGGCCTGGCCGGATCACCTCCGCCGTCAGTGCGACCAGGCCGCCGCGGAGGTGCAGGCCCTCCGCTCCCTCGGCGACGGTCAGCCGGTACTGCTGGTTGAACCGGCGCCAAAGCACCGTCACGATGCTGATCGCCCAGACGAAGCCCCCTCCACCGATGACTGCGGCCGCCGTGCGCGGCGAGACGACGAAGCCGGAGAGTAGTCCGGCCAGAATCACGATCAGCCAGCCCCTTTCGAGCAGAATCGAAGCGACGAGCGGACCGGTGGGGACGATTGCGAGCACGCGTTCGGGCGGCGAGTCGGGCTCGGCGTCGCCGGTCGGGATGCCCTCGTGGACACGAGCGCCACGCGCCAGCGCGAGCAGCCGGTCGCGCAGGGGGTCGACCTCGCCCTCTCCCACATAGGCGAGACGCGCGGTCGCGCCGCTCGCTCCAGCCATCCGCAGCCGCAACTCGGCCACCCGGAACAGCCGCGCGAGACCCGGCCGGACGACGTCGATCGCCTGCACCTGCGCGAGCGGAAACCGCAGCGACTGCCGCCTCAGCAGCCCAGTCTCGATTCTCAGGTCGTCGTCCTCGATCCGCCAGCGCGTGACGAGCCAGGAGACGAAGCCCCCCAGCGCGAGGACCCCGACGATCGCAGCCTGTGGAAACGCGTCGCTCAACCTGCCACGGCCGAAGAGGAGCGGGACCAGCAGGATCGCGATTGCGATCGTCCCGCGGCCGCCGCGCACGACGGGCGAGAGCGGGTGCAGCCGGTGCCAGCCGTCGGGCGTTCCGGTGCTCACAGTCCCGCCGCCTGTGCCTCGCCGAGCTCGGCCAGGCGATCACGGAGGCGACCCGCCTCCTCGCGCTCGAGTCCCGGGATGCGCGCGTCGGTCGCCGCGGCCGCCGTATGCAGACGTACGGTCGCGAGGCCGAAGACGCGCTCGAGCGGGCCCGCAGTCACGTCGATGAACTGCATCCGCCCGTACGGCACGACCGACAGGCGGGCGAAGAGGACGCCGCGGCGGACGAGCAGGTCGTCGTCCCGCTCCGCGTACCCCCACGACTGGTAGCGCCGGCCGACGACCACCCACACGATCGCCCCGGCCACGAGCACGCCGCCTGCGAAGCCAAGCGCCCAACTGGATCTTCCGCCGGCGAGCGCCACCACGACCGCAACCGCCACGGCCGGCACCGCCACCTCCCAACGACGCAGCCGCAGCAAGCGCCGCGACGGAGTCCGCCACTGCTCCGGCTCGACCACCATCCCTAGCTCAGCGGCCGAGTACCTCGGCGTAGACCTCCTCGAGCTGCGAGGTGGGGTCTCCGAAGCGCGCGTGCACCTCGCGCAGGTTCCGCTTGCCGTAGCCGCGCCGCAGCGAGGGATCCCGCGCGAGGCGAAGAATCGCGCGCGTCACGGCTTCGGCATCGCGGCGCTCGACGACCTCGCCGCCCTCGCCCTGCTGGATCCACTCCTCCATCGACGGCGCGCGCCCGACGACGAGCGGGACGCCGCTCGCCATCGTCTCGAGCAGCGAGGCGGGGGAGGAGTCCACGTCCGCGAGCGTCACGGCGAAGTCGGCCGAGGCCGTCACCGACGGCAGCTGCGCGGCGGGCACGTCCTGCACGGCGATGTACGGCGCCAGCCCGAGTTGGGCCACGAGCTCCTCGAACTCGCCGCGCGTCCAGCCGCCGCCGGCGCTCGAGAAGAGGCGCAGCTCGGGCACCTCTTCCCTGGCCTGCGAAAAAGCCCTCAAAAGGACGTCGAGGTTCGTGTAGGGGCGGAAGTTGCGGAGCGAGAGGCAGACGATCGCGTCGTCGGGCCAGCCGAGCGCCTGCCAACGGCTGCGGTCGGCCTTCTCGGGCGAGTAGTTGTCGATCCGGGCGTGCCAGAGGATCCGGTGGAACTTCGCGCGGTCGGCGCCGAGCTCGACCGCCGCGTCCTCGAGCGCCTGCGAGTTGACGACATAGGCGAGTGCGCTTTTCGGCGCGATTGCCACGCGCGCACGCTCCTCGGCCTCCGGCGACTGCCACGCATCGACGATCGCGTCCTTACCCCACGGGCTGACCACGAGTGGCTCGAGCCCGGCGCGCGCCGTCCAGTAGCCGTACGGGAGGAGGTAGTGCGAGTGGACGACGTCCGGCTGCACGTCCCGGGCAAGCTTGGCGAGGGCGCCCGCCATGCGAAAGCGCCGTAGCACCGGGACGCGCAGGAGCGGGTCGAGCTCCTGGAACCGGTGCACCTCGATCCTGTCCAGCTCGCCGCGCGGGTTGGCGCGCCCCGAGGCGACGTGCACCTCGTGGCCGCGCTCCGCCAGTCTGTTCGCCCAGCGCGCGAAGTGGCGCGACTTCGCGTCGCCGATACCGAGGATCCGAAGCTTCCCGTTCTCAGCCACCGTCCACCTCGCGCGTGAACACGACCATCTTCTGGTTGTCGGGATGGTCCCAGTCGCCCAGGTGCGACATCGTCAGGCCGGTGCCCTGGCAGGCGCAGCGAAGCGTGTCGAGGTCGTAGTGGTATTTGTCCCGGTCCGGGTAGGAGACGACCCGTTCGGACTGCTGGATCTCGCCGAGGTACGTTTTCCCCTGTGGGTTCTCGTAGATCGTCGCGTAGAAGCGGCCGCCCGGCGCGAGCACCTTCGCCATCTCGACGAGGCAGCGCACGATCGTGTTCAGCGGCAGGTGCGTGAAGACCGACTGGGCGATCGCGTAGTCGAACTCGCGGCCGAGCTTGCTGAACTCGAACGCGCCGTTCACGAACAGCAGCGGATCCTTGTCCTCGACCCCGTAGCGCGGCAGCTCCACCTCGCGCGCCCGCTCGAGCGTGTCGGCGCGCTTGTCGACGCCCGCGTAGTGGCCGGGCTCGAGATAGCCGATGAAGTGCACGCCGGCCCGCAGCGGCCCGCAGCCGACGTCGAGGACGTAATCCGACGGCTGGAGGCCCTGCTCGACGAGATAGTCGAGCTGGAGCTTGCCGAGGTAGTCCCAGAAGGCGTCGGTTCCCCGCACCGTGCCGCGGTGCCAGTTCGGATCCCAGAGGCGGCGGTAGCGGTCCGGGACAGCTTTCCGCACACGGCGCTTCACGCCGATCGGCACGTACTGCTTGATCCTGCCGAGCGCCGCCTGACGGTCAGATGCCAACGACGCCTCCCGAGACGGTGGCTGCGGGCTTCAGCCGCCGGATCCCGCGGTGGGCGAAGCGCCCCAGCTGGATGAGCGCCGGCTTCGGGTCGTCCCGCGCGAACACCGCGTCGACGTAGGGCGGCCGCTCGAGCGCGAGTGACGAGCCGGCCATCAGCGTGATCGCCCAGCGCTTGCCGTCGCCATGCATCCGCGCGGGCGGCAGAGGGTCGCCGACAAGGTCGCGGTATGCGATGTAGGGGAGGTCGACGCCGCAGGCCGCGGCGAGGCTGTGCCACTGCCAGAGGCGCGGGTTGATCTCCATCAGCTTGTAGCGGCCGTCGCGCGGGTCGCGCTTCGTCTCCACCTGCGAGATCCCGCGGTAGCCGAGCGCCCGCAGGAAGGCGAGCCCCTGCTCGACGACCTCCTCCACCCAGACCGCCTCCCCGATGCGCGCGCTGCCCATGTAGCCGCGTGTCTGACGGAGCTTATGGCCGGAGAAGAGGCCGAGCGCCTCGCCGTCGGTGCTGACGTAACTGCCGAGCGTGAACAGCTCCTCGTCACCGCCGGGAATGAGCTCCTGCACCATCGGCTCGTACGGCGCCGCGGCCTCGTAGGCGCGCTCGAGGTCCGCTGCGTTCTGGCAGCGGAAAAGCTGCCGCCCGTGGCTGCGGCGGAAGCCGACGTTGGCCGACGGCTTGACCATCACCGGGAAGCCGAGCTCCTCGCCGGCGGCGAGGGCTTCGTCGCGCGACGTGGGGTGGAAGGTGCGCGGGACGGGCAACCCCGCGGCCTCCGCGGTCTCGAGCTGGTGGCGCTTGCTCTGGATCCGCTCCAGGACCTCCCAGCTCGGGAAAGGGAAGCGGTAGCGCGCCTCGAGCACGCCGACGTGCCGGGCGATCGCGTTCACGTGCTCGTCGTGGGTGGGAAAGACGGGGAGCGGGCCATCCGTTTCGTCCGCGATCTGGCTGAGCGCCTCGATGAAGCCGTCCTCGTCGTCGATCGGGTCCGGCGCGAGCCGTGGCTCGGCGTAGCGGGAGCGGAAGCCGAGCGCGTAGGGACGGTGGTCGAGCGCCAGTACGCGCAGGCCGCGGCGGCCGAGCGATCGAATCGCGGCGAGGCCGTTCACCCATGCGACCTCCGCGACCACGGCCGTTCCCCTCTCCGACATCGGCGGCCAGTCTATGTCGCGGCCACCCGCGGCCTGTGCAGCAGGCTGCGGAGGCGCGCCCGCTCGGCGGGCTGGTAGAAGCCGAGCACCGCGAGCGAGAGCGGATAGACGAGCGTGAGTCCGATCGCGAGTGCCAGCGAGCTTGGTAGCAGCTTGCCGGCCAGG
>Ga0307477_10002820_pt1 | contig 13256 bp, 7 predicted proteins | sample atmos_gasesECM2C_FD_203316 | JGI IMG/M metagenome (GOLD analysis project Ga0307477, IMG submission 203316) | Hardwood forest soil microbial communities from Morgan-Monroe State Forest, Indiana, United States - atmos_gasesECM2C_515 | ecosystem: Environmental > Terrestrial > Soil > Temperate...
GCCTCTGGCCTAAGCGTGCACACGCTCTCTCTTCCACGCTTCGTCTTGATCACAATCCGCGCCCGCACCAGGTAGGCAATATGTTTTGAAATCATCTGCTGCGAGAGTGCAAACGGTTCCGTCAATCCATGCACAGAGGCAGGCCCATGGGAGAGTCGTTCGATCATCGCCCGGCGGGTTGGATCAGACAGAGCCGCAAATGTTGTATCTAACCTATCCACAACCATATGGTAGTGAATTATCCGTCGATGTCAAGTGTGGATTTTGGAGTTCCCGATTTCTGTTTCCCGATCTCTGAACCCCCTGACACCTGGGCTAATTTATCCTTCCCCATGCGCCGCGTATCGCAGCTGGATGCATGGTTTAACAAATAGGCTTCCTTGAGCAATTACCCGTTAACCTGACGATTAGAGTGCCAGCGCAACCTGCGCAGGCGCGCGAGCCGTCACGGCGGAGGCCCTGGCATCAGGGGCCGGGGGATGCGGATTGCCGTTGGAACCTGTTCTCGATGTATTGCCGGCCCGTTGGGCAAGTGATCTTTGCCAATTGGCTTGCTACGACCTCCGCGATGAGTGGTAAATCGCCAATCCACTCATCGAGGAGATTAGTACCGGGAAGTCGGCTTGTAGGAAGTGATCGCGATTGCCATCGATTCTGGTCGGATCGCGGGCTAACCGGAAACTGAGCCACTGCCGTCTGAAAGTTTGTTGAAAGTTTTGGTTGACGAGGCCCCAGCGGTTCGTGTAACATAACTTGCGTAGAAAAGTACGCTTCGATAGCGGGAGATTCTTCTCCCGCTTTTTCATTTTTAGGCACAGCTATTGTCGCTTACCGGTTTCCCGGCGCATAGCCGAGGAGGGGCGCAAGCATGCGCCCCTGGGGACCCGCTTCCCGGTAGAAAGAAGCGGGACGCAAAAGGCACGAAAGCGCGCCCAATCCGAATTTCTCACGATTAATTCAGCGTGATCCAAAAGCCCGCATAAGTCGCTCCCTCAGGCTGCGGAAGACCGCAGCCTGAGGGTCGGGATGACAGCACGTTTTTTGCGTGGTGCAGTCATTTGCGCGCCCTCCCGGATTGTGGGATTCCAAAGCAGAGAACTGATGGCAGACAAGCAGCATATCTTAAATTCGATCGCGGCGATCGCAAGGGGGGTAGGACGCGCGCCTTCCCTGTGTGAATTCGTTTCGCTTACAGGAATCTCGAAGTATCGCGTCCTCGAATGCTTCCCGAGCTGGAATGATACGGTCAGAGTTGCGGGGCTCGAGCCCTATAGGCTATACGCACGGCTGACCGACGACGAATTGCTGGAAGATTGGGGCGAAGTAGTCCGAAAAAACAGGGCGATACCTTCGCGGCTCGGCTATCTAGTCATGGGGAAACATGACTCCCGCACCCTGGAAAAACGATTCGGCGGGTGGTCATCTCTGCCGCGGGCATTTCGCAATTTTGCCAAGGGCAAGCCGGAATGGGAAGATGTCGCGGCTCTTCTACCTGTTGCCGCGCCAAAGGGAATTTTGCCGGACAATGGAAAGCGCTGCCGGGCGAAAGAGAAGTCAGAAGAGGGCACGATATATCGTGCCCCTACGATTTTGCGGGAGAAAACACGTCACATGCCGTTAAAAGATCGTGCTGCCTATGGCAACCCCATGGACTTCCGCGGGCTGCGGCATGAATCGGTCAACGAGCAGGGCGTCGTACTTCTCTTTGGGATGCTCGCCAAGGAACTCGGCTACATGGTCGAGGCGGTTCAAACTGGATTCCCCGACTGCGAGGCCATGCGGCAGGTCGGTCCCGAACGCTGGCAACGCGTGCGCATCGAGTTTGAATTTGAGAGCAGGAATTTCCGCGACCACGGCCATCCCGCAAGCGGTTGCGATGTAATTGTCTGTTGGCGGCACAATTGGGACGAGTGCCCTGAAAACATTGAAGTGGTGGAGCTGTCGAGCGTAATTAAATCTTTGGCAAACTCCGAGGACTAAGTCTTGACCAGTCTGGAGAATTTGTGGCTACTGCTGTCGAAGCCGGGGAAGACCGGCGCAGGGGACAGACGTCCCGTCTGTCCCTCCTAGTTCTCTCAATAACTAAAAAGGGCGGCCATCGGCCGCCCTTTTTGCTTGGGCGTATAATGTTTGTTATGGACAAGTGGTCGTATCCCGGCTTGGGCTCATTGCGTAGGCCCTCGTCCCGTCAATCAGGGCCTGCGCCATCTAGGATTGTGCCGTACGGCCCTTATGGCGGAGGTCACTTCACGAGCCATCCCATCGGGCTAGTCATTGCGATTGGTTTCATCGTCATGGTGCTTGTGGCAATCCCAGAGGCACGCTGGTTTTTTGCTGCGTCCCTGGTTCTGGGTATTATTCTTGGAATATTTCTCTGGCTGCGTCACCGCTCGAAGAGCTTCTTCTAATCCCCTCCTAGCCTAGAGGACAACCCTTTCTCGTTGAAGATCAAGCTCTGACCAGTCCGGTGAACTTCCGTGGACTATTGTCGAAGCTGGGAAAAACTGCGTTGAGATCCGAAACTCCAATATGTTTTGAGAGAATCTCGCCAACGACGCTGCGGAAGTCCGTCGTTAACGCGAGGTCGCGCCCCTCATTCAGCTGGTGATCCGCCAACCCCGGCCACTTGCCGTAAACACGTCCGCCCTTTACGTCGCCGCCCATCACGAACATGCAATTCGCGTGACCATGGTCCGTGCCGCGGTTGCCGTTTTCTTTCGCGGTGCGCCCGAATTCGCTCATCGTCACAAACACGATGTCTTGCATGCGGTCGCCCATGTCCTGGTGAAACGCTGCGAGCCCTTGTCCCAGGTCCTTCAGTAAATTGGAAAGCTGCCCCTGCACGCCACCTTCATTCACATGGTTGTCCCATCCGCCGCAATCGACAAACAACACTTCCACGCCGATATTGGCCTTCAGGAGCTGGCCAATCTGCTGCAGGCTCTGCCCGAGCCGGCTCGTAGGATACTGCGCGTCATTTTCGGGCTGGTACTTGGTGGGATCCGCTTTTCGCAAGAGATCGATCGCCTCAAACGTCTCTGTCCCAGTGCCGTGCAGCGCCTGGTCCACCGTCTGCGCGTACATCGCTTCAAAGCCGCCTTCAACCACCTGCCCCATCGCGGGCGATTGCGCCATCACCTTGAAGTGTCTGACATCCGGCAAAGCGATCGCTCCGGCGCTTCCGCGCAGCATCCGCGGCAGATTCGGCCCCATCGCCACAGCGCGAAACGGCGAGCCATTTTCTTCCGGCACTGTTTCCAGGGCACGATTCAGCCAGCCATCTTCCGTTGATTTCAGTCCCGGCGTGCCCGATTCCATGAAGTCTTGCGCATCGAAATGCGAGCGCGTCGGATCGGGCGAGCCCGCCGCGTGGACAATCGCGAGCTGATTCTCATGGAAGAGCGGCTCAAGGGACGCGAGGCTCGGATGCAAACCAAAAAATCCGTCGAGATCGATAGCGGCATCAGCATTCAACTCGGGGTTTGCAAGTACAAACCCCGAACCCCGGCCGCCGCGCTTAGGCTGAGGAATCGCAATCGTCGGCCGCATCCGGTAATAGTTGGATTCGCCGAACGGTACGACGATGTTCAATCCATCCGCAGCTCCGCGCTGAAATAGCACCACCAACTGTTTTTTGTTCGGCATCGGCGTTGCAGCCACCGCGCGCTGCAAGAACGCGGGCATGGCGCTCAGGCCGACCATCGCCACGCCACCTTGTTTCAAAAAATATCGCCGCGAAAATCTCAGCCCTCTCACGCCTTCGCAACATTCATACTTCATCTCAACCTCTCGCTTCCCAACTGTTCACCGCCCCGCGGTGGAGGAAATTGTCATTCTGAGGGCCGCGTTTTTTTGCGGCCCGAAGAATCTCAGCGTTCGCTTCAACCTCGACCACTCATTCCGCTGAGATCCTTCGCTTCGCTCAGGATGACAGTCAAATATCTACCGGCGCTGAAATTCCGGCGATCCAAGCACCAACCCCGCAACCACGCCCAAATCCACTTGTTTCACAGGATCGTCCAGCTTCGCCTGCAGGACTTGCGGGTTATCCAGCTGCTTCTGCAATGTCTCCACCGTTGTCGCCGCGGCTTGGCCGCCGAGAAACACTCCGACCGCGCGATCCAGCGCCGTCTTCGGTTCCATCGCCGATTCTTTACCCAGCAGTGACGGAACATCCGTCCGCGCTCCGCGCACTTTATTTCCTGCCAGGGTCAGCGAAAAATTCAAGCGGTTGAGCAGCGCGCCTGTGTTTACCCACGCGTCCGCCTTGTCCGAATAACCCGTCGGCGGCTGGCATTGATAAAGCGGCTCGCCAATCCGCCCAACCCACTGCACCAGAGGCATCGGCGTGTCCACATCCGTCCCCAGCGCCCGCACGGCGGAGACCACCAGCTCGAACGGGCTCTTGATCTTTGCCCGATACGCCTCGCGCGACCAGAACTCCGGCGAGTAAATCATCGTCTTCATCACTGCGCGGATGTCGCCATCGCTCGTTCGAAACGTCTTCGCCATGCGCTCCACCAGCTCCGGCGGCGGATTATCCGCAACGAATCGCCGCGCCAGCTTGGTCGAAATAAACTTCGCCGTGCTCGGATGGTGCGCCAGCAAGTCCATCACTTCCTCGGCGTCCTTCTGTCTTCCCGCATGAATCTTCTTCCCAAGCACAAATTTCGGGTCCGGATCGTGTAATCGCTCGTCAAATTTGAACTCCGGATTCTGCCGCGGCTTTTCGATCGTCCAGCCGGTGAAGCACCGCGCCACTTCGGTCACATCTTTTTGTGTGTAGCCGCCATCCACACCCAGCGTGTGCAGCTCCATCAATTCGCGGCCGTAGTTTTCATTCAAGCCGCGAACATTCTTCTTCGCCTGCCCCTGCGGCTGCGGACGCGGCGGCCACGGCCGCCCAAATCCGCCGCGCCGCATTTGCTGGCGCATGGCGCGCTCCGCTGCTTGCCGGTCCGCCGCCCGCGGATCCGCGCTCAGGAAATTGTCCAGGTAGAAGAGCATCGCCGGGCTCTTCGCCGTCGCCGTCAATAAGTCCTTGAATTTCCCGAACGCGTGAGGCTGGATCACGTCGCGCTCATACGACGTGAGATACCACTTGTCCTCGCCCTTCCCTGCAAAAACGTTGAAGTGGTTGAACCAGAAGTCGTCCATCACCTGCTGCAGTTGCCGCTCGCTGTAGATCGCGCGCGTCACCTTGGCCATCCCCAGCTCTTCGATCACCCGTTGCGGCCGCTTACTGTCGTCGGCAATGGCACGCGGTACTGCATTCGGATCGGGCCCGCCGAGCACATCGCGCTTCCCTGCACCGAGTGTGCCCCCTCCAAGCGTTGCCGCATTGGAAACGGCGGGATCCTGCTTCATCGGCGCGGGCGCGTTCGAATCGCTCGGCGCATTTGTTGAAGTCGCTGCCGGCGCTGCCGCCTCGCCATTCGACGCCTGGCCTTGCGATGCCTCCATGTCTTTCGTGATCGTCGCCACGGCTGCGTCCGATCGCCTCTGCCCGGCCTGCGCTTGTCTTTCTGCTTGTTTTTCCGCCTGCTTGGGCTGCGGATATTCTTCCAGCAGTCTCGAAGCAGACATCGCCAGCGTCGGATAATTTTCCAGCCGCGCTCCCAGCGCCTTGTCATCGATGGAATTCGGATTGAGCTGCTGATCGATCCATTTCGCGAGCCCCATCTGCCGGACGCGCTCCACATCGCCGGGACGGGGCCCATAGCCCAGGCGGTTCAGCGCGTGCAGAATCGCTTCGTCACTGGAAAGCTCTGTGATCGGCAATCCTTTCAGCGCCGGGTCTTGCTTCGGTTTCTTGTCTTTAGCTTCCGCAACAGAGCTCAAATCAATGCTGAAAGACATTACACAAGCAAAAGAGAGCACCATCGCCAGCAAAGATCGCGGCGTTCTAGAAATCCAGTGGGTCTGCGGGGTAAGGCGCTGCTGCAGGTGCATGTCGATCTCCTGCCCGGCGGCATGGACGGCAGATAGGGGGATCACTACTAGACTAACCCCTCCTCAGGCCGGAAGTTGCGCGAGTCCGCGGCTCGTGTCGAATCATTACCGCGTCAAAACTTCCACAATTGCCAAGACTTATCCTTCGGCCCCTGCTCATTGACGCGCAGTCCCTGCCCTCGTATTCTCGTCCATCGTGTTCCTCGGGAGGACCGGTGCTGGTCCGCAACTTCATCTTCTGGCTCTCGACAAAGCGCCGCGTCACTGACTCCATCGCGCGCCGCGGCATGCAATACGGTTTCGCGCGGCGCTTTGTCGCGGGCGAGACGCTCGAAGAAGCCATCGCCGCGAGCCGGGAACTGTGCGCGCAGGGGCGCCGCGTCAGCCTCAATCACCTCGGCGAAAACGTCACCACCGAAACGGCCGCGCGCGAAGTTTGTGCCGGCTACATTCGCATGCTCGATGAAATGCACGCCAAGAATCTCGCCGGGAACATCTCCATCAAGTTGACGCAGCTTGGCCTCGACATTAGCAAGAATATCTGCGATTCCCTCGCTCGCGAGATCGCCTGGCGTGCCGCCACGCTCGGCCTCACCATCGAGATGGATATGGAAGGCAGCGCCTACACCGGCGCGACATTGGATATTTTCGAAGGTGTGCAGCGCGAATGCGGCAATGTAGGGCTTGCGGTGCAGGCCTATCTTTTCCGCACAGAGAAAGATCTGCTGCGCCTCGCGCCGCTCAAACCGAAGATTCGGCTTGTAAAAGGCGCTTACCGCGAGCCGAAAAGCATTGCGATACAGGCTAAGAAGGATGTCGATGCGAGCTACAAGCGCCTCACCACGCTTCTTCTTGAAGGCGCGGCGCAAGGCGCTTATTTCCCCGCCATCGCGTCGCACGATCCCTTCATGGTCGCGCACGCCCAGGCGGAAATCGCGCGGTTGAAGCTGTCACCAGACCATTACGAATTTCAGATGATCTACGGAATTCGGCGCGACCTTCAGCAGGAAGTCCTTGCTGCCGGCCACCGCCTTCAGGTTTACGTGCCGTTTGGCACCGATTGGTGCCCCTATTTTATGCGGCGTCTTGCGGAACGCCCCGCAAACTGCTGGTTCGTCCTGCGCAGCTTGCTCGCTGAATCCGGCGCGCGTTCCAAATAATTCTTCTACCAGCGCGCGGCCTAATTCTCGAACCTGCGTCCGCCTCTACGCAAATCCCGCCACTTAGTCCGTCACGTCGAAATCGATCGTGCGATCCGCGGCGTTGTTCCCCGCGCTGTCCACTGCCTGCATCACCAGACGGTAACTTCCTGCCGGAAGATCTTGAACGATGACGCGCAAGGCCACCGGAATTACGGGACTCCCTTTTTGTATGAAATCGTCGGCCCTGATGACTCCGGTGAAGCGCACTTCCTTATTCGTTGCCCGCTCGTACAGGTGATAACCGAAGCCCACCTGCGGCGGATTGGCCGAGGTCAGTAGCGGTTCATACACTTCGGTGTATGCGACGACGTTGTCGCCCTTCTTGAAGCGGTTGCTGCCCGAAGGAATCATCTGCATGCCCATGACAACCAGTGGCGTACGGTCCTCCAAAAGCTGGGAATCGAGTCCCGTGGGAATATCCGTCAGCCGCTCCGCCGAGTTCGTCAACACCACCCCGCCGAGACTGAAATGCTTCCCGTCATAAGGATCAATCTGCAGCGGCGACTCGAACTTGCCGAACTGATTGCCCCCTGCGCTCAGCACCACAGTAAGCTTGTAGCCGCCAGGAGCCGTGTCGAACTGATTTTCGTAGCGATACGGCCGCTTCGTGAATTGTTTCCATTCATCCTTCTCGAGATCGAGATTGACGGTATCGCTGAAGCGCGCCCCGACTGTGCCGTCCGGACGGTACGCAATGCCCAGTACATTCAAGTTGGCGTGATATTTTCCTTTCTCTTTGTTGAACTGCATCGTCTCTGAAGGAATCTCCATCGCGAGATTCACCCGTGCAATATTCGGTCCGGCGTAGAAATACGGCGCCTCCAACGAAGCATGAATCGAGCCGGCTTGCGTTCCCGCGGCATGCCCCTCGAGCTCTTTCTCGAGCGGCTTGCCTTCCAGCACATTCGACGCTCTCGCATTGCAATACCCGCTGCGCGACCTTACGTTCATGCCGCCTTTGTTGAGCTTCACCTTCAGCGTGTGGCAGCTGCCTTCCGGCGTCTCCGCCGGCACATACCCGAGAAGATAAAATTCATTCTGTTCCCGGCCGATCCTTTCGAGTCCGCCCAGCAAATCGTTGGTATTGAAAATCGAAAAGCCGCCGGTGCCTTCCGCCAGCGCCGCAAGAATTTGCTGGTTTGTCGCCACCGAATCAGGAAACTGCGGCACGATCGCCCGCGGCTGGCTGAAGGTCGTGCCATTGTTGGTAAAGTTTCCTGTGTTTCCGACCGGCCGGCCTCCTACGCCTCCGCCGGGTTTGCCACCCCCGCCGCCACCCGTGCCTCCACCTGTCCCACCTCCGCCGGGTTTGCCACCCCCGCCGCCACCCGTGCCTCCACCTGTCCCACCTCCGCCGGGCTTACCACCCCCGCCGCCACCTCCGCCCGGTCCTCCTCCGCCGGGCCTGCCGCCCCCGCCGCCACCTCCGCCGCCGCCCCCGGGCTTCTGCGGATCGGGCATGGCGTTCGCCGGATAAGCCACAAGTACTACATGCGGCCGTGTGCCAGCTCTCCGTTGCCGCTTCTGTTTCGCGGCGGCCCGCGTCGCGCCGGTCGCTGAACTTCTCTTCGCACTCCCGCCTGGCCCATTAATCACGCCTGGCGCGCCGGATGTCAGCCCGCGCACATCGAGCGAATAGATCGCCACATTCGCTTTGTTACACGCATCGATCGTCGCCGTCAGCTCGGACTCGCGCTCCGATGTCAGCGGAAACCCCGCTGAAAACAGCACCACCATTTTCCTGCCGGGGATGCCGCGAAGGTTCTTCGCCAAGCTCCGCACTGCCAGGAGCATCGTGCGCGCCGCATAGTCCGCTTCCGAATTGCCCAGTGACGTGAACCCAGCCGAAGCGATGGTGACGGGTTGCGAAACTGCCGAAGCGTTCGAATCAACGGACGATCCCTTGACGCCGCTGACCGCTGCGCGCAGCAGGTCCGCATTCGCCGTAAAATTCTGCCGGATGCTCAGCGCGCCGCCGAAATCGACCACCGCCATCAGCCGGTCGGGACTGGCGCTGGCCTCGACAAATTTCATCGCCGCGTCTCTTGCCTGGATTTGGTCCGGCGCCTGCATCGAAGAGTTGTCGAAGAACAGAATCAGGTAGTGCTTTTGCGCGTTCGCCTGCACGGCGACATCCGCGCCCGTCGAGAAGCTCGATATTTGCTGTTCCTTGTTGTCTTCGTAGACCTTGAAATCATTCTGCGTCAGGTCGCGGATGTATTTTCCTTTCTTGTCCGTAACCACCGCGTCGACCAGCACAAGGCGCGATTCTTTCTTGATGACCGCCACAGATTGCTCCACTGCCGCAGGCGCAGCCGCGGGAGCCGCCGGCGCAGGCGTCGGTTCTTGCGCAAGCGCAGCAAAGGGCAACGCGCAAAGTGCCGCCACAATCGCCCACACCACTCGGTGAAGGGAATCTTGTCTGCATGCCTGTCTTGTTCTCATGTTCCGCCCCCATCCATGCCTAACCTAATACGGTATGACCACTGCGCCGTTCCTCGCCGCCATTTGTGAACCCTCGGCATCCCGCACCACCTGTCGCACCAGATACGTCCCGGGCTTAACATCAAAACTTGATTTCACCGTTATCCCCGAACGGCCCAGCCGGTCGACGGTAGTGTCTAACAGCCGCATCTCCACGATCTTTTCGCCGCCCGTCACGAATTTTCCGTTCTCGTCAAATATCGCCGTTGTGAGGGTCAAATCGTCACGGTTGCGGCCCTCCGCTTTGCGGAAGTGGATGCCCTTCAGATCCAGGTGCGTGAGCACTGCCAGGCGCGCCTCCGCTTCATCCTTCTTGAAAAACTGCGTTTGTAACTCCACCGGGAGGTCGTGGATCTCATCCTGCGAAAAAAGCGCTTCTTCGATTTCCCGCTTTGCTGTCTCCGCTGGATCTGCGGCCGTGCGCGGTGCGTAATAACCGCGGCGCGCTTGCACGCTGTATTTTTGTTTGTTTGCCAATGTGACCTTCAAAAGGTGAAAGCGCCCGTTGAGCTTCAGATTCTGCGGTGAGAATGCCAATAGATAGGAGATTGGCGGGGCCGCGCCCGCCTGCCGGAATCCTTCGTCCAGGTCGTTACGATTATGAAAGAAGGTTCCGCCCGTGCCGTCTGCCAATTCCCCAAGGACTTGCGATTGCACACTTTGTGATTGAATCCGGTAAGAAGACTTGAAGCCGCGGGTGAGAAACGAATCCTGCGGTGGATCCGCAATGTCGCCGAGCACATCCGGGGCATAGAGGCCGCGCGCATCCAGCGTGTTGATCACGATGTTAGCGCGAGTGGCGCGGTCGATGATATCGGTTGGCCCCAGGGTATACGTGGAAAATATAAATCCCGGCGAAACAAAGATCATGATCCGCTGTCCCGGCATACTCGACAGCCGGCGGATGGCTTCTTCGAAATGGCGGTAGGTGTATTCCGTATGCGCATCCCCGACCGCAAGCGCGCTCGCCGCAGCCGATTCCGCTAAGGACTGCGCCTGCGCCCTCATGGTTCGGTCGCCGCGGAACGCGCACTGGAGCGCGTCTTCCGTGGCTATCGCCAGCGCCTGCGTATCTCGCTTGACCTCGATGAGATCGGCCTGGTAGTAGCCGATTTCCGGGCAACCATGATCGGGGCCGCCGAAACTCGCCCGCGGAATAATTCCCATAAGCGCCGCGTTGATAAGTTCCCGGTTGTCCGTAAATTCTTGGCTGATCTGACCCGAGGTGGTGTACACACCCACGCGGTCCGATGGCGCCAGCGCTCCAAATAACCGCGTCGCGGAACTCCTCACGAAGATCGAATCTTCCATCAAAAAATGTTCGTCATCGAAAAGAATCGCAACGAATCTCTGTGGCAAACTCGCGGCAACTTTTGCCGCGGCTTCCGGTGACGCTTCCGGCTCCCCCGCAGAAGCTTGCGTCACCGGCAGAGCCGCGTGCGATTCGGGCGTCTCCACGCTGAACGCGGAAATCACCTGCGGCTTGCTGTTGTCGAAGAGCTGGAAATCTTCTTTCCCCAGGTTGCCCACGACATTGCCCTGCACGTCCCGCACCACCACGCGCACCAGCACCAAGTTCACGCGCACCTTGAACGTAGCAGGCGTGTCACGGCTGGAAACTTCGGCATTTTCGTTGGGAGACGGCACTTGCGCTGGCGCGGCTTGTTGCGGTTCGATTTTCGGGGGGATTTCCTGTCCGGTGGAAGACTGCGCGCGTAGCATTCCACACGGCAGCAAAATCAAAAGAAGCAGGCAAGCAACTCGTCGGGCGAACGAGCATTGCGGTATTGCAACCATGGGGTCCCTTCTGATACTGCTATTCTCCGCTTCGATCGCTCGGCCGTGCGGCCAGCCATCGGAACATCTCGACTCGTGCCCGTCGTCCGACTATACGCGCCGGATAACTTTTGTGTCAACGAATCAGCTTTGCCGGTAGTGGGTCAGTTTCCAGCTAGCCCGTCAACCGTCCGCAAATTTGCAGCAAGCGCCAATCCAGGCAGCAGAAAGAGTATTCCGGACTATAATCTGCCAATGTCATTACCAGGACAGTCGCTGGACGTTCGCCTTCTGGTTGACCGAATTCCTGCGTTTACGTGGTCAACTCATCCAGACGGCTCCGTGGAGTTCGTTAATCAACGATGGCGCGAATACGCAGGTCTTTCTGCTGAAGAATCGCAAGGTTGGGGCTGGCAGGCTGCAATCCATCCGGAGGATCTACCTTCGCTCATGGAAAAACGGCGGGAGCTGTTGCGCTCCGGAGAACCAGGCGACATCGAAGCGCGCATGCGGCGCCATGACGGGGTCTTTCGTTGGTTCCTGATTCGCTTTGAGCCATTCCGCGACGGAACCGGGAACATCGTTATGTGGTATGGAGTAAGCACTGACATCGAAGACCTTAAGCAGACGGAAGAGAAACTACGTGAGGATGAACGCGAACTTCGGCGGATTACGGACGCCATACCGCAAACGATCGTTGTCTTGGACCCATCCGGTGCACCGATGTACGCGAATCAAGCGGCGCTCAATTATACCGGCCTTGCCGTCGAAGATGTGACTAGCCCTCGCTTTCGCGAGCGAATCTTCCATCCTGAAGACCTCGAGAGATTACGGGACCAAAGGAAGGCTGCCCTGTCACGCGCTGTTCCATTTGAGGTTGAGCAACGAGCGCGTCGGAAGGATGGCAAGTATCGTTGGTTCCTCATTCATTACAACCCATTCCGAAATGAGCACGGTCAGGTGATTCGCTGGTACGCAACGGGAACTGACATAGAAGACCGCGTCAGAGCCGAAGAACGCACACGGAACGAAAATCTAGCGTTGCGAGAACAAATCGACCGTGACTCGATGTTTGAGGATATCGTCGGCTCCTCGGAATCCTTGCGCAAAGTGCTGCGCCAAGTCGCGAAGGTTGCGCCTTCGGATTCGACAGTTTTGATCCTCGGCGAAACCGGCACTGGAAAGGAATTGATAGCGCGCGCCATCCACAAACGATCGAGGCGAGCGGAACGCGCGTTTATTGGCGTAAACTGCGCCGCCATTCCCGCGTCGCTGATTGCTTCGGAACTCTTTGGGCATGAGAAGGGTGCCTTCACGGGTGCAACGAAGCGACGAATTGGCCGTTTTGAATCCGCGAATGGCGGGACAATTTTTCTCGATGAGGTCGGCGACCTGCCCCAAGAAACTCAGATCACACTATTGCGCGTGCTGCAAGAACGTGAACTCGAACGCGTCGGAGGCAATCAGCCCATTCCCCTTGACGTCAGGGTGCTCGCCGCAACGCATCGTGATTTGAACGCACTCGTGGCAGATGGCAGGTTTCGGGAAGATCTCCTATATAGGCTGAATGTCGTGCCTATCGAGATGCCGCCGTTGCGCGAACGACCAGCTGATATTTCCTTGCTGGTTGAATACTTCATCGATCGTTTTGGAAAGAGGGCTGGAAAGAAGTTCAGAACCATCGACAAGAAATTCCTAAAAGCGTTTCAGGCATATGGATGGCCAGGCAACGTCCGTGAACTACAAAATGTAATCGAGCGCGCAGTGATTCTCAGCGAAGATGACAGCTTAGCCGTGGACGAGACATGCCTGAAGTGGGACCCAGCGCCGGGCCAAAAACCT
>Ga0307477_10002822_pt1 | contig 13246 bp, 14 predicted proteins | sample atmos_gasesECM2C_FD_203316 | JGI IMG/M metagenome (GOLD analysis project Ga0307477, IMG submission 203316) | Hardwood forest soil microbial communities from Morgan-Monroe State Forest, Indiana, United States - atmos_gasesECM2C_515 | ecosystem: Environmental > Terrestrial > Soil > Temperate...
TGGAGACAATCGGCTCAGCACCTTGGCCCATCGCGCGCGCGAAGCGTTTGCGTATCTACAGGCTTCTGGCTAATTCGTTTGCGCCATTGTTCGTTTTCGGCTTAGTCGTGGTACGCGCAACACCGGCCGGTTGTCCACGGTCAGATTGAAAAGCGCGTACCGTTTCGCGGAGATCGCAAAGCAGTGAAGCGGCTCCATCTTCCCGGAACCGACCGCGCGGTTCAGATCTTCGAGCTTCAGGATCGAACCCGCCTTCCTATACGGGTTCAGCGGCACAAACCAGTCAACGACGCACTGCGTCCATCTATGGAAATCTTCACGCCACATATCCTCGGGCCGGACGATCGCGAGGGAATCCGTGTCGCAGAAAGCCCAGTTGAGGCCCAGGTCCAGTGTCTTCCTCATTAGCCTTGTCGAGGACAGATTGGTCGGCGGGAACACACTGTGTGAACTTCGCGTGATAATTTCGGGACATGTCAGGTCGTATCCTGAGGTGGGCGTGTCCGGGGATCGACACACGCCCCGGGGAGCGCCGAATGAGCACCAACTCGCGTCGGGTTCTCGTCGTCGAGGACGAGCGTGACATCGCACGGCTCCTGACGCTCCATCTCGAAGATTTGGGCTGCGCAGTCGACACGCGTTACGACGGACATAGCGGTCTCGCGCGAGCCGTGGATGGCACTGCCTGGAGTCTCCTTGTACTGGATCTTCGGCTTCCTGGGCTCGACGGACTCGAAATCTGCCGCCGCGTGCGCTCGAGTCCCGGCTACACCCCTATCCTCATGCTAACCGCGCGTGCCAGCGAACTCGATCGAGTGCTGGGCCTCGAATCCGGAGCGGATGACTACCTCGCGAAACCCTTCAGCGTCGTCGAGTTCGCGGCCCGGGTGAAGGCCATCCTCAGGCGCGTCGAGCAGCTCGCCCGTCAATCCCATCTGCAGCTCAGGACCCTGCGGGTCCGAGACTTGGAGATTAATCTGGATCGGCGGGTCGCAAGCCGCGGGGGATACCAGGTAGAGCTGACGGCGAAGGAGTTCGACCTTCTCGCTCATCTCATGCAGCACCCTTCATGTGTATTCACGCGCGCGCAGCTTCTCGATCAGGTATGGGGCACCGCCCGCGACACTTTCGAGCACACTGTTAATTCCCATATCAACCGCTTGCGCGCGAAGCTCGAGCCCGATCCGACGCGCCCGCGGTATATCCTGACGGTCTGGGGCGTCGGCTATCGGCTCTGCCCGACGGAGCAGCGAACCATCGATTCATGAGAGCCCTGCACGTACGCCTCACGCTCTCCTTCGCGCTGCTCCTCGCAGGGCTTGCGATCGGACTTCTGGTCCTGCTCAGCCGCACCAGCGATCGCTACTCCGATGAGGTGCTTCAACGGCTCAACTCTGGAATTGCGTTGTACGTTGTGCAAGAGCTGCCGCTGCTGGAGGGAGGTAAGGTCAATGAAGTCGCGCTGCACGAACTGGCCCATCGCACGATGACCGTCAACCCTTCCGCCGAAGTCTATCTGCTCGATTCGTCTGGGAGGCTGCTCAGCACGGCGATCCCTCGCAACCGCATTCGACGCGTTACAGTGAACCTCGCACCGATCCGGACTTTTCTGAGGTTCCCTGACACTCGACCCCTGTACGGAGATGACCCGACGAGCCTCGTTGCGCGGCGTGTCTTTTCGGTCGCGGCCATCCAAAGTGAAGGACAGATCCAGGGATATCTCTATGTGGTGCTCGGGGGGCAGCCAGCCCAATCGGTCAATAGCCGTTTACGGGGAAGTTACTCGCTTCAGACCGCCGCGATGGCTCTTGCTCTGGTGCTCGCGGCAACGTTACTGATCTCGGGGGTCCTCTTTGCCGCGCTCACACGCCGGCTTAGAGAGCTCGGCCATCGAATGCACGAGTGGGCGATGGCGCTACCCGCTGCAGCACTAGGACCAACAGATCACGTGACTTCGGGGGATGAAATCAGTGCCCTGGCTGCGCGCTTCCGAGCGATGTCAGAGGCGATAGAGCGTCAGATTCGCGATCTCAAGGCTACGGACGAGCTGCGGCGCGAGCTCATCGCGAACGTCTCGCATGACCTACGCACTCCGCTAGCCTCACTTCGAGGTTATATCGAGACGGTGCTCGTCAAGAACCGCACGCTTGCTGAAGGCGACTGCCGTGCCCACTTGAGCGTTGCGCTGAGCCAAGCGGATCAGCTTGGGCGTCTGATCGATGCCCTGTTCGAGCTCGCCAAGCTAGAATCCGGCACTGTCATGCCAAAACTCGAGCCCTTTGCCGTAGCAGAGCTTCTGCAGGATGTTGCGCTTCGGTTTCGAATCCCAGCGCAGACGCGCGGCATCAAGCTTTACACGCTCCTCGAGACCGATGGCATCCTCGCCTTGGGTGATATCGAGCTCATCGAGCGAGTGATGGGGAACCTCCTCGAGAACGCCTTGCGATATACGCCCCCTGGCGGGCACGTGCGCACGGAGATGGTGGTCGCATCGAGGCTTATCCGCGTGCGCGTAGTCGACACTGGAAGTGGAATCGAGCCGCAGCACCTGCCACGAATCTTCGATCGCTTCTATTGCGCGCCGGACCACTCCGATCGTAACCGGGCGGGTCTCGGGCTTGCCATCGTGAAGCGGATCATGGATCTGCACCAGCAACCGGTGCGCATCCTCTCGGGCAAGGGAAACGGCACGACGGTCGAGTTCACGCTGGAGCGCGCCACGGCTGGAGTCGCGCCCACGCCATCCTCCACGCGAGATATCACGTTCCTCGCGAGAAGCGCGTGACGCCCTCGTGAGAATCGCACCACACGCTCCGCAACGGTTGGAAGGCCCGATCGTTTGACCTTCAATCTTAAACAGGAGCGGATAATGAATCTTTTACCGAAACACGGCTGCGCTTCGCTTGCGCTGCCCAACTCTCGGCCTCTACGCCGATTCTGCGGTGTGTTCGCATTGTCGGCGGCTCTCACGGTAACGGTTTTCGCCGGCGCAGCATCTGCCGAAGACGAACATCTGCTGCATGCAGGCAATGGTCCCGGGCCGGCGGCTAATGGACCTGACCCTGGATGTAACGTCATACCTCCTATTGCCACGATAGGAACGAGAGTCGACATTTCGCAGTTTCCGCCACCCGACTCGCTCACGGATCCGGAGTTGGTAGGGCCGGTGCAATTTCTGAAGTCAGGCAAGTTCGACTTGCCGCTCGATCAACTGACGCTTGTTAACGTTCCTCCCGGCGGCTCACCCCAGGGAACGATCACACTGCCGCTGTACAAGGGCGCGGTGAAAACGGCGTCCGGGCTGAAGCCCGCCTGGTATATCATCCTCGATACAGGCAACCAGGCGGAGTCTGAGCGCCTTGGCGTGAATTTCTCCAAAAAACTGCCTAATGACGCGGTGGCGGCACGCCCGGCCACGCGTCGCGCCGACGGTACGTTTCTCTTCGAGTCCGGCCTCGTCGACTTCAGTCCGGACCGGCTCCTTGTGGCCGGCTCCGAGGCGAAACCGTTCCCACCAAGCGTCGCGCATCCAGGCTCGGTTGGCGACGCAGACTACAGCCCGCTGGTAAACGTCGACGGCATCATCTACGACGCCCCCGTCGTGGCCGCTGCGGTGGACGATGCCGATATCAGCTTCCCCAACGGGAATCCGAACTATGGTTTGGTACACGACCAGGTCGTGGCAATTGATCCCGCGAAGCGGACTGTCACGCTCCACCTGATCAACGGCTACAGCTTTGGTCACCCCCTGCTATATATCTCGACGGAGGCGAGCGATCCGACGGCCGCCGCGATCGAGGGGGCCACTTTCGCGCCACGTCTGCAGAAGGTGGTAGTCGGGGTCGACGACATTGCCACCAGCGGTGTCGAGCGGCTCTTCATCGCAACGAACGGCGAAACAAAAGGCGGCTGCCAGAATCCGCAGCGGCAGGGCCTGAGCGCCGAGCTCTTGGACGGGCATCGGCCGAACAACGTGTTTGGCGGTGTTCCGTTTGTTGCCACCGATTACAGCCCGGTCTGGGATGCCCAACTCTTCGAGTGGACCCAGGATGCCATTGACAAGGGCTATCGCGGTCTCGTGAACGAGGAGTTCCGCATTTTGAAGCTGGCGAGAGACGGATACATCACCGGACCTGGTGGTGCGCCGTACGGCAGTTCAGGCTTCGTAGTCATATGCGGTGTCGCCGCCCGGCTTAACTGAACGAAGTCCATGCAGGCCCGCGGGAGTCGGAGGCAGCATTGCTTCCGACTCCCGCCCACGGTTATGGTCGCGCGTACTGGAAGTCACCGTACCCCATGCGGATAGAGAGGCCTGGTAACGCCCACCGTACCGGCATCCACCGGGCTTGATGCCGACGATCGCTGATGTGGAACCTCGGGCCAAATCTGAACGCGCAGAAGGCACGACCACGAGACTCGTGCCCTCTGTGCCGCAAGCGCGGAGACTGCAGTTGGAAGCCGCGCGTTGCCGCAATCGAACCCGTCTGCGTGTGAGTCACCGCTACCGGAGAGCTCGCATGGCCGATGAATCACCCCGTATCTCGCGTCGCCGTGCGCTGCAATGCATGGCTCTTGGCGGCGCGGAAACTCTCCTCGCCCTGTCTGGGGTGTTCTAGCGCCGATCGACCTCGCCGTCGCGGCGACCGTGTCCGGTTCTGCGCCCGTGACGGGCAATTTCGCCCTCGAGTCATCACCTCCCGATGAGCTGCTAGGGTCTGGCCTTCTATTGTTTATTTCTGTGGGATATATCTATACCCCCTAACAATCGTTGGAGGGGTCCGTGAACGGCTTGTGGTTGCTCGATCAGCGCTTCTGGGCGGCCCCTCAACTTCACCGTTAGACCCCTCATGAAGGCGATCGCTTCCCTTTCCCTGCGCCAGCCTCCACTTCTTCCAAGAGTTGGGTGGACTCTGTACATAGCATCGATGGTGGTTCCGAGCTCCGATCTTAAGGAAATTGGCGCAGAGTGGTTTGTTTCCGGTCCAGTGCATGGAATCAGCTTTCTCTTCTCAGGTACCGTAACAGGCTTCTTGGTTGGGGTGTCATTGCTCGCTGGAGTGGCAGCAAACGCGTCGCTCTTTGTCCGCGTGCCAGTTTGGACCCGCATTGCAGCCATAGTTGTTCCATGGAGTACGTACGCTACATTTCTTGTCCTTGGTCGGCCAGTTGACCTCGAAAAGGCATTCTCGATTCCGTACTTCTTCCCGTGGGCAGTTGGAATCGCGTTGGTAAACATTGCGCAGATTCGCGAGGAAATGGCGAAGTCCGGGGTCTGACAATCGCTGGAGCGGTCGCGCGGGTCAGGCGCGGTGAGGCTCGCTGGAATGTCGATGTTCTGGATAAAATGCCTCCGTTCGGCGCCGAAAAGACCGCGCGCCGCTCAGCTTCACCGTTAGGCGGCGAACACTTCCGATGAACGTACCTTCGCGTCTGACTTTTTATTCCGCTGAGTACGCGCTTGATGGCGGATCAACCAGGCTCTACGCTTGGGATGAACACGGCGCAGAGCATCGCGTTTATCTTCCGCGTGACTTCTATTCCGATGGCAGTTCCGTGCCGCGCCAGAGAACCGGGCTGCTTTATTTCGATGATGAACGGATACCTGTGCGGTCAGCTCTCGAATCGGACCTCCTTAGACTGTTCCGTGAAGCGATGCTCGCACCTCGTTCAGTGCCGCGACCTGGCGAAATGAAATTGACTCCTCCGTTCACTGTCGTTGGAAAAGACCTTGAACAGTTAGTCCGAGGTACGGAGGAAGAAAATCTCCGCTTTCTGGTGGATAGCGTTATCACCTACCTAGAATCGGATGCATATGGCTCCGGTGGCACCGCCCAGCAGATCTGAGTCGCCGCCTAACAATCGTTGGAGGGGTCCGTGATGCGCGGTAGTGTCGCCGCGGGCGCTGAAAGAAAGAATGCGCCCGCGGCGCTTGATGAGCGCCTCTGGGCGGTCCCTCAACTTCACCGTTAGCCGTCGACATCCACATGAAACACTCCGACTTTCGGATCGGCGTCGAGTTCTGGTGCGGGAAGAAGCGCTGGCGCTGCACCGACGTTGGCACGCGCATCATTACCGCCATTTCGCTGGAACCGCACGAAGTGGTTGAGCTCAGTGCGCCTAGCGAGTCCTCGAAGATGCCCCGAACACACCGTTACGTCACAACTGGCGCCAGCTGGCTCAGTGGGCCGCCGTATCAAGTTGCGGAGGCGGTTTTTGACGAGTATGACATTGAGGGTTGCTCATTAACTCAAGAGGGGCAACAGGACGATGAGCGCATCGCCGGCTAACAACGGTTCGAGGGGTCCGTGATGCGCTGGTGGTTACGCATCGCGGGCGCTGAAAGACAGTATGCGCCCGCGGCGCTTGGTTGGTGCTTTTGGGCGGCCCCTCAACTTCACCGTTAGGCGCCCTTTAATCGAGGTGTTCCATGCCCCAATCGGAAGCACTCGGCGGCTGCTACTGCGGTGACGTACGGTACGCCATATCAGGGACGCCCGAGGAATCATTGGTGTGCCATTGTCCCGATTGTCGGCGCTCCGCTGGAGCCCAATCGGTTGGGTGGCTGCTCGTGCGGTCCGAACAATTCACAATAAGAAACGGTAATCCAAGGCCATTTAACTCTTCCGCCGGCGTTACCAGAGCATTTTGCGGAAGATGCGGCACCACACTTACATGGGTTGGTGATAAACAACCGGGCCGCATCGACGTCACGATAGGAAGCTTGGATGATCCCAACCAATTTCCTCCAACTCGGGCTGTCTACCGCAAGCACAAGGTCGCGTGGGCATCGGAAATTTAGCTCGTGAACTGCCGGACGCCTAACAATCGTTGGAGGGGGCCGTGAGGCGTGCTCTGATTGGCGCCGCGGGCGCCGGGAGAGATTGTGCGCCCGAGGCGCTTATGGGGCGCTTCTGGGCGGCCCCTCAACTTCACCGTTAGGCGCCAACACTCACCGCGTATGTTCTTCGCAGACTTGACTCCATACACGTATGGTTGGTGGCCCAAACCGCCCCGGAACCATGTGCTGAACGTTGGCTGGTTATCCTGCGAACATCGATTCACTACTGGTGAAGTGTCGGACTCTTTCGTGCGTGCACTTCGACGTTTGATCTCATCGCCGGTGTTTATACCGGTGGGCACCGCGACTGCCATGGGTTTCCATGAATGCGAATTCTGTTCCCCCACTGGAGCTGAAAAACTTGCTATGGGCACCGGAGAACTTTGGGTGCCCGGCACCGGCGACCTGATTTATGTTGCGCCTAAACTCGTGGCGCACTACATCGAGGCGCATGGCTACCTGCCACCACAAGAGTTTATGGAGGCGGTCGTTGCCTTCCAGGACGCCGTTGGCGCCTAACAATCGTTGGAGGGGACCGTGAACGGTCTGTGTGTCCGCGCCGTGGGCGCTGGAAGACAGTGTGTGCCCGCGGCGCTTGAGTGGGGCTTCTGGGCGGCCCCTCAACTTCACCGTTAGACGGTGGTGACTCGGTGGCACTTGTAGGCTCTCTTGCGCGGGTTGTCGTGAAGTGCTTATTCGGCGCTGTACTGGTTGTTTTCGGCGCCTCATTTCTCGCGACTTACATCTCGCGCCTACAAGCTAGTGCGAAGCCGTGGCGATTCGCGTGGTTTGCGTTGGCGGTCGGCCTGGGTGTGACTGCCGTTGGTATTTGCTATCTGATAGCTCCGCTGATGCGTATATGGAAGAAGTCTGGTGATACCTCGTCACGCAATGACTAGGCAACGTGGACGCGGCCGCCGTCTAACAAGCGTTGGAGGGGCCATGAACGTGGGTAGTGTCGCCGCGGGCGCTTGCGATTTCCGCAAAGCGGTATGCGCTATTCAATCTAAACACGAAAGCCAGTGTCACACTGCGCAAAGCTTCGGCACACGGATTGGGGCACTTGATGGAGCCATATACCGAGCAAGAGGCACCGCAGGAGTTGCCGAAACCGCGGGTACCGGATCGGCGTAGCGCGGTGGCAGCACGATTTGTGGATCCTAATTCTCCAGGCATCTGTTGACGGGCACCCTGACCAGGTCAGTTTGGATTGGCATCCGGCCCTTGCGCTACCGGCTGCCCAGCGGTACTCGGCATCGAGCCCGCACTTGCTGGAGTGGCTCGATGAGTACAACGCGGGAAAAGCCTATGAGGATCAGATCCGGCCATTTGGTTTTCTGCTCGTCTTTACGGAAAAGTCGGGTTTACTTGCTGACTTTCCCGATCCCGAATGCTGCATCGTAGATGGCTCGAAGCGGGGCAGACCGCTAAAGCGTCCGGGAGTAAAGCCGAGTGCCCCCTTTGATAGGGACCCTGCGCGAACGCTATCGAAGGTGTTCGACCGCCTGACAGGCAGGCCGGTCTGCGCTGAACGACTGAAAACCTACGCAGATGTCCTGGTGCAATACCACCTGAGCCCCGAGCAGAAGTTCGAGAACGGCGATCATCTCGACCGGGGTCGGACGGAGCGGCGGCATGTTGTCGCGACTGGGTTCATATGGATTGGCAAGGAGGCCAATCAAGTCGGTGAGAGCGGAGAGGCCGATCCTATCCGGTCGGCCGTGCAGGAATTCACACCGTCCTCAGCAGACGCTGGACCTGGATAGAGGGTGTGTGCCCGCTTGTGACCCGCAGCGGAAATAGGAGTTCCCCGTAAGCAATGGGATGGACGCCCCCATCCTCCTAATCGGCATCGATGTGCCAAAGTGGAGATGTAAGTAACCACTTCACTGAGGATGGGAGCGCCCGTCATGAATATTGCAACCATCGGGATCGATCTGGCAAAGAACGTCTTTCAGCTGCACGGGGTGAACTGCCACGGCAAAGTCGTACTACGCCGTCAGATCCACCGCGGCCAGATACGTGGGCTGTTTGTGAACTTACCGCCATGCCTCATTGGCATGGAAGCCTGTGCGAGTGCGCATTACTGGGCGCGAACGCTGCAGAGTTATGGGCACACCGTGCGCCTCATCGCACCACACTTTGTGAAGCCCTATGTGAAGACGCACAAGACCGATGCGACCGATGCCGAGGCGATCTGCGAAGCGGTGAACCGCCCCAACATGCGTTTTGTGCCGATCAAGAGCATCGAGCAGCAGTCTGCATTGTCATTGCACCGCGTGCGCCAGGGTTTTGTGTGGGCACGCACCGCGCAGGCCTGTCAGATCCGCGGCTTGTTAGCAGAGTTTGGCTTGGTGATGCCGCAGGGCATTGCGAATATCAAGCAGGTACCGAAGCTGCTGCAGGTAGCAGGAAAGGAACTGCCCGCACCGTTCTGCCGGCTGATCGAGCGGCTCCTGGCGCATCTCAAGGAGCTCGACCGTCAGACTCGGGAGCTGGAGGAGCAGATTGTCGATTGGCACGAGCGCAGCGAACCGAGCCGCAGGCTCGCCAAGATCCCCGGCATCGGTCCGATCACGGCCAGTGCCTTGGTGGCTTCTATCTCCGACGTGAGGAGCTTCAAGAGCGGCCGAGAGCTTGCCGCCTGGCTCGGTCTTGTGCCCCGGCAGCACTCAAGTGGCGGTAAGCCGACCTTGCTGGGCATTAGTAAACGCGGTGACCGTTACTTGAGAACCCTGCTGGTGCACGGTGCCCGTTCGGTGATCGTACGGGCGCGCAAACGCGAGGATGAAAAGGACGGCTGGCTCAAAAAGCTCTTGGACCGGCGACATGTCAATGTCGCCACGGTCGCACTCGCTCACAAAACCGTTCGTACGGTGTGGGCAATGCTAGCCCACGACCGCGAGTATCGCCCGAACTACAAATCGCTGCCTATGGCGGCATGAAGATAAGGAGTTGAGCTCACACCACCGATTGCGCAGGCGTCTTTGTGCGAGTGATGGCAAAACAGGTTAGACCGTGGCTGATGAAACCCGACAGTGACCGAGCACCAATGAGTGCGGGAAAGCAGACCGGAGTCAGCCAGCAGAACCCATCAGGGACAGCGGCCTTCGCGCCGCAGCAAAGTCCGGATGTACGGGTGCAATCGAAACCTGTTGGCCGCGTCACGCGAAGAAAAGCCTGGCAAAGGGTGGGGGCGTCCATGTACGGTCGTTGAGGGCAACGAAAGCGGACACATGATCAGACCGCCGCTGAGCAACTCTGCTTTGCGATCAAACGAACACGCGATTTGCGTTCACCGGTTGCCCCGGGCGATCTGCCGCCCGCCCCTCCAACACTGGCGAGCGTGATCGTTTGCAGCCGCTGTGGAGAGAATCTCTCGCGCTTCTGGCCAGCTCTTTTAGAGCGGTGATCCACCACGCTCGAGCAGAATCACGGCGTTGTCCTCTCCTTGTGCTGATCCGGACGCAGCGAATGATCGACGACGAAGTCGGCGACCTGGTGGCCGAGGGTCTGACCTGCCTGCTCGTCGGTCGAGAAGTGCACACCCGCGAGGACCCGGCTGAGCGACGCTTCACGCTCGGCGGCTGAGAAGCTGTCGAAGTGTCTCTCGATACCCGGCAGAACTTCGGACGTCACATCCAACTGGAATTGATCGGTCTCAAAAAAAGTGACCAACACGGTTTGCGCAGCCGCGCTGATGGCTGCGTGGGCGCCCGGGTATGAGGGATCATTTGTGGTCTTCCCCGCTTCGGGCAGCCAGTTCGGGTCTGGTTGCGTCTGGGCATTGGTGCGGGGATCGGCGGCGCGAATAGCGGTGACCGGGCGCCAGAAGTTATAGGTGTACTTCGCGTCATAGAAGGCGATTACCGAGTCCGCCAGCGACAGATTCAATAGCGCAAACAGCCGTGCACTCTGCGCAGTTGTCAAGCCATGACGCAAGGCAGCAGTCTGCGCGATCTCGTTCCAGTAATTCTGAATCGCACCATTCCAGAATCGACCTATCAGCGCCTGATCCGGGGTCGCCGCGGCGCTGTTGGCGATTCCGAGCGTTTTCACCTGGTTGAATGAGTCAGCGTAGGTGCCGGTCGTCAGCGCCGGCGGAGGTCCTGGACGGAATTGATCGGCACGGCGCAGGACGAACGGTGTCACGTGCGACCAGTGCGTGAACTGCGGCTGGGGCGGAAAATTCGGCGGCGTTGACTGATACCGCCCAGGGGCATTGATGAATACGAATGGGATGGGCTGAGCGGCCGAACCGTCATCGCTACGCAGATCCAGAATCGCAGCAGCCACCGCGTGACCGACGTCTTCGCCCTGAGTTGTGTTGGCGTCGGCCGGGAGCGCCGCAAGTTCCTGACTCAATTGCGAGTCGAGTGCCGCCTGGAAGGCGGGATACAGAGCACTCAGCACATCATGCGCTGCGACCGAAGCGGCGGCATCTTGCGAGGATGTTGCGGGTACCCTGCTCAGCTCCACCAAGTATGGCTCGTGCGACCTGTCAATGGCGTTTACGGCATCGTATATCGCCGCGTGCATCATCGCGAAGCTGCGAGTCGGATGAACGGTCGCGGGCTGCGCCCCCTGAGTGCGAAGAATGACCAGTAAGGTCTTATTCCACTCAACGACTGGATTGACCGTTGCTACTGCCGAACTTCCTTGCGCGAGGGCTCCAGTGCCATGACTAGCGACGATCATGGCGCACATAAGCAAGCCAACCATTTTTCGCATCAGAAACTCTCCCTGTGACGAGCGACGCCTGATAAGGCTGCGGTACCCCTCAAGACTCGTAGCCTTCTGCATTTATTCCTTCACACACGCGAAACGCCGTTCCCGATGCGTCGAGACGGTATGAGGTAGCACGGTCTGCGTCGGGAACATCCTTGCGACTATCTAAGGCGCCTCGTTTCGTCGCGGAACAGTTCCCGCCGAACGTTTGCAGAACCCGCCCCAGGTGCCGCGTGTACACACGCAGCGACCATCTCACAGTGTGGTCGCGAATCGAAGGAACGGTCTCATTATCAGCTTGTATTGGAGGTCTCTATGAACGCGCGCGCGCTCGTGTGCATGGCGCTTGGCATTGCCTTTGGCGCTCTGACCAACGCTTATGCGGAGCAACCACCGCCTCCCTGTCACCCCAATCCGAATGCAGCGGCAGACCGCGACGCGGTCGCCGAGCGCGGAGACATTGCGAAACTCCCGCAGCCGCTGAAAGATCGTCTAGTCCGGCTTGCCGATCGCCCTCACACATACTTGCCTCTTCAGGTGTTTTCCGAGGCTGATCAGCCGAGTCAACTCTTTCAGTACTATCTGCTCGACACCGAGGGCTTCGAACCGAATGTCTTCACCGCGATATTCCCCGGCGTCAACGACCAGGCTCAGTTGAGCGCGACCGGTGGTAATTGCGGTCTGACGACGATCGGCGTCGTCCGGGTGGTGCTCGAGCCTAAGCCGGGATTGCCGACTGACCCGAACAATCCGCGCGCCTTTAACGATGTCTTCACGGACATTTCACCGCTGTTCGTGATCAACAACGAGAGCGGGTGGTACGAAGGCTGGATGATTCACGACCTCGTGGTGCCGGCTACAGCCGCGCCGCGCACCGACGGTCATGCGCAATTCGGCACGATTACCGCGCAGGACGCCAAAGAGCTCCAGGAGGTGGGGCGACACCACAACATCGCTGGCGCAATCTTCACGCTTGACGGCAACGAGGTGCATTTCCCCAGCAAGTCCGACCACTTTCCGGACAGGCAGACCAATGTCGTGTCGCTGTTTGAAAGCATGGGTGCCTACAATGCCCTGCAGCAGAGCGATGTCCACTCTTACTGGGAGTTCAACTACCAGGGCACCAACTGGATACATCCGCTGTACGAGTTGCCCTTCACCGGCGGCTTTCCCGATGCCTTTGGCAGGGCTCCGGACGCCTTTCAGGATGGCGAAATAGGGAAATTGCAGTCGATCGTTCCTGGTTCGGGGCCTCGAGGAATCGTCAATGAGGCCAACGTCGTCGGCGACAACCCAGCGTTGCCCCGCGATCCCGACAAGTTTGACGGTAACGTGGATGCACAACGGGAGTTTCGTGAGCGTGGCGTTCCGAGCGGTCTCGCGAACGAGATCTATCTGGACGTGTATGCGAGGCCCGCCTCGTTTGAACCTGGGGTGAAAAACCTGCAGCGCCGGCTGTTCGACGCCTATGCTGTGGAAGTGGCGCGCGTAGACAAGAATCACGACGGCATCATCTCGGCCGTTGAGGGCGACATCGACACCCCCTCCGACGGCTTCCCCAATAATGAGCGGCTGTTCCTCCCGCCGACGGCATTCAATCGCTTTGCTGTCACGCGGGAGATAAACGACGGACTACTAGCGCCGCGCTTTGCACCAAGCCAGCGGGCCTGGGTTCTGACA
>Ga0307477_10002824_pt1 | contig 13246 bp, 13 predicted proteins | sample atmos_gasesECM2C_FD_203316 | JGI IMG/M metagenome (GOLD analysis project Ga0307477, IMG submission 203316) | Hardwood forest soil microbial communities from Morgan-Monroe State Forest, Indiana, United States - atmos_gasesECM2C_515 | ecosystem: Environmental > Terrestrial > Soil > Temperate...
CTGATGCGTCCACCCTCCCTCCTGGACACGCTTCTTTGTCAGATCGAACGAGTACCAGATCGGTCCCACATCTCCATGATCGCTCGAGGGCGGCATGTTCGAGTTCGGATTCTGATCGTGCAGCGGCTTGTTTTCCGGCCCCGGATCGCTCGTGGAATGGTCTTTTTCCGCCGCCTCGGTGCTGGACCTGACCTGTGCCCGGGACGTCAACCCGGCCATGGCCACCGTCGCCAGACCAATCGAGCCGACGCCCAAAAAATTCCTCCGCGTTGAGGACGGCGCGACGGGATGTTCTTGTTCCACTGGCATGGTGGCTCCTTTGCAAAAATGATCGCGTTTGGCGGCGGCAGCCGGCGAGGCGTGTGCCATTTGTTCATTGCCTGCAATGCGATTGGTGGACGATGCGCGACCAAATGAGGCTCCATCGGTCGACCGGGGCAATATCACCTCAGCCGGCAATTTCTGACAACGGCAAATTTTTATCGCGCGCCGCGCCCTGAAAGGAATTGGCCGGCGCGGGCGGACCAGGGGCCGAGCGGAAATCCGGGCTTTCCGGGCCCAGGAATGTAAGCGGCAAGTGAGCGAAACGCGAGCGCGTTACGGTAAAACCGACGGCGGAACGTACTTAGGCTCCTTTCGGCAAATCCGTCGAGAAGGCAAGGTCTTTCTGCGCCTCCAGGACCGCCAGCCGCTCGGTGAGCGCCTTGTGGATGATGGTGTAGGAGTCGCTGCCGAGCGCGATTCGCCTTGGTGCGGGATTCTGGTCGACGCTGTCAATCATGATCTTGACCATCCTGGCCGGATCGCCGATCGGAAGGCGCGACGTGTCCTGAAGCATCGCGCGAGTTCTGCCAGCCGGCGTGTCTTTGTAGACATCCATCTGCGGGCCGAGTTTGGAGCCGCCGAACCGGAAGTTGGTGCGTGCGCCGCCGGGCTCGACGATCGTGACTCCGATGTTGAACGGCGTGACTTCCTGTGCCATCGCATCGATGAAGCCCTCGATTCCCCACTTGCTGGCGTGATACAGGCACCCCCCAGCAAAGGCGGCCTGGCCGCCATAGGTGGAGACCTGGATGATGCGGCCGCCACCTTGCCGGCGCAGATGCCCAAGGGCCGCGCGCACCACCTGAATCGAGCCGATCAGGTTCGTATTGATCTGGTGGATGATCTGTTCATCGGTCAATTCTTCGGCCGCACCGAACAGGCCATACCCCGCGTTGTTGACGATGACATCGATCTTGCCCAGATCGGCGAAGGCTTTGTTCACGACCTGACGGATGGCCGGCGTGTCGGTCAGATCAAGATGGGCGAGCCACAGTCGCTCACCGTGCCGGGATTTGAGATCGCTCATCGCGTCCATCTTGCGGACGGTGCCGGCGACGCGATCGCCGCGGGCAAGGAGCTGCTGGGTAATCTCGCGGCCGAAGCCGCTGTTCACGCCGGTAATGAACCAGGCTCGAGTTGCCATAGCGCTTCCTTTCGGATTGGCGTCTGCCCCAAACGCTCACTGAATTCTTCCCACGCGGCTATACTCACTGAGCATGAAAAGGCGCGTGATGAATTCACTCGCGAAGTCCCTCTGTGCATACCTCAGGTCGTTTGGGCATCATTGAGGCTCGGTGGCGGGCTTCAATAAGTAAAAAACATCGGTGCGAATCTTGGAGGGATCCTGATTCCACTCGTCAACCCAATGACCATATATTTCCCAGTTCGGCCCGGCCAGGCCGTAGCCGTGGCGGGCGGCATAGTCGCGGATCGCCTTGTGCGCCTCACCTAGCCTCGGGTAAGGACCGAAATGGACGGTGCTGGCGACCAGTCCCGCGGGGAGGCTGGAGGCGATCACCTCGCCGCACCCGTCAAATGGGGCATCCATTTCGACGCCCACCTCGAGATTGATCTGGCCGTCCAGGTAGACGGCGACGTGCCGGCCCGCGCCTTTGACCTGCGCGGTGCGCAGTGTTTTCCATACCAGTCCGCAAGCTTGGGGGACCACCTTGGAAAGTTCGTTCTGGCCCGCCCGACGCCGCACGATGGCAAGCGGCCGGCCGGCCGTGGTTTCTTCGATTCGGATGTCGTATTGCATGGGATGAACCTCCCGGATGACGGCGGAGCTGAGCGGTGCAGGGGGCCCGTTTGGCCGTCCGCGATCATATACGAAACCCATCGGGATTCTCTTGCTGATCGCACGATTGCCCGCAGTCCCGACGCCGCGTTGGTTGGCGCCACCGGTCGACCGGCCCGGCGCGCGGAATTAGAGCGTGTTACTCACTTTTGCACACCCGGGGCGTGAAAAAGTGCGTAGCACCGTAGCACCCCGTAACATGGCGACCCGAGCTCACTTTCGCCGCCCCTGGCTCTTTCTGTAGCATGGCTGAAGGTGCAATCGGAATGTCCCCCGGACAGAGTTTCAGATCGACAGTCGAGAGCCTGGCGTCTATCGGAAGCGGCGAGCATTCCGGGCCCGGCATGTCGCCGGTCTACCGCGGATCCACGACGGGTGGTGAGCGTCTGGCCGCCGAAGCCCTGACCGAGCGGCTTTCGGCCGGCGGCTGGCGGGTGCAAAGCCAGCCGTTCACGGGACACTCCTCGTTCGGCGCGCGATACCTTATCCATGTGGCGGTGGTGATCGTCGCAACCGCCTTGATTCCGTTCGCCCCCGGAGCGGCGCTGGCCGCAACCCTTGTGGCGGCCCTGTCGCTGTTTTTGGAGCAATCGAGGCAGATCAGGGTATTGAGCCGGCTACTACCGACCGCCCCCTCCCAAAACCTTCAGGCACACTTGCCGAGTCACGATAGCGATCGCCCGACAATCGTGCTTTGCGCCCACTATGATACGCAACGAACGGGGTGGTGCATGTTGGACTTCTTTCAGCGGTACTCAGAGTTGACCTGGTTTCTGCCGGTGGCGCTGCGGGTCCTGTTCGTGCCCGAGACGCTGGCGATCCTCGCCCAAGTCGTTCTGGCATCGGTGGTCGTAGTGCGGCCACTCTCGCCAGGCGGTTGGACGATCTTGGTCATCATCGCCGTGACGCACGCCGTGTTCCTGGTGATGTTGGCAAATTGGGCGTGGGGCCGGTTCGTTCCTGGGGCTGCTGACAACGCCACGGGGGTCGCGGCAGTTCTGTTGCTTGCCGAGCGATGGCAGGCCGATCCGGTGGACGGCGTTGACCTGATCGTGCTGCTCACCGGGTGCGAGGAGACCGGGATGTTGGGGGCGGCCGCGTGGGCATCGGCCAACCAGCGCACGCGGGAGCAGTGCGCGTTCCTCAACCTGGACGGTCTTGGCTTCGGCCCGCCGCACTATCTGGTGGCAGAAGTGCCGGTCGTGGGCCTGCCGCGCCGGTATGACCGGCGGATGTTGGCCCTCGCGGAAATTGTCGCCGGCCGGCTGGAAAAATCGCCAAAGGGTATTGCGCTTCCCGGACCGACCGACGGGTTGGCACTGCTGACCGGCGGCTTTCGCGGCGTCACCATTGTCGGGTGTCAGCCGACCGGCCGTTTACCATATTGGCACCAACCGGGTGACACGCCGGACCATGTCGATTTTCACAATGCCCAGGACGGGTTGGAATTTGCCTGGCTACTGCTCCGGACGATGGCGGAAAACCTGCGCGGGAGATAAGGGGGGAGAGATAAGAGAGAATAAGGGGGAGAGAATAAGGGGGACACTGCACGTTATTGCGTGACACCGGCGGGTTTGCTACCGTTCCCACATGCCACGACGCGCTCGGCGGATCGAGGACAACGGGGTCTACCACGTTCTCAACCGCGGCAACTGCCGGATGAGGATTTTCGACAAGGCGGGCGATTATGCCGCGTTCGTCAAGCTCCTGGAGGAGGGCCGCCGCCGCACGGGCATGCGGCTGCTGGCCTACTGCCTGATGCCCAACCACTGGCACATGGTCGTGCGGCCGCGGCGAGCGGCGGACCTGGCCCGGTTCATGGGATGGATCGGCACGACGCATGTCCGCCGCTGGCGCGAGCATCGCGGGAACAGCGGCGAAGGCCACCTCTATCAAGGCCGCTTCAAGGATTTCCCCGTGCAGGATGACGGACATCTGCTGAGAGTTTTAAGATACGTCGAGGGCAACCCGCTGCGCGCGCAAATGGTGCAGAAGGCCGAGACGTGGCCGTGGTCGAGCCTGGGCGGGCGGGCCGGGGCGGGGGGCGTTCGCGTCGTGCTCGAGCCGTGGCCGGTGCCGCGGCCGCAAAACTGGTCCGCGCTGGTCAACCAACTCCCGCCCGCGCCGGAACTGGAGCGGCTACGGGCGAGCGTGAAGCGCGGCCGACCTTTCGGCGAAGACGCCTGGGTCGCTCGCACCGTGAAGCGCCTCGGCCTCGAGAGCACGATCCGCGACCCGTGGCGCCCCAAGAAGCAACCCGACGCCGCGAAGGGGAAATCGCAGTCCCGGCGAGGAACAGAGAAACGCAAGTAAGCAGTAGTGTCCCCCTTTCCTCTCTTTCACAATTAAGAATGGGCGGCAAGCGGGGCTACGAAAACCCCCGGCGTTTATACTTTGCGGCGGCGCCGCGGGCGGATAGCTTGTTGACGATAAACGATTGTCAAAAGGGGCATGGCCATGATCGACGTTCTTTCCGTCAGCCATCACTTCAAGCTCCGGCCGGTGCTGCGGGACGTCAACCTGCACGTGGATGCCGGCCAGCTCGTGTCAATCATGGGGCCCAATGGAATTGGCAAAACCACCTTGATGCAGATCGTGGCGGGGCTGCTTTCGCCGGTGTCGGGAGCGGTCGAGATCAACGGCCTGCGCCGAAAGCGCACCGCCGAGGAGGAGCTGGCGATCCGACGGCAGGTCATGTTCCTGCCCGCCGAGCCGTGGCTGCCGCGCGGCCGGACCGGCCGCGAGTAGCTCACGGCGGTCGGCCGCGTGTACGGCGTTGCGTACGAGCGGCTCATGGAGCACATCCCGCGGCTGATGAAACTGTTCAACCTCGAAGACCACGAGGACCAGCGGATCAACTCGTATTCGACCGGCCAGCGGAAAAAAATCGCCCTGGCCGCGGCGCTGGCCGCCGAGGCGCCGATCATGCTGCTCGATGAGCCGTTTTCCGGCGGGCTCGATCCCTCGGGTATCGCGGCCCTCAAACGCGTGCTCAATTACCATCGCCAGCGCCGGGATGTGACGGTGGTCATGGCGACGCCGGTACCGGAAGTCGTCGAGGAGCTTTCCGACCGGATCGCCATCCTGCGGGATGGACGGATCGTGGCGTATGACACGCTGGCGGCCCTCCGCCGCCAGAGCGGCGTCGATGGCAAGCTGGAAGAGGTCTACGAGCGCATCGCCAGCCCCGGCTCGGCCCAGAAAGTCGACCGCTACTTTGAGGGGATGTAGCCATGAAGTTTCTTATCCGATTGCCAGGATGGGTGCGCCTGGTTGTGTTCTTTCTGGTGGTCTACCTCGGAATTGATGCGGCCATGCATTATGTCGCGTGGTTGAGCGGCGTTCGGCCGCATGACCTCGATGCCATGATTGAAGCGCTGCAGGCCCGATGGCTCTTAATGGCATGCGCCTTTTACGGCTTGATGCGGTCGGCGGCGAAGCACCCGGCAGCCGACGTCGGTTACAAAAACTGGCTGCGCTTGATTCCCTGGCATCCCGGCATGCCGCTGCCGCTGGGACCGGCCATGCTGCACTGGCTCGACGGGTTGATGTTGCTCGCGCTGGCGGCGCTGGCGCGATGGGATTGCCATCTGTCGCCGATTTTCCCGCCGTACGTCTTCGGGTGCGGCTATTGCCTCGGTTCCTTGATGCCATTGATAAAGACGCGGCAGTTCACCGAAGCCTATGTCATCGCGTTGGCCGGCTCGGCGCTGCCGTGGCTGTGGCCGTGGCCGATCGCCGGGCTGACGCTGGTTGCGGGGCTGGTTGTGCTGGCTCAGGTCGGGCTGTGGCGATCGCTCAGCCGATTTCCGTGGGAACTTGCGGACTCGACTGAATTGAAAGACCCGTGGCCGCTGCCAATCTACTCCGACCATGCCCCGCGCATCCCCACGCGGCGAGGCTTGCTGGTCGCCTTGCTGATTGCATCGTGGGTCGGCGCGCTTGTGCACATGTCTTCAGCTCAACCGAAGACCCTGATCCTCTGGCTGATCCTTGGCAGTGCGCTCGGCGGATTGTTGCGCTACGGAATCTATTACAGCAACCTGACCGCGCCGATGACGCTTCTGGGCCGATTGCGCGCCGGGCGAGTCATTCTCACCAATTACCACCACGCCCGCGTCGCCCCAATTATGGCGGCGATGTTGGGAAGCCTGGCGCCCATCCTAGTGATATGGGCCGCGGCGCCGCTGCCATTCGCCGCAGCGATCACCGCGTTCGGGGTCATGGCCGTGCTTCTGGTGGGGGGCCCTGAATTGCGCACCTGGCAGCTCACCGGGTTTCACCGTTTTGTAGTCCGGCCAGCCGCGGCCCGCGGCGCTCATGACGCGCCCGCGGCGTGATAACGGTTATCGCAGGGCACACTCCACGGATTTGAGGTCGCTCGCGGACAGCCCCAGTGCCTTTATTTGGGCGGCAAAACGTTCTGGTTCGGCTTTCTCCAGAGAAAACTGAGCAATACCGCCACTGCCAGGCATAGAAGGGTAATCGCCGTCTCGATGTAGCCCGCGGCCATACGGAATGAGTCTTCGGTTGGCATCTTATGGAGTAAGGCAAGAATCCAGACGATCACACAATCGAGAACTAGCGACAAGGGGAGCGGAAGCAGGCAAATGATCCCAATGACCCGCGCGGCCCGCCCCGTTACGACATACTTGGCCTTCTTATTTACAGGCAGTCTGCCAGCTACGAGCGCGAAGATGCCCACCAGTATCAGGACTATCTCCGCCACACCGATCAACATGCACGACTCTTTCGGTTCTCGTAGAGCGTATCCACTTCAACGCGCGTTCAGTCCGGCATAAGCCGCTCGATATTCTCCACGAGGTACTCGAGCTCGTCTGATGTAAGTCTCTTGATCGCCGCGTTGATGCGCTCCGCCTGCCTGTCGCTGATCTGATGGTGCCCGCGTATCAACGTCGGGATCAGCTCGGCAAGGTGGCGATGAGGTTTGGTCATCGCATGGTCCAGCGACTCTCTGAGCCGCTTAAGCTCCTCGCGGGTCAACCTGTTCACCGCACGACTGATCGCCTCGGGACGAACCATATTTCATCTTATGGGGCGTGCGGCGGGCCTTCCGCCGGCAGGTTGATCAAAAGAAGCTCCACCTCCTTGAGGCGGCACCGCATCCAGGTCAATTCCCGCGATTTGGGATCACGCCAGCAGGCTCAAGCGCAGCGACCGCCTGAAATTCGCCCAGAATGTGGTTGAAATTCGTCTACTTTATGGACGGTTTTCCACCATCCACCATGGCCCAACTGGACGCTGGCCATTGCAAGGGGCTGTGGGCGCTGGCCCAAGCTGTCGGGGACCGCTTTCATTGGGTAATGCGGAACGCGGCCAGGGGGAGCTAAGGGGGACACTGCACCTTATCTAGGAGCGTCCCCTGACCAAAGAAAAATGCTTCTTTCCGGCGTCGGGCTAGAAGGAGCAGTGTCCCCTTTCCCTTCTGAACTGCATCGTCGATTACTTCGCCCTTTTCGACGTATTGCTCCCCAGATACCCGGGCAAATGAGCGGCGTGGGGGCTGCGGGCCAGCTTGAGGCCTTTGCGGACGCAGCGGTCGAAGCGCTTGCGAAGCGACTTGGCGCTGATGCGCTGGCGGAAAAAGTCGGCCCACAGGAACTCGCAGAAAGGGGCGGGGGCCTTGGCGAAACCGCCGGCCGAGCGGACGAAGCCGGCCAGGCTCCGATACGGATCGTCCTTCAGGCATTGGAGGTCCTTGGGAAGGCTCCGCAGCGGCTTGGCCACGCCTTTGGCGTTGACCAGATGCAGGAAATGACCGGCCCGCATTTTCCTCCAGAACGAGCGGGCGGGCAGGTGCGAGAAATCCGCCTCGATCTGCATGGGGGCGGTGATGAATTTCTCCTTGAGCAGGGCGAGGCCGAGATGATGGTGGTCGATCACGTACGCCCTTTTGCCCGGCCCCAGCACGACGCGGATGGGCATCTCGAGGATGAAGTGAACCAGTTCGGCCGGCCGCTTCTCCAGCGCCCGCAGGCGGCGCCGTTTGTGCTTGACCTCGAGCATGCCGACCGTGAGCTGGGTCGGCCGCAGGCGCGAAAGGGCGATGTTTTCATGCCGGGGAGCGGTGACGGAGTTCATTCTTGCCTCCAATCGGGAAAGGCCAACCACCGAGACCACAGAGGTCACGGAGGCCACAGAGGAAAAATACAGAAGATAGGGAAACGGACCAATTCATCTTTCGCGGATTCTCGGCGAATTGTCCCGGAAGGGCCCAACCGTGCCGGCCTATCGATTTTTTTCCTCTGTGCTCTTTGTGTCCTCTGTGCCCTCTGTGGTCGATTCAACTTCACCATGGCAATGCGCCAGCGTCATCAAAAACCGGGGCCGGGCCCATCGCAAATTTTGATTGCCACGGGAACGGCCGGCGCGTCATAATGCACGCCCGTCAGACCGGGCAAAAAGCTTGGGGAACATTTCCTGGCGTCATTTTTACAGGAGAGAGCCATGTTGAGTCGTAGCGGCGCGCAAAGTAGCGCGGCGGGTTTGGGGTTGAAGTGCGGAATTCTGCGGGCATTCGGTTGTGTGATGCTGGCGATGACGTTGGGCAGCGGCACGGCTCGTGCCGATCTCTTCGACGCCCAGACGATCATCAACAACACCGGCACGTCCCAGTCGCAGATGAACCTCATCTTCGGCGGCAACGTCACCGGCGCGATCGACGCGACGAGCAACCCCTTTGGCGCGGGCGGGTCGCAGTCGATCGTTTATAATTCAATGAGCAACACCACGACGGTGACGTTTTCGGGCGGCACGGCCATCGCCGCGGGAGCCGCGGCGACCTACGGCCTTAGCTTCAATGTCGGCAGTTTCCAGATTCTCGACAGCTATTGGAACACGCTGGCCAACGCCTTCCCGGCGCTGAGCGTCGCGGCCAGTTCGATGTCCCAGACGGGAACAACCTACTACGGCCTGTTCTTTACCGAGCTTGCGTTCAACGACGGGCCGGTCGAGGCCGACATGTACGAAGAGCTGCCCATCCCCGGCGGGTGCGGCGCGTTCGACATGACCAACAACAACCAGGAACTCGATTTCAGCCCCGACACCGTCACGACGTTCGACTCGGCGGTGGGCGGGGCATGGATCACCTGGCCGATCCCGCTGAACAAGCTCGACCCGACCGACACGCCTGCCACCGAGCCGCTGTTCTGGCCGGTCACATCGCCCGCCGACGTGACGGAGGGCCAGAGTTTCGAGGAGGATGTGTATGTTGCGACCCCCTGTCCCAAGCCCGCCGCGGCGGGGGCGGCGCTGATCGCGATGATGATGGGGATCGCGGTGTTGAAGCAAAGAATGAGCGCCCGCGCCGTTAAAGCGAGCTGAAAACCCCGCAAACAGGCTGGTTAGAATTCCACCGCAGGTCGCTGAGGAACGCGGAGGGTTGAAACGGAATGATCAGACGGATGATTCCCTGGAATTGTTGACCGGAGGAGTGATTCAATCCATATCTTTCATCCTCCGCGTTACCCCTGCGTCCTCGGCGGTTAATGTTACCCCGCTCCGTGTGTAGCGCGGTTATGTGCGGCCATCAGCCAATAATGAATTTACACAATCCTTCGAACGACGAGCATCGCTTCCGCACACGCTCGAGGTCGAGATGCTCGGCTACCTTTGGATTGTGCGTGGCGTGGGCGTAAATCGGCTTCTTCCCGTTCAGCCGGCTGAGTCTCTCCAGGAGTTCTTTGGGCTTTGGCTCGCGCTCCGGCTCTCTGTCGAACGGCCCGGGGCACCACGAGCGAAACACGTTCGTTACCGCCTCGATGTCGGCCAGAATCCAGGCCTCGATTTCCTGGACGGGGATCACGACGCAACACGATTGCGCCAGACCCGATGGCGCGACGACCTTTTGCATTACTTTGATTCGCCGGGGCTCGGGATCAGGACCGTCCGCATCGTAGCACACGACGAATTGGTCGCACCCAAGACTTTTGAACAGATTCAACTGCTTAGCCCCCTTGTTGAGAAGGTCGCCGCCGCCTTGAAATCCCTTGGTCTTAATGGAAATGCTTCGGTTGCCAGACAACCGGCGCATAAGCACTTTGACCGTCAGCGCGTCCGAAGCGTGTTCCCCGAGGACCGCATACACCCCTCAGTCCTCCTGCTGGACGGTCTCGAGGAAGTCATAGAGCGGGCCTTGCTCGTTTACAAATTCGGCCGCGGCCTCGACCTCCTTGCGCGTCAGCGGGCGCACCTGCGTAAATCCTTTGTGAAGCGACACCAGTCGAATTTCTTCGGGCCTGAGCGTATTGAGAACGACCGACGAGTGACTCGCCATGATGAGCTGCGCGGGCGCTGCGTTTTGTCGCAATAATCCTATGAGGGCCCGTGTTAGTCCCTGGTGAAGGCTGTCCTCCGGCTGCTCGAGAAGGACCACGGAATTTTCGTCGAACAAAATCGCGACCAGCATGCGCAAGACCCGCCGCGTCCCATGTGAGAGTCCGTCTGCCAGGACAAGGTCCGAGGACTGTCCGTGGCCGCGATTTGGGAGGAACGTAACGAAATAGTACGCATTTTCGCTTGCCGCCGCGGTCGACTGGTTCCGAGCGTCTGGCGTAACGCGGTCTACCTGGATGTCGTTGATCAATTCCAGGCCGTTTGGTCCGAGAAGCGACTTGAGCGCGGCAAGCTCATCCTGCTTCTTCCTCCACATATAAATAATTCGCATCAAAACGGACCCGGAGGCGCCGCGCGTCGCATCATAGGTAGCCTCCCATTTTTCATAGTCGGCGCAGGATATCGGGCCTGAATGAACGCTTGCCACGGTTGGCTCGTCGAGGGGATAGTAGCGTATAGCCGACAGAAACGACAATACGGGCTTGATTGCTGAGGCCAGCGGGTCATCCCCCGGAAGTAAAGCCATTGTTGCCGGAAGCGCCGCCGCTAACTCGCCAATCGAAAGCGACTTCGGTGCTTCTCCGACAGAAACGGCCCCGCCCTCGCGGTGCATCAATGACTGCTGCCCTCCCCGTCCCTCTGCTCGGATGAGGTGCTCCTTGACCAAGGGCCGCAAGGTTCCGCCTTGTTCAGCGAACTCGACCGAATACCGGTATTCATACTCACCTCCATCGATCTCAAAATTCAGCGTCACGTCCAGCGGTAGATGTGAAAAAAACCGGTGATCGATCAGGACCATCGGGTAGGCGGTGGACGACGCCGTCGCGGCGATGCGCGATATGGCTTGCAATATAGTGCTCTTTCCCGAGCCATTTGGACCGACCAGCGCCGCGACCGATCCGAGACCTTCAACGAGGACATCCTTACAGAGCCGAAAATTCTGAATGTGAAAACCGGTCAACATCGCGTGTGATCTCGGCAACCGCGCCCGCGTCCCGCATGTCGCTATCGGCAGCAAATAGTTTAGGCACGAATCCGACGCCTGTCACGATTCGTTATCGTCCTTGTCGCAATGCAATACAAGCCGCGAGGCGGCGGAAAGAAGGGGCCGCAAACCGGTCAAATGGTCAAATGATCAAATCGGCATCGATTCTTTCGCCGAAGTAACGTGTCCGCCCGCCGCCCCTCCATCGTGCGACGCGGCCGACAGCCCGACCGGGATTGGCTGTTCGGGGGCATCGGCGTGCTCGAGCGCGATGACATATCGCCCGGTTAGCTTCCGGATCGTCACGAAAAAGACGGGGGTGAGGACCAGGCCGAAGAACGTCACGCCCAGCATGCCGAAAAAGACGACGGTACCCAGCGCCTGGCGCATCTCGGAGCCGGCACCGGTGGCGCGGACCAGCGGGACCACGCCGAGGATGAACGCGAAGCTGGTCATGAGGATGGGCCGAAGACGGAGGCGTGCGGCTTCGATGGCCGCGTCGCGGGCGTTCAGGCCCCGCTCCTGCTGCTGTTTGGCGAACTCGACGATCAGCACCGCGTTCTTGGCCGAGAGCCCGGCCAGCACGACGAAGCCGATCTGCGTGAATATGTTGTTGTCCATGTGCCGCAGCGCCACGCCCGCAATGCCGCACAGCAGGCACATCGGCACGATCAGGATGATCGCCGATGAAAGGGAAAAACTTTCATACTCCGCCGAGTGCGTCAGGAATACGAACAGGATACATAGCGGGAAGATGAACAGGGCCGTATTGCCCGCGGCCTTTTCCTGGAAGGCCAGCTCGGTCCATTCATAGTCATAGCCGCGCGGCAAAATCTGGCGGGCCAGAGTTTCCATAGTCTCGATGGCCTGGCCGGTGCTGACGCCGGGCACGGCGGCGCCGTTGATCTCGGCGGATTGATAGAGATTGTAGCGGTTGATCCGGTCCGGCCCGGTCGTGTCCTTCACGTCCAGCACCGATCCCAGCGGCAGCATCTGCCCGGCGCGGTTGCGGGTCTTGAGGGCGGCGATGTCCTGCGCCCTGGCCCGGAACGGTGCGTCCGCCTGGGAATAGACGTGGTAGGTGCGGCCCAGGAAATTGAAGTCGTTGATATAGAGACTGCCGAGGTACACCTGCAAGGCGTCAAATACATCCGAGATGCTGACGTCCGCGGATTTGACGCGCGTGCGGTCGACGTTCACATAAAGCTGCGGCACGTTGGCGCGGAAGCTGGTGAAAAGCTGCTGGAGCTTTGGGTCCTTGCGGGCCGAGGCGATCAACTGGTCGGTGACCGATTGAAGCTGCTGCGGCGTCGCCAGGCCGGTGCGGTCCTGCACCTGCATCTTGAACCCGCCCGCCGTGCCGATGCCGCGGACAGGCGGCGGCGGGAAGACCAGGGCAAACCCCTCCTGCACCTGGCTGTAAGCCGCCATCAACTGGCGCGCCAGCGCGTTGGCCGACAGTTCGGGATGCCCGACGCGGTCCTTGAATTCATCCATCACAACGAACATCGCGCCCGCATTGGATTGATTCGTGCCGGTGAGGATCGAGTATCCCGTGATGGCAAACGTGTTTTGGACGCCCTTGGTTTTGTTGGCGATTTCCGCCAGCCTCCGCAGCACGCGGTCGGTGCGGTCGAACGACGCCGCGTCCGGCATCTGCAGGTTCACGATCAGGTACCCCGTATCCTGCGTGGGAATGAATCCGGTGGGAACGGCCTTGAAGCCGCGGTACGTCACGAACAGCAGCCCCGCGTAAATCAAAAGTGCGACGACGCCGAAGCGCA
>Ga0307477_10002825_pt1 | contig 13245 bp, 10 predicted proteins | sample atmos_gasesECM2C_FD_203316 | JGI IMG/M metagenome (GOLD analysis project Ga0307477, IMG submission 203316) | Hardwood forest soil microbial communities from Morgan-Monroe State Forest, Indiana, United States - atmos_gasesECM2C_515 | ecosystem: Environmental > Terrestrial > Soil > Temperate...
TCGATCCCCGCCGCAGCCTGGAGTCCTTCCGAGCTGTTATCGAAGAGGTGCTGGCGTGACGCCGTCGGGCCCGCATGCTCGGTGTGCCCCAGGCGGTCAGCTTCTGGCTGGCCTCCCGGTGGCCGGTTCCGCCGGGGCTGCGCCCAGCGCGGGCGACTGCCGGGTCGCTCGCAGGGCGTTGAGCTCCCGGCGGTCGCGGCCCGCGTCCCGGCCCAGCAGTCGCTTAGCAGCGATGCGGAGTGCCAGCCGCAGCCTGTCCGCGCGCCACCCGCGGCGTTCGGCCCGAGCACCATATGCGCGGACGATCACCGCCCGGCGGTTGCCGGCCTTCCGCGCACGCTCCTCCGCGTCGTCAAAACGCCGGGCGGCCGAAGCCCCTCCGACGTGCCGGATCGTGGCCAGCTGGGGCGCGAAGATGCACTCGATACCGAGCGGCCGGGTGCGGAGTCCCAGGTCCATGTCCTCGCCATAGAGCTCGATCGCAGGGTCGAAGGGGCCGAGCCGCCGGAGCACCTGGCGCGGCGCGGCCAGGCACGCGCCCGCGAGCCAGGTCACGCGCACAGGACTTCGGATCCGCCAGGGCTCGGTGTGCGCCGCCAGCACCCGCGGGGCGATGGCCCCGGGGACGATGGCTCCGACCCAGGGCCAGATGCCCACCGGCGGACCGCTGGCGGACGGCTGGAGGCTGCCGTCCGGGTTCAAGATCCGCGGTCCGATGATGGCCGTCCGGGACAGCGCCGCGGCCACCAGCGCCTCGAGGCCGTCGTCGAGCAGCTCGGTGTCCGGGTTGAGCAGGACGATCCCCTCGGTCGCGGCTCGCTCCACCCCGATGTTGTTCGCCGCGCCGTACCCGACATTCTCGTCGAGCGCGATGAAGGTCGTCGGCCCGCGCCACTGGCGAGCGGCTGACTCCGGCTCGTCGCCGGACGCGTTGTCGACCACGATCAGGTGTGGATCGAGGCGCAGGCACCGGTTCATCGAGGCCACCAGCGCCGCGAGTTCGGCAGCGCACTGCCAAGTCACCACGACGATCGAGTAACTGATCCGCGTGCGATCTGCACCGCCCTCACGCTCAACCCGCGATGCCAATGGGCCCGCCGCTCCTTCCTCAGACGGGCCCAGGCTACTGGGGAGGCGACGAGAGGGGCGACGATCTCGCGCCGGCGCGAGGCGGTGGGATCGGAAGGACACCTGCGGGGGACGGGGGGATGGCCAGGAGGATGTTCTTGGGATTGAGCGCCCGGGCTCGGGCCAGGGCCCGCCTGGCCGCCGGCACGTTTCCGCCCTCTACCGAGAGGCGGGTGGAGACGATCCACAAGCGCCAGTCCGTGGGATCGTCGTCGACCGCTTGTGCGAGCGCCCGCTGGGCGCCGGTCAGGTCGCCGGCCGCCTCGTCCACGAGCGCGAGTTGGAGCTGGGGCGAAGAGGCCCACGGCCACAGGGCGGTGGCGTTCAGAGCGTGATCATGACCCGCCACCAGGTCGCCCCGCCGGACGGCAGCCTCGCTGGCGCTGACCTCGCGATTGGTCAGCCACGGAAGTCCCTCAGTGCCGACGGCGACAGCGGCGACGAGAAGGATGAGTCCCAGGCGGGGTAGCGTGGGCCGGGACCCGCCGAAGTCGCGCGTGGTCGCAGACTGAGGGGGCGGTGGCGCCCAGGGCAGGCTCGGAGCGTCGGTGACCGTGGGCTGGGCAACGGGGCGCGGGGCGGATGCCCCGAACACGCTGGCCGGGCCGGTCAGCACGCCGAGGCAGACGATTCCCACCGCCCCAACCACGCTGAGCTGCCACACCCAGTCCAGCCCGGCGCCGATCAGGAAGGCGGCGAACGCGCCTGCGAGCGCCGCCACGCTGGTTCGATCCGCTGCCGCGGCTGTTCGGGCCCGCTGGACGGCGCTCGCGAGCCCGGGACCGAAGCCCAGCACCAGGGCCACCAGGCCGGCCAGGCCGAGCTCTCCGAGGGTCTGAAGGTAGAGCGAGTGGGCGTCGCGCACGTAGTAGGTGATCGGGGCATGCCGGGCCCACCAGGACTCAAACGATCCGGCCCCCCGCCCCACCAGCGGACTGGACTCGAACTCCTTCCAGGCGCTGCCCCAGAACTGCCACCGGCCGCTGCCGGTTCCGGAGAGCAGATGACTGGAGACGAAGTTGGTGGCCGAGGGCTGACCCGGCGGCTGCTTGAACTCGTGCAGGCGCTGGGCCGGGTTCGCCGCTGCGGCGCCGGCAACTGCGGCAATGATGCAGACCGCGGTGAGGGCTGCCGCGGCCCGAGGCGGCAATCGAAGCCTGAGCGTGCGCGGGCCGGACAGGAACCCCCATGCCGCCGCGCACAGGGCGGCGCAGGCGATGACGATCAGCGCGGCGCTGCGTCCCTGGGAGATCGCCTGGCTGCTCAACAGGGGGCCGTCGACGAGTTGGGATCGAGCGTGAAGCGCGGCGATCGCGGCACCGGTGGCCACCAGGCCCAGCGCGATAGCCGCACAGGCGGCGACCCGGCGGTGCGTGAGCGCAAGGAACGTGGCCATCCCGAACACGGCCGCGGCCACTCCGCCGCGGGACGAGGTCAGGTAGATGACCGACCCGATCACCGGGAAGGCAGCGAGCGCCAATCCGCGCATGTACGGCTGCCGGGCCTCGAGAGCGCCGCGCAGTAGCAACGGGGGGCCGAGGCCGACCAGGATGGCGAGTCCATTCCAGTACCCCAGCGGGTAGGTGAGCCGGGTCCGGACCCCGGGCAGGAAGAGCGCGAGCTGATCCCGAGGGAAGGCGTGCGGGAAGCAGCGCTGGCCGAGCGCGAGGGTCGCCACCACTGCGATCCCGAGGGCCAGACCGTCTCCCCACCGGGCCGCGTCGCCGCGCCGCGCGGCGGCGATCGCGAGGGCGAGCAGGGCCAGGTACATCAGGTCGCGGTCGAACTCCAGGAAGGCAAGCTCGGCGCTATCGGCCCACGCGGCCGACAGGCCGGCCATGAGGGTCAGAAGGCCCAGCCCGGCCAGGGTGATCCACGCCGCGCGAGGTGGGCGAGCGCGCGGCCACAGACCGAGACCGATCGCGATCGCGGTGACCGTGACGGCGCTCACGGCCACCGTGGTACGGGCACCCAGGCCATAGCCGCCGCCGGCGAGGGCAAGCGCCACCAGGCCGGCGGCAGTGATTAGAGTGCGGAGGTGTTGCTTCGCTGCGGTGGGCATGATCGGGTGAGTCGAGGCCGACCAGGCGCCGGGATCAGGACCGTGATAGTGGCCGTTGCCGTGCTCGCCGGTGGAGGGTCTTCAGCTGCCGCGGCCAACCCGCTGCCCCAGGACTCGGGAATATCCCAGTACGTCGAGAGCGTACCCTCAGCCGGGGGACCGACGGGACCGGGAGTGGGCAGGCACCATTCACCCGCGCGCTCTCTCTCCCCCCGGCAGAGCAGGTTGCTCACCCAGCAGGGAGGCTCAGATGCGCCGACCCTGCGGCGGATCGCCACCTCGCCCGACCTCGGCGCCCCTTCGGGCGGAACCACTCGCCCGCGGTCGCAGACCTTGCATCCGCGCCGCAACGGACGGCGCCATCACCTGGCCGCGGCCGGCGGCTCGTCCACATCATCCGGTCCCCCCGCCGCGTTCCCGGCGTCGCGCCCCGGAGCGCTCACGGCCACGACCGCTGCCGTGGGGGATGGGGCCTGGCCGCTGCTGCTCGCCCTGGCGGCGCTCATAGTGGCAGCGGGCGTCGTCTTGATACGGCGCCGTCGCGCGGGCCGAGGCGACGGCGACACCACTCTCACCCTGCGCCGCTGACCCTCTCACCTCGCGGCTGAGCCTCTGGGGGCTGAGCCTCTGGGCCCCGGCCACCCCTCACACGAAGGCCGGATAGGGAATGTCGGGCGTCGGGGTGAGCGGGAACGGCAGGGAGACGTCGCCCCCAGACGTGCGAGCTCGAAACGATCCGCCGCCGCTGCGACGGACGTGGGCGGTGAAGATTCCATTGCGATCCGCGTGCAGGCGCGCCGCGGTCCGCCAGCTCGAGCCCACCGACTGCTGAACCATCACGCTGCGCGAGTCGCCGGGGGGGATCCGGCCCCAGACCAGGACGCGCGCGCCGGCCGGGAAGGCCACGAAGGGGAAGCGAAAGCCGGTGAGCTCCGGCTTTGGCTTATCGGTCTCCAATCCACCGGGGCCACGCAGATAAAGACCGGACATGGGCTGGCCGGCGGGGACCTCGTCGCGGAGCAGGAACCAGGTGGCCATGGTCACGCCGGCGCGCCACATGCGGTAGAGCGCCTCCGGCACCCAGCGTGCGAGCAACCCCGCAGGCGCGGCATCCTTGTTGGGCGGGTTCGAGTCCCAGCCGAACTCCGTGACCCAGAACTGCAGGGGACTGGAGTGACGGATCTGGCCGAGGCGGTCGGCCGCGGTGAGCACGGCCCGCATGGTCGGCAGGTCTCCGAGCGACACGTCGCCCGGCAGGCTGGCGCGATGGGTCGGTCCCCCGGTGGTGTACGGGTGGTGAGCCCAAATGTCGAAGGAAACCGGCGTCTGGCAGGTGCGCTGGGGATGGGGACCCGCCGTGACACACAGCAGGGCCTGCATGAACGTCAACGGGGGGGTCGAGGTCTGGCTGCCAAACGGTCCCATCGAGCCCGCGATCACGAGGTTGTCCTGGTACACCCCCTTGACCCCCGTGACGAAGGCGTCGAGCAGGCGACGGTAGAGGTCCACGGACGTGTTGCGGCCGCCGACGCTCTGGGGCAGGAGGAAGCCGTCGAGATTGGGCTCGTTCCAGGCCTGCCAGTAGCGCACCCGCGGGAGGCCGCCGAAGGTTCCGCCATAGCGCAGGGCCGCCGCCCGGGCGAACAGGCCGTACTGGCTGGGGTCGGGATCGTAGTTGGGCCTCGTGGGATCGCCCTGGGCCCACCGGGGAGAGCTGGTGATGGAGAGGATCGGAGTCAGCCCATGGGCCACGGCCCCGCTGACCTGGCGGTCGATGACGCTCCAGTCGTAGGCCGGGTCGCCCGGGTCATCAGCCCGAAATCCGGCGGGCGGCATGCGCGGGGCGACCGCGGCCCAGTAGATCTGGATGTCCACGAGGCTCGCGCCGGCCTGCTTGGTGCGCGCGAACGCGAGGTCGCTCTGGTCTCCCGAGAATGTCTGCGGGTCATAGATCGCGGTGGCCAAAGGGGGTGCGGCCCGAGCCGCACTCGGGGGGGTCAGCGGGCCGAGAGCGGCGGCCAGCGCGCTGACGAAGGCGACTATTGACAGGCGAGCCAGGCGGGCGATGGGCATATCGGTGGCTGCTAACTCCGGGTCGCCCGAGTCGATGCGGTGCGGTCCGGGCTGGGGCCAGCGACGCGCCTCGCCGGGCCCGGCCATCCTATGGCGTAGATGCCGCTCGTGGTGGCCGTCAAAGAGCTTCGCTGGATCGGCCGGACCACGTGTGTGGCCGGAGCCGTCGCCCTGGCCGCCGGCCTCGTGGCCCACTCGCTCACGGAAGTCACCGGGCTCGAGGCGGTGGTGAGCGGCGCGGTGTTCGGGATCTCGACCGGGGCCGCGGTCGGGAGCCTCGTGCTCGGGGTGCGCACCGGCCCCTCGATCCTCTATCTCCGGATCTTCGAGCTCGCGCCCGCCCCCCCGGCGGACGCCCGGGGTGAGCCGCCGCGGGCCACCGCCGTCCGCGGGATAGCGGCCGGCCTGGCCGCGGGCCTGGGCCTGCTGCTGGCGGCCGCCATCCTGCTCGGAGCGACGCTCGGGCTCACCGGTGAGTCGGCGGACGAGTTCGTCAAGCGCCTGGCCGTCCTGACTGCCCTGGTGGCCGGCGCGTGGATGCTCGTGCTCGGAGCCATCGCCCTGAGGGTGGGGGTGTGGTTCGGACGCTGGGAGGCTCGCCGGGGCAAGGTCCTGGTCTGCCCGCGCCTGCACTCCGGGATGCTGCGGCACGTCTACTACGCGGCGGCGCCGGCCGAGTCGGGCCCGGCTGAGCCTTAGCCGGTCCGAGGACCCTGAGCCTCGACCCTCAGGCGCGGGTGGCCGGCTTGCTCCACCCGACCCCGAGGCCGCGGGTGCAGAACATGAGGCCGAGCCCGGTGAGCAGCAGTCCGGCTCCGGAGAGGGCAACGAGCCAGAGCTCCTCCCCGGTGGCCGGAAGGGGTCCCGCCCGCGGGGAGACGGGACGTCGAGCGGGGGCGGCGGGGGGTACCGGGGGCGCAGCCCGGAGCGGTGGAGCCGAGGGCGAGGGCCGCGGCTGGCGGCTCGGCCTGCGGGCCGCCGCATGGCGCCGCCCGGTTCGGGGCCGCCGTCTGGTCGGGCCCGGCTGGGGCGTGGGGGGTGGGAGCTGGGGCTGGATGTAGCCGGGCGCCGTGGTGGTCGGGGGCGTCGCGGGCGCTGCGGCCGTGCCCGGCGAGGGACCGGTGGAGCCGCTCGGGCCCTGGGCCACGGCCGCCGAGGGCGCCCAGGCCAGGAGCAGCAGGACGGCGGGGATGGAGGCCCATTGCAGGTGACCGGCGCGGTCTGGCAGGCTCTTCATCCGGCTCGGAAGCTACCCGATGGGCAAGATGGCACCTCCGGCGCCCGCCGGGCCCGCCGGGGCGCCGGTGCGCCCGCCTCGCGCCCGCTCGCCCATGGGCGTTAGAGTTCCGCCCTGCCGGGGCTGGCAGGCGACTGCCAGGGCCTATTCACCACATCGATGACGCACCGGTCTCACCATCCGCCGCGTCGGCGGATCCTCATGATGGCGGCCGTAGCTGCCTGCGTGCTCGCTGCCCTGTCAACTGCCAGCGACCCCCTCGCGCGCGCGGCCACGACCTTCGGCTCTCCCCTGGCCGCGGAGGTCCACGACTTGCGTGCTTGCCTGAGCGACCTCCCGACCACCCAGAGCCGGCTGCTCGCCCTGCGCAGTGGCCTGGGCGGGCGACCGATCGCCTCCCAGGCCCAGACCGCCACCCAGCTGGGCCTGTCGCTCGGCCAGGAGCAGACGCAGGAGGGGGCCGCCGTGGCTCGCCTCCGCCGCCTGGGCCGGCGGGCGGGATGCGGGTCGGGGCAAACGTCCCCGGCTCCGGCGCCCTCCCGGGCCCCGGCTCCCCGACCGACCCCGACCCGCGCGGCCACCCCCGCCCGCTCGCCGGCGGCCGCGCCCCACTCGACCCGGAGCACGGGCGCCTCGCCCCGTCCGGCCAGCGGCTCCGGCGGCCCCGGCGCCGTGCCCTCGTCGGGGGGCTGGAAGCACCCGGGACCGCTGATCGCGCTCGGCATCGCGGTCCTCGCCCTCGCGGCTCTGCTGCGCGAGGTCGTGCGCGTCGTGCGCTGAGAGTTAGCGCCGGATTGCCCCCGGGTTAGGGCCGCGCGTTAGCCGCCGCCCGCGCGCGTCTTCGCGTTCGCGACCGTGTTCCCGCGGGCACGGGAACGGTCTCGAATCGAGGGAGAAACGCGATGCGCAGCGCGACCGGGGTTTGGGTGTGGAGAGCGGGGCGGCCTGGCCGCCGGGCCCTGGGCGCCGGAGCGCTGCTCGTTGCGCTGGCCTGCCTGCTCTCGCTAGCGGGGGTCCCGCGGGCGGGAGCCGCTCCGGTGGACGGGATCCACAACATCCAGCACGTCGTGGTGATCATGCAGGAGAACCGCAGCTTCGATCACTACTTCGGGACCTACCCGGGAGCGAACGGGATCCCGGGCGGAGTGTGCGTCCCCGATCCGGTCAACGGCGGGTGCGTGGCTCCCTTCCACGAGTCGGCCGACAAGAACTACGGCGGACCGCACGGAGCCGCGAACTCGGCGGCCGACCTCGACGGGGGCCGCATGGACGGCTTCGTGGGCCAGGCCGAGAAGGGCTCGAAGTGCTCGGGCACGGAGCCGGGCTGCAGCCCCTGCACCCAGAGCTCGACCGCGAAGTGCATCGACGTCATGGGGTATCACGACGCGCGCGAGATCCCCAACTACTGGACCTGGGCCCAGAACTTCGTCCTCCAGGACGAGATGTTCGAGCCCAACTCGTCCTGGAGCTGGCCCGAGCACCTGTTCCAGGTCTCGGGGTGGTCGGCCACCTGCACCAACTCCAGCGATCCCATGAGCTGCACCAGCAGCCTCAACGGGCCGCCCAATCCGGACACCAGCACCAACCCCCCTCAGCTGCCGTGGACGGACATCACCTACCTCCTTCATCGGGCGGGGGTGAGCTGGGCCTACTACGTGTTCAAGGGGACCGAGCCCGACTGCGAGTCCGACAGCTCGATGGTGTGCGCGCCCAAGCAGCAGGGACCCCGGACGCCCGGCATCTGGAACCCGCTGCCCTACTTCCGCGACGTCTCGGCCGACAACCAACTGGGCAACGTCCAGACCCTTTCCAACTTCTACACCGCGGTGCACAGTCCCACCCGCTGCTCGCTGCCCGCCGTATCCTGGATCGACCCCAACGGGACGGTGTCGGAGCATCCGACCGCCCTGGTGTCCAAGGGCCAGGCCTACGTGAGCTCGCTGGTCGACTCGATCATGACCAGCGGGTGCTGGTCGAGCACCGCCATCTTCCTGTCCTGGGACGACTGGGGAGGGTTCTATGACCATGTCGTCCCGCCGGCCGTGGACGCCAACGGCTATGGCATCCGCGTTCCGGGCCTGGTCATCAGTCCCTATGCCCGGGCCGGGTTCATCGACCACCAGACGCTCAGCCACGACGCCTACCTGAAGTTCATCGAGGACGACTTCCTCAGCGGCCAGCGCCTGGACCCGAGCACCGACGGGCGTCGGGATTCGCGCCCGGACGTGCGCGAGAACGCCTCCCAGCTCGGCAGTCTGGCCAGCGACTTCGACTTCAGCCAGGCGGCCCGCCCGCCCCTGGTCCTGCCCCCGCACCCCGCCCCCGGCCCCGCCTCCAACCCGCCCGGGTACGTGCCTCCGAGCGCCCCGACCCCGCCGGTCGCCGCGGCCGGGAGTCCGCCCCCGCCGCCGCCTCCTCCGCCTCCCGGCGCCTCCGGCGTAGCCGCCACCAGCGCCACCTCACAGCTGCAGCTGACCGCATCCACGGGCACGGTCGAGCGCCTGCACCGCCACCACCACCGCATATCGCTCGTGCTCGGCTGCAACCAAGCGTGCGCGATCGATGTCACCGGCCAGCTCAGCCTCACCCGGCACGGCCACCACCTAAAGCTCCGGGAGGCGCGGCTCACGCTGACCCCGGGCCAGTCTCGGGCCGTCTCGCTCTCGCTGTCCCGCCGCACCCTGCACGCGCTCGAGCGGGCGCTGCGCGGGGGCCGGAAGGTGACGGCCGCCATCCAGGTCAGCGCCCGCGACAGCGCCGGGGCCGTGCAGACCTACCGGGTCACCATCGCCCTGCTCGCCTGAGGACCGGTCAGCCGGCGGCCTCCTGGGCGCCGGCCAGCAGGGCCAGGGAGACGTAGTCGTCCGACGGCTCGGAGGTGGCGAAGGACTGGGCGTTGTCGCGGTATCCGATATGGCGGGCGGTCAGGGGGGCGAAGGGATCGTGGCCGTCTACCGGGCAGGGCCGGAAGCCGTCGGGCGCGCCCAGGGTGCGCAGGTTCTCGATCGAGGTGGGTCCGTCCACCGTCGCTCCGCGCAGGATCGGCCCGCGGCCGGTGAGCGATCCGCTCAGGTTGGCGATCGGGTGCGCCAGGCAGTGGGGGTACAGGGACCCGGCGCCGACCACGAACGACGATCCCCACGGGTTGGCCCCCAGCACCCAGTCGAGCTCATCGGTGGCCACGCCCTCGTAGGTGTCGTGCCCGGTCAGGCGGTCGAGCAGCCGGGCCTGAATCGCGTAGCCCAGGGCGTGAGGCACGGTGTCCACCGGATAGGCGGGATCGGCCAGTCCGAACGGATCCTGCCCGTTCAGGCGCTGGGCCATTCGCAGCTGGTCGCGCATGTCGGTCAGCAACGACCCGGCCGAGACCGGCAACCCCGCCGCACGGGCGTAGGGCCGGACGGTCGGATCGCGCAGGATCCTGATCAGCTCGTAATGGCCCAGAGCCGAGTCGTCGTACAGGTTGAACGAGTCGCCCCCGTTCGACGGGCTGGCCAGGTAGGCGTCGGCCCAGTACGCGGCCCGGGCCAGATAGCGATTGGCGTGGCCGGCGGGCGCGCCGGCGCCCTCGAGGCGGCGCACGGCCAGGTAGAGCTCGGCGCCTCCCAGCTCCATGTCGTCGTGCCACTCGACCTCGGGGTAGTAGGCGTAGGGCTGGGCGGTGACCAGGGGACCCCGGGGCGCGGTGTCGGCCCGCTCGTAGATCTGCTCGCCCGCGGTCAGGCACCGTCGCGCGTAGCCCGGGTCCTGCCCGGCGAAGACCTGCGCGCACAGGCCCAGCGCGGCCGCCGTGCGCCCCGCCAGGTTGGGGCTGATGCGATGGCCCGGGGCGTTGGCAGCGAACACCGGACGCCGGTAGAGGAAGTAGGAGCGCGAGGGGCGGGAGACGGGTCGGGAGTTCGACACGGGCAGGCGCCAGACGTCGTGGTCCCCCAGGATGTGTCCGTTGCCGTCGCCCAGCCCCACCTGGTCGTAGAGCACCCCGCGCCGGGCATCCCACATCTTCATCAGCCAGTCGATCCCGAAGCGGGCCTCGCGGCGCAGGCTCGACGGGTCGGGGACCCCGCCTCCGTAGTCGCGCAGGGCTACGAGCATGGCCACGTCGGCGAAGCTGGCCGTCTCGGTGAACTTGAGATAGTCGCCGGCGTCGAACCATCCGCCGGAGACGTCCACCCGGGTCCGGGTGGGAGCCAGGCCCCCCACCAGGTGATCGGTGCGAAAGCGCGGGATCCGGTACACGATCGCGTGGGCGTCCTGGAGGTCCGAGGGCATGCGATGGAGGGGCCCGGCGATGACATCCGGGCCGTCGCGCTGAGCCTGGAAGAAGGAAAGGGCGGCGCCCACCAGCGGCCGGTAGAGCGAGCTGGCGTCGCCCACCGTGAAGGCGGGCGACCGCGACCGGCCGAGCTGGAGGACGTAGGTCCCGGGGGTGACGAGCGCGCTGAAGTCGAGGGGGTACACGTAGGGCCAGCGCGACCCGAACCCCGGCCCGGGCGGGCCCACCTCCCCCCGGAACGGGGATCCGGCTCCCACGGGCAAGGCCTCGAAGGTCCGGGTGAGGAGCGTAGCGCTGGCCATGGCGAACGCACGCTTGGGGCACCCGCGGGCGTAGCCGACCTGGTTGACCCGCACCATGACCGCGGGCTGGGCGGCGGGCGCGCCCACCCGGGCGGAGTGAGCCTGGTCGGCCGGGCTGGTGGCCCCGCCGGCCACGGACCGAGCGGAGGGGAGCGAGGCCAATCCATCGCACCGCCGCGCTGCCGGCATGGGCCTGCTTGCCCGGGCGCACCCTCCCAGCGCGAGGGCGGCCAGGAGCGCCAGAACCGGCCAGCTCCCGCTCCGCCCCGGAAACGGGCGGTCGGTCATGGGCCGCGGCAGATTAGCTTTCGTTCCTTGCGCTCCCCTAAACCGCACTTACAATCTAGGGTTGCTTCTTGGGATGAAGAAGCACGCTGATGGGAGGACTCGAGCCAATCCGCGTACTAGTCTGCGACGACTCTTCGCCGCTGCGTAAGCTCGTCGAGCTCCAGCTCCGCGACGACGATCGATTCGCGGCGGTGGAGCAGGCCGCCGCGGCCGAGGAATGCCTCTCCGCCGTGGCCCGTGTGGCCCCAGACGTGATTCTGCTCGATCACGGCGTCCAGCCCGAGCACGAGTGGCGGGAGTTCCTGGACCACCTGCGCCAGGCGGCACCCGGGACGCGGATCGTGCTGTTCTCGGGGCTGCCGAGCCCGCTCCTCCGGGACGAGGTGAAGGAGCGGGGGCTGGATGGGTTCCTGGAGAAGGGGCAACCGGCTGCTGATCTGCGCCGGGCCATCGCGGCCCTGGTCACCGGTCCCGGCGAGAGCGAATGATCTTGGCCCGGCAGGGCGCCGGGCTTGGTTGAGCCTGGGATCGCCGACGTTCGGTCCGCTCGCGCGGCCGACATCCCCCGGGTGCTGGCCCTGTGGCGGGCGGCCGGGGCCATCCCGAGCGTGACCGACCACGCGGGCGCGCTGGAGGGACTGCTCGCCCACGATCCCGGTGCCCTGCTGGTGGCCGAGGAGGACGGGGAGATCGTCGGCACGGTGATCTCGGCCTGGGACGGTTGGCGGGGGGCGCTCTACCGGCTGGCGGTGGACCCGGGTCGCCGCCGCCGGGGCCTGGCTCGGACCCTGGTGGAGCGGGGCGTGGACCGCCTGCGCAGTCTGGGGGCGGCCCGGGTGCACGTGATCGCGGCGGCCGACGAGGCGTCGGCGGTGGCGCTGTGGAAGGCGGCGGGGTTCGAGCCGCGACCCGACCACCTGCGTCTGGTGAGCACGTTCCTCGGCCCGGCCGGGGGAGGGGGTCCGGGGGGAGGAGAGGGCTCCGTCCCGGCCGGGGACCGCGACTGTTAGCTCGCCGCTGGCGCGGGCCCGAGGTCAGCTGGGGTGCTGGGTGCGCTCGGAGCGATAGGCCTCGTTCTGCTGCTGCTCACCGCGCACCTGGACCAGGATGTAGATGATCAGGGCGTTGACGATCACGCCTATCCCGCCGAAGGTGACGATGAGGCCGAAGGTCTTACCGAACGCTGAGGCGAGCACTATTTTGTGAGGCTACCCGATTCTCCTGGAGAGGTGCCGGAGCGGCTGAACGGGCGCGACTGGAAATCGCGTGACGGGGGTCAACCTCGTCCGAGGGTTCGAATCCCTCCCTCTCCGTTTCAGGCAAGTGAGCGGGACGATGTTTGAACCCAGGCGCTGCTGCTCTTCGTCGCCCGGTCGTCGTCCCCGCTGTCTATGCTGTCGCGCTCGCGTGATCCGCTGACCGGAGCCAGCGGCGCTCCCTGAGGAGGCAATGTCTTGCGAATCCGACACCCGCTGACCCGCTGCCTGCTGGCCGGATTGCTCGTGCTCGCCGGGCCCGCGCTCGCGGCCTGTGGCGGCAGCAAGAAGAAAAGCGTGTCCAAGGGTGCGGCCCCTGCGGCCGGGATGCTGCACCTGAGCATCACCGAGTCAGGCGGGACCGCCAAGTTCACGGTACCGGCCTCGGCGCCTGGGGGTCTGGTCACCCTCCAACTGACCAACCAGGGCAAGGGGCCACACAATGCCCAGCTCGTCCGCGTGGACCCGCCGCACACCGTCCCCCAGGCCCTACAGGTCCTCGGCGGCAACAGCCGGAAGACCCCCTCATGGATCCACGCCGAGGGCGGCTTGGGAGACGTGCCCGCGGGACAGACGGGCAACGCGGGGCTCAACCTGCCAGCGGGTAGCTATGCCGTGGTGGA
>Ga0307477_10002826_pt1 | contig 13244 bp, 13 predicted proteins | sample atmos_gasesECM2C_FD_203316 | JGI IMG/M metagenome (GOLD analysis project Ga0307477, IMG submission 203316) | Hardwood forest soil microbial communities from Morgan-Monroe State Forest, Indiana, United States - atmos_gasesECM2C_515 | ecosystem: Environmental > Terrestrial > Soil > Temperate...
ACTTCACCGGCAGCACGGTACTCAAAGAACCGATACGCTACATTCTCTCTTATGCGCTCCCGCACCGCGGGTTCTCGACCAGCGGCGACCGACCTATCATGGGTCCGAGTCTTCTTTATTGGAAGAGTAATCCATATCTAACCAGCAAGTTCACCGGGGAAAACGACTCCCAGCATCCACAATGGGTCATCGTTGATCTCAAGACCGAAAAGCCGCTGAGTGCGATTCGCATCGCATGGGCCAGCCCGTACGCCACGACCTATCAGGTAGAGTACTGGGTGGGAAAGCGTGCGCTGGATTTTGACGCGGGACCGCAAGGCGAATGGAAAACCTTTCCGTCAGGCGCGGTAAAAGGCTCGCAAGGCGGCACTGTTTCGCTTAAGCTCGCTGATACGCCGGTCTCAACTCAGTACGTGCGCGTCTTGATGACGGAGTCCTCCGATAGCTGCGATGAGCATGGTTCAGACGACATTCGGAATTGTGTCGGATACGCGATTCGAGAAATTCGGGTCGGGGGCGTGGATAGTAGCGGCGCCTTTGTTGAGGTCCAAAAGAACCTCAGTGAACGGCCCACTACCTATACGTCGTCCTCCATCGATCCCTGGCATTCCGCGGCCGATGCCGACGTCAACGTCACTGGAAGTTATCAGCACAGCGGTTTCGATCTTTTCTTCACCAGCGGACTCACGAACAACTTGCCCGCGATGATTCCGGTGACCATGCTCTACGGTACACCGGACGATGCGGCCGCCCAGATTGCTTACATCGAGAAGCGCGGCTATCCCATCTCATATATAGAGATGGGCGAGGAACCCGACGGCAAACACGCCATGCCGGAAGACTACGGTGCACTTTACCTTCAGTGGGCCTCTGCCATTCACAAAGTTGATCCCAAACTCAAACTGGGAGGGCCCGTTTTCGAAGGCGTCAATGAAGACATTCGAGTATGGCCTGATGCCCAGGGTCGGACGTCATGGATGGGTCGATTTGTGGACTATCTGAAGGCACACGGTCGACTCGCCGACCTCGCTTTCGTATCGTTTGAGCACTATCCGTTCGAACCGTGCGATATCACCTGGAAGAACCTCTACAAAGAGCCGACATTGGTGAAACACATTCTCCAGGTCTGGCGAGATGACGGCGTGCCCAAAGAAGTGCCTCTGATGATCACCGAGGATCACCTCGCGGCCAACCTCACCGGACCGATGACAACGATCTTCGCGGCCTTATGGCTGGCCGACAATGTAGGCTCGTTCTTCGAAGGGGGAGGCGCTCTCTTCACTCACTCTCCCATCCAGCCCCAGGGCATTCAGAACACTTGTTTGGGTTGGTCCTCCTGGTCGAACTTTGTATCTGATGAGGAGACTCTCGAAATCAAGGGATATACCTCGCCCTACTTCGCCGCGCACATGATCAATCTGGAATGGGTCCAGCACAGAGCCGGTGTGCATTCGATGTTTCCCTCTTCCGTCGACATCAAAGACAGCGACGGCAATCTCCTGGTGACCTCCTATGCGGTGCACCGCCCCGATGGCAACTGGTCGTTGATGTTGGTCAATCGAGACGAGACCAATCCACACGCAGTGCGGGTTGTGTTCGAGGATGCCAAGCGCAAGCGGGAGGCATCTTTTTCGGGGCCGGTCACCTTTGTCACCTTCGGCAGCGACCAATATGTGTGGGTCAACGACGGGCCCAACAGTCATGCTGATCCCGACAATCCGCCGGTGGCCAGCACTGTAAAAGGAGAGTCGGAAACCATTTTCACGCTGCCCAAAGCCTCGATTACGGTGCTGCGCGGCAAGGTAGGCCCTCTGATGGATTAGGGTTCTCAGTCAGGCCCGCCTTTCATCAACGGAACGACTAGAAGGAGAGACTCTATGAGAATCAACACTCGACGAAGTTTCTTTGGAAAACTCGCAGCGATAGCGGCCTTTGTAACCGCCGCGCCGAAACTATTCAGCCAACAAGCTCCCGCTGCAGGCACAGCCAATGTTGGTAGCACACCAAAGAGCGGGCCCAGCGAAGATACTCCTCGTCGGCCCGGCGGAAATAACCACACACTCAATGGAATCTACTATTTTTCTGGGACAGGTTCTAACGACGGTTATTCCAGGGAGGATCACATTCTCGTGACCGACCGCTTCGAAAAACACGTTACTCGCACAATGGACGCGCTCAAGAAGTCGGTCGAGCGTGCCGGCTGCACTATGGATAGCATCATCCATCTCCAGGTCTTTCTCTGTTTACCTCTTGCAGAGACACCACCCACCCCGACCGGCAAGGCGCGCTTCGACGCACATAAGGCACAGTACGATGCGTTAAATAAAATTTACGGAACCTATTTCTCATCGGGCAAAGCTCCGTCCCGTGCATGCATGGCTGTCGAATGGATTCCCGGCGATTCGCTAATTGAAATCGTCGGCAGCGCGATGGTCGTCAATCCGCCCACAGCACCTGCGGATCGATAATTCGGAAGCAAGTTGAAAGGGCGCTGCGCATGAATCTGAAGTTTGGTTGGAATCGCCGATCGTTTCTGGCCGCGGTTGGGACCATATGGGGAGGGTTGTTCGCTCCTGCCGAGTTGAACGCCGCGGGCATCTCTGGCAAGAAGCGCAAGCCTTCCATGCCGCCAGTGGACGGCAGCCCTATCGTCCCCATCACAACCGGCCTTGGCTCTACCGGCGACATTTACGCCGAGCTGGGAATCACACCTCTCGTCAACATCAACGGCACGCTCACCGTCATTGGTGGATCAGTGATGAAGCCGGAGGTCATGGAGCTCATCCGGAGAGGCAACGAGCACTGTGTTTCGATCGACGAACTTGAGATCGCAGCCGGTAAGTTCATTGCGAAACTGTGCAAATCCCCCGTCGGCTACACCGGTCTGGTGACGGGTGGCGCAGCCGCGGCCATGGTCGTAGGCTATGCCGGCATGATGACCGAAGACCTTGAGCCCCGCATGCGAGATATTCCCAACGTAACCAGTTTTCCTAAGGAACGAAGTCATCATCCAGAAGAGCCATCGATATCCGTTCGACCACCAGATTCGCCAGACCGGCGCGAAGCTGGTCGAAGTTGAGACGAGCGAAGAGATGATTGCCGCCATCAATCCGAAGACGCTGGCGATACACTTCACCAATATCCTCGCGGACAAGGGCACGGTCAGCGGCCCTGAGACCGTCGCCATTGCCAAAGCCCATAACATCTACACCTTCAACGACGCCGCTGCAGACGTGCCGCCGAAAGAGCGGCTTTGGGAGTATCCGGCAATCGGCTTCGATATGGTCACATTTAGCGGGGGCAAGGACATTCGGGGACCGCAGGCATCCGGAATACTGATCGGGAGAGAGGAGTTAATCCGCTACTCCCTGCTGAACATGAGCCCGCAAGAAGACCGCATCGGCCGTTGCTGCAAGGTCGGCAAAGAGACTATTTTTGGCCTGCTCAAAGCGCTTGAGATCTTCGTGAATCAGGACTTCGATGCCGAGTTGCGGACGTACGACGCGCGCGCACAGGTCATTACCGATGCGGTGAAGAAATTCGGAGTGACGCCACTGCCTCGGGAGTTCAATCCTCAGGCTCTAGGTAATGTCACCCCCCGTTACTCCTGGCATATCGATCCGTCAAAACTCAACACTACCGGACCGGAGGTAATGCAGAAATTGGCCGATACCCGGCCAATCGGTATCGGCAGCATGGGCGCCGGGGCGAGCGGCATGCGCGGACGCAATCCGGAAGCGCCTGCGGTTGACGATCATGGCGGGCATCGTCCTCCCAGAGACCCGAATACCTTCGGCTTTGCTGTCTGGCAACTCAAAGAGGGCGAGGACAAGTTGATCGCAGATCGCTTAGTCGAAATCTTCAGCGCAGTTCCGAAAGCCTAAACTTTCCTGGAAGATGAATGGCTTGCCGCTGGTGTTCAGCGCCCCGTCGTTGTCCGTAAACGCTAGTGCTGTATCGGAGGCGTGCGGGGCGCGTTCGATACAGCTGTTTGAAGGAAGTCGCCGATGAAGAAGCATTTATGTAAATTCAATGGTGTTGCCGTGATGAGAAAGACTCGGGGAATCGGTGATGCAGCGAGCCCAAGGGCAGTCGGGCTTGGTTCGATTGTGGTTTAGCCGCAAAGCCGCTCTGAGCCTACCCACAGTTGAGCCAGATCTCTGAGATTGTGTTTGTATGTACGCGTTACCAAGTATTCCTTCCCACCTTTTACACGTAGTCTATACTCCCCCGTCGGTAAAGGTTGGATCTCCTCCACGGCCGAAATATTCACGACGACGGAGCGGTGGATGCGAATAAAACCGTAGGGTTTGAGCTTCTCCGCCATGGACGAGAGGGACTCGTGCACCAAGTAGGGATTAGGTCGGTGTTGCAACGAAACATAGTTACCCTCAGCTTGCACTGCCAAGATGTCGGCTAAATCCAAGAGTAGGATGCTACCCTTTGCCTTGAACGCGATTCGTGGCGCCTGTCGCTTTGCCATAACCTCCAACTGCCGCAAGACTCGCATGAGGTTTGCAGCATCCACTCGGATTACCGGAAGCAATGATGTATCTGCAGCTTCGCAGAACTCGTCCGCTGTCGATTCAAGAGTGTAATCCCGTCTACTCTTGGTGGAGCAAATCGTAGCTCCTCGCAGTGGGCTAGACGAAACGTCCGCATTAGCGTGAGCAGCTTGCTGAACAAACATCTCACGGGCAATGGCCTTCTCATCCTGAATTTCGCGGGCGCTCATGATGGAACCTCTTGCTGTCTCGTTTCGGCTTCCTGCTACCCGAAGTGAGAATGACGAGTTCACTGCTTCTAGATGAAATGGTCCAACATCACCGGAGCAGCGGATCCGTCTGACCACCTGCCCACGGGAACGATAAACACGTCGATAGGTTGAGCGCCTTTGAATTGCGGATTCAGCATCACCGGTGATTTCGGCAGATCGCCCCCCCACGCCTTACCTTTCAGACCCGTAGGTTACTTCTGCCCAGTGCTCACTGCTGACGGAAAACTGGATTGCGCACCAAAATAACATTCAATGGATTGCAACTTTCCGTTCTTGATTCGGAGATACTCCACGTTCCGGAACGATTTATCGTCCTTGGTGTGGCAAAGGTACTTCACAAAAGCATCCTCCGCGCCAGTGGTGATTCGCTCCAGGTCAAAATGTCCGATGAAATCGATCTGGGTTTCCCAGCATCGCGTTTTGAAAGTGTTCTTGCTGATGTGGTCGTCGCCGGCCGCGCTTGTAAAGGTGAAGTTATCGGCGAGCAGGCTATCCACTGGGCCCCAGTCTTTTTTCTCCCAGGCCGCGTACCACTTCCGGGCGACCTCCTCGTTCGTTAAGGTCTGCTCTCCCAATGCGCTGCCACTTGCCGGTTCCGGCAGGCTCACGGCACCAACCAGCGCGCAGGCTCCCGTTGCGAGCAGATTCCTGCGCGACACTGCGATCCTTGTCATTGTTCGTTTCTCCTTTTCATGATGTAGTTTGAAGCGCTTCGCCCGATCACAATGGTGGCTGTCCGATCGAGCATACGAACCGGTTGGTATGCAAGAGTGCCAAACTGCTCCTTGAGACACCGATGCAATCAACCTCGCTTGCGGTTGCCCGGCGCGCGCAGGGTCCGCAGCCAAACCACGATGTTTCTGATACCCGCTTTAATCACTTTCGGATCCTGAGCATTCTTTGCCAGCGACGCATAGCCTTCGACCATCGCGATCAGTAAGCCGGCGGCGTCAGCGGGTTCCACATCACGGCGAACGCTTCCGTGGGTCTGGCCCTCACGCAAGACGGAGGCAACGGCCTCGCGCCAGGCATGGAAGATTGTCTCCAACCGTTTCCGGAATCCCGCGTCAAGAGGAGACATTTCCTGCGCCAGATTGTTCAGCTGGCAACCGCCCCGTACATCCGCGAGCCGAACAGGTATACGTTGAACAGCGCCGATCAGAGCGTCGATAGGGTCCTTGACGCTCTGTAGAGGCCGCACCCACCTGCCGCGGACGTCGGGTCCGATGACCTCTTCGATGACGGCGTGTCCCAACCTTTCCTTGCTGTCGAAGTGGTAGTACAGTGCGCCCTTGGTGACCCCAGCTACGGCCAGAATGGTGTCCACGCTGGCACTCTGGAAACCCGATCTGTAGATCTCGCGGGATGCCGCCTGCAGCAAGCGCTCCCGCGTGCGCTCAGAATCGCGCAGCCTAGTCGCTCTACGTTTCGGATTTTTGCGTGCTGCCAACATACCAACCAGTATGCATGTTAAATCATCTGAAAATCAATCACAATTGAGGACCTGACTTTTGGCTGCTGACGTTCTCGAATTTCGTAACCTCTCGCCAATGTGTATGAAAAGTTGGAGAAACAGGCGCTCTAGCCGTTTTGGGATCGTCCCAGGACGTTGTTAGTCCGCCACTCGTTTTCGAACTGTGAAGTGTTGGGCCTGTTGTGTCACGTAATCGTTGTGAACGTGGAACTCCACATGCTCCCTCAGTTCTGACTCAGCAGGAGTATGTGAAGTTGTGAGCCAATTCTGCTCTCAATTGCACGCTAACTGTCCGAGCGCCGAGTGGTACCTGACGTAAATCGCCAGTCATCCCGGCACCACGACTTTACCGGAGGAAAAGAGGAGATATGAAGACGCTTAGACAGTTGCGGAATTCTTGGATACCGTGGGTTACGACGATTATTCTGGCTTGCTTCAGCGATGCAGGCGCACAAGTCAGATACAGAGTTACCGATTTGGGCGCTGAGGGGAATGACAATCTGGGTTGCGCCATGTCCGTCAATAATGAAGGCTGGACGGAGATCATGGCTGGGAACCTGCCACCGGGGCAGCAGGATAACATTGGCGGGACACTTCTAAACGGACGCGCTTTGATAGACGTCGACGGATTCAAGTTCGACCTCGGCACGCTCGGAGGACAGAACAGTTGGATGAACTGGGGCGAAATCAACGACTTCGGGCAGGTAGTAGGTGATTCCGAAACGGCTGTCCCAGACCCGAACGGCGAAGACATTTGCGGCTTCGGCACACACCTTACGTGTCGACCGTTTCTTTGGCAATTCTTTCACATGAGCGCTCTCCCGACGCTCGGCGGAAATAACGGGCAGGCGAGCGCGATCAATAACCGTGGACAAATCGTAGGATTTGCGGAAAACGGTGTCGTGGACTCCACATGCCCGTCTAACACAACTAATAATCGGATTCAGCTGCCGGTGTTGTGGGAAAAAGGCAACGCCCAAGCTCTTCCTACGGGTAGCGATCCAGACGGTGACGCATTTTGGATCAACGATCAAGGCCAAGCCGTCGGCGACACGGGAACCTGCGGCGGTGCGACGAGTCACGCCGCATCGTGGAAAAATGGCACTCTCACCACGCTTCAAGACCTCGGAACTTTCGCTCTCGCCTTCAGCATTAACGACCAGGACCAAATTGTTGGGTTCGTCGGCAGCCCCGACGGCACAACCCAATATGGCGCGCTTTGGCAGAACGACACGCTTACAGCCCTCGGTATTCTGCCGGGAGATTTTGGCGGCATAGCCAGCGGCATCAACAACAAGGGCCAAGTCGTGGGAAGCAACTTCGATTCGAAGTTCAACTGGTCCCATGCTTTCATCTGGCAGAACAACGTCATGACCGACCTCAACACGCTGTTTCCTGCTAGTTCCAACCTATTCGCAGTCATGGCTAACAAAATCAACGAACGCGGACAAATCTCGGGAATGGCAATCGTGCGCAGCGGGCCGCATGCCGGCGACATCCACGCCTTCCTGGCAACCCCTGTAAGGCAAAGCACAGGCAGGTCGGTTGCAGAGGTCGCACCTACACGCCCGAAATCTAATTTGCCCGCGAATGTTAGCGAACAGCTTTTTCAGAGACGCGGACTCGGCCGAATCGAGCCATAAAGGGGTATTTTCGAAGCTTCCGCACCATGCATTCCAGCCATAAGCTGCGCGAAGGCGCAAGGCCGGAGATTGTGCGGGACATTCGGGGTCACGCAAATATCGCGTGACCCAGAATGTTTACCGTAAGAGCCGCGGCTTCGGAGCACAGTTTCTTGGGGAAGCAGAGCACATTGGCACGCTCGTGCCCGGCAAACAGGCCGATCTGGTAGTCATTCACGGTGATCCGTCCTCGAAAATCACCGACAGCGAGAATGTTGAGATAGTGTTCAAGGATAGGGTGGGATATGATTCTGCAAAACTGATCGAGTCAGTGCGTGGGCAGGTGGGACTCCGCTAAAGCCATGCGTTTCCAATCCTGCTGCGCCGACCTGCTGCGCCGAATCGGGCTGCTGCAACTGCAATAGGCCCAGACTTCACGTTGCACGCCTCATTAGCCGCAGCGGTGATGTCCTTTTAGGCCACTCCGGGCGAACAGCAGTATCATCCATCTACTGAGGCATTCCCATGAACGGACGGAAAGCACGCGCCGAAACAGCAGGAAAACAGCCCGCAAAGGGTGGCGGCGGGACTGTCGAGCAACAAATCAAGGCGCTTCACTCGCAGCTTATGGAGGCGACCTTGAAACGCGATCCCGGTTTCTTGGAGAAGTACCTAGCCGATGATTACATAGCGATCCGCAATGACGGCAATCCGACCACAAAGGTTCAAGAGATCGAGAATTATAAATCCGGAGTAACTAAATACGAATCCATTGAGATTCGCGAAGCAACCGTGCGCATCCATGGAAAAACAGCGATCTATAATTCGCTAAATTCCATAAAAGCGACAATCAACGGGGAACCATTCAGCGGCGACGTTCGCAACACACGGGTTTGGGTAAAACAGAACGGCAACTGGAAAATTGTCGCGTTTCAGGCGACGAAAGTAGCCCCAGCTTCGGCGAGCGAGTAATCCCAGAAATCCGAGCAGGGACCAACTGCCCCGCCTGCTGTAATTGGGAATTCCGGGTCGGCTTGGGAATGCCACTCGGCGTCCGACAATTTCCGACTCCTCGGCTGCTGCCGTCCGTAGCGTCGGGTTCAGCCATTACACCGCAACCCAAGTGATTCCGCTGATGGTCAAAAGGTATAGATGCAGGCTAGCGGCCCGACTCCAAAATCAGGGGGCGAAAGGCCGCATAAAACGCGATCAAAATTCGACCCCTTCTGAACCACCAGAGCTAAGAGCCCGACATTCGACTTCCCTATATCGCTCAAGTATCCTTTTTGCGAATACCGGAGCCCAGAATGAGCCTTTCCCGCATTGCTGCGCTTTTTATCATGTGTAGCATCGTTCTCTCTGTTGTCGGGACCTCTGCATCGGCACAGAACTCATGCATCGGCACAGAACTCAGCAACCAAGCAAGCTACCCAGCCGGATGACATCGCCAAGTCCATCGCGCAGAGCGTCAGCGGAACGCTCCAGTTCGCGGAAGGGAACTTTCTTGGCGTAGCTGAAGCTATGCCTGAGGATAAGTATTCCTACATCTCCGCAGGCGGCAATTTCGATGGCGTATGCAGCTTCGGCGAACTGGTGAAGCACGTCGCCTGCGCCCAGTTCGCCTTCTTTAACGAATTTGAGGGCAAGAAACCCCCTGAGGACTGCGAAAAGGGTGGGCATGATCCGGCGAAAACCAAAGCTGAGTTGATTAAGTATCTCAGGGACTCCTTCGACTACTCGAACCGCGTCCTCGCCACGCTCACAGCGAACAATGCGCTCGACCGTGTCGAAGGCCGCTACGCCGGACCGAACACCAAACTGGGTATCTCGGTCATTGCGGTCTGGCACATTACCGACCATTACGGACAGCTAGTCGCGTACCTGCGCTTGAACGGTATCGTTCCACCGTTCACACAGAAATACGGCGTGAAGGTTCGGTGAGTCGTGGTTCAATGCCGACTCTGACATTCCAATCCTGAAGCAAGCCAAAGCCGAGTACGCGAAGCCAATAGCCGTCTGGGCTATCATGTTGTCGCTGACAGCGAAGGAGTTGGTACTATGCGTCGAGAACGTGCGCTCAAGGTAGTGCTGATCGTGGTCGGGCTGCTGTTTTTGGCTTTGGCTTATCCGATGGCGATCTTTGTGAGGCAAGAGCCTGCGTTGGCGATGATGATGAGCCTTTACGTCACACTCGCCATTTTCCTGTTGCTGGCAGCCCGAAACCCATCCGCGAATGGTAGCCTGATCGCATTCACGGCATGGTCGAGCTTTGCCCACGCCGCACTCATGGCGGTGCAGGCGTTCCTTAACTTGATCGCACCCGGAGAACTAATCGGCTCGGCTGTTCTTGTCGTAATCGGCGTAGCGTTGATCGCACTTGCTCCGGGGAAGCAAACCGCAGAGCGACCGCCCGCAGCCACTACCTAGTCATTTCCAGAAGAATCAAAATGGGAACCGGATCGACGAGGTTTCGGTCCACCCGTCACGGCTGTTGGATGCCCACCAGACCATCATTCGTCAAACTCGAGAGCTGGCACGGCGCGCTGTAGAAATTGGCGACGATGGCACTAATGATGTGGCCGCAGGTCAGTAGTGGGGAGGTAGGTCGGCTGACTAGCACTCACTCGAAAATCGCAAGTGATATGGGGTTTTCGGCTGTGTGCCAAATGTGCGCCAGATTTCCGCCGAAGATGCCGGAGGTTGCGAGAAGAAGCCAGTTTTCCTTCGGACACCCATGCGACTGCTACCGCTGTCCTTGGCAAACAATAAAGACTTACCAGTGGCGCACACGCCCGACATCGACGTGCACGAAGTCTGAGCTGCGATAGTACCCCACTCCTCCGCGATGCAGTCGCAGGGCCGCGTCCCGCAGCTCCGACGTCGGAATCCCAAGTAGGCGAATGTCAATCGCTTCGGCCTGCATGTGCAGGCTGTGCTGCGCCACGCCGGTGTGCGGGCTGCGCGCGCGCAGGAATTCGTTGCTCCAGGGCGTACGGTACCCGCAAATCACATCGATTTCACCACCGGAATCGCCGAGCGACGCGGTAAGGTCGTGGAGCAGGTCGAAGAGGCGCGGATCGAAATGGCGTGCATCTCCGGTACGGTGGTCGCGCAGATAATGGTCGAGCGCGTCTAACGCTTCGGGAATGTATTGATCACCGCGGCGATAGACGACATCCAGTCGCTCGCCCGTGTGCGTGTGATAGAAGCGGAGCCTGTACTCGCGTAGGGATGGAACCGCCGATTCTGCGGTATGCCCCAGCGTCGCAAACAGCAAAAAAGGAATCAGCGATAATCGCAACTTACAACTCAATCTTCGCAAGGCCGACGAAAATGTCCAACATCCTTGCAAGAAGTTCACTTCACTGTATTCGAACAGAGCCACCTCCATTGGATGCGGTTCAAACCACATGCGGTGCATCAATGCCGGTCACAGAACCACTATGCCTAGGGATGTTCTCTGGCCAAAGCTTTGTCAAGTTCTGCGTCATAACCATAGATATCGTCAAAAAAGCGAATCTGATTTTCTTCGTTCACCGTAGCGGTGCCGTAGACAATCAGAACCGGAATTCGGGTGGCAAGGTTCACCTGAAGATTGTTTTTCTCGCCGTTCATCGTGGTCTTCACCCGCTCCAAATCCCAGCCCGGATTGTTTCGCAGCACCCAAGCAACAAGATCCGCAGGCTTCTCTACCCGAACGCATCCGTGGCTGAAATCGCGGACGTCCGGCGAGAACAGCTCCGGAGCGTCCGTGCCATGCAGGTACACGTTCTCCGGATTGGGGAAGATGATCTTCACCAAGCCCAGAGAATTCGTGTCGCCGGGCTTTTGCCGCACCATCAGGTGAAGTGATCTTATGCCTTCTAAAATCTCCGGGCTCACTTGATTGTCGGTGACGACCTCGCCTTGGGGCGTGACCACTTCAAAATCATGCTTGGCGATGTAGTTCGGGTCCTTCTGGATGTGCGGCACGATCTCGTTCCGCTGAATGGTAGGAGTCACGTTCCAGTAGGGCCGGAAGACCACGTATTGGATCTCTTTCTCAAAAACCGGCGACTTGTGGCCGTAGGCTTTTCCAATAATGACGTTCTTGTAGAAGGCGACCGTGCCATCCGGGTTCATCGCGCGCACACGATACTCGGGAAGGTTGACCACCACGGGCGGTTGTGGAAAGGAATGCGGAATCCAGCGCCACCGTTCGAGCGTTAACTTGATCTGGCGAATGCGCGCCGCCGGAGGCGTATTGAGTTCATTGATCGTGCGAGCGTCAAGGTTGCCGGTAGGAGTTTCCCCGTGTCTGTCCTGGTAATGCTTCACGCCTGCGACGAGCGCACCTTCATAGACGGTCGCATTCGGATTCAGTTGTGCGCCGGCAGGAATGTCGCCGATGACTTGAAGAAATCGTCCCAAGCGGACCACGCCAGCGTAGGGTTGGCCGGGCCGCACAGTCTTCGTGACCGTTGGCAGCTTCTCTCCGGCAACTTGGTTTGCGTATCCTTCATAAACTGGCAAGAGCGCGAGCAGCTTCCGGTAGCCCAAGAAGGGCGGTTCCAGCTTCTGGATTTCGGCGGCTGGATCGGCTGCATTCACGACCTGGGTCTGAATGAATTTCGCCAATGGGAGTAGTTTCCCCTCCGTATCAAGCTCAAACTTAAATTCTTTGGGGTTTACGCGGCCGCAGTGGATGGAGCGGATGTAGCGCATCGTCGAGACCGTAAGTGCGGTGTCGAATGAGATCAAGTCTTGTTCAGACGGCTTTTGCCCCAGCTTGAGTAGGCGGCCCTGCCATCGCGAGCCGTCGTAATCTTCGGGGTCGAGTCCTTTAGCTTCCGCATTTTGTAAAAGCTCGATCACGGCCATCCCCTGGGGACGGACGCGGCCGTTCTGAACCCAGAGCAAAGAATAGCCGTTGGTCTCGTAAAGTTTGGCGACCTCTGTTTTGTAGGGCGCAAAATCAGACCAGCGAAGATCGACATTACGAGCTGAGTCCACAATGGCGTGGAGCGTGGGAACACCCGAGGCAGACAACGTCTGGCCTGCAAGAGTAGAGTGCGGCTCCGCGAAGAGCGCAGGGGAGGTCTCGCCAATCGCAATAGACATTCCGGCAACGACTAGGCTCGTTAGAACCATCATCCACTGAGGCCGATAAACAGGATTCATCACAGCAAACCTCCGCTCGATTTTATTTGAATATCGAAAGCAACTCCAGGTTCCTCTTAATTGGAAGGGATTTTCTTGCGCAGTATCGCTCGCAATGGTTTACTGTTGCCCCTCCGCCGAGCGCTTTGTACAGTTGGACGAGGCTTCGGTATTCGTCGCCCCGCGCAGCTGCAAGCGTCAGTTCGGAGCCATAAAGCGACCTCTGCCCGGT